>Ga0302347_1000313_pt1 | contig 85110 bp, 73 predicted proteins | sample PhyWR1_FD_202178 | JGI IMG/M metagenome (GOLD analysis project Ga0302347, IMG submission 202178) | Leaf surface microbial communities from wheat plants in UC Gill Tract Community Farm, Albany, California, United States - DLSL W.R1 (v2)... | ecosystem: Host-associated > Plants > Phyllosphere >... | reverse complement strand
GAACGGATTCACGTACTGGGGGACGAAAACCTGCAACGTATCGGCATTGCCCGCGACCAAAGCCAGCAATTGCTCGAACTGGGCTCGCAGCTCAACACCGCGGTACAGGCCTTCCGGGTGTAACCCCGCACACCCTGTGGGAGCGGGCTTGCCCGCGATTGCATCACTGCGGTCATGCAGGCAGACCGTGCCGCCCGCATCGCGAGCAAGCCCGCTCCCACAACTTCCGCCTACAACAGGGGTTGCTGCACCCAATCCATGCACCGCGCTATCATGCCCCCACGTTTGATTTGCGAGATTCCTATGCGCCGCCTGCTTTTGCTCCTGTGTCTGCTGTTTGCCGTGCCTGCCATGGGCGCGGGCTTGCTGGATAACCGCCCCAGCGCAACCCTGGGCGCCATCAACAACAGCAGCGACTTTCTGCCAGTACGCGAAGCCTTCAAGCTCAACCTCATCAGCAGCACACCCGAGTCGATCAAGCTGCGCTTCGTGCCCACCGAAGGCTATTACCTGTACCGGCACAAGTTCGCCTTCAAGACCGAACCCGCCGATATCGCCCTGGGCACCGCGCAACTGCCTCCCGGCGAAGCCAAACACGATGAGTACTTTGGCGATGTCGAGGTCTATCACGGCATTCTTGACGTCGATATCCCGCGCCCGGCCAAAGACCAGCGCCCCTTCACCCTGGTGGTCACCTACCAGGGCTGTGCCGACAAGGGCCTGTGCTACCCGCCGGAAACCGAGCGCCTGAGCATCGATGGCGGCACAGCCAGCAGCACCGGCGAACCGGCAACCGCGTGGAACTGGCGCGAACTGGCGCTGTTTTTCCTGGCCGGCCTGGGCCTGACATTTACTCCCTGCGTACTGCCGATGCTGCCGATTCTGTCGGGCGTGGTGTTGCGCGGCCAGGTGGGCGGGCTGCGCGGTTTCAGCCTGTCGCTGGCCTACGTGCTGCCGATGGCGGCCTGCTTTGCCCTGCTGGGCGCCTTGATGGGCATGTTCGGTGCGCAACTCAATTTGCAGGCACGTTTGCAATCGGTGTGGGTGCTGGTGCCTTTCGCGCTGTTCTTCGCCATTTTCGCCCTCGCCATGTTCGGTGTATTTGAACTGAAACTGCCGCAAGCCATCAGCAATCGCCTCGACCGTGTCGCCAATCGCACCCAGGGTGGCTCGCTGTGGGGCGCGGCGGTGCTGGGCGTGGTCTCCAGCCTGCTGGTTTCTCCTTGTGTATCGGCGCCGCTGGCCGGGGCGCTGCTGTACATCAGCGCCAGTGGCGATGCGCTGGGTGGCGGCTTGAAGCTGTTCGCCCTGGGCCTGGGGATGGGCGCACCGTTGCTGTTGGTCGCAACCGGTGGTGCGGCCTGGCTGCCAAAAAGCGGACCGTGGCTGGTCAGTGTGAAAAACGCGATTGGCGTACTGCTGCTCGGCCTGGCAATCGGCCTGCTCAGCCGCGTGCTGCCCGGGCCGGTCACGCTGCTGCTGATCGGCGCGCTGGCGGCGGGTGTCAGTTTGTTCCTTGGCACCCTCGAGTTCACCAGCAAAGCCCCGCGCCAGCGTCTGGCTCAACTGCTGGGCCTGTTTTTACTGATCTATGCCCTGGCCTGCTGGTTTGGCGCCCTGAGCGGTCAGAGCGATCCGCTCAACCCCATCGGCCATTCCCAACCGGTTGCCAGCGCCGCAAATGGTTCTGCAGTACCAGCAGGCCAATGGCTCACTGTCAGCACCCCGGCCGAACTGGACAGCGCACTGGCCCAGGCCAAAGCCGCTGGGCAACCACTGTTGCTGGACTGGTACGCCGACTGGTGCATCAGTTGCAAAGTGATCGAACATGAGGTGCTGAATAACCCCAGGGTGCTGGATCTGCTCAAGGGTTACCGACTGGTGCGTTTCGATATGACTGCCAGCAATGCCGAACAACGCGCCCTGCTCGATCACTACAAATTGTTCGGCCCTCCGGCACTGATGTTCTTCGGCAAGGAGGGAGCCGAAATAAGTGACCAACGGGTCATCGGCGAGATCAATGCCGCGGACTTCGCCGAACGTGTTGCGATCGCGAATGACCAGATCTAGAGCCTCAGTCACAAACTTTTCGCGAACATCGGTCATCGTGCTGGCTATTGCAGTTAACTGGACAGCGAATCCGCTTTTCGGCATAGTCGCCCGGCACTGACAACTGCACACAGATAATAAGGAACAGCAGATGGCGACTTTCCTGGTACTACACGGCCCCAACCTGAACCTGCTCGGCACCCGCGAGCCGGGCGTCTACGGCGCTACCACCCTGGCGCAAATCAATCAGGATCTGGAACAAAGGGCCCGTGATGCCGGCCACCATTTGCTCTACCTGCAAAGCAACGCCGAGTATGAATTGATCGACCGCGTACACGCTGCCCGCAACGAAGGGGTGGATTTTATTCTGATCAACCCGGCGGCTTTTACCCACACCAGCGTGGCATTACGTGACGCGCTGCTGGCGGTGAGCATCCCATTCATCGAAGTGCATTTGTCTAACGTGCACAAACGCGAACCTTTCCGCCATCACTCCTACTTCTCCGACGTTGCGGTAGGTGTGATCTGCGGCCTTGGCGCCAGCGGTTATCGACTGGCCTTGGAGGCCGCCCTGGAACAGCTTGAACTACAAGCTAAACGCCCCTGACCGACCCATTGGGAGTTGACGATTCATGGATATCCGTAAAGTTAAGAAACTGATCGAGCTGCTGGAAGAGTCCGGCATCGACGAGCTGGAAATCAAAGAAGGCGAAGAGTCCGTACGTATCAGCCGTCACAGCAAGACACCTGCCCAGCAGTACTACGCGCCAGCCCCAATGCAAGCGCCTGCTGCAGCGCCAGTGGCTGTTGCCCCGGTTGCCACCGTGACCGAAGCGCCTGCTGCACCGAAACTGAACGGTTTTGTGGTCAAGTCGCCAATGGTCGGTACCTTCTACCGCACCCCGGCGCCTACCTCGCCTGCCTTCGTTGAAGTGGGCCAGACCGTCAAGGTCGGCGACACCATTTGCATCGTGGAAGCGATGAAAATGATGAACCACATCACCGCCGAAAAAGCCGGTGTTATCGAATCCATCCTGGTAGAAAACGGTCAGCCGGTTGAATTCGACCAACCGCTGTTCACCATCGTTTGAACCACGGGGAGCCAACGATGTTGAAGCCTCAGAAGCTGGAAAAAGTCCTGATCGCCAACCGTGGCGAGATTGCTTTGCGCATCCTGCGGGCGTGCAAGGAAATGGGGATCAAGACTGTCGCGGTGTACTCCACTGCCGACAAAGAGCTGATGCACCTGGGCCTGGCAGACGAAACCGTCTGCATCGGTCCGGCACCGGCCAACCTGTCTTACCTGCACATTCCGGCCATCATCGCGGCCGCGGAAGTGACCGGTGCCACGGCGATTCACCCGGGCTACGGCTTTTTGGCTGAAAACGCCGACTTCGCCGAACAGGTCGAGAAATCCGGTTTTGCCTTCATCGGCCCGAAAGCCGACACCATTCGCCTGATGGGCGACAAGGTATCGGCCAAGCACGCCATGATCGCAGCAGGCGTTCCGACCGTTCCAGGTTCTGACGGCCCGCTGCCGGAAGACCCTGAAACCGCATTGCGCATTGGCCGTGAAGTCGGCTATCCGGTAATCATCAAGGCCGCTGGCGGCGGTGGTGGTCGCGGCATGCGCGTTGTGCACCGTGAAGAAGACCTGATCGAAGCTGCCAAGCAGACCCGCGAAGAAGCCGGCGCCTGGTTCAGCAACCCGATGGTCTATCTCGAGAAATACCTGACCAATCCGCGTCACGTGGAAGTTCAGGTCATTTCCGACGGCCAGGGCAATGCCATCCACCTGGGCGACCGCGATTGCTCGCTGCAACGTCGTCACCAGAAAGTGCTGGAAGAAGCTCCGGCACCGGGCATCGATGAAACCGCACGCGCCGAAGTTCTGGCACGTTGCGTTCAAGCCTGTGTGGACATCAACTACCGCGGCGCGGGTACTTTCGAGTTCCTGTACGAGAACGGTCGTTTCTACTTCATCGAGATGAACACTCGTGTGCAAGTAGAGCACCCGGTGTCCGAAATGGTCACTGGCATCGACATCCTCAAAGAGATGTTGAGCATCGCAGCCGGCAACAAGCTGTCCTTCACCCAGGCTGACGTGAACATTCACGGTCACTCGCTGGAGTGCCGGATCAACGCGGAAGACCCGGCGACGTTCATGCCGAGCCCTGGCATGGTCAAGCACTTCCACGCTCCGGGCGGCAACGGCGTTCGCGTCGATTCGCACCTGTACAGCGGCTACAAGGTTCCGTCCAACTACGACTCCCTGATCGGCAAGCTGATCACCTGGGGCTCGACCCGTGACGAAGCCATGGCGCGCATGCGCAATGCCCTGGACGAAATCGTGGTCGACGGGATCAAAACCAACATCCCGTTGCACCGTGATCTGGTGAATGACGAAGGCTTCTGCAAAGGCGGCGTCAACATTCACTACCTGGAACACAAACTGGCTAACCAGTAAGTTTGTATTCTGATCAACAAAGCCGCTTTCGAGCGGCTTTGTTGTTTCTGCAAGGCAGGTAACTGCCCTTGTGGGAGCGGGCTTGCTCGCGATGGCCTCACACGGGCCAACCTGCCAGATCAGGTCGCCTGTATCGCGAGCAAGCCCGCTCCCACCAGGGATCCGTTGCATTCATCGTTTTTTGATTACCCCCCATGCCTACGCTCGCGTAAACTTGCGCGCTTCTCGCGGCCCGACCGGCTGCACACTCCATTTTTTCAAAGGTGCCCGCCATGCCTTGGCTGCAAGTACGCCTCGCCATCAGCCCGGAACAAGCCGAAACCTACGAAGACGCGTTCCTCGAAGTCGGTGCCGTTTCGGTTACGTTCATGGACGCCGAAGACCAACCGATCTTCGAACCTGAGCTCAACACCACCCCGCTGTGGTCGCACACCCATTTGCTGGCACTGTTCGAAGGCGGCACCGAAGCCGAACTCGTACTCTCCCATCTGGAACTGCTGACCGGTTCGCCACTGCCTGAGCATCACGCCGAAGTGATCGAAGACCAGGACTGGGAACGCAGCTGGATGGACAATTTCCACCCGATGCGTTTTGGCCAGCGCCTGTGGATCGTGCCAAGCTGGCACGCGGCTCCCGAGCCGGATGCCGTCAACCTGCTGCTCGATCCGGGCCTGGCTTTCGGCACCGGCACCCACCCGACCACCGCCCTGTGCCTGGAATGGCTGGACGGTCAGGACCTGAAAGACTGCAACGTGCTGGACTTCGGCTGCGGCTCGGGCATCCTCGCCATCGCAGCCCTGTTGCTGGGAGCCAAGGAAGCCGTCGGCACCGATATCGACGTGCAGGCGCTGGAAGCCTCACGCGACAACGCCAACCGCAACGGCATCGACCCGGCCCTGTTCCCGCTGTACCTGCCGCAAGACATGCCACAAGTGCAGGCCGATGTCGTGGTCGCCAACATCCTCGCCGGCCCACTGGTTGCTTTGGCCCCGCAACTGTCGAGCCTGGTCAAACCGGGTGGTCGCCTGGCACTGTCGGGCATCCTCGCCGAACAGGGCGAAGAAGTGGCCGCCGCTTACGCCCAGGACTTCGATCTGGACCCGATTGCCAATCGCGATGGCTGGGTGCGCATCAGCGGCCGTCGGCGCTAGAATGAAACCATGCCCAATCCGGATGGCCGCATGAGCGATAGCTTCGTTACCCAGTGCCCACATTGCCAGACCAGTTTTCGCGTCAGCCACGCCCAATTGGGCATGGCGCGCGGTGTGGTGCGCTGTGGCGCCTGCCTGCAAGTGTTCAATGCCGCGCAGCAGCTGCTGAACCAGAGCACTGAAACAGGGCAGCCGCCCGCCGTGGAGATGCCCGTCGTCGCCGCGCCCGAAGTGATCGAACCTGCCCCTGTCGAAGTACCTGCCCCAACCGTGCCGGTCAACCCGGCACCGTGGCAGACCAGCACGATCGATCTCGACCATCTGGATCTGGACGAAGAACTGGCCAAGCTCGAAGAGCGTGAAATCCAGCCCAGCAAAAGCTTTGGCCAACCGCACAAGCCCAAAACCACGTCGCTAAGCGCTCGTCGCGAAACCTCTGACGCAGAAGAAGGTGAGTGGTCAGACAGCCTGTTCAGCGAATCTGCGGCAGACCGCGCCGAATCCGCCAAGGTTGCCGGGCAAGCCGCCGAGATTGCGCAAACCGGACGCACCGAGCCGTCATTGTCACTGGACCTCGATGAACCCGACGATACCCCGCCGCTTCAGCTTTCCCTGGACGACGACCTCGAACCGCCGCTGACAGGCGAACGACTGTCTGCCACCGAGGACGAGGACGACGCACTCCCTGAGCCTGCGCCCGTCAGCAAGGACAGACGCAAACGCAATGAACCGGCCATGGGCGAAGACCCGCTGATGGATCTGGTGGACGATCCGCTGCAGCTGGACTGGCAAAAACGCCGTACGCCCTGGGGCAAACGCCTGCTCTGGAGCTTGCTGGTACTCCTGGCCGCAGCCGCACTGGCCGGGCAGTACATTGCCAACCACTTCGACGAACTGGCACGCCAGGACCAGTACCGCCCGATCTTCCAGCAGCTGTGCCCGCAGATCGGCTGTACGGTGCCCTCCAAGGTCGATATCGACCGGATCAAGAGCAGCAATCTGGTGGTACGCAGCCATCCGGAATTCGCCGGTGCGCTGGTGGTGGATGCAATCCTCTACAATCGCGCACCGTTCTCTCAGCCCTTCCCGCTGCTGGAACTGCGATTTGCCGATCTCAACGGCAAAATGATCGCCAGTCGTCGGTTTAAACCTGGCGAATACCTCAGCGGTGACTTGGCCAAAGCCGAAATGCCACCGCAAACCCCTATCCACATTGCTCTGGACATCCTCGACCCGGGCCCCAAGGCCGTGAACTACAGCCTGAGTTTTCACTCGCCCGAATGAGCGGGTTTCGCACAAGTTGCTAGCTTTAAGCTGTAACCGACACGTTTAAAGCGCACCGGCTTGCCGCTTGACCCTTGAAACTTGCTGCTTATTGTTCAAAATTCACTCAATTGCAGCTTTAACCAGTCATCGAGAGCGGGTATCATGCCAACCCTTTTTCGAACTCCCAAGATCCGGCCCCACAACAGGGAAGTCCTATGTCGGCGGTACGCATCGGCCCATATACATTGAACAACGGTTTGATTCTCGCCCCCATGGCGGGTGTCACCGACCAGCCCTTTCGTCAGCTTTGCCGACGCATGGGTGCAGGCCTGGTTGTTTCGGAAATGGTCACCAGTGACATGAGTCTCTGGAACAGTCGCAAATCGCGCCTGCGCATGATTCACGACGGTGATCCCGAGCCACGCTCGGTACAGATCGCCGGCGGTGATGCGCAAATGCTGGCAGACGCCGCCAGAGCCAATGTGGAGCTGGGCGCACAGATTATTGATATCAACATGGGTTGCCCGGCAAAGAAGGTCTGCAACAAGGCCGCCGGCTCCGCGTTGCTGAAAGACGAAGCACTGGTAAACGAGATCCTGCAGGCCGTCGTGGCTGCGGTTGATGTGCCGGTTACCCTGAAGATCCGCACCGGCTGGGACCGGGACAACAAGAACGGCATCACGGTGGCAAAGATCGCCGAACAAGCCGGGATCAGCGCACTGGCGGTGCACGGCAGAACCCGTGCCGACCTGTACACCGGTGATGCCGAGTACGACACCATTGCCGCGATCAAGCAGGCCGTGTCGATACCGGTGTTTGCCAACGGCGATATCGATTCACCCCAAAAGGCCCTGCACGTGCTGAACGCGACCGGGGCTGACGGACTGTTGATTGGCAGGGCGGCCCAGGGGCGGCCCTGGATTTTCCGCGAAGTCGATCACTTTCTGCGTACCGGGCAACTGCTACCGGCACCGGAGATGATCGAAGTGGAACGTATTCTGCTAGAGCACCTGGCTGCATTGCACACCTTCTATGGGGAGGTGCTGGGCGTACGTATCGCCCGTAAGCATGTCGGGTGGTATCTGGCAACCTTGCCGGGCGCCAAGGAGTTTCGCGCCCACTTCAATCGTTTGGAAGATACGGAAGCACAATGCGCCAACGTTCAGGCGTTTTTCGCCGAACGACACAAGAGCCTGGTGACAGGGGACGAAGGATGGGTGGCCGCATGACGATGATGACCGAGACATTAGTGAGTGGAACAACGCCCGTGAGCGACAACGTCAACTTGAAACAGCACCTCAATACACCGAGCGAAGAAGGTCAGACCCTTCGCGGGAGTGTCGAAAAGGCGCTGCACAATTATTTCGCCCATCTGGAGGGCGCTGAAGTCACGGACGTCTACAACCTGGTACTTTCCGAAGTCGAGGCTCCCCTTCTCGAGTGCGTCATGAACTACGTCAAGGGCAACCAGACCAAGGCCTCCGAGCTGCTGGGCCTCAATCGCGGCACCTTGCGCAAAAAGCTCAAACAGTACGATCTGCTGTAAGCATTCAATCAAACCTGAAAGGCGTCCTGATAAAACAGGCCGCCTTTTTTGCTGACTCCTTTGCTTTTGATGGAAATCGAGATGACCGATCAGACTACCCGCCTGCCGATCCGCCGCGCTCTAATCAGCGTTTCCGACAAAACCGGAATCCTTGATTTCGCCCGTGAACTGGAAGCCCTCGGCGTCGAGATCCTGTCCACTGGCGGTACGTTCAAGCTGCTGCAAGACAACGGCGTAGCCGCGGTTGAAGTGGCTGACTACACCGGCTTTGCAGAAATGATGGACGGTCGGGTGAAAACCCTGCACCCGAAAATCCACGGCGGCATCCTGGGCCGTCGCGGCATCGACGACAACATCATGAGCGAGCACGGCATCAAGCCGATCGACCTGGTCGCGGTTAACCTCTACCCGTTCGAAGCCACCATCTCCAAACCAGGTTGCGACCTGCCGACCGCCATCGAGAACATCGATATCGGCGGCCCGACCATGGTTCGCTCGGCAGCGAAAAACCACAAAGACGTGGCCATCGTGGTCAATGCCAGCGATTACGCCAATGTCCTGGAAAACCTCAAGGCCGGTGGCCTGACCTACGCACAGCGTTTCGACCTGATGCTCAAGGCTTTCGAGCACACTGCCGCCTACGACGGCATGATCGCCAACTACCTGGGCACCGTGAACCAGGCCGCTGAAACACTGAGCACCGAAGACCGCGGCCTGTTCCCGCGCACCTTCAACAGCCAGTTCATCAAGGCCCAGGAAATGCGCTACGGCGAGAACCCGCACCAGAAAGCGGCGTTCTACGTTGAAGCCAAGCCGACCGAAGTCAGCATTGCCACTGCAACCCAGCTGCAAGGCAAGGAACTGTCGTTCAACAACGTGGCCGATACCGATGCCGCGCTGGAATGTGTAAAAAGCTTTGTCAAACCGGCATGCGTCATCGTCAAGCACGCCAACCCGTGCGGCGTTGCCGTCAGCCCGGACGCCGAAGGCGGCATTCGCCAGGCCTACGAGCTGGCATACGCCACGGATACCGAGTCGGCTTTCGGCGGCATTATCGCTTTCAACCGTGAGCTGGACGCCGAAACGGCCAAGGCCATTGTCGAGCGTCAGTTCGTTGAAGTGATCATCGCCCCGTCCGTGAGCGAAGAAGCCCGCGCCATCGTGGCCGCCAAAGCCAACGTGCGCCTGCTGGCCTGCGGCCAGTGGAGCGAAGATCGCGCCCCGGCCTGGGACTTCAAACGCGTTAACGGCGGTTTGCTGGTACAGAGCCGCGACATCGAGATGATCGGCAGCGAAGACCTGAAAGTCGTGACCAAGCGCGCCCCGAGCGAGCAAGAGATCAACGACCTGATCTTTGCCTGGAAAGTGGCCAAGTACGTGAAGTCCAACGCCATTGTTTACGCCAAGGGTCGTCAGACCATCGGTGTCGGCGCAGGCCAGATGAGCCGCGTAAACTCGGCCCGTATCGCTGCGATCAAGGCTGAACACGCCGGCCTGCAAGTGCAGGGCGCGGTCATGGCATCGGACGCATTCTTCCCGTTCCGTGACGGCATCGACAACGCAGCCAAAGCCGGTATCACTGCCGTGATCCAGCCAGGCGGCTCGATGCGTGACAACGAAGTGATTGCAGCCGCTGACGAAGCGGGCATTGCCATGGTGTTCACCGGCATGCGCCACTTCCGTCACTAACAGCACGATCCCATGTAGGCACCGGCTTTTGTGGGAGCTGGCTTGCCTGCGACAGCAACACCTCGGTAGTGTCTGAAACACCGAGGTGCCTGTATCGCGGGCAAGCCCGGCTCCCACAAAAGCCCGGCCTTCAGGCACCTCAGCGGTGCTCATCAGAATTCAGCGTCATCCGAGGTTTTTGAAATGAATGTTTTGATCATTGGCAGCGGTGGCCGCGAACACGCACTGGCCTGGAAAGTAGCTCAGGACCCACGTGTCGCCAAAGTATTCGTTGCCCCGGGCAACGCCGGCACCGCCATTGAAGCCAAATGCGAGAACGTCGCCATCGACGTGCTGGCCCTTGAGCAACTGGCAGACTTTGCCGAGAAAAACGTTTCCCTGACCATCGTGGGCCCGGAAGTCCCGCTGGTTGCCGGTGTGGTTGACCTGTTCCGCTCCCGTGGCCTGGACTGCTTCGGCCCGACCGCTGGCGCTGCCCAGCTGGAAGGCTCCAAGGCCTTCACCAAAGACTTCCTGGCGCGTCACAAGATCCCGACCGCCGACTACCAGAACTTCACCGAAATCGAACCGGCTCTGGCTTACCTGCAGAAAGTCGGCGCGCCGATCGTGATCAAGGCTGATGGCCTGGCTGCCGGCAAAGGCGTTATCGTCGCCATGACCCTGGCCGAAGCCGAAGACGCCGTGCGTGACATGCTCGCAGGCAACGCCTTTGGCGAAGCCGGTTCGCGCGTGGTGATCGAAGAGTTCCTCGACGGCGAAGAAGCCAGCTTTATCGTGATGGTCGACGGCAAGAACGTATTGCCGATGGCCACCAGCCAGGACCACAAGCGTGTCGGCGACGGCGACACCGGCCCGAACACCGGAGGCATGGGCGCTTACTCCCCTGCCCCGGTGGTCACCGCTGACGTTCATCAGCGCGTCATGGACCTGGTCATCTGGCCAACCGTGCGTGGCATGGCCGAAGAAGGCAACGTCTACACCGGTTTCCTGTACGCAGGGCTGATGATCGACAAGGCCGGTAACCCGAAAGTGATCGAGTTCAACTGCCGCTTCGGCGATCCGGAAACCCAACCGGTGATGCTGCGCCTGCAATCGAGCCTGGTGCTGCTGGTTGAAGCGGCTCTGGCTCAAGCGCTGGACAAGGTTGAAGCGCAATGGGATCCGCGCCCGAGCCTGGGTATCGTGCTGGCCGCCGGCGGCTACCCTGGCGATTACGCCAAAGGTACTGTCATCCAGGGTCTGGACGCAGCCGCCAAGCTGGAAGGCAAAGTGTTCCATGCCGGTACTGCACTCAATCAAGCCGGTGAGGTGGTGACCTCGGGGGGTCGCGTGTTGTGCGCAACCGCCATGGGCGACACCGTAGAAGCGGCACAGCACAAGGCTTACGAGCTGGCCAAGGCCATCGAGTGGGAGGGTTGCTTCTACCGTAACGATATCGGCTACCGTGCCATTGCTCGCGAACGTGGTGAACCTCAGGAGTAAACACTCCATACGGATAGGCGGGGCGTCTGCGCCCTTGCCTAACCGTTCCAGGCCCGCGCATAGTTACCGTCTAGCTTCAATCCATGAAGGGATTTCGCCGTGCGCTGGCTCAGGATCGCCATAGCTTTTACCGCCGCCCTACTGGCCACTGTGCTTGGCATGATGCCTGCGCAAGCCGCTACAGCGACCAGTTGGTCTGTTCTGTCAGACCCGCAGGCCAGCCTGCAACTGAGCGATGTACGCTCCCCTCGCCTGTCCAGCCAGTTCAGCCCTGTCGACCTTGACCGCATTGGTGCTGCTGAACCCGGCGAAGCCTTGTGGCTGCGCGTACGCCTGCAACCCGACAAGCACGAGCAGATCCTGCGGCTGTTTGCCCCTGACCTGGCGCGCCTGGACATGTATGTATTCGATGATCAAAAACTGATCAGCGAAATCAACACCGGCTCGGCATTGCCCACCAACCGCAAACCGGTGCCCAGCAGTGACTACCTGCTGCCCCTGCCGCAAAGCGCCGAACCGCTGGATGTTTACCTGCGCATGGTCTCTGACCACCAGCTGCGCCCCCACATTACTCTCGACACTGCCGTGATGCTGGCCGCCAGCCAGAGCAAGCCCCTGCTCTATGGCCTGTTGCTGGGCTGCATGACGATGCTGTTGCTGCACAACATTGTGCGCTTTGCCTTCAGCCGCTCGCCCAGCAGCCTGTGGCTGGCGATCTGCGAAGCATTGCTCATGGCCAGTTCAGTGTTGTTCCTGAACCTGCTCGACCCCTGGCTGGGGCAGTGGCACAGCCTGCAAACCCCGGGCGCCTACCTGACACTGCTGCTGACCGCGCCGTGCGGGCTGATGTTCACCTATAGTTTTTTCGCGAGTCGCGGTGCCCATCGGCTGCTCAAACTGCTGCTGCTGGACATTCTTATTATCGCCCTCGGTGGCCTGTTGCTGCTGTTTATCGACAACCTGCCGCTAAACCTCATTACCTATGCCCTGGTCGGACTGGCAAGTGTCAGCATTCTGGCCGTATCGGTTTACCACTGGCAAAAGGGCTACAAACCGGCACGCATGTTTGCCATGGCGATGGTGATTTTCAATATCGGCACCCTGGTGATTCTCCCGGCGCTGCTGGGCCTGACCCTCATCGCACCGCAGGAGCTGGTGCTGGCGCTGATGTGCGTGGTGTGCATCAGCGGCTTGCTGATGAGCTTCGCCCTGAGCGAACGCAACCGCAGCATCACCCAGGCCCAGTTCAGCATCAGCCGCGAACTGGCGGCCAGCACGGCCGAAGTCAATGCCAAGGCCGAGTTCCTGTCCAAGATCAGCCATGAAATCCGCACCCCCATGAACGGCGTGCTGGGCATGACCGAGCTGCTGCTGGGCACACCGCTTTCGGTCAAGCAGCGCGACTACGTACAGACCATCCACAGCGCCGGTAATGAGCTGCTCACGCTGATCAACGAAATTCTCGATATTTCCAAGCTTGAATCGGGGCAGATCGAACTGGATGACGTGCAGTTCGATCTCAATGCCCTGATCGAGGACTGCCTGAGCATCTTCCGCACCAAGGCCGAACAGCAGAACGTCGAACTCATCAGCTTTATCCAGCCACAAGTACCACGGGTAATCAGCGGCGACCCCACACGCCTGCGCCAGACCCTGCTCAGCCTGCTCGAAAGCTCCCTGAAAAAGACCGACGAGGGTGAGATCCTGATCGTCGTGGCCCTTGAGGAGCGCAATGGCCCGCCACGCTTGCGCATTGCCATCCAGGACTCCGGCCAGCCGATGGATGAGCAGGAGCGTGACGCCCTGTTGCACGCCGAACTGCACAGCAAGAACTTCCTTGCCGCCACCCGCCTGGGCGGCCACCTGGGGCTGGTGATCGCCCGCCAGCTGATCATGCTGATGGGCGGCGAATTCGGCATAAAGTCCGGTCAAACCACCGGCAGCAACCTGTGGCTGACCCTGCCCCTGGACCCGCAACACCTGGAACACCCCACCTCGGACCTCGACAGCCCGCTCAAAGGCGCGCGGGTACTGGTGGTGGACGACAACGACACTTGCCGCAAAGTGCTGGTGCAGCAATGCTCCGCCTGGGGCTTGAATGTCAGCGCCGCCGCCTCGGGCAAGGAAGCCCTGGCCTTGCTGCGCACCAAGGCGCACTTGCGAGACTACTTCGACATCGTCCTGCTGGACCAGAACATGCCCGGCATGACCGGCATGCAACTGGCCGCCAAGATCAAGGAAGACCCGAGCCTCAATCACGACATCCTGCTGGTCATGCTCACCGGAATCAGTAATGCCCCTAGCAAGATCATTGCGCGTAACTGCGGGATCAAGCGCATCCTCGCCAAGCCGGTGGCCGGCTACACCCTCAAGACCACCCTGGCGGACGAACTGACCCAGCGCAACAAAGGCCATGCCGCCGCACAAACCACCGCCAATGGCCCCGCTGCCGTTGCGGTCTCCGTGCCCGGCGACTTCCGCATTCTGGTGGCCGAAGACAACAACATCTCGACCAAGGTTATCCGCGGTATGCTGGGCAAGCTCAACCTGAACCCGGACACGGCCTGCAATGGTGCCGAAGCGCTCAAGGCGATGAAGACCCAGCGCTATGACCTGGTGCTGATGGACTGTGAAATGCCGGTACTCGACGGGTTTTCCGCCACCGAGCAGTTGCGCGCCTGGGAAGTCAGCCACCAGCGGGTACGAACTCCGGTTGTCGCCCTGACCGCCCACATCCTTACCGAACACAAGGAACGCGCCCGGCAGGCCGGTATGGACGGGCATATGTCCAAACCCGTGGAACTGTCGCAACTGCGCGAACTGGTGGAGTTTTGGGTCGAACAACGTGAGTTGCGTCAATCCCGTACGCAACTGTCCTAACAGACAGCCAATCCCCCTGATAGACTTTCGGCGCCCCCTATCGATGTGAGCTCAGACCATGCTCCATGTGCTGTTCAGTGTGTACTTGAAGATGCTGGTGCTTTACAGCCCGTTTTTCGTGCTGTCGTGCTTTATCAGCCTGACCCGGGGTTACTCGAACAAGGAACGCCGCCGGCTGGCCTGGAAAGTGGCCTTGGCCACGCTGATCTCCAGCGTGTTGCTGTACCTGTTCGGGCGCACGATCTTCAGCGTCTTCGGCATCACCGTTGATGCATTCCGCATCGGTGCCGGCAGCGTGCTGTTTATCTCGGCGCTGGGCATGGCCCAAGGCAAGTCTGCGGTGCAAACAGACAATGTGCAGCAGGACGTGACGATTGTGCCCTTGACCATCCCGCTCACTGTCGGGCCCGGCACGATCGGTGCGTTGCTGGTCATGGGTGTCAGCCAGCCCCACTGGGATGACAAGCTGATGGCGATTGTCAGTATTGCCCTGGCCAGCCTGACGGTAGGCGTGGTGCTTTACCTGTCCAACCGCATCGAACGGATTCTCGGTGAGCAGGGTTTGCAGATCGTCAGCCGCCTGATGGGCCTGTTTGTCTGCGCCCTTGCAGCGCAGATCATCTTTACCGGGATCAGGGGCTATATGGTCCCCTGAAAACACACAGAACTGTGGGAGCGAGCCTGCTCGCGAAAGGCTCTGACAGCCGCTTCGCGAGCAGGCTCGCCCCCACAGGGCTCAGGGTTTTTCGCCATACCAGCGCGGCGTGTACACCCATTGCATGCCGTCAGCACGGGCAAAGGTGCACGTCGTCGACGAGCCCACCAGCACCATGGTGCGCATATCCACCTGCTCCGGGGTCAACTCGCCCAGGGTCAGGGTGCGCAGGGTCTGGCCCGGACGGCCAATGTCACGACCCAGTACCACCGGCGTTTGCGGCGTGCGATGGCGCCTGACGATATCCAGCGCAACGCCCAGCTGCCATGGCCGTGAACGGGAAATCGGGTTGTAGAACGCCAACGCCAGATCCGCCTCGCAAGCCAGGTCCAGACGCTTCTCAATAATGCTCCACGGCTTGAGGTTGTCCGACAGCGACATCACACAGAAGTCATGCCCCAGCGGCGCCCCGGCCTGCGCGGCCGTTGCCAGTGAAGCTGACACACCCGGCAGGATCTCCAGATCGACGCTGTGCCACTGCGGGTCCACAGACTCATGCAAGGCTTCGAGCACGGCCGCGGCCATGGCAAAAACCCCAGGGTCCCCCGAAGACACCACCACCACCGAACGCCCCTGCGCCGCCAGCTCGAAGGCGTGGCGGGCACGCTGCATCTCTTCGCGGTTATCGGTGCAATGCATCACCTGATCGTCGCGGAACGGGCCAGCCATACGCACATAGGTTTCATAACCCAGCACATCATTGGCCCGCGCCAGCTCGGCCTTGACCGCAGGCACCATCAGTTCGGCAGCGCCGGGGCCCAGGCCAATTACAGCCAGACGGCCACGGGCCCGGCCAATCGTTTCAGGTTCCAGCGGCGCCGCGGCAACACCCAGCACCACGCCATTGCCCGGTTCACACCAGGCAACAGGCAGCAACGCTGCATCGCTGCCCACAAACCGCAACGGAACCGCCAGCTCAAGGGCCGTTTCACGCAGCGCTGCACTGGCCATCAAGGTTTCCGGTGCGACGATGCACGCCAGCGACTGACGTGCCAGCCCGGCCTGGTACAACGATTCGAGGATTGACTGTGGCGAAACCTCGGCACACACCTGCGCCAGTACATTGCGCGAATAAATCAGCAACTCGTCTGCCACTGGCAGGCGCTCGGCGCTGCCCACATGGATCGCCAGACGCGCCTGCCCGCTTTCGGGCAGTTGCGCCCGCGCCAGCCAAGGCGCATCGCCTTCGATACGTACTGATTCGCCGGCCAGCAGGTCCGAAACAAAGCGTTTGCCCAGCTCCAGATCGGCCAGCACATAGCCCGCAGGCGGATTGAGCAGACAGGTGCCAAAGCGCAGTTCGCCGCTGGTGGTGATCGCCGGAGCAATGCCCAGACCCGCCGCAATGACCCGCGCCAGATCATTCACCCCACCCAGCCCGCCCAGCAACGGCACCACCGCGCTGGCGTCTTCGGCAACCGCCAGTACCGGTGGCTCGGCGCCTTTTTCCAGCAGCAACGGCGCCAGCGTGCGGATCACAATACCCGCAGCGCATAGCGCAATAATCGGTGTGTCCTGCTGATAAAGCTGACGCAGGGTGTCGCCGAAATCGCTGTAACTGCGATCACCGCCGTCTACCCGCCCTGCCAATCCGAGGACAGAAGCGCCGGGCAGCAACTGCTGGATACGGCGTGCAGTGTCCAGGCTGCCATTGCCCAGAATGACAATGGCCGGTGCCGGGCGACTCAACCCTGCCACCTTTCGCCTGGGACGATAATCAGCGAGAAATACGGCGAAGACATCGGTTCCACTTCATTGAGCGGCACGATCTTCTGATTGCTCATGGTGGCGCGCTCGACATACAACGCCCGCTCGGCCAGCCCCAGCTCGCCCAGCACTTCGCGCACTTTATGAAAGTTGCGCCCCAGCTTCATGATCACTGCCGCATCGGCAACCGCCAGCCGCGATTTGAGTTCTTCGTGGGGCAGCACACCCGAGAGCACCGACAGGCTCTGGTTGCGATACACCAACGGCACGCCCAATACCGAAGCGCCGCCCAGCATCGAGCACACGCCCGGTACCACTTGTGCTTCAAAACGCTGGGCCAGACGGTCGTGCAGGTACATATAGGAGCCGTAGAAGAACGGATCACCTTCGCAGATCACTGCCACATCACGGCCGGCATCCAGGTGCACGGCCACTTCAACCGCGGCCTGATCGTAGAAATCACTGATCACCTGCTCGTAGGACAACGGCTCCGGCAACACCTCGGTGGTCACCGGGTACACCAGCGGCATCTGGGTTTGCGCGTCTTGCAGATGGGCTTCGATGATGCCGAACGCATTGCCCTTCTTGCCCTTGGCCACGAAATACGCCACCACCGGCGATTCGCGCAGCAGGCGCAGGGCTTTAACCGTGATCAGCTCAGGGTCGCCGGGGCCTACGCCCAAACCGATCAAACGTCCTGGTTGCGCCATTATTCGATCTCCGTGGCCAGGGCGTTGACGGCCGCAGCCGCCATCGCACTACCGCCACGGCGGCCTTGCATGATCACAAACGGCACGCCACGGCTGTCTGCCGCAAGCATGGCCTTGGATTCCGCGGCGCCGACAAAGCCCACCGGGAAGCCCAGGATCAGTGCCGGCTTGGGAGCGCCGGCATCGATCATTTCCAGCAGGTAAAACAGCGCGGTGGGCGCGTTTCCGATCACCACCACACTGCCTTCCAGGTACGGGCGCCAATGCTCAAGGGCCACCGCCGAACGGGTGTTGCCCTTCTCCAGCGCCAGCTCAGGTACGCCTTCTTCGCGCAGGGTGCAGATCACCGGGTTGTTGGCCGGCAAACGGGTACGGGTGACGCCTTCGGAAACCATCCGCGCATCGCACAGAATGGCAGCACCTGCCGCCAGCGCATCACGCCCGGCCTTGCCGGCACCCGGCGAAAAACGCAGGTCTTCAATGGCATCGACCATGCCGCAGGCGTGGATCACACGCACGGCCAGTTTTTCGAGATCCGCCGGGATGCTGTCGAGGTTGGCCTCGGCACGAATAATGGCGAACGAATTGCGATAGATCTCTTGACCATCGCGGATGTAATCAATCATCGGTGTTGCTCCATTGGCGGGCCTCAAGCCAGGCGCCCGCCGCTTCAATTGTAAGATTGCGCTCGCGCAGAACACCGAAACCGGCGTGCTCCGGGGTGCGTAAATAGAGGTCGTAATGACCGGGCGCCACGGCCAGTAAAGTGACCGGCGCGACGTGGGCTGCCGCGCAGGAGCGCTGGCAGCCGGTCAGGTGAATATTCAAAGGCTTTGGCAGCAACGCGGCCAACTGACGGGCATCCTGCTTCGTGTCGGCCAGCCCTTTGGCACAGGCACTGGAGCCGGTACAGGCCACCAGATGCGCCAGCGGGTTGCCAACCTCTACGATCAAGCCGAGCACCATCAACTGGCTCATCACCGCAGCGGCCTGAGCGGCCGCTATGTTGGGCAACAAGACGCTCTGCCATGGCGTGAACCGTAAAGTGCCATCGCCGTAGCGCTCGGCCAGCTCGGCCAACCCCGTGAGCATCGCCGCATCCAGCCGCCCCAGTGCCGGCGCCCCGCCGATATAGACCCGACCAGGCGCTTGCTGTGGCCAAGAGCCAAGGTGCATGGACGCCGAGATGGCCCTGCACTGCCAGTCGCCAGCAGGCAACAGTGCCACGCTGATTCGCTGTGCCAGCTGCCCGACAAATGACTCAGTGGTGACCTCCTCCAGCAGATGACGCATGCGGGTTTGCTCAGGTCGCGCCAGATCCAGAAACTGCATCAGCACGGCCAACACCAGCTCATGCCCGTACTCCACGGGTACGGCTGCCAACGCGCAATCGTGCGCCGGGCACCCGGCCAGGCCAAAAGCCAACAGCGTCTGGCCATTACGCACAAATGCCGACAACCACAGATCATGCGGATGCTCCAGCATGGCCAGGGCCTCGCCGCCATCCAGTTGCACGGCGAACTTGGCCGACAGCTCGGTGAACCTTGGCGTGCTTTGCAGGCTGGCCAGTATCTGCCGGGCCAGCGGCCACGTATCGATATGCATCTGCAGATCAATGCCGGCACTCGGGCTGAGCATCAAGTTGCGCACGTCGTCACTGGCGGCAGTAGCAGGCCCAAGCCCGGCCGCCAGCAAGGGCGCAATCAATGCACTGTGCTGCGGCCCCACACCACGGATTTGCAAATTGCCACGGTTGGTCGCTTCGATCACACCACTGGCATACCGCTGAGCCACATCTGCCACCGTGCGAGCCTGATCGGCGTTAATCGCGCCGCCATCCAGCTTGACCCGACAGATACCGCCATCCATTGCCTGGACGATACGCAGTAACCCCGGGCAAGCCGAGGGGCGCACAGGCGTCGTGACAGAAAGTTCAGGTGGCAAGTTCAAGGAGCTATCCAGAGCAGGCAATACGCTATTGCAGGTCGCGCATTATGCCTGCTTTGGGCGAGTGCATGAAAAGCCTGCCGGACGGAATGACTACTCCCGTGTATTAACCTCGGGCAGTTGTGGATGATCCCGGCCCAGACGGGTGATCAACAACACCACGGAATCGGCATTGGCCAGCATGAGGTCAATGCGTTTACGAGCATCGTGTTTAAAGATCGGCCGCGCTTGCTCAAGGGTCCTGACACCGCTAAGCGCCTTGATTTTGGCCTTGCCCGGGTTAGCGGGTATATCCGCCCAGGTGCGCTCTTCAGGATCAAATTGCTGAAACAGGTGCTCGGTCGAGATATAGGGTGAATGGCAACTCTGGACGATCTGGTTAAACGACTTGATCTGGCTGCCCAGGGGGGTTGATTCATCCAGCAGGTCCTCGTAAGGAAAGCCGGGATTCAGATAGTTGATGTCCTCGGTATCAAGCGCCTGATGGCTGATCTCATGCAGCATAAAGGCCGCCCGATAATGCACGTTGGTCCTGAAAGGTGGCTGGGTGGCTTTCACAAATGCCTGGCTCAAGGCGTTGGGTGTTTCAAATAGAGTGCTGAAAAAATGCTCACTCAAGTACAGGCGCTTGTGCAAATCCCAGCGGTGTATCCAGGCGACGGCCTTGTCGTTGAACCGGGAGCGGCAGACCACGTATTTACTGGAAGTCAGCGGCGACAGATCGGGATGCAAAAACCTCGCAAGCAGGGGCCCGATCGTTTCATTGAGTCGGTCAAGCAACGGCTGATCAACGTGTTCCACATCAAAGAACGTCTGTATCAACGCCCGGTTCCGGGCATTCTGCGTACCCGGTTCGAGCAAGGTGTGCAGGGCGCTTTGACTGCGCTGCAGGTAGGTGACGGCCTGGGCATGGGCCTCGCGAATGGCCTGTGCCTTGTCAGGAAAGCGCCGCTCAATGCTGGCCATGCCGATGGCCTGCATCTCATGGGTCAGGCGGTCGGATATCGAAGCCGTGGTCGACAGCACAGGGCCGCCCCCCAGTAGCGGCTCCTTGAGATCAAGCTCCCAATGCTCACGTTCGTTGATTTTTACCAGCGGCCCTTCGCGGCCTTCTCCGATAAAAATGCGCCAGCGCTCGCGCCAGGCCTGCACCTGAAAAACATGCCCGCCCAGCAGCACATAGTGAAGACCTGTGCCCGGGTGACGGTACAACCGGGTCAGGCTGTCCTGCTTGAGCTCCAGCAAGGCCACATCATTGGCCTGAAAGGGCTGCAGGCCGATCTCCTGCTCAGGCGTGAGGTGCACCGCCGCTTCGGACTGCGGCTGACGCAAGACTGTCGGAGTCACTGTTTTCAGTTGGCGCAGTGTCAGATAACCACTGCCTATCTGTGCCAGCGACGAGGCAAAATCAGCCACGGCTTCGCCCCACTCGCCTTTTTGCGCGGCCTCGAAACCCTGCTGCACAAAACCCGCCGTTTGCCAGACCACCATGGGAATACTCAGCTTGGCAGGCAAAAACATCAACGCAGTCGATGCAATCAACGAAAACAGGTACTTGAATGACTCCCAGTCGGCTTCGGCGGAGGTCTTCGACTGGGCGGCGGCCATGTCCAACAACAGGTGGTAGTTGTCGACATACAACTGTTCAAACAGATTGCCCGCGATGGGCCTTGGTGCCAGGGTCGGGGGGGCCGGCCTGAGCATGAAACTGCCGAGGGACGCGTCCACATACTGCGGGATATGGGGCTCCACAAAACCGCCATAGTTGTAGGTTTTACGGGCCTCGGGCTCAAGACGCTGGAGCACCAGCGCCTGCAGGTCCGTGTTGATACGCAGGTCGTCGAGCAAGGCGGCTTCGTTGTTGTACGCTTTGAATGTAAAGCGCTCGCTGTAGTTGACCCACAGGATCTGCGGCCCGGCGCCTGACTCCACAGGCCCAATGATGTAGAGCCCCCTGGCCCGATCAGGATCGGCTTCGGGCTCGGCTACCAGCTCAAATGGCCGGACGATGATCGGCATTCTGTCCAACGTCAGGCGGGCCGCTCCATCTGGCATGTTGATGACCTGCTGTATGTACCGATACGCCATCTCCTGGCCAGGGTCGATCAGTTTTTCCCGCAGGGCCTGTTCCATCACCTGCAGCGAGAGCTGCTCGGAGAATTGTTGTTGGCGCAAGGTCACCCCCGGTTTTCCGGGCGCCAGCTTGTCTTGCAACAAAGCACGGTAATGCGCGCCGATTTCCAGTTGTCGGGTCAGTCGTTTTACATACGTCGCATTCAAGGCCGTCGGCAACGCACTGCCATTAGGGGCTCGCAAGGAAATCGCGCCTGCATTGAGCCGGTAAAAACCGTTAAGCGAAAATTGCGTGAGGGTCTGAACAGTGCGCGTCGTCGCCGCTGGCAAAAAAGAGGGCGTGCTACCAACCGGTACCGGGGAAGGCACATAGGTGTCGATCACCACCTCGATCGCATCCGGGTCTGGCGCCTGCCCCGCGAAGTCGAGCTCCAGACGCAGTTTCAGTAACGCGCGGGCGTACTCGGCAAGCGGCGGGATATCATGCAGGTAGTTTTGCTGTTCCTGCCCTGCCCCTGGATAGCGCTGCAACAACCCGGCATAAGCCAACTTGTCTGCCTTCGAGGCGTTTTTCAACCACTGCGGTATTGCCGCCTCAAACGCTTGCAGGCGCGCCATTTCAACCACAGGCTCCAACACCAGCCCTGCCCGACCTTGTACCAGTTCACTGTGGATAAGATTTTCAAAGGCTTGCGCCGACAAGGGGATGGCTTGAGCCGTACGGCAGGCAAAGCCGGCGTCCGCCAGCACCTTGGCAATAGCCCGTAGCTGGGTCTCTCGGACAAAGTCGTGTTCAACACGTTCGAATTGAAGCCCGCCAATTTTCCCGTTAGCGGTGCTGTCCAGCCAGGCCGTAACCTGCGGCTGCGTGCCCGTGCTGACATGGCTCAGCAGTTCCCAGCGCCGTGCCTTGTCCGCCAGGCGGGCTTGCAGTTGGGTGGTGCACTCGCCCACCGACGCAAAGCTTTCGAACCCCGAACCCGGGCTCCAGAATATGGCCCGGCCGGCAGTTGCCGGCTGCTGACCACCGCACTCGGTGAACAACAGACAGTTGACGATATCCAGCCCGGCCTGTGCGCCATTGATTGATAGTGCAATGGCAAACACATCGGGAACAAACCCTGCCAATGCTGGACGCCGGGTGCTCACCGGCTGGCTCAGCACCGCGCCCAGCACCGCCAGGTCCGCCGCTGAAAGCCGGTTGCCCGATTGCATCAGCTGCAATTCGGCCCGTAGCATCGCCAACCTCAGGGTACACAGCCTGTCGATCAACGTATCGGCCCTCAGCGGTGGGGCCGGAGTATAGAAAAACGCACGGAGCTGATTGACATACCCCTGGAAAAACCCCGCTGCGGCCTGATCCATGACGTTGATTAATTCACTGCCTGAAAGTGGCTTGGGCGGATTGAGATCCGGGGTATCCAGCAAGTGCAGGCCCGCCTCTATTCTTTCGGGATCACGCGGCAGCGGCTGTAGTCCGGTGACCTGTTGCAACAATGCTTCCATCAGCGACACCGGCTCACGCAAGCCAGCGACCCGTAACCGCATACGGTCGAGCTCCAGCACGTCATGCCCCGCGCGGGCCAGCGCTTTCACCAGCCTTGAATACGCATACGAAAACGGTGCAGGCCATGGCCGCAACAATTCATCAACCTGGGAAGCGATGTTCATTAACTGCATCACCAGCCCCTCGGCCTGCCCGCCGTTGCCAGCAGCCATCGGGCGGACATTGAAGGTTTCGTTCGATGCAGAGCCGGAATTAAATGTGGAAGTGATTGCCTTCATGGATGATCTCTCTTCGCTTGCGGACAATGCACAACACGCTATCGCGCCCCCGGACGACAACGGCACTACATAGATACCCGGGCACTTTCCGGGGGATCAAACGACAGCGACAGTTGCCGGTTTGAAGTACCCGAGCCAGGTAATCAACAACGTCTGAGAGTCGGCATTCATCAGGATCACCCTCTCGCGAAACACCGGGTCACTGAAAAACCGGTCACGCACCTCTTCGATGTTTTTGCTGCGGGTCTTGTGGATCAAGCTGTGTGCCAGCTTGAAAGGGAGGGGCAGGTAACTGCGCCGGTTGCTGTACTTCTCCTTGAAAAGATCTGCCTTGCGAATTTCGGTGGTCAGTTGACGATAACGGTGATCCTGCATCTGCCTTTTAAGCGTACGTATCTGACCATCCCAGTCACGCTCGGGAACCAGCAACTCTTCGAAGGGATGGCTTACACCCAGATAATTGATATCAATGGTGCCCATGACCAGGTGGCTGAATTCATGGAGCAGAATGGTGGCCGTCGAATGCTTGACCCGGTCGAACTCGCGGCCGTCCACCCCCATCACTGACAGGCTGAAAATCTCGTCGGCCGAGGCGAAGTAACCCTGAGAAAAAAGCACGGTCTTGCGTTTGATCACGCTGCCCAGCGAAGAAACACGCGCCACTTCTCGCGGGTTGGGCGGTGAGTACAAGCCGTAGCGGCTGGAATGCTGTGGTGAAAACTCGGGGGATTGCAGTGCCGTCAGCAGTTTGTCGACGATGCGTTTGAGCTTGTCGAGCAAGGGGTCGTCGACTTGGCTCACACTGAACACCCTGGCAAGAAAGCGCCGGGTCTGGGCATTCAGCTGGCTGGCGGAGCCGACTGATTGCAGATGCTCCCTGCAATCAGTCAGATAGCGAATAGCCTGTTCGTGCGCCTCCCGAATCACCTGGGCCTTGCGTGGCTGCAGACGTTCGATGGCAGGCATGCCCAGGACCGTAACTGTGTGCTCCCGGCCAAACGAAACGCTCCCCGATGTACCCGACCGCGTGCCCAGTGCCTGACCACCGCCTGGCAACGGTTCCTTGAGATCGAGTACCCAGCGCTGATGGGGGCTGCGTTTGACCAGAGGGCCATCGCGGTCTTCACCAATATGAATACGCCATCGATCCTGCCAGGCTGCGACTTGAAACACCTGCCCGTCCAGAACGATAAAGCGGTGGCCTGACTCGGGGTCAGTAAACAACCCGGAGCCAGTGTCTTCATGCAGATTATCCAACGACACATGATTGGCCGCATAGGGCCGCAAGCTGGCCTGCTGTTCACGAGTAATGGTCTCCAGAGGGGCCTCGAAGGCAGCAACGACGTGGGGTTCCCCGGTTGTGCGCCTCAGTGCGCCATGGCTCCCCGCGATCATCAACAACGCCGTGGCAAAATCAAACACGGCCTGCCCCCAGCGATCATCTGCCACGGCCTGAGCAGCTGACTGTGCACTGGTCTGGGCCTGCCAGATCATCAAGGGCACACTCAGCTTGCCCGGCAGAATCAGCAAAGCAGTGTCCGCCAGCAGCGACAGCAGATACACAAGGGAAGCCCAGTCCGCCTGCGCTGCGCTGCGGGCCTGGGTACGAGCCAGGGCCAGCCGCACATTGAGGGTATCGACGTACAACCTGTTCAGGCAGTTACCGGTCAACTGGCCGGGATCGAGGGTGGCGGGAGGATTGGCCACCTGCGGCGAGCTCAAGGTCGGATCGACATAGCCGATATGCGGCTCGCGAAATCCCCCATATTCATAAATTTTACGAACCCGGGGTTCCAGCCGCTCCAGCACCTCGTCCTGCAAGGCTCCAGAACCGTGCAACCGATGCAGAAAATCGGACTGGCTGCTGTACTCTCGAAGCGCAGGCCCCTTGCCGTAGAGCACATACAACACCTGCGGCCCGCTATCCAGAGCAGCCGGACCAATCAGGTACATGCCCTGCGCCCGGTCGGGATGACGACCGGTTACGGCGCGAAAAGCCAGTGGCCGCACGACCAGCTCGATGCCCTTGAAGCGTTCGCGGGCTTTGGCGTCCGGGCTGTTCAGTACATGCTCAACGAAATCATGGGCCGTCTGGCTCAATGCGCCCTTGATCCGGGCTTGCAGCGCGTCTTCGAGAACCTGCGCAGGCAGCTGCTGACAGAACAAGCCCTGACGCCGTGCAGCACCCTCATGGCCCGGGGTGAGTTTTTCGACCAGCAGGGCCTGATAGCTTTCGCCAAGATCCAGCGAACGCACCAGCTCACTCACATAGTGGTCATCCAGCCCCGCAGGCAAAGGTTCTTCGCCCAGTGAGCGATAGCTGCGCACGCCAGAGTGCACATTGAAAAAATGACTCAGGGCAAAATACGTCAGCGATCGCCTCAGCCTGGAGACTGCCGCGCCTCCGGCGATCTCTCCGCCAGCCGGTCCGCTGTATTGCACCACGCTGATTTCGACCTTGTCCGGGTCAATTGCCACGCCCGGAAAGTCAGCCCTCAAGCGTGCCAACAACCGCTCGTGGGCATAGTCGAGCAGCTCGGGCACGTCTTGCGAATACCCCTCGCTCCCGGCCTGTTGAATTCGCAGCAGGATCCGACCGTAGGCTTGCTGGTCACTGGTCGCCGCGTGCTTGAGCCAGTCAGGCAAACCCTCACGGAACTGCCATTGGCGGGCGGCGGCGAGCGTTGCGTCAACATTGAACTGCGCCTGCTCCGACCAGTAGCAATCCACCTGGTTGACCAGTTCCGGTGCCGACACCTGCTGCACCACACCTCGCTCCAGCAGGAAGCCGATATCACTGAGGTGTTTTTCTGTCTCCCGGCGCTGGCAGGCTTCAAGCCAGTCGGTGTCGATCACGCTGGCAGTCCATTTCACATCAACGGCGGCCTGCACCCTTTCGCGCTCACGCAAGCTGATACAGCGCAACAGATGCCATTGTTCAACACGATCCCGCAAGCGGGCCTGCAAGGTCTCAAGGCATGATGCCAGTGAATCGAAACATTCCAGGCTCCAGGCTGCCGTCCACAAGACGGCTTGCCCGGAGTTGACGCTGTCAGTGCCACCGCGCCCGGTCATCACAAGGCAGTTGCGCAGCGTGATGCTTGGGCGTCTGCCGGGCAGGGTTAACGCCAGCTCGCAGACATCGGGGATAAACCCGTTGAGCGCCCGTCGTGCAAGGTAAGTCGAATGCTCCAGCACAGCCCTGACAATGGCACTCCCGTTACTGTCCAGGCGTCCGTCCATCTGCCTGACGAATGCCTCGTAACGCAGCGCCGAGCCCCGGAACCGGGCCAGTCGGCTAATCACGGTCGAACCCGCCAATGCGGCCATCCCCATATAGTAAAAACCGTGCAGTTGCTGCATGAATTGCGCAACGAGGCCCACAGAAGCGCGGTCGAGCAAGGCCAGGACGGCTGCGCCATCGGGGTAATGGATCGGCTTGATGTCCGGGCTGTTTTTTTGCACGCCAAGACGTATTCGCGCGCCATCGACCGGGAGCGGACTCCAGCCTGTGACCCGATCCAGCAACGCATCGACCAGCGGGATAACCCGCAACGGCTCCAACTGCTTGCGCAAAGCCGCGGTGCCATAAATACGCAGCACCAGATCCCCGGGGATCAAATGGCTCAAACCAGGCGACGCCAGATGCTGCTTGAGCCGTCGGTGGGCAAAGCCCCTGAGCTCGGGCCGGCCCAGCAGCATCAGGGCTACCTGCCCGTTGAGCACCTGCAGTTTGCTTTGGATCAAGGGTAACGTAGCGCTGTCACCTGCCGTAGCCGCAGCTGTCGCCGGGCCATCAAGCGCCAGCCGGGTGCTCCAGCGCCCTTGCTGGTTGGGCTCCGTCAAGCGTGGGTCGAGCAGCGCACGCACATCCAGCCCGTGATCCACCACGGCATTCACATTACAGTCCTTGCCACGTATGGCACCGAGCAGAAAGGTAAAATCCCGCGCCTGCTTGTCGATGATGGAGCGCACACGGTTTTCGAACAGATCACCCTCGATGGTCTCGACACTCAGGACCGGGTCAAGCATAAGGCGCAATACCGGCCGCTGATCCCGTGACACATGACCGAGCAGGTTGTCTCTGTCGCGGGGCTCCTTGAGCCGTGCGAGCACCTGGCCCTTGAGCGTCTCGTCATTGTCAAAACGCTCAAGTGCAGCCTGTTCGCTGAACAAAAACAGCTCGGGAGTGGAGACTGGTACAGACACACTGAACAGCCCGGCCAGTTCTACCCTGGCGCCCCCCTGCCCCAGCAATGACAGGCGGGCGGGCCGCCATTGCCCATGGGCATATCGATCATCATTCAGGCGCGAGCGCCCCACAGCCAGCAGTGCATCGAACTGCACGGGATCAATCCGCCCCTCGTGACGAGCCTGTAACAACTCATTGAAAAACCGGTCGCCCATAAACTGAACAGCCAGCACCCTCAGGCTCAACCCTTTTATGTCCAGATACCACCAAGCTTCGAGTTGCTGCTGCATCACGGCCTGAATGCCCCCGACAATTTCCCTGACCAACTGGTACATGCGCACATCCAGCGAGGGTGATCGTGCTTGAGCTGCATCGAAGGCTACGGTCGGGCTCAGATACTCGCGGATGTGATTACCCGGCCACTCGCCTTTGCCCAGGTACGCCAGTGCCAGATCCAGAAGGCTCATGCTCGACAACGGTGGCTGGCTGCCAGCCGTCGCCATCGCATAGCTGTTGACCTGCAGCGTCTGAGCAGACAGGCCCAACCCCTGGAACTCGTGCTCCAGGGCCAGCGTGAGCTGGGCATTGAGCACCCCGCGCAGGGACGGAAGATCGAGCAGGCGCGCCCTCAACAACTCAAGGTTGTGCAAACGCAGATCCTGCAACGAGCGTGTGCGATGCTCAAATACCCGACCTTCAATCAAGCACCGCCTGATCCTCAGGGAGCGCAGTTTTTTCAGGTCTTCACGCACCTCGATCGGCATAAAGCGCAGCAAGGTGTCACGTACCAGCGGGTCGGCCAGACGCCGCTTGAGGGTTGTGCGCAGCGCGGTTGAATTGGCGATGCGTTCCAATCCACCGAGAGGGGAATACAGGAATGCGCCCGGCGGGTTGCTGTCTGCCCGGGTTACGATGAAATGGCCGGCAAGATCGGCGGCCGGGGCGTTGTCCGCGCCAAGCTCAAGGGCATAGACATGCTGCGGTTGCACCGCAATGACCTGCTGCAGACAGATAAACTCTTGCGCCGTGAGTTGCCCCGCGGCATCGAGCCGCGCCAGGTTGTCCAGATACCCTGTTTGCATGGCGGCGAGCCAGTCATCCGGCTCAAGCTGATCATCTGTCACTGGCGACTGCCTCAGAACCCACGGAAGGCAAATCTTGGCCCGAATCTCCGGTACAACGGCATTAACCGGCTACCACCTGTAAAGATGAACTCTGGTGCAGTGCAAGGCGCGTTATCATGCGCTCCTGTTTCCGCAGGGCCTTCGCCCGGTAGCGGAGGAACAACCCGGCGTTTATCAAGAGGATCGGCATGTCGCCCTGGCTAACAGTTGTGGGAATCGGTGAGGACGGCTTTGCCGGGCTGGGCAAAAATGCGCGCCGCGCCTTGTTGGGCGCGACCCGCGTAATCGGCAGCCAGCGCCAGCTCGACCTGCTGCCCGCCTGCATTCGCGCCGAGCGCCAGACCTGGCCGAGCCCGTTTTCACTGGCCCCAGTGCTGGCCCTGCGCAACACGCCGACCTGCGTACTGGCCAGCGGCGACCCCATGCTGTTTGGTGTCGGCGCCAGCCTGGCGCGACGGGTAGCGCGGGATGAAATGCAGGTGCTGCCAGCGCCATCGTCCTTTTCCCTGGCCGCAGCACGCATGGGCTGGGCCCTGCAGGACGTAGTCACGCTGTCGGTAGTGGCACGCCCCGTCGTCGCCCTCAATGCCCACCTGCACAGCGGTGTACGTCTGCTGGTACTGAGCAACGATGGCAGCAGCCCGTCCATCATCGCCCGTCTGCTGAGCGCGCAGGGATTTGGTCCCAGCCGCATGACGGTGCTGGAACACCTGGGCGGCCAGGCTGAACGCAGGATCGACACCCGCGCCTGCGACTGGAGTGACCCGCCCGTCGCGGCGCTTAACCTGGTCGCCATCGATTGCCTGGCCGACGCCAGCGCCCGGCCGCTGTCACGTATCGGTGGGCTGCCCGACAGCGCGTTCGAGCATGATGGCCAGTTGACCAAGCGCGATGTGCGCGCCGTAACCCTCGCCCGCCTCGCGCCACTGCCAGGCCAATTGCTGTGGGACGTAGGCGCGGGCAGCGGTTCGATCGGCATCGAGTGGATGCGTACCTGGCCGAGTTGCCGCACCTTGGCGATTGAAGCCGACGAAGGCCGCCAGCAACTGATCGAACGTAACCGCGATACCCTTGGTGTGCCCGGCCTGCAACTGATTCGCGGCAAGGCACCCCAGGCTCTTGACGGTCTGGAGCCCCCGGATGCGATTTTTATCGGTGGCGGCGTAACCCGCGAAGGCGTGCTCGACACCTGCTGGCAGCGACTCAAGCCCGGCGGGCGGCTGGTGGCCAATGCCGTCACCCTGCAAAGCGAAATGCTGCTGATGAGCTGGCGCGAGCGCCACGGCGGCGAACTGACCCGCATCCATATTGCCCAGGCCCAGCCCCTGGGTGAATTCGACACCTGGCGTCAGGCGTTGCCGATTACCCTTCTGGACATGACCAAGCCTCTCGATGCGTGACGAAACTGCCGAACAACCCGCCCCCCTGCGCAGCGGCCTGACCACCGGCAGCTGCGCCACCGCCACCAGCCTGGCCGCTGCCCGCCTGCTGCTGGGCGGCGTGTGTAACGACGCCGTGCAAATCACTTTGCCCAAGGGTAAACAGGTGCAAATGCGCCTGGAGTTCTGCCGTCTGTGGGAAGACGGCGCCGAAGCGGGCACCATCAAGGACGCCGGCGACGATCCCGACGTGACCCACGGCGCACTGCTCTATTCACGGGTGCGCTTGCGACCGGAACCGGGCATTGGCTTTGTTGCTGGGCAAGGTGTCGGCACCGTAACCCGCCCGGGTCTGGTATTGAACGTGGGCGAGCCGGCGATCAACCCGGTGCCACGCAAAATGATCACCGAGCACCTGCAGCAACTGGCAACCGAACTGGGTTACGGCGGTGGCTTTGAAGTGACCGTCAACGTACAGGACGGCGAAGCCCTGGCCCTGAAAACCATGAACCCGCGCCTGGGGATTCTCGGCGGGCTGTCGATCCTGGGCACCAGCGGCATCGTGCGGCCGTTTTCCTGCGCGGCTTATATCGCCTCTATCCACCAGGGCATAGACGTCGCCAAGACTAACGGTTACCTGCACATTGCCGCCTGCACCGGCAATGCCAGCGAAGACACCATGCGCCGGGTCTACAACTTGCCGGAAATCGCCCTGATCGAAATGGGCGACTTTGTCGGCGCAGTGCTCAAGCATCTGCGCAAAGTGCCTGTGGATAAACTGAGCATTTGCGGCGGTTTCGGCAAGATCAGCAAACTGGCCGCCGGGCATATGGACCTGCACAGTCGCCATTCCAGCATCGACCTGCCGCAACTGGCCCAATGGGCAGCGGATATCGGGGCCGACCATCCACTCCAGGAGGCCATCCGCCAGGCCAACACCAGCCAGCAAGCCCTGGCGATGGCCAGTGCGGCCGGTATCGCGTTGGGCGATGCGGTGTGCCAGCACGCTCTGGACTTTGCCCGCAGCGTGGTGCCGGCCCAGGTACAGGTCGAAGTGTTTGCCATCGACCGCCAGGGCGGGATTGTCGGTCACGCCGGAGCCTTTGCATGAAACGTATTTTGTTATTGGGCGGCGTCACCGAGGCGCTGGCCATTGCCCGTACCCTGGGCCCGCAGCATGTCTACAGCCTGGCCGGGGTTGGCCGGGTACCGACGGACCTGACCTGCGAGGTACGGGTGGGCGGATATGGCGGCGCTGAAGGTTTGGCGCAGTACATCCGCGAACAGCGCATCGACATGCTGCTGGACGCCACCCACCCCTACGCGGCGAAAATCAGCCATAACGCGGCCCTCGCTGCTGCTGCCAGTGGCATCCCGTGCTGGGCGCTGCGCCGCCAGGCCTGGGTGGCGCAGACGGGCGATGACTGGCGTGAAGTGGCAGATTGGAGCGAATTGGTCGAAGCGCTCGCCACCTTCCAGCGCCCCTTGTTCACCTTGGGCCGTGAGCCGCTGGAGCACCTGCACGAAATTCCGCCAGAGCAGTTCTGGACCCTGCGCGCCCTCGACGCTTACCCCGGCACTGCACGCTGCGACGTGATCGGCGCACGTGGGCCGTTCCTCATCGATGACGAACGCCTGTTGTTTGCACAACGGCGCATCGACGTATTGATCAGCAAAAACAGCGGCAGCAGCGCCACCGAACCCAAGCTGCAAGTTGCCCGCGAGCGCGCAGTGCCGGTGTTGATCCTCAAGCGGCCGACGCTGGCGCAGGTGGATCGGGAGTTCCGGACGGTCGAGGAGCTGATGGAAGGGTTGGCGCAGGGGAATTATTTGTGAATGTGTAAAAGCTGGCGATGGTGTATCCTTAAGAATACGATCATGCCCCATGATCACTTTCGAACAAACACGCGAGTTCGCCAAATGGTTGGGCGCACTTAAAGACAAAACCGGGCAAGCCCGCATTCTTGCTCGCCTGAAAGCAGCCGGTTTGGGTCACTTCGCCGACTGCGAGTGCGTCGGTGGCGGTGTTTACGAAATGCGGATTCACTGCGGGCCCGGTTATCGAGTCTATTACACCCGCAAAGGCGAAGTGTTCTACCTGCTGCTTGTTGGCGGCGATAAAACCACCCAGACACGAGATATAAAACGCGCAAAACAAATGGCACACACACTGGGTAATGAGGACTGACGCATGACCGAGCAACTTACCCGTTTCGATACCGTTGACTACCTGAAGTCCCCGGAGGATATGGCGGCTTACCTGGACGCCTGTTTCGAAGAGGACCCCGGCGACGGCAGTCTGATCCGAGCGGCGCTCAACGATATCGCCCGCGCCCAAGGCATGACTCAAATCGCCCGCGAAGCCGGGCTGGGCCGTGAAAGCCTGTACAAGGCCCTGGGCAGCAAGGGCAACCCCGAGTTCGCGACTATCATCAAAGTGATGAAGGCGCTGGGGCTCAAGCTGCATGCCACAGCAGCCTGAAATTTGCGCGTACTGGCCGATCGCGACACTTCGCCACACCCGCACTTTTTACTTACGCCGAGCATTCAGGCTAAATAGCCCCTTGATCGCTCCACTCACGGAATTCGTCATGTCCCGACAACGGTTTGCATTTGCCTGGATCGCCTGCTTTGCAGTGCTGTTCAACATGCTCGCCATGTCGATGGCCGGAGCGACCCAATCCGTTGAGCGAGGGCCCACCGAGCAGTTCATGTGGAGCAGCTTCTGCTCCTCCACCGGCACCAAGATGGTCGCCGTATCGTTGGGCACGTTCGAGCCCGCCGACAACCAGCATGACGATCATTCCACCATGCAGCATTGCTGGTGCTGCTCGGGCGCCGCGCCGGTGGTGGCGCTGCCCGCGCATATTCCCAAGCTCTACTTTGCCGCCATCGAGCGGGGCCACAGCCTGGTCCCGGATCACCTCAAGCGCCGCACCCCGCGCCAGCAATGGCCGAGCCTCAACCCCCGCGCATCGCCCCTGGTCTGATTCTTCCTCGCAACCCCTTTGCGTTTTGAATCGTTCCGGAGAATTGCCATGTTGAACCTTTCCCTGTTCAAGCACGTCGTGATTGCGGCGGCTGTGTTGCTGCCTGCCTGTTTTGCCAACGCCCACGAATACAAAAGCGGCGACCTCGAAATCGCCCACCCGTGGTCCCAGGAGCTGCCGCCCAATGCACCCACCGTGGCCGCGTATTTCATCATTCACAACACCGGCAGCACGGCCGATCGGCTGGTCAGTGTCGACACGCCGATTGCCGATAAGGCCGAACTGCACCAGCACATCATGGAAGGCGACTTGATGAAGATGCTGCCCGTGGCCAGCGTCGAAGTGCCGCCCGGCGGCACCGTCACCTTTGCGCCCATGGCGTACCACGTGATGATGTTCGGTCTCAAGGACCGCAGCCTGCTGCAGGACGGCAAGCACTTCCCGCTGACCCTGCATTTTGAAAAAGCCGGCGCCGTGCCGGTTGAGGTCAATGTGCAGAAGCAGGCACCTGAAGACAGCATGGAACACATGCACGCCCACTAACGGCCAAGGTTGCTGATCCCCGTGCGCGAACCTCGCGCCAGGCACTCCATGTCGCACATTCGCGGCAGTTGGCTGAGCCTGTTTGCCATGTTGATGATTTTTATCGGCCCGCTGATTTCCCAGGCGATGCCGATGGATCATCACGCCTCCATGCCCATGCCCATGTCGATGGATATGGGCATGGACATGTCTGCGCATGCCGAACATGAACAGCCTTCAGCCGACCACCATGCCATCTGGGAAAAGTGCGGCTACTGCACACTGCTGTTCAGTTGCCCGGCCTTGCCCGGCACCCCGGGCCTGACCCTCTATAACTCACCAGAACCCCGTAGTTACCTGGCCGCCAATCCCCGCCTGGGCCATGCCCGGCAACCGGTCTTCCCCGGCTCCCGATCCCGCGCGCCTCCCGTATTCCTTTAGCTACCGACACCACAACACATCATCTGGCCGACCTGCATGCACTGTTTCAGACAGTCGCAGGTGCGTGGCCGAGTTGTATTCGTCTGACTATTGGAATGTCTATGTCCCGCTTTACTGCTGCCTCCCGTTTGCCCTTTACCCTCAGCACCCTGTGCTGTGCGATTCTGGCAACCACCGCTGTGGCCGACGAACATGCCGGGCACAGCAATGAGCTGAGCCCGCTGGTGATCACCGCCATCGCCCCCAGCTCACCGCTGACCATCGTCACCAACCCCAAGGACCCGCGCCAGCCCGTGCCTGCCAGTGACGGCGGCGACTACCTCAAGACCATCCCCGGCTTCGCCCTGATCCGCAACGGCGGCACCAATGGCGACCCGGTGCTGCGCGGCATGTTCGGCTCGCGCCTGAATATCCTTACCAACGGCGGCATGATGCTCGGCGCCTGTCCCGGGCGCATGGACGCACCCACCTCCTACATCTCGCCGGAAACCTACGACCAGCTCACGGTGATCAAAGGCCCGCAAACCGTGCTCTGGGGCCCGGGCGCCTCGGCGGGCACCATCCTCTTCGAACGCGAGCCCGAGCACTTCGGCGAACTGGGCACACGGGTCAATGCCAGCCTGCTGGCGGGTTCCAACGGGCGCTTCGACAAAACCATCGATGCCGCCGCCGGTGGCCCGCTGGGCTATGTGCGGGTCATCGGCAACACCGCCCATGCCGATGACTACAAGGACGGCAACGGCGACACCGTGCCGTCGCGTTACGACAAATGGAACGGCGACATTGCCCTGGGCTGGACCCCGGACGCCGACACCCTGCTGGAACTCACCGCCGGCAAGGGCGACGGTGAAGCGCGCTCGGCCGGACGCGGCATGGACGGCAGCCAGTACAAGCGCGAAAGCCTGGGACTGCGCTTTGAAAAGTCCAATATCGGCGACGTTCTCGACAAGATCGAAGCCCAGGTCTACTACAACTACGCCGACCATGTGATGGACAACTACACACTGCGTACCCCGTCGGGCACCGGCATGATGGCAGGGCCGATGGCGTCCAACGTCGACCGCCGCACCCTCGGTGCGCGGATCAAGGCCACCTGGCGCTGGGCCGATTACCAGTTGATCAGCGGCATCGATGCGCAGACCAACGAACACCGCAAACGCATGGGCATGGGCATCGATACCTACAAGGACCAGAACTGGAGCAAGGACGCCGATTTCCACAACTACGGCGCCTTTGGCGAGTTGACCTGGTACGCCGCCGAGCGCGACCGGCTGATTACCGGTGCTCGTCTTGACCGCGCATCCGCCAAGGATTACCGCGCCCGACTCGGCTCGGGGATGATGAGCAAGCCCAACCCGACCCTGGACAAGACCCGCGCCGACACCCTGCCCAGCGGTTTTGTGCGTTACGAGCATGACCTGAGCGACAGCCCGACCACCCTGTACGCCGGGCTGGGCCACACTCAGCGCTTCCCCGATTACTGGGAGCTGTTTTCGCCGAGCTCCGGCCCGACCGGTTCGGTGAATGCATTCGACGCCATCAAGCCCGAGAAAACCACGCAGCTCGATGCGGGCCTGCAATACAAGACCGACACCCTGGAGGCCTGGGCCTCGGTGTACGCCGGCGAGATTCACGACTACATCCTGTTCGACTATGCCAAGGGCTCATCCCAAGCGCAAAACATCAACGCCCGGGTCATGGGCGGCGAGTTGGGCGCGGCGTATCAGTTGACGTCAAACTGGAAAGCCGACGCCACCCTGGCCTACGCCTGGGGCAAGAACACCAGCGATGGCAAGGCCCTGCCGCAAATGCCGCCGCTGGACACCCGCCTGGGCCTGACCTACAGCGAAGACGACTGGAGTGCCGGCGCCCTGTGGCGCGTCGTGGCGCGCCAGGACCGCATAGACCGCAACGCGGGCAATGTGGTCGGCAAGGATTTTGGCAAAAGTGCCGGCTTTGGCGTGTTCTCGTTGAACGGTGCATACCGCATCAACAAAAACCTCAAGGTCAGCGCCGGGGTCGACAACCTGCTGGACAAAAACTACAGCGAGCACCTGAACATGGCGGGCAACGCCGGTTACGGCTACCCGGCCAATGACCCGCGCGCCATCAATGAACCGGGCCGCACGCTGTGGACCAAGGTGGATGTGAGTTTCTGACAAACCGCCAGCCCTCACCCCAACCCTCTCCCGGAGGGAGAGGGAGCTGATTTGCGCCGTGCTTGAACCCGCAGCGGTCAGTCCCCTCTCCCTCTGGGAGAGGGCTAGGGTGAGGGTCTTTGCTGACGACAACAATTTCAACCTTGCGGAGCCGCTCACATGAGCCGACCAACACCGTCTTTCTACAACCTGGCCTGGCGCTGGCATTTCTACGCCGGGTTGTTTGTCGCCCCGTTTATGATCCTGCTGGCCCTGACCGGGATCATTTACCTGTTCAAACCCCAGCTTGATCCACTGCTGTACGACCATCTGCTCAACGTCACCCCGGCCCATCACAGCCTCAGCGCCGATGAGCAACTCAGCCGTGTGCAGGCCACTTATCCACAGGGCCATATCAGCCAGTACCTGCCGCCGATCAATCCGCAACGCAGCGGCCAGTTCGTGGTTCACAACGGCGGGCACGAGCTCAATGTGTTTATCAACCCCTACACCGGCCAGGTGCTGGGCGAGCAGGATGCCAAGCTCAACCTGCAAGCCGTGGCGCGCGCCCTGCACGGCGAATTGATGATCGGCACCCTCGGCGACCGGCTGGTGGAACTGGCCGCTGGCTGGGGCGTGGTGCTGGTGGTGTCCGGCCTGTTCCTGTGGTGGCCGCGGGGGCAATCGGCTGCCGGAATTCTATGGCCGCGCCTGAGCAGGCGCGGGCGCGTGCTATGGCGCGACCTTCACGTTGTCACAGGGTTCTGGGGGGCCGCCTTGCTGCTGTTCATGTTGATCAGCGGCATGACCTGGACCGGCTTCTGGGGCAAGCAATATGCCGACCTGTGGAACCGTTTCCCGGTAGCCATGTGGAACGACGTGCCGAAGTCTGATATCGAGGCCCGCAGCCTCAATACCGCCAACCGCCAGACCGTGCCCTGGGCAATGGAAAACACACCGATGCCGGTCTCCGGCGCCCACGCCGAACATATGGCCCACGCCGCGCACACCTCAGGCCCCGCCGCCCCCGGCATCACCCTGCAAGCGGTGGTCGACACCGCCACGGCCCGCCAGGTCGAGGCCGGCTACAGCATCACCCTGCCGACCACCGCCACCGGCGTATTCACCATTGCCGTCTTCGCCGACGACCCGCGTAACGACGCCACCCTGCATGTCGATCAATACACCGGCACGGTACTGGCCGACGTGCGTTGGCAGCATTACAGCAATGTCGCCCGCGCCACCGAAATGGGCGTGATGCTGCACGAAGGCAAGTTGTTTGGCCCGCTCAACCAGATCGTGATGCTGCTGGTGTGCCTGATGATCCTGCTCAGTTCCGTAAGCGGCCTGGTGATCTGGTGGAAGCGTCGCCCGCAAGGCGGTTTGGGGGTTCCGCCGCTGCGTCACGACCTGCCGACCTGGAAGGCCGGCGTTGCCATCATGCTCGCTCTGGCTATCGCGTTCCCGCTGGTGGGCGCCTCGTTGATCGCAGTGTGGGGGCTCGACCGGTTATGGCTGATGGTGCGCAAACTACGGCCGGATGAGCGCCTTTCATAACCAGCATGAACCATCCGAGAGGCGCATTGCAGAGCCACCCCTATAATGGCACGCCAATATCATGCGCGAAATAAGTGTTACTGTATAACAAAACCATTTAAGCTCCATCACCCGCCGCCAGGAGGCAGCGGGGACACCCTCTGAAATAAGCGACTCACTGCCCTGATGAACAAGTACTTTTTGTCCAGTCTCTGCCTGCTGGCGCTGAACAGCGCCCAGGCCGATGACGCCGCCCCCTCTCTGATGCTGCCTGCCGCGAGCGTTACCGCGCCTGAAGTCGAGATTGAAAGCATCGACCTCAAGACCGCCACCAGCGCCGGCTCACGCCTGAACCTTACCGGTCTCGAAACGCCTGCCAGCGTTGAAAGCCTGACCGGCGCGCAAATCCGCGCCCGTGGCGACCGCAGCGTGCAGGACGCCGTGACCCGCACCACCGGCATCAGCAACACCGGCACACCGGGTAACGGCGGCTCCGCCTATTCGGCCCGGGGTTTTGTCGGCGAAGGCTCGGTGATGCAGCTCTATGACGGCGTACGCATGTACAGCGGCGCGGGTACCGTGACCTTCCCGGTGGACGACTGGTCGGTGGAACGCATCGACGTGCTGCGCGGCCCGGCCTCGGTGCTGTATGGCGAAGGCGCTACCGGCGCAGTGATTAACGTAATCCCGAAAAAACCCTTCTCCGGTGCCATAGAAAACCATGTCCGTGTGGGCTACGGCTCGTACGACACCCGCCAGCAGGCACTCGACAGCGGCGGCTCGCTGACCGATACCCTGAGCTATCGGTTGAATATCAACCACGTCCAGAGCAATGGCTGGATCGACCACGGCGACTCCGAAAACACCTTTGTCAGCGCCGCTCTGCGCTGGCAGGCCAGCGATGACCTGGCGTTTACCCTGAGCCACGACTATGGCGATCAGGAGCCGCAAAACGATTTCGGCGTACCGCTGATCAATGGCCGGTATCACCAGAGCCTGCGGGACAAGAACTACAACGTGCGCGATGCAAAACTGCATTACAACGACCAGTGGACGCGCCTCAATACTGAATGGCAGATCAACGACGCCCTCAGTGCCAACAACGAGCTGTATTACCTCAAGGCCCAACGCCGCTGGCAGAACGCCGAAAACCACGCCTGGAATGAAAGCCAGCAGACCTTGCTGCGCAGGGGCTACTTCAGCATCAAGCACGAGCAGGAACAGATCGGCGACCGCCAGACCTTCACCCTCAACCACGACCTGTTCGGCCTTGAAAGCAGAACTCTGGTGGGCGCGGATTACAACCGCATCCACTTCAACCTGCACAGCAACTCGCCGTATAAAGACGTGAATGAAAACGGTCAGCCGATTGACCTGTACCACCCGGATCGTGGCGAATTTGAAAGTGACTCGCCGTACCGCGATCAATACACCACCACCACGCAACAGGTTTCGCTGTTTGCCGAAAACCGCACCGAGTTGACCGATCAACTGTCCCTGGTCACCGGCGTGCGCCGCGATATCGTGCATCTGGACCGCGATGACTTCGCGGTCAATGGCGACGCCACTCGAACTGACCGCAGCCTGTCGGCCAACAGCTGGAAAGTCGGGTTGGTATACGAACTGACACCGGACATGTCGATCTATGCCCAGCAAGCCACCAGCGTTGATGGCGTGGGCGGCTTGATCAGCCTGAGCGAGAAGCAGCAAAACTTCGAACTGGCCCATGCGCGCCAGACCGAAATCGGCTTCAAGCAGATGTTCTGGGATCAGCGCGGCGAATGGACCCTGGCGGCCTATCACATCGTCAAAAAAGACCTGCTGACCTCCGACCCGAATATCCCGGGCAATACGCTGCAAGTGGGCGAGCAGTCCTCCAGCGGCCTGGAAGCCAGCCTTGACCTGCAACTGCCGCAGCGCTGGGCGTTGCAAGCCAACGCCTCGGTGGTGCGCGCGCAGTACGACAAGTTCGACGATGAAGGCGTATCGCGCAAAGGCAACCGCCCCACCGACGTACCCCGTCGCACCGCCAATCTGTGGTTGAGCAAGGCCATCAACGATGATGTAAGTGCCGGTGCCGGCGTGCGCTATGTCGACTCGCGTTATGCCGACATGGCCAACAACGTCGAGCTGCCGAGCTACACCGTGGTAGACGCCAGCGTGAGCTGGAAAGCGATGCCCAAAACCACCCTGGGTTTGCGTTTGAACAATTTGTTCGACCGCCAGTACGCCGTAACCCAATACAATGGCGGCCAGCAATGGATCATGGGCGAACCGCGTTCGTTTTTCATGACGGCTGATTACACCTTTTAACCGCTGGCCCTCACCCCAACCCTCTCCCGGAGGGAGAGGGAGCTGATTTGTGGTGCTACGCAAATCTGCTTTTAGTCCCCTCTCCCTCCGGGAGAGGGCTAGGGTGAGGGGCTTTTGACTTTAAAGAACAACCGGACTTTTATGACCCGCCTCACCCTCACCCAGCTCGCCTGGAGCCCTCTGGGCCACGGCCATTGCCATCACCAGTTCCAGCTGCGTGATGCCAACCTGCATGTCGCGGCGGGTGAGTTTGTGGGGCTGATCGGGCCCAACGGCAGCGGCAAGACCAGCCTGTTGCGCTGCGCCTACCGTTTCAGCAAGCCGCAATCGGGCACTGTCCAGCTCGACCGCCACAATCTCTGGCAGCAATCACCCCGCTGGTGCGCGCAACGCATCGCCGTGGTGTTGCAAGAATTCCCCGACACTTTCGGCCTGACCGTCGATGAAGTGGTCGCCATGGGCCGTACCCCGCACAAAGGCCTGTTCGATGGCGACACCCAAGCTGATCGCCAACTGGCCACAAACGCCCTCGCATCCGTCGGCCTGCAGGGTTTTGAAGACCACGCTTTCGCCACCCTCTCGGGCGGCGAAAAACAACGGGTGATCCTGGCCCGTGCCCTGACCCAGCAACCCGAACTGCTGATCCTCGACGAGCCCACCAATCACCTCGACCCGCGCTATCAGCTGGAGTTGCTGCAACTGGTCAAGCGCCTGAACATCGGCACCCTGGCCAGCATCCACGACCTCAATCTGGCCGCTGCCTTTTGTGACCGGCTGTACGTCATTGACCACGGCAAGATCATCGCCAGCGGCACGCCCCGTGAAGTCTTGACTGTGGAGCTGTTGCGCGACGTGTTTGGCGTGGCGGCCCTGATCGACGACCATCCGCTGTCCGGCTACCCGCGCATAACCTGGATAACCCACGCATGAACCTGATTCGTTTCGCCCTCTGCCTGGGCGCAGTGCTCGCCTCGCCCCTGGCCTTTGCCGAGGCCACGCAGTACCCGCTGACTATCAAGAGTTGCAATCGCGACGTGACCTTCGACCAGGCCCCCAAACACGCTGTCAGCCATGACATCAACATGACCCAGATGATGCTCGCCCTCGGTCTCAAGCCACACATGGCCGGCTACAGCGGGATCAGCGGGTGGAAGGCCGTGACCCCGCAGATGAAAGTGATCCTCGACGGTCTGCCGGAACTGGCGAGCAAATACCCGTCAGTGGAAACCCTGCTCAATGCCAACGTCGATTTCTTCTTCGCCGGCTGGGACTACGGCATGCGCGTGGGCGGCGACCTCACGCCGCAAACCCTGACCCCGCTGGGCATCAATGTGTATGAGCTGACCGAGTCCTGCGCATTTGTGATGAAGCGCCCGCCCGCCAGCATGGAAGACACCTATAACGACCTGCGCAACCTGGGCAGGATCTTCGACGTGCAGGATCGCGCCAGTGCGTTGATCGCCCAGATGCAGGCAAAAATTGCAGACGTCCAAAACACCCTGCCCACCTCGAAGCCCCGGGTTTTCCTGTATGACAGCGGTGAAGACCGGGCCATGACTTCGGGCAAACTGGGTATCCCCCACGCATTGATCGAAGCCGCCGGTGGCAACGATATCCTCAGCGATATCGACGCCAGCTGGACCCGTATCAATTGGGAAACCGTGGTCGAGCGCAACCCCGAAGTCATCGTGATCGTTGATTACAGCGAGGTCACCGCCGAACAGAAACAACGCTTCCTGGAAACCAACCCGGCGCTGCAATCGGTAGACGCGATCCGTAACAAGCGCTTTATCGTTATCCCTTATGTGCAGGCCACGCCGGGCATCGACAATGTGCTCGCCATCGAAACCCTGGCTAAAGGCTTTCACCCGCAATGATAGCCAGCCGCTACGCCCTGTTGCTCACTGGTCTTGGCGCATTGCTGCTGGTGTCGTGTGTGGTTTCGTTGGGTTTTGGCCCGGCGCGGGTGCCAGTGGACGTGGTGTGGCAGATTCTGCTGCACAAGCTGTTTGGCATCGGCGACGTTAACTGGAGCGCGGGCCAGGAACATATCGTGTGGCTGATCCGCGTGCCGCGCATGTTGCTGGGGGCGCTGGTGGGCGCAGGGCTGGCACTGATCGGCGCGGTGTTGCAGGCCGTGACCCGCAACCCCCTGGCCGACCCGCACCTGCTGGGTGTGACCAGCGGCGCCACGCTGGGTGCGGTGATTGTGGTGCTGCATGTGGGCGAAATCGTCGGGCTGCTGACCCTGCCCATTGCCGCATTTATCGGGGCGCTGTTGAGCATGGCTCTGGTACTGGCCATCGCCAGCCGACACGGCCGGCTCGACAGCGACCGTTTGCTGCTGTGCGGCGTGGCCGTATCCTTTGTGATGATGGCCGTGGCCAATACCCTGCTGTTTCTGGGCGACCACCGGGCCAGTTCCGCGGTGCTGTTCTGGATGCTCGGCGGGCTGGGACTGGCGCGCTGGGAGCTGCTGGCCATCCCCAGCGCCAGCGTGCTGCTGGGGCTGGTGTTGCTGCTGGGTATGGCACGCCCGCTGAATGCCCTGATGGCCGGCGAACAAACCGCCGTGACCCTGGGCTTGAATGCGCGCAATGTGCGCCTGCGGGTATTTTTGATCGCCTCGCTGATGACCGGCGTGCTGGTGGCCATCAGTGGCTCCATTGGTTTTGTCGGGCTGATGATTCCGCATATCGCCCGCCGCCTGGTGGGCGCGGAGCATCGACGTCTGCTGCCGGTATCCGCCTTGCTGGGCAGTGTGTTCCTGGTCTGGGTCGACGTGGCGGCACGCACCCTGATCGCCCCCGAAGACCTGCCCATAGGCGTGGCCACGGCGGCGATTGGCGGGCTGTTTTTTATCGGGTTGATGCGCAAACGCTAACACCGCCTGACAGGGCGGTAGTGAGTCAAATCCGCAAAGCACCAAGGTGAAGCACAACCCCGCACCACCCCTTCCCGGCGGCACCAAACGGGTGCGTCGTCGCGCCCACTCTTCGCGCAAAATACTGTTCCAGAGCCCTTTTCAGGTATAGGCACAGCCTTTGCTAAAGACCTCTCCAGTCATTGAATTCATCACTAAAAAATCAGAGACCTGGAGATCGCACCATGAAGCGTCGTAGCTTGATCAAGGCTTTCACCCTGAGCGCCTCCATCGCAGCCATGGGCATGACCTGGACGGTGCAAGCCGCCGAGACCATCAAAGTAGGGATTTTGCATTCGTTGTCCGGAACCATGGCGATCTCCGAAACCTCGCTCAAAGACATGGCGCTGATGACCATTGACGAGATCAACGCCAAGGGCGGTGTCAACGGCAAGATGCTCGAACCCGTAGTGGTCGACCCGGCCTCCAACTGGCCACTGTTTGCCGAAAAGGGCCGTCAGTTGCTGACTCAGGACAAGGTTGCGGTGGTGTTCGGCTGCTGGACATCGGTGTCGCGCAAATCGGTACTGCCGGTGTTTGAAGAACTCAACGGCCTGCTGTTCTACCCGGTGCAATACGAAGGCGAAGAGATGTCGCCCAACGTCTTCTACACCGGCGCGGCGCCGAACCAGCAAGCGATTCCAGCGGTGGAATACCTGATGAGCGAAGACGGCGGCAGCGCCAAACGTTTTGTGCTGCTGGGCACCGACTACGTGTACCCGCGCACCACCAACAAGATCCTGCGCGCATTCCTGCATTCCAAAGGCGTGGCCGACAAGGACATCGAAGAGGTCTACACCCCGTTTGGCCACAGCGACTACCAGACCATCGTGGGCAATATCAAAAAGTTCTCGGCGGGCGGCAAGACAGCGGTGATCTCCACGGTCAACGGTGACTCCAACGTGCCCTTCTATAAAGAGCTGGCCAACCAGGGCCTGAAAGCGACCGACGTGCCGGTGATCGCGTTCTCGGTGGGTGAAGAGGAGCTGCGCGGCATCGACACCAAACCGCTGGTGGGTAACCTGGCGGCGTGGAACTACTTCCAGTCGGTAGAGAACCCGGTCAACGCCAAATTCGTGGCTGACTGGAAAGCCTACGCCAAAAAACACAACCTGCCGGGCGCCGACAAGGCCGTGACCAACGACCCGATGGAAGCTACCTACGTGGGCATTCACATGTGGGCCCAGGCGGCCGAAAAAGCCAAGTCCACCGATGTCGACAAGGTGCGCGAAGCCCTGGCGGGCCAGACCTTTGCCGCGCCTTCGGGCTACACCCTGACGATGGACAAGACCAACCATCACCTGCACAAGCCGGTAATGATCGGCGAGATCCAGCCGGACGGGCAGTTCAGCGTGGTATGGCAGACCGAAGGGCCGATCCGCGCCCAGCCGTGGAGCCCTTACATCCCGGGCAATGACAAGAAGCCGGATTACGCGGTGAAGAGTAACTGAGGCCAGCCTCATCGTTGTGCTTTTGTGGGAGCGGGCTTGCTCGCGATGCAGTCAACACGGTTTGACTGAAAGACCGCGTTGCCTGCATCGCGAGCAAGCCCGCTCCCACAGGTGTGTTGAATTGCTTCTATCTGTGCAAGGCCATAACTATGCCCACTGCCCTTTACCGCGTTATCGTCGCGCTACTGCTGTTGCTGCCCCTGGCCGCCCACGCCGACGACGCCAGCGACTTCGCCGCCGCCACTAACTCACAGCAAGCCACGCTACTCGAAAGCTGGGCGGCACAACCGGCACCCGCCCGTGTAGAGCTGATCAATAGCCTGCAACAAGGCCAGATCAGCGTAGACGGCCAGGTTAAAACCCTGCGCCTGAACAACCGCTTGCGCGGCTTGATCGATACCGCACTGGCCAGCCATCAACTGCTGGCAGCCGACCCCAAGCTGCGCTTGAGCGCAGCGCAACAATTGCAGAAATCCGCCAAACCGGCGCAACTCAATTTCCTCGACCAACAACTGGCCGCTGAAAAGGACAGCGATGTGCACAGCGCATTAAGCCTGGCGCTGGCCAATCTGCAATTGGTTGACCCCAACCCTGCCGTGCGTCTGGCCGCCGTGCGCCTGCTGGGCGAAACTGGCGAACCGCTGGCCCGCACCCGCCTCGAAAACCTGCTGCAACCAGGGGTAGAAACCGATGCCAGCGTGCACACCGCCGCCGAAACCAGCCTGGTGCAAATCAAACGCAAGCTGCTGATCGGCGACCTGCTGGGGCAGGCGTTCAGCGGTTTGTCCCTCGGATCGATCCTGCTGCTGGCTGCACTCGGCCTGGCCATCACCTTTGGCCTGCTGGGGGTGATCAATATGGCCCACGGCGAAATGCTGATGCTCGGCGCCTATTCCACCTACTGCGTGCAGTTGCTGTTCCAGCGCTTTGCTCCCGGCGCCATCGAGTTCTACCCGCTGCTGGCCCTGCCCGTGGCGTTCTTCGTTACCGCAGCCGTGGGCATGCTGCTGGAGCGCACCATCATCCGTCACCTCTACGGCCGCCCGCTGGAGACATTGCTTGCCACCTGGGGCATCAGCCTGATTTTGATCCAGCTGGTACGCGTGCTGTTCGGCGCACAAAACGTCGAAGTGGCCAACCCGGCCTGGCTGTCGGGCGGGCTGCAAGTGCTGCCCAATCTGGTGTTGCCGTATAACCGTCTGGTGATCATCGTCTTCGCCCTGGCCGTGGTGGTACTGACCTGGCTGCTGCTGAACAAGACCCGTTTGGGCCTCAACGTGCGCGCCGTTACCCAGAACCGCAACATGGCTGCCTGCTGCGGTGTACCCACCGGGCGCGTGGACATGCTCGCCTTCGGCCTGGGCTCGGGGATTGCCGGACTTGGCGGCGTGGCCTTGAGCCAGGTAGGCAACGTCGGCCCGGATCTGGGACAGGGCTACATCATCGACTCGTTTCTGGTGGTGGTGCTGGGCGGCGTCGGCCAATTGGCCGGTACTGTGTATGCGGCCTTTGGCCTGGGTATCGCCAACAAGATCCTCGAACCGCAGATCGGTGCCGTGCTGGGCAAAATCCTGATCCTGGGACTGATCATTCTGTTTATCCAGAAGCGTCCGCAGGGGCTCTTCGCGCTTAAAGGACGGGTGATCGACTGATGAATCAGCCTCTGATGGTCACTGCTGCACAAAAGGCCGGACCTGCGGTCACTACACTGGTGGGCGTTCTGGTCCTGCTGGTATTGCTGGCCCTGCCGCTGCTCTCGTTGTTGCCCGCCGACAGCCCGTTGCAGGTCTCGGCCTACACGCTGACGCTGGTGGGCAAGATTCTCTGCTACGCCATTGTCGCCCTGGCCCTGGATCTGGTCTGGGGCTACGCCGGGCTGCTGTCGCTCGGCCATGGCCTGTTCTTCGCCCTGGGCGGTTACGCAATGGGCATGTACCTGATGCGCCAGGCCTCGGGCGACGAGCTGCCGGCCTTTATGACCTTTTTGTCGTGGACCGAGCTGCCATGGTACTGGGTCGGTACCGAGCATTTCTGGTGGGCAATGTGTCTGGTGGTATTGGCCCCCGGCCTGCTGGCCCTGGTGTTCGGCTTTTTCGCCTTTCGCTCGCGGATCAAGGGCGTGTACTTCTCGATCATGACCCAGGCCCTGACCTTCGCCGGAATGCTGCTGTTTTTCCGCAACGAAACCGGCTTTGGCGGCAACAACGGCTTCACCAATTTTCGCAGTATTCTGGGCTTTGGCATCACCGAGCCGGGCACGCGCGCGGCGCTGTTTTTGGCCACCGTGCTGCTGCTGGTGACCAGCCTGTTCCTTGGCTGGCGACTGGCGCGCAGCAAGTTCGGCCGGGTATTGACCGCACTGCGCGACGCGGAAAACCGCCTGATGTTCTGCGGCTACGACCCGCGCGGTTTCAAGCTGTTCGTCTGGGTACTGAGCGCCGTGCTGTGCGGCCTGGCCGGGGCCTTGTATGTGCCCCAGGTGGGCATTATCAACCCGGGTGAAATGTCGCCGACCAACTCCATCGAAGCCGCCGTATGGGTCGCCCTCGGCGGGCGCGGCACCCTGATCGGCCCGCTGCTGGGGGCAGGCGTGGTCAATGGCATGAAAAGCTGGTTTACCGTGGCCTTCCCCGAATACTGGCTGTTCTTTCTCGGGGCGCTGTTTATCGTCGTGACCCTGTACCTGCCAAAAGGCGTGATCGGCCTGCTGAAGAAAAGGGGCGAACAATGAGAATCACACCGACCGCCGAATTCATGCTCGAACCGGTGCTGGACGCTGGCAGCAGTCGCGACGCCATCGGCCTGGGACAAGCCGCCGGGCCGGGCCTGAACACCCGCCACGGCACCCTCCTGACCCTGGAAGACATCAGCGTCAGCTTCGATGGCTTCAAGGCCCTGAACAACCTCAACCTGTATATCGGCGTCGGTGAACTGCGCTGCATCATCGGCCCCAATGGTGCGGGCAAGACCACCATGATGGATGTGATCACCGGCAAGACCCGGCCCAGCGAAGGCCAGGCCTGGTTTGGCGAAACCCTCGACCTGCGCCAGATGAGCGAAGTGCAGATCGCCCAGGCCGGGATTGGCCGAAAGTTCCAGAAGCCCACGGTCTTCGAGGCCCTGAGCGTGTTCGAGAACCTGGAGCTGGCGCAGAAGACCGACAAGTCGGTGTGGGCCAGCCTGCGCGCGAAACTGACAGGAGAGCAAAAGGACCGTATCGGCGAAGTGCTGCATACCATCCGCCTGACCGGCTCGGCCCTGCGGCCTGCGGGGCTGTTGTCCCACGGGCAGAAACAGTTTCTGGAAATCGGCATGTTGTTGATGCAGGACCCGCAACTGCTGTTGCTCGACGAGCCGGTGGCGGGCATGACCGATGCCGAAACCGAATTCACCGCCGAGCTGTTCAAGAGCCTGGCGGGCAAACATTCGCTGATGGTGGTGGAGCATGACATGGGCTTTGTCGGCTCGATTGCCGACCACGTCACCGTGCTGCACCAGGGCAGCGTATTGGCCGAAGGCTCGCTGGAGCAGGTGCAGGCGGATGAACGGGTGATCGAAGTCTACCTGGGTCGCTGAAAACTGCCCGCTCCCACAGGGGGCATGGAGAGAACTGAACATGCTTAACGTCGAAAAACTGCACCAATACTACGGCGGCAGTCATATCCTTCGCGGCCTGTCCTTCGAGGTCAAAGTCGGTGAAGTCACCTGCCTGCTCGGCCGTAATGGCGTGGGCAAGACCACCCTGCTCAAATGCCTGATGGGCCTGTTGCCGGTCAAGGAAGGCAGCGTGCAGTGGGAGGGCCAGCCCATCACCACGCTCAAGCCTCATCAGCGGGTCCACGCAGGGATCGCCTATGTGCCCCAGGGCCGGGAGATTTTCGGGCGCCTGACGGTGGAAGAAAACCTGCTGATGGGCCTGTCGCGCTTTCCCGGCGCCGAGGCCAGGGAAGTGCCGGCGTTTATCTACGAACTGTTCCCGGTGCTGCTGCAAATGAAACACCGGCGCGGCGGCGATTTGTCCGGCGGCCAGCAGCAACAGCTGGCCATCGGTCGCGCACTGGCCAGCCGCCCGCGTCTGCTGATCCTCGACGAGCCCACCGAAGGCATCCAGCCCTCGGTGATCAAGGAGATCGGCGCAGTGATCAAAATGCTTGCCGCCCGCGGCGATATGGCGATTTTGCTGGTGGAGCAGTTTTATGACTTTGCCGAGGAGCTCGCCGATCAGTATCTGGTGATGTCGCGAGGTGAAATCGTGCAGCAGGGGCGTGGTGAAAATATGCAAACAGAGGGTGTGCGCGGGCTGGTGACGATTTAATCTGTCCCTCTTTCCTGGTGCTTTTCTTACAAAGAAGTCCTACATATGAACCTGCCGGCCAATACCGCATTGTTCACCCCCAGCTGGCTCGCCGAGCTGGAGCTGGGCTATGGCCGTTTTGGCGACAGCACCCGCCCTACCCTGCGGCGCCACCTCGGCCCGTTGCGGGTGCAAAAGCATTTGTACGCCGAAGGCCCCGAGGTGTGCCAGCACATCATCGTCCACCCGCCGGGGGGGATTGCCGGGGGTGACCAACTGAATATCAGCGCCAGCGTCGGCCCCGATGCCTGGGCGCAATTGACCAGCCCCGGCGCGGCCAAGTGGTATCGCGCGGCGGGCCCGGCTTACCAGACAGTCGAATTGAACGTGGCTGCCGGCGCGACCCTGGAATGGCTACCGCAAGAAACCATCGTGTTCAGCGCAGCCCAGGCCGAACTCACCACCCGTATCGAACTTGCAGGCGATGCACGGCTGTTTTACTGGGACATGGTGGCGTTGGGGCGGCTGGCCAGCGGCGAGCGTTTTGAGCACGGGCATTTTCAGTCACGCCTGGATATCCGCCGCGACGGCCAGTTGCTCTGGCATGAACGCCAGCGCATTGCAGGCGGCGACGGGCTGCTGGATTCGCCCATCGGCCTGGATGGCAACCCGGTGTTTGCCACCTTGCTGGTAACGGGTGAAGTCAGTGCCGAGCTGCTGGAACGCTGCCGCGCGCTGGCCAACCCGGTGCGCGGTGATTTGACTCAATTACCGGGTTTACTGGTAGCGCGCTGCCTGGCCAGTGAAGCCTTGCAGGCGCGCAGCTGGCTGATCGATTTATGGCGCTTGCTGCGCCCGGCATTGCTGGGGCGCGAGGCGTTGGCGCCACGCATTTGGAGTACCTGAAGAGCCCCTCTCCCTCTGGGAGAGGGTGAGGGCCAAGGCCCGACTCATTTTTAACTGCCGAACACGGACCCGACCATGGACCTGACTCCACGCGAAAAAGACAAGATGCTGATCTTCACCGCCGGCCTGCTGGCCGAGCGGCGGTTGGCCCGCGGTGTGATTCTCAACTACCCGGAAACCATCGCCTATATCTCCGCAGCCCTGCTCGAAGGTGCCCGCGATGGCCGCACCGTCGCCGAGCTGATGCACTACGGCACCACCCTGCTGACCCGCGACCAGGTGATGGAAGGCATTCCGGAAATGATCCCCGATATCCAGGTCGAAGCCACCTTCCCGGATGGCACCAAGCTGGTCACCGTCCACCAACCCATCGCCTGAGGCCGAGCATGTCTTATGTCATTCGTGATGCAGTCGCGGCGGATCTGCCGGCGATTCGCGATATCTACAACGATGCGGTGCTCAACACCCTGGCCATATGGAACGAAAACACCGTAGACCTGGACAACCGCCAGCAGTGGTTCGACGCACGCCAGGCCCAGGGTTACCCGATTCTGGTGATCGTCGACGACACCAATATCGCCCTGGGCTATGCCTCGTTCGGCGACTGGCGGCCGTTCGAGGGCTTTCGCCATACCGTTGAGCACTCGGTGTATATCCACCCCGAGCAGCGCGGCAAAAAACTCGGGCCACAGTTGCTGGCCGAGTTGATCAAACGCGCCCGTACCTGCGACAAGCATGTGATGGTCGCCGCCATCGAAGGCGCCAACGCGGCCTCGATCCATGTCCACAGGCAACTGGGCTTTGTCACCAGCGGGCGCATGCCGCAAGTGGGGATCAAGTTCGGCCGCTGGCTAGACCTGACTTTTATGCAACTGATGCTTAACCCCGGCGCCCTGCCGCCCAAGGAGCTCGCACAATGAACGCCGAACAGGTGGTACGCGTGACGGCGCAGAGCTTTGCTCAATACCGCGATGACTTGATTGTGCTGCTGCTCGATGCGGTCGGGCACGGTGCATCGGTGGGTTTCATGAACGACCTGGATCAGCCTCAGGCCAGCCGTTACTTCAACGAAGTTCACGGGCAACTGGAACAAGGCAATCTGCTGCTGTGGGTACTGGTCGAAGACCAGCGCGTGCTGGCCAGCGTGCAACTGGTGCTGTGCCAGAAGGCCAACGGCCTGAACCGTGCCGAGGTGCAAAAACTGCTGGTGCTCAATGAAGTGCGTCGCCGCGGCCTGGGACAGGTACTGATCCACGCCCTGGAGCAAGGCGCCCGCGAGCAAAAGCGCGGCCTGTTGCACCTGGACACCGAAGCCGGCTCCCCGGCGGAGAACTTCTACAGTGCCCTGGGCTACACCCGCGTGGGCGAGTTGCCCAACTACTGCCAAAGCCCCGACGGCCACTACAGCCCCACGGCCATCTACTTCAAGACCCTGAGTGAGCCGCAATGATCCCGGGCGAATACCGCATTGAGTCGGGCGAGATCGAACTGAACGTCGGCCGCCGCACCCTGGTCCTGAGCGTAGCCAATCGTGGCGACCGCCCGATCCAGGTCGGCTCGCATTATCACTTTTTTGAAACCAACGACGCCCTGATGTTTGACCGTGGCGACAGTCGCGGCATGCGCCTGAACATTCCGGCTGGCACCGCCGTGCGCTTCGAGCCGGGGCAAACCCGTGAAGTGGAACTGGTGGAACTGGCCGGTCTGCGCCGGGTGTTCGGCTTCGCCGGGCGGGTGATGGGCAATCTGGATTGACCCACAGGGTCCGAACCAATTTTTAGGAACTCACCATGAAAATCTCCCGTCAGGCTTACGCCGACATGTTCGGCCCCACCGTCGGCGACAAGATCCGCCTGGCCGACACCGAGCTGTGGATTGAGGTCGAGCACGACTTCACCACTTACGGCGAAGAAGTGAAGTTCGGTGGCGGCAAGGTGATTCGTGACGGCATGGGGCAGAGCCAACTGCTCGCCAGTGAAGTGGTCGACACGCTGATCACCAATGCGCTGATTATCGATCACTGGGGCATCGTCAAAGCCGATGTGGGCCTCAAGAACGGGCGCATCCACGCCATCGGCAAGGCCGGCAACCCGGATATCCAGCCCAACGTCACCATCGCCATCGGCGCCAGCACCGAAGTGATCGCCGGCGAAGGCATGATCCTCACCGCAGGCGGCATCGACACCCATATCCACTTTATCTGCCCGCAACAGATCGAAGAAGCGCTCAACAGCGGCGTGACCACCATGATCGGCGGCGGTACCGGCCCGGCCACCGGCACCAATGCCACCACCTGCACTTCGGGGCCGTGGCACATGGCGCGCATGCTTCAAGCCGCCGATTCGTTCCCGATGAACATGGGCTTTACCGGCAAGGGCAACGCCAGCCTGCCGCAACCGCTGATCGAACAGGTCGAAGCCGGAGCCATCGGCCTCAAGCTGCACGAAGACTGGGGCACCACCCCGGCGTCCATCGACAACTGCCTGACCGTTGCCGACCTCTATGACGTGCAAGTGGCGATCCACAGCGACACCCTGAACGAATCGGGCTTTGTCGAAACCACCCTCGCCGCCTTCAAGGGCCGCACCATCCACACCTATCACACCGAAGGTGCCGGTGGCGGGCATGCGCCGGACATCATCAAGGCCTGCGGCCTGACCAACGTGCTGCCCAGCTCCACCAACCCGACGCGGCCTTTTACGCGCAACACCATCGACGAACACCTCGACATGCTGATGGTCTGCCATCACCTCGACCCGAGCATCGCCGAGGACGTGGCTTTCGCCGAAAGCCGGATCCGCCGCGAGACCATCGCCGCCGAAGACATCCTCCATGACCTGGGCGCGTTCTCGATGATCAGCTCCGACAGCCAGGCCATGGGCCGGGTGGGCGAAGTGATCACGCGCACCTGGCAAACTGCCGACAAGATGAAAAAACAGCGCGGGCCGCTGCCTGAGGATGCACCGGGCAACGATAACTTCCGCGCCAAGCGCTATATCGCCAAATACACCATCAACCCGGCGATCACCCATGGCGTAAGCCATGAAGTGGGCTCGATCGAAGTCGGCAAGTGGGCCGACCTGGTGCTGTGGCGCCCGGCGTTCTTCGGCGTCAAACCGACGTTGATCATCAAGGGCGGGGCCATTGCGGCAAGCCTGATGGGCGATGCCAACGCCTCGATCCCCACGCCGCAACCGGTTCACTATCGCCCGATGTTCGCCAGCTACGGCGGCTCGCGCCACGCCACCTGCCTGACCTTTATCAGCCAGGCCGCGTTTGACGCGGGCGTCCCCGCAGCGCTGGGTTTGCAAAAGCAAATCGCGGTGGTAAAGGGCTGCCGGGATGTGCAGAAAAAGGATCTGATCCACAACGGCTATCTGCCCGCGATCGAAGTCGACCCGCAGACCTATCAGGTCAAGGCCGACGGTGTATTGCTGTGGTGTGAACCGGCCGAGGTCCTGCCGATGGCACAGCGCTACTTCCTGTTCTGACACCCCGTATTTGCAGGGGGATTGGCGGTTGTACTGGAACGCTGCATTTGGCGTTAAGATGCGGCTCCATTTTTTACAACCGCTCTTGCAGCAAGGCGTGTGGCCATGGGCCTATCTGAATTCATCGTGCTCAATGTAGATCGCATCGTCGATGAATGGGAGCAGTTTGCCGAAACCATCACCCCGGCAGCCGAATCCATGAACAGCGTCGCGCTGCGCGACCATGCCAGGGAAATCCTGCTGGCTGCCTCGCGGGACATGAACACCGCGCAAACGGCCAGCGAGCAGCAGGCCAAGGCCGAGGGTGAAGGCCCCGAAACGAGCCCTGCGCTGGATGAAGCAGCTGCCAGCCACGGCGAACTGCGCCATACCGTGGGTTTTGATCTGGTGCAGATGACTTCGGAGTTCCGCCACCTGCGCGCCTGCGTCATCCGCCTGTGGGTCGCCAGCATCCAGGCCCCGGCCCACGAGCACCTGCTCGACATGATCCGCTTCAACGAAGCCATTGACCAGGCCCTGGCCGAGTCCACCGCGGCCTATGCCGAACAGGTCAATCGCTCACGCGACATCTTCCTTGCCATCCTGGGTCATGACCTGCGCGCACCGTTGCAGGCAGTGAGCATGTCCAGTGAAATGCTGGAACGCAAAACCAGCCTTGACCCTGCGGCGCAGCCTTATCTGCTGGCCATCAGAAACGGCACGCGGCATATGGGCGCGATGGTCAATGACCTGCTGGAGTTTGTGCGCAGCCGTCTGGGCACCAGCCTGCCGATCGAGCCCGAGCCGATGGACCTTGCCCAGGCCTGCCAGGCGGCGCTGGATGAAGCCTGCGCCGGGCAACCGGATTGCGCGCCGGCACTGCAGGTCGAAGGTGATGTGCAAGGGCACTGGGATCCGCGCCGGTTGGGGCAACTGCTGCAAAACCTGATCGGCAATGCCCTGCAGCACGGTGCGCGCCGGGGCAAGGTGACATTGCACCTGAGCGGGGACAGCGAAGCGGTGACCTTGCGCGTGCACAACCTGGGCATGCCCATCGCCGAAGACGCCCTGGGCACCCTGTTCGACCCGCTGGTGCGCAGCCCGAGCGAAGACCTGACCCAGCCGGGTACATCCACCAGCCTGGGCCTGGGGTTGTTTATCATCAAGGAAGTGGTGGACGCCCACCAGGGCAGCATCGACGTGACCTCGACCGAAGCCGAGGGCACGACGTTTACGGTGGTGTTGCCCAAAAACGCCTGAGCCCTGGGCAAACACAATCTGTGGGAGCGGGCTTGCTCGCGATGCAGCCGCCGCGGTCTACCAGGAACACCGCGCCGAGGCCATCGCAGGCAAGCCAGCTCCCACAGAGCCTTTAGGCAGGCTTCATCTATTGCGTCACAAACCGCCCCAACTGCTGCTTCAATCGCTGATTTTCAGCACGCAACTGCTGCACTTCCTCGAGCAGGTCCAGCGCCAGCGCCACACCCTCCCATTCCATCTGCAGATCATCACGCAGCTTGGCCGCGCGTCTGGCGATGACCAGTTCGTAGTCTTCAAAACGCCACACGTCAGGCGTGCGGCCCTGAGGTTCGATAATTCCGTGTTCGACAATCTCTATCACGTAAGTGGCCGGGATATTGGCCTCTTCGCAGAACCTTTCCATGTCCAGCTGAACGATCAGGGTGCTGCTCATGATCAGTTACTCCATTGGGCTCTCGGATCAAATGCTGCTTTGTCGGCAAGTTCTTGCCACAGGGCCTTGGTGGCCTCGTCGCCATGGGTCGGCATGACCACTTTCAGTTGCGCATACAAATCACCGCGCTGGCCTTGCTTGTCCACCAGGCCGTGCCCCTTGATGCGCATGCGCTGACCGCTCTGGCTGTCAGGGCGAATGGTCATCATCACCTTGCTGGTCAGGGTCGGTATCGCCACCTTGGTGCCCAGCGCAGCTTCCCACGGCGCCAGAGGAACCGTGATAACCAGGTCATGGCCTTCAACATCGAACTTCGGATGCGGTGCAAAACGGATGATCAGGTACAGATCACCGTTGGCCCCGCCACCCACGCCAGGGCCACCCTGGCCTTTAAGGCGGATGCGCTCACCGTCGGTCACACCGGCCGGGATCTTCACGTTCAGGGTCTTGCTGACCCCGCCTATCTGAAAGCTGATGGGCTTGGACTCACCCGACAGGGTTTCTTCAAGGAAAATCGGCAATTCCATTTCAACATCCTGCCCGCGACGGCCCGCACTGCGGCCTGATTGCCCACCAAAACCGCCACCACGCGAACCGAAGATCGAGCTGAAGAAGTCCGAAAAATCGCCATTGTCTTCGAAACCGCCGCTGGAACGGCCTTGCCAGCCCGGCGGCCCCTGGAACGGCTGGCCATGCTGGCCGTATTTGCGAATTTCGTCGTATTCAGCGCGTTTTTCGGCGCTTTTAAGCGCTTCATACGCCTCATTGACATCCTTGAACTTGCTCTCGGCGTCCTTTTCCTTGCTCACATCCGGGTGATACTTGCGCGCCAGCTTGCGATAGGCGGTCTTGATCGCCTTATCGTCCGCCGTGGGCTCGACACCCAGGATCTTGTAATAGTCTTTGAAGTCCATGTAAGGATCACCATCCGTTATCAATATCGCGCAGCTCAGGTCACCAGAATGCTCCGGTTGCCCGGCCTGTCATTTGACCGGCCTCAAGAACAGCGCTGCCAATGTTTATCGGCAGCCTAAAGACTGCCACGCCAATGACTGGAAGTTTGGGGATCAAGGATAGTCTTTCAAGTGGATTAAAACCTGCGATTTAACGATTAGTCGTGCTTCGATTCTGCGGCGGTCTGACATACACTGCGCGGCCGTTTTTTGACCGGAACACGAAAGACATGAAAAGCGCCTCTCCAGCACGTGCCTGCGGTATCGACTTCGGCACGTCAAACTCCACCGTCGGCTGGCTGCGTCCAGGCGTGGAAACCCTCATTGCGCTGGAGGACGACAAGATCACCCTGCCCTCGGTGGTGTTCTTCAATATGGAAGAACGCCGCCCGGTGTACGGCCGTCTGGCGCTGCATGAGTACCTGGAAGGCTACGAAGGCCGCCTGATGCGCTCGCTCAAAAGCCTGCTGGGTTCCAAGCTGATCAAGCACGACACCAGCGTTCTGGGCACGGCGATGCCGTTCAAGGACTTGCTGGGGCTGTTTATCGCCCAGCTGAAAAAGCGCGCCGAAGCGACCGCCGGTCGTGAATTCGAAGAAGTGGTACTCGGTCGCCCGGTATTTTTCGTCGACGACGACCCCCTGGCCGACCAGGAAGCCGAAAACACCCTGACCGACGTGGCACGCGCCATCGGCTTCAAGGAAGTGTCCTTCCAGTACGAACCGATCGCCGCGGCATTTGACTATGAGTCCACCATCGAGCGCGAAGAGCTGGTGCTGATTGTCGATATCGGTGGTGGTACGTCCGATTTCTCCCTGGTGCGCCTGTCGCCCGAGCGCCGTGGCCTGGACAACCGCCAGGACGATATTCTGGCCACCGGCGGCGTACACGTGGGCGGTACCGATTTCGACAAACAGCTGAGCCTGCAAGGCGTGATGCCATTGTTCGGCTACGGCAGCCGCATGAAAAGCGGCGCCTACATGCCTACCAGCCATCATATGAACCTGGCGACCTGGCACACCATCAACTCCGTGTACTCGCAAAAATCCCAGCTGTCGCTGGGCAGCATGCGTTACGACATTGAGGATACCGGCGGTATCGACCGTCTGTTCAAACTGATCGAGCAGCGTGCCGGACACTGGCTGGCGATGGAAATCGAGCAGACCAAGATCGAACTGACCCACAACGACAGCCGCCATGTGCCGCTGGACCGGGTTGAAGCGGGGTTGAGCGTAAACCTGAGCCGGGCGATGTTTGAAGAGTCCATCGACAACCAGCTGGAACGCATCCGCAACAGCGTGACGCAATTGCTGGGCAATGCCGGCGTGGGTGTCGAGCAGGTGGATACGGTGTTCTTCACCGGTGGTTCGAGCGGGATTCCGGCCTTGCGCCAGAGCGTCGCGGCCATGTTGCCGAATGCGCAGCATGTTGAAGGCAACATCTTCGGCAGCATCGGCAGCGGTCTGGCGATTGAGGCTAAAAAGCGTTACGGCTAATACCCTCGCCCCAACCCTCTCCGTCCGGGAGAGGGTTGGGGCAAGCCGTTACACCAACCCCACCTGCTTCAGCTCACTCTTCAAATATGCATAGTAGATCGGCCCCGCCACCACGCCCGGCAGGCCGAAGGCTGCTTCAAAGACCAGCATCGCCAGCAGCAATTCCCACGACTTAGCACTGATTTGCCCGCCGACAATCTTGGCGTTGAGGAAGTATTCCAGCTTGTGGATAACAATCAGATAACCCAGCGCCCCGATCGCCACCCAGATCGACAGCGATAAACCGACGATAGTGATCAGGGTGTTGGAAATCAGGTTGCCAATCACCGGCAGCAAACCCAGCAGGAAGGTCAGCACGATCAGGGTTTTGGTCAGCGGCAGATGCACGCCCAGCAGCGGCAGGACTACAGCCAGAAAGATCCCGGTAAATACCGTGTTGAGCAGCGCGATCTTGATTTGCGCAAAAACGATATTGCGAAAGGCTTGTACCAGCAGGTGCAGACGCTCGAACAGCGCAGCCGACAGCGGCTTGCGGCGGCTGATATCAGGAATGGTCTGCAAGGCCATGATGGCCCCCAGCACCATGCCGATCAGCAGGGTCACGAACATATGCGCGGCGTCTTTGCCCACCAGTTGCAGATCGCTGAGGTGCTTGTTCATCCATTGCCCGATGGCAATCCGGAACTCGGCAGCACTGGCTGGCAGGTAGCTGTCCAGGAACGGCGGCAACTGGCCGCGGGCCCGATCGACTACGGCCATGAATTTATTCAGTGAAGCGCCGGGGTTTTCCGCCTCATGCAACAGAAAACTGATGGCACCGGCAAAGATCAGCGCCAGTACGCTGACAATCACCGTACCCAGCAAAGCCACCGCCAGCCAGCGCGCACGGCGCCCGGCAATCAGACGCTGCAATTGCGGGGTGAGCATATTGACCAGTTCGAACACCAACAAGCCCGCCAGCAGGCTGGGCAACAAACGCAACGGGAAAACCAATAGCAGGCCGCCAGCAATAATGATGTAGCTGGCCAAGACGATGTGACGCTGAGAAAACGATGGCATACAGCCTCAAAACTGACAGCGTGAAAGGACAAGCAGTCTGCCAGCCTTCAGCTGCGAGCACTAGAATTTGTGACTGGCGGGACGGCATACACCCTGTGGGAGCGGGCTTGCTCGCGAATCAGGCGCTGCGGTATGTCAGTTAAACCGCAGTGAGGCCATCGCGAGCAAGCCCGCTCCCACAGTGCCGATCATTTTTTCTTCAGGCAATCACTCATAAAGGCTTTGCGCGCATCGCCCTTGAGGGCCTGGGTGCCGGCGGTGGCATTGCAGGTTTTCATCTTGTCCTGCTGCGTCGCCGGCTTGGCTTTGAGGCAGGTACTCATAAAGGCTTTGCGCTCATCGCCCTTGAGGGCCTTGGCACTGGCGTCAGCGTTACAGGTGGTCATTTTGTTTTGTTGGGCCGTGGCCGCAAAGCCCTGGGAACACAGGAGCAGACCTATCATCAGCAAAGGAACACGCAGCATCTTCATGGAGTTTTCTCCTTGTTGGCGCGCCAACGGGCAGCGCGATTCCTGAAGTGTAGACAAACTCTGTTACAGCACTCGTGCCTGACGTCGATACTGCTCCGGGGTGCATCCGGCCTGGCGCTGGAACATTGCGATAAACGCCGACGAGGTGCTGTAACCCAGGTCGAAGCCCACTTCCTGCACGCTGCGCGCCGATTCCAGCGCCTCAATCGCTGCCAGAAACCGCAGACGCTGACGCCACTCGCCAAAGCTCATGCCCAGTTCCCGCACAAACACCCGCGCCAATGTACGTTCGCTGACATGCACCTGCTGCGCCCACTGGCCCAACGGGCGGTTGTCGCCTGGGCTCTGTTGCAGCGCTTCCAACACCAGCAACAGGCCCGGATGGCTGGCATAAGGCAAGAAGCACTGATGCACCGGTGCCTGGCGCAATTGATCGACCAGCACCCGGGCCAGTCTTACATCGGCTTCGCTTTGCGGGATATTGATATCGCGGCGGGCAAAGTCGCTGAGGATGGCCTTGAGAATATCGCTGATAGCCAGGGTGACCGGGGTGGTCGGCAAGTGCTGGCAATGCACGGCATCCAGATACACAGAGCGATAAACAATCGCCTGGGCGTTGTAGGCACTGTGCTCGGTGTTGGGCGGCACCCAGACCGCGTATTGCGGCGGCGACATAAAGCGCCGGCCATCGACTTCAAAGCGCATCACACCGTGGGCCACATAATCCAGTGAGCCCCAGGCATGGGTATGGGGCACGGCATGGCTGTGGGCCTCAATCTCGGCATAGCGAAAGTAAACCGGCGCTGGCAGACCGTCGAACTCGGGGACGTTGATCAGATTCTTGTGCATGCTGTCTGGATACGGGGTGAGGTTGGCTGGATCGCAGTATAGGCTCGCAGACAGACAAGCGGATAATCACCGCTCATTAACCCTGTGGTTGTCACCGATGCAATACGCTTACCCGCTACTGGCCATTTTGATCTGGGCCGGCAATACCGTTATCAACAAGCTTGCGGTGGGAGCGATCTTCCCGTCCGAGATCGGCTTTTATCGCTGGCTGCTGGCTGGCCTGCTGTTTACCCCCTTTATGCTCAAGCCGGTGATGAGCAACTGGCCGATCATCCGCCCCAACCTGGGCAAGATTTTCATCCTCGGCGTGCTCGGCATGGCGGTGTACCAGAGCCTGGCCTACTACGCGGCGGCCCGTACGTCGGCGACCAATATGGGCATTATCCTGTCATTGATGCCGCTGATGGTTCTGAGCATGTCGATTATCAGCCTGGGGCAGCGCCTGACTGCCGGGGCCTTGGTGGGCGCGGTCGTATCGTTTGTCGGGGTACTGGTGGTGGTGTCGAGCGGCAGCCTGGCGGCCTTGCTTGATCATGGCCTCAACCTGGGTGACGCGATGATGCTGGTCGCCACCCTGGCCTATGCGGTTTACAGCACCCTGCTGAAAAAATGGCAACTGCGCCTGCCGCCGCTGCAGATGCTGTATATGCAGGTGCTGGTGGCGATTGTGGTGTTGTTTCCGCTGTATCTGGCCTCACCTAAGGTCGGGCCAACGGTGCATAACATGGGGCTGGTGCTTTACGCCTGCGTGCTGGCGTCGATGATCGCACCGCTGGCCTGGATGAAAGCCGTGGCCAGCCTTGGCCCAAGCCGTACCACGCTGTTCTTCAACCTGCTGCCGTTGATTACCGCGCTGATCGCAGCGGTGGTGCTCAAAGAGCAACTACATGCCTATCACCTGATTGGCGGGGCGCTGACCTTGGGCGGAGTGATTCTGTCGGAGCGCTGGACTACGCCGTTGCGGGCGGCGTGATTTAGCCCTCACCCCAGCCCTCTCCCTGCCCGCTTTCGATGTCCGGCTCAAGCCTTCGCAGGGAGAGGGAGTCAACTGGTGGCGTTGCCCGGATCCACTTTTGCCTTTAGCCCCCTCTCCCTCCGGGAGAGGGTGAGGGACTTTTGATCTACTTCACCGTCTTCGGCACCTTGCCCTGCTGCATTTGTTGCAGCAGCGGCGCGCACTGGTTGGGTTCGCCACCGCTTGGGGCAACCAACGCCAGTAATCCCGCCGCCGGCCCTGCAATCACACCCAATGCCACCATGCCCGCACCACGTAACAGCAGCGGCACAGCTTGCACACCCGCTGACGGGTTGGCAAAGGTACCGCGTACATACAGCGGTGAACGCAACGAAAACAGACGCAAACCCTTGGACTCTGGAGTGATCTTCAAGTCCAGCTGTTCGGTGGCAAGGTTGATCGTGCCATCGATATAGATAATCGCGTTCTCGGTATCGAACACAAACAATCGGGTACTGGCCAGCCCGTTCTTGATCCCCAGGTCCGCTGCCGCGCAGTTGATCTTCACGTCCTCGTCGCCAAAAATCTTGCCCACTACATAGTTGCCTACGTTCAGGCCGGCAATTTCCATAAGGCTGCGACTGATAGCGCCGTCATTGATGATCATCTTCAGATCACCGTTGGCGGTGCCCAACAACTTGGCCACCGAATTGCCGGTACCGGTAATCGTGGCATCACCATTGAGTTCGCCGAAGCTGGTTTTCATCGGCTCAAAGGTGGGAAACAGTTGCTTGAGTTTAAAGTTGCGCGCGGTCAGCCTGGCGCTGCCTTTCAGGGGCGCAGCACGGCCGTTGAGACGAATCTGCGCATCCAGCTTGCCACCTGCCACGCCAAAACGCAGCGGCTCAAGACTCAGTTCGCCATCATTGAGCACCACATGGGTGTAGAGGTCGGTAAACGGCAGCTCGGCGCTTTGCACGATACGTTTGCCGGTGAGTTCTACGTCTGCGTCCATATCGCGCCAGCGCTCGGTGCGAAACTCTTCCACCGGCAGCACCTTGCCCGCAGGCTGCTTGCTCTCGCTGCCCCGGGCTTTTTGCTGGGTATTGGAGTCGGCACCGATCAACGGCCCCAGGTCAGCCATCAGCAACTGGTTGGACACCAGCTTGCCGGACAGCTTGGGCCGTGGCTGGCTGGCCACATATTTCAGATCGCCATGGATATCACTGCTGCCGATTTTGCCGTTGAAATTTTCATAGCTGAAGGTCGCGCCATTGGCATCACGCAATTTGGCGGTCAAATGGCCGTCGGTGGAGTACGGCGGCGAATCCGGCAAGGTCACGCCGGTCAACGGATAGAGGTTACTCAGGCTGGTACCGGCCAATTTCAGGCGCAGGTCCAAGGCACCCAGATTGAGCGGGTCGGTCAAGGTCCCGGCCAGCTCGACATGGCTGTCGGCAATGCTGACCCGGGCTTGCAACGGGAAAGGCTGTGTCGCGTCCTGCAATGCCAGCAGACCGCCAATTTTACCGCTGCCGTTGAGCTGCTGACCGTGGTACTGGCCTTTGACCTTGAGGGCGAACGCATAGTCCTGCGGTTTGCCGCCCTTCTCCAGGGCCTTTTTCGCGTCTTTTTCGCCGACGATCTCGCTAAACGGGATGGGTTTGCCCAGCGAGTCGATCAGCACGTCCAGTCGGGTTTTCAGGGTCTGGTCATTGAGGGTCACATGCCCCTTGTCGAAGCCGATAGCACCGATGTCCAACGTCCAGGCTGAAGGCTCGGCATCCGGGTCCTTGGGGTCGAAGGTAAAGGTCCAGTTCGCCCGGCCATCAGCCAGGCGCTCAAGACTGGCGCTGGGCTCTGTCAGATTGATGCGCGGGATATCCACGGTTTGGGTCAACAGCGCCAGCGGCGACAGGCGCAGCTCGACTTTCTTCAGGCTGGCCATTTGCGCAGTTTTCGCCCACTCGGGGTTGCCCAGGGTCAGGTCCTGAGCAATCACATGGGGCCACGGCACCCAGGCCCGCCAGCCGCCCTGATCCTCTTCGCGCTGCCAGCGCACAGCCAGGTCACCGTTAATAGCAAACGGGCGGTGGAGGATTTCAGACACTTTGCTGTTGATGGTCGGCTTGATGCGGTTCCAGTCGAAGGTAGCGAGGATCACCACCAGCACGGCCACCAGCAGAACGAAAATACCGCCTGCCCAGGCAAGGGTCTTACGGGTGCGCGTCATGTCACGGCTCCTTGAATTCCACAGAACGTCCCAGTTACGACGCCATAAATGTACGACTGGCAAAGACGCCGGAAGGTTTAACCCCGGTACGGCTTTCGTATAAAAAATTTCAAAAGCCCCGGGCTAGAGCCTCCCAGCCTGAACAATCAATTTTGTCGATTATCACCATTGGCCGTATGAACTTTGATATCCGGCAGCCAAGCGTAGCATTGCCATCACACCTACTTAGTTGCATTGCTACGGAGCACACACCATGAAACGCCCAGTCCTGTTTGGTCTTTCCCTTTCACTGATGGCCTTCAACGCCTTCGCCATGCCTGCCGATGAAGAGCCGACCCCAATGGCCCAACCAGCATCGAGCTCCTTGAGCCAGCCGCTCAACCCGGTTGCCGAAGACGGCGCACAACGTACCCTGGACCAACAAAACAGCTATGCCGAAGATGGCTACGATCGCACTCCGGGCAGCCAGTTTGTCGCCGAAGGTGGCGCCGATCGTCTGGCAGAACGCAACAAGCATGCGAGCTAAGCCTTTCGCAGGTGTGGGAGCGGGCTTGCTCGCCAATGCATCCCTGCCGCTGATCCGCTAGCCCGCGTAACCTGCATCGCGAGCAAGCCCGCCCCCACACTTTGTGCAGTACACCGTTCGACGTCATCAAAGCCGATTTGCTAGAGTGCGCCGCTGTACTTGTCTGGAATACCAGCCCCGATGCTGCCTCGTGCCGAACAGAAGCAACAAACCCGCCTTGCGCTGATGGATGCTGCCCGCCACTTGATGGAGTCGGGTCGCGGCTTTGGCAGCCTGAGCCTGCGCGAAGTCGCAAAGACCGCTGGCATCGTGCCGACCGGTTTTTATCGCCACTTCAGCGACATGGACCAACTGGGCCTGGCCCTGGTCAGTGAAGTCGGCCAGACCTTTCGTGAAACCATTCGTCTGGTGCGTCACAACGAACTGTTTATGGGCGGTGTGATCAACGCCTCGGTACGAATTTTTCTCGACGTGGTAGAAGCCAACCGCTCGCAGTTTCTGTTTCTGGCCCGCGAGCAATACGGCGGCTCGCAACCGGTTCGCCAGGCCATTGGCGCCCTGCGCGAAGACATCACTTCGGATCTGGCGGCCGACCTTGGCTCCAAGCCCAAGTTAGCGCACCTGAATCATGCCGGCCTTACCGTGATCGCCGATCTGGTGGTCAAAAGCGTATTTGCCGCCTTGCCCGACGTGATCGACCCGCCTGCAGATTCACTGCCCGATCACCTGCAGCCCCAGGCCAAGATCAGTCAGCAACTGCGCTTTATTTTTATCGGGCTCAAGCACTGGAAAGGCCTGGGCAGTACCGAATAATCGCAAGCGCACCCCATTGGTGCGCCGATGCGCAGATTGCGCACTTATATAGAACATCTTCATCTTTCTGCACCCTTTTTGGGCCTGCATTTGCAGCCTCCGACCGGGTTGGCAAGCCCCTTGCTGTGGTTGGAGTAATGTCCATTGCAGGAAGCCTTCCGATGCTGGTGATTCATCGCAGAGTCCAGTCCCACCCCGTGTGGAGCGCCGAGTTACACCTGAACTTCGAAGCCCGCAGCAAAAGTCGCCTGCGTTGTTTCAGCAGCAGCGGCGAAGATGTCGGCCTGTTCCTTGACCGTGGCCAGTCACCGCTGGTCGATGGCGAATTTCTGCAGGCTCAGGACGGACGCATCGTGCGCGTCTGTGCCAGCCCCGAAAAGCTCCTGCATGTCACCTGCTGCAATGCTTTTGAACTGACCCGCGCCGCTTATCACCTGGGCAACCGCCACGTCGCCCTGCAAGTGGGTGATGGCTGGTTACGCCTGCTTGACGACTACGTGCTCAAGGCCATGCTGGAGCAACTGGGTGCCCATATCGAGGCCATCGAAGCACCGTTTCAGCCCGAACACGGCGCCTATGGCGGTGGCCATCACCACTCCCGTGCGGGCGAAGAGGACTTCAACTACGCCCCGCGGTTGCATCAGTTTGGTGTGCGCTTGTGAACCCGGCCTGGGCGCTCTTGCGCCTGGCCAGCCCGCAGCTGCCCATTGGCGGCTACAGCTATTCCCAGGGGCTGGAAATGGCCGTTGAAAACGGCCGCGTGGCTGACCCGGCCACGGCAGCGCGCTGGATCCGCGATCAATTGCTGCTCAACCTCGCCCGCTTCGAGGCGCCCTTGTTGCTCGCCCACTGTCAGGCCGCAGCGGATCAAGACTGGAACGCTTTGCAGCGTTTGTGTGACGAGCATCGCGCCAGCCGTGAAACCCGCGAACTGCATCAGGAAAGCCGGCAAATGGGGTATTCCCTGCAACAGTTACTCACCGGCTTACCGGAGCTGGACGAGCCCGCACGCGAGTTTCTCGCACAACAGGCCGAGCCCCATCTGGCGCTGGGCTGGGCATTGGCCGCCCGCGCCTGGGGCATCGACCCACAGGACGCATTGGCCGCCTGGCTCTGGAGCTGGCTGGAAAACCAGTTGGCCGTGCTGATGAAAACCCTACCCCTGGGCCAGCAAGCGGCCCAGCGCATGACCAGCGAACTGTCGGCTGCGTTGCAGCAGGCCCAGCAACACGCCAGTAGCCTCCACTTATCCCACATTGGCAGTGCCGCTTTCGGCCTGTCTTTGGCGAGCATGGCCCACGAGCGCCAGTACAGCCGCCTGTTTCGTTCCTAGGAGAAAGCAATGAACACACAGCCTTTGCGTGTTGGCATCGGTGGCCCGGTAGGCTCCGGCAAAACTGCGCTCACCCTGGCCCTGTGCCTGGCCCTGCGGGAAAAGTACAACCTGGCCGTCGTCACCAACGATATCTACACCCGTGAAGATGCTGACTTTCTGGTGCGCAATGAGGCGCTGGCGCCAGAGCGGATCATCGGTGTAGAAACCGGCGGCTGCCCGCACACAGCGATTCGTGAAGATGCGTCGATCAACCTGGAGGCTGTGGATCAGTTGAACCGACGCTTTCCCGGCCTTGATCTGATTCTGGTGGAATCGGGTGGGGATAACTTGTCGGCCACCTTCAGCCCGGAGCTGTCCGACCTGACCATTTACGTGATCGACGTGTCCGCCGGGGACAAGTTACCGCGCAAGGGCGGGCCGGGGATCTGCAAATCAGACCTGCTGGTGATCAACAAAATCGACCTTGCGCCGCTGGTGGGCGCATCGCTGGAACTGATGGACAGCGACACCAAGCGCATGCGCGGTGCAAAACCCTTTGTGTTCAGCAACCAGAAGACCGGACATGGCCTGGACACCATCGTGGCGTTTATTGAGCGTCAAGGATTGTTGATCCAATAGCGGTGAAATCATCTGTGGGAGCGAGCCTGCTCGCGATGGCCGCGACGGGGTACATCAGAAAAACGCAGCGATGCCATCGCGAGCAGGCTCGCTCCCACAGAGTTGAGATCATCCGGGGAATCACGGTGTATCATGTCGCGCAATCGCCCCAGCCGTGACGACACCCACCGATGCCTGATGTAGCCAGCTCCGACTTCCCGCTTGAACTGACCGCCCAATTTGCGGCAGTACAGCAGCATTTTCGCCAGGTCATCGTGCCGCTCTGGCAAGGCCCCGGCTGGAATGCCGAACTCGCACTGCCCTTCGAGGCCTTGAGCCCCGCGCACCAGCCGCTGCCACCCCAGCGCTATCGCGCCATGGCTTGCGCACGGCAGCTGTACCTGTTCGCCAGCCTGATCGACGACCCGACCTTCCCCGGTGCCGCCGAACGCGCTGCTGAACTGTTCCGCTCAATGCACCTGCATTTTCATGACGCCGAGCACGGTGGCTGGTTCTACAGCATCGGCTCCGATGGCGCGCCGCTGGATCAACGCAAAGACCTCTACACCCACGCCTTTATCATCTTTGCCTGCGCCCATTACTGGGCGAAAGTGCGCGAGCCACAGGTGGCGTCGGCGCTCAATGGCGCACTGGCAGTGGTGGCTGAACGTTTCAATGACGGCAACGGCCTGTATGAAGCCAGCCTGGAGCGGGATTGGTCGCCACTGGGCAGCGGCCCGCTGCAAAACCCGTTGATGCACTTGGCCGAAGCGTTCCTGGCCACTTTGTCGGTACGTGACGATAAGCCAGTGCAGACGGCCTTGCTGGCCCTGGCCGAGGGTATGCAACAGCGCTTTATCGAGCCTGTGCATAACGTCATGCTGGAAAAACCGCTCGGAGCTGTGGATAACTGGTTTGAACCGGGGCATCAATTCGAGTGGTTCTTTTTGCTGGAGTCTTCGCCACTGCTGCGCCAGACGCCGTTGCACGGTTCGCTGGAGCGGGCGTTCGGGTTTGCCGAGCAGGTGGGGGTCGACCCGCAGAGCGGCGCGGTGTGCGGCATGCTGGCCCCTGATGGCAGCCTGCGCGATGGTACCCAGCGTATCTGGGCACAGGCCGAGTACCTGCGCGCCCTGACCTTACGCCCGAACAACCAGGCACAGGTGCAGCGTCAATTGCTGGCGCTGCAGCAGAAATTTCTACATGCCGGTGGCTGGTACGAATGCCGCGATGGCGCGGGCAAGGTCAGCCGCGAGGATATGCCGTCGACCACGCCTTATCATCTGGCCACCTGTTACAGCGGTTTGGCGCAATACCTCGGCTAACACCAACAGCTGTGGGAGCGGGCTTGCTCGCGATGGCATCACCGAAATAGTCCTGACAAACCGCGCCGCCTGAATCGCGAGCAAGCCCGCTCCCACCACTCAAGGCTGGCTCAGGCAATCCACTTACGATCACCGGTAAAGCTGATGGTCAGCCAGCGCGCACTGTCCGCGGCACCCAGCAGCCCGGAGATCTCTTCGCGCAGTGCATCAAGGGTCTTCACGCTGGTCAGTGGATAACCTGCCGGCAACACGATATGAATCTCTATAAACCGTGCCCGCCCGTGCTTCTGCACATAGGTTTTGTAGCCTTCAAAACCATGCCGCGCCGACATTTCCTCGAGCACATCCCGCACCTTGTCATCCAGCGCGTCCGGGACAATCCCGAGCACATCACGCAAGGCCGGCTTGAGGATCTTGAACGCCGGCGCAAGCATGCTCAGCGCCAGCAAAATCAGGATCGCCGGGTCAACATAAGCGGCCCACTGTGCATAACCCTGCTGCTTCAAGAGCAACGCTGTGACAAAACTTATCAACAGCCCCACCGACAACATGGCATCCACCAGCCAGCTGACATTATCGAACTGGATCAGGGTTGACTTGAGCTTGCGATTTTTGCGCTTTACCCAGAAGTAGTAGGCAAATTCAACAACGGTGAACACCGCCGCATAGACGATCACCAGCCCCAGCTCGATATCGCGCCCGCCATTGATAATGCCGAACACGCCATTGAGAAAGGCGTAGATCGCAATCAACAACAGGAAGCTGCCTTCAATCAGCAGCACCATGGGCTCAAGGTGCCAAAAACCGAACTGGAAACGCTGGTTGCTTTCCTTGGCGATCAGTTGCGCCGTAATCAGCATCAGCACTTTGATAAAAGTCGCGATCAGAGAGAAAAACCCATCGAACATGATGGATTCGGAACCCGAAATAAAACCCGTCACGATGCCGGCAATGGCCACCGCGAACATTAGAACGGTCGATTGCTTGAGCAGTTTCTGCTCACCACGGTTACTCACACAAACTCCTTTTCAGCCCGATTGAATGCGACCCCCTCAGGAGGTCGCAGGTGGGCTGCCAGGGGTGAGTTTACTCCTTGGCGTGGCGCTCGATGGCAAAACCGCTCCAGGACTGCGTGACGGGCATCAGCTCAAGGCGGTTGATGTTGACGTGGGCCGGAGTATTGAGCACCCAGAAAATGGTCTCGGCGATGTCTTCTGGCTGAATCGGTTCGGCGCCCTGATAGGTCGCGTCGTAGCGAGCCTTGTCGCCGCCAAAGCGCACCATCGAGAACTCGCTCTCGCACAGGCCCGGCTCAACGTTGCTGACCCGCACGCCCGTGCCCTGCAAATCGCAGCGCAGGTTCAGGGAGAACTGTTTTACAAACGCCTTGGTACCGCCATACACATGGCTGCCGGGGTAAGGATAACTACCCGCGATGGAACCCAGGTTAACGATCCCGGCACCACGGCCGTAGGCAATCAGTCGTGGCAACAGCAGGCGGGTGGTATAGAGCAGGCCCTTGATATTGGTGTCGACCATGGTCTCCCAATCGTCGAGGTCGCATTTGGGCGCAGGGTCGGTGCCCAGGGCCAGGCCCGCGTTGTTGATAAGCCCACGCAATGTGCTGAACGAAGGTGGCAAACCGGCAATCGCCGCTTCCATCGCGGCACGGTCGCGCACATCCACCACCAGGCCGTGTACTTCGGTTTGCTTGGATAACTCTTCGCACAATGCTTTCAAACGGTCTTCGCGTCGCCCCGTCAACACCAGTTTCCAGCCTGCCTGTGCAAACTTGCGTGCACATGCTTCACCAAATCCGGAAGTCGCGCCCGTAATAAACAGGGTGGAAGTCATCATGTTCTCCTTGGCTGGCGGGCATCGGCCGCCGTTGAATTGGACGTTGAGCAGAATGCCCCGGCTAGCGTTCAGCGGCAACCTGCGGTGTTTTCGCAACAAGTCTGTACAAAAAACAACCAGCACGCGACAAGCCACGACGAACAAGGGCTGGAGCCAGATGCGCTCACCTTATCCACAGGCCCGTCCACAGTCTTTGGGGGCAACTCCAAAAAGCGCAAAGCCCCGATCCACAAGGGATAGAGAGCATCGGTAAGACTTTATTACTTGACCCGGGCACACCCCGCATGCAGATGCCCCAAAAAGGTGCAAACGTGGAAAATCCGTCAGATAGCCAGAGGCCAGTAATTACGCTGCCTGGAGCATTCTTTCCAGAGTTTAACCACAGACTTATCCACAGGTTAGTCATTATTTCCAGACGCTCTTTACACCCGTACAAACCTGTTGACAAATCGGCGCAACGGCTGCGCAAAAGCCGCTGGTCGAAAAATAACCACCCAGCTGGACACCTTGTAAATAAAGGGCTACAGCCAACTACTCCCACGTTACCCACAGCCACCTCCACAGCAAACGGGGACAAGTCAAAATGATGACAAAACAGGTAATTACAGCGGCTTTATGTCGCGCTTTCACAGCGTTGTAATATTGTTTTCCACAATTTGCGGCGAGGGCGGGCGGGGTGGAATTGTCTGACAAAAAGACATGTGGGAGCGAGCCTGCTCGCGATGGGATCGACGCGGTGATTCAAACAAACCGCAGTGATGCCATCGCGAGCAGGCTCGCTCCCACACAGAGAGATGTGAAATGCCTGTTAATGCCCGCCCAAATAAGCGTTACGCACCTCCTCGTTACTCAGCAGTTCCTTGCCGGTGCCGGTCAGACGGATTTCACCGTTGACCATCACATAGGCCCGGTCCGACAACCGCAGGGCATGGTTGGCGTTCTGCTCCACCAGAAAGATGGTCATGCCAGTGCCTGCCAGCTCCCGCAGCGTGGCAAAAATCTGCTTCACCACAATCGGTGCCAACCCCAGGCTGGGCTCATCCAGCAACAGCAGCTTGGGCCGGCTCATCAGCGCTCGGGCAATGGCGAGCATTTGCTGTTCGCCACCCGACATGGTCATGGCCCGCTGATTGCGCCGTTCCAGGAGCCTGGGGAACAACTCGAACATGCGCTGCATGTCTTCGTCGGCATATTTGTCGCCAATGGGGATGGTGCCCATCAGCAGGTTTTCTTCCACCGACATGTCCGGAAACACGCGACGGCCTTCCGGCGACTGGGCGATACCGTTGGAGGCGATGTAGTGCGAGGACTTGTGGGTAATGTCCACACCCTGGTAGATAATTTGCCCGCCGCTGGCCCGGGGCTGGCCAAAAATCGACATCAGCAACGTGGATTTGCCCGCGCCGTTGGAGCCGATCAGGCTTACCGTTTCGCCCTCCTCAATATGCATCGAGACTTTTTTCAGGGCCTGGATCGGCCCGTAGTGAACGTCCAGTTCCTTGAGCTCGAGGATCGTGCCCGTCATATCAGCTCCTCTTCGTCTGCGCCAAGGTAGGCCGCAATCACTTTGGGGTCGTTGCGGATGGCCTCAGGCCCGCCTTCGGCAATCACGTTGCCGTGGTCGAGCACCACGATATGATCGGAAATGCTCATGACCATGCCCATGTCGTGCTCGATCAACACCACCGTCAGGTCGTGTTCGTCGCGCAGCAGGCGGATCATCCCGCTCAACGCTTCGGTTTCCTGCGGGTTGAGGCCTGCCGCCGGTTCGTCCAGGCAGATGATTTGCGGCCGCGTACACATGGCCCGGGCAATCTCCAGGCGTCGCTGCTGGCCATAGGACAACTCACCGGCCAGGCGATTGGCACAGTCCACCAGGTCAACCACCTCCAGCCAGTAGAAGGCATGATCCAGCGCATCGCTTTCAGCCTTGCGATAGCCCTTGGTATTGAGGATGCCGGCGAGCATGTTGCGGTTGACCCACATATGCTGGGCCACCAGCAGGTTTTCCAATACCGACATTTCCTTGAACAGGCGGATATTCTGGAACGTGCGCGCCAGCCCCGAGCGGTTGACCAGATGTGTTCCGCCGAACATTTTGTAATACAGCCGGCTGGCAAACGCCTTGGGCGATACAAAGTCGCTCAGCCTGAACGGCTCCCCCAGTAGCTTGATCACGTTGGTACGAGTACCGCGGGCATTGAGTTCGATCCTGCCGCCGCTGGCTTTGTAAAAGCCGGTCAAGCAGTTGAACACTGTGGTTTTACCGGCACCGTTGGGGCCGATCAGGGCAAAGATCGAGTTGCGTTTGACCTTGAGGCTGACATCGCTCAGGGCCTTGATCCCGCCAAAGTGCATCATCAGTTTGTCGACCGAGAGCACCACGTCGTCTTTTGACAATTCGCTCATGGCGCAACCCCCTTGCGTGGCGCAACTCCGACACGGCTGATGCGGATCAGGCCTCGTGGTCGCCAGATCATCATCAACACCATCAACACACCAAACAGCAGCACCCGGTACTCGGCAAAGCTGCGCAACAGTTCAGGAGCCACCGTCAGCACGAATGCGGCGATCACCACGCCCACTGTCGAGCCCATGCCGCCGAGCACCACAATGGCGAGGATCAGCGCCGACTCGAAGAAGGTGAACGAGGAAGGGTTAACAAAACCCTGGTAGCTGGCAAAGAACACCCCGGCCAGGCCAGCCGTGGAGGCACCAATGGTGAACGCCGACAGCTTGACCAGCACATGGTTGAGGCCCATGGAACGGCAGGCAATTTCGTCTTCGCGCAGCGCTTCCCAGGCGCGGCCGATCGGCATGCGGGTCAGGCGGTGCTTGATGTACAACACCAGCAGCACCACCAGAAACAACACGATATAGATAAACAGGAACTTGATATTGGGGTTGTATTCCAGGCCGAAGAACTCATGAAATGGCACCCCGCCATCCTTCGCGCGACGGCCGAACTCCAGACCGAAAAAGGTCGGCGATGGCACCGGCATGCCATTTGGCCCGCCGGTAAACGACAGCCAGTTGTTGAGGATCAGACGGATGATTTCACCAAAGCCCAGGGTCACGATGGCCAGGTAGTCACCGTGCATGCGCAACACCGGAAACCCCAGAATGCATCCCGCCATCGCCGCCGCAATGGCCGCCAGCGGCAGCACCGTCCAGAAACCCAGCCCCAGGTATTGATAGCCCAGCGCCAGACCATAAGCGCCGATGGCATAGAACGCCACATACCCCAGGTCGAGCAACCCCGCCAGGCCAACCACGATATTCAGCCCCAGGCCCAGCAGCACGTAAATCAGCCCAAGGATGACCACGGTCAGAATGTATTTATTGGCGAAAAACGGAAACACGATGGCAATCACGATCAGCAACGGCACGATCCAGCGCAGCCGCGACTTGTAGTCCGGTGCCAGCACATGCACGCCCGAGCCTGTGGACTCAAAGCCCTGCAGGATTTTCAGCCCTTTGGCAGTCTGTAAAAACAGGCTCAGGGCAAAGCGCCCGACCATCACGATAGCCACCAGCCAGCCTACCCGGGCCGGTTGCAGGTTGAAGCTGTAACCGTCGAGCACCACCCCTACGATGGGCCCGAACACAATCAATGAAATCAACCCGGCCAGGATCGAGTCGACTACGCTTTTTTTGATATCAATCGGTTTATTAATGGCTACAGACATACTTACACCTTCGCCACGAGAGGACGACCCAGCAGGCCTTGAGGACGGAAAATCAGAATCAGCACCAGCAGTGAGAAACTGAATACATCCTTGTAATCCGAGTTAATCAACCCGGCAAAAAGCGACTCGGAAATACCCAGGATGATCCCGCCGAGCATGGCCCCCGGCAGTGAACCGATGCCGCCGAGCACCGCTGCGGTGAAGGCCTTGATCCCGATGATGAAACCGGCATAGAAGTCGAACGTGCCGTAGTTCATGGTAATCAGCACACCGGCCAGCGCGGCCATGGCGGCACCGATCACGAACACGTAGGAAATCACCCGGTCGGTATTGATCCCCAGGATCGACGCCATCTTGCGATCCTGCTGGGTGGCGCGGCACATGCGGCCCAGCTTGGTGTACTTGATGATGTAAGTAAGCAGGCCCATGCCCACAAAGGCGGCGAGCAGAATAAAGACTTTGGTGTAGGTCAGCTGTACGAAGCCTGAGCCGATATCGACCCGCCACGCCCCGCTAAGTAACGTCGGCACGCCCTGCTGACGTGAGCCTTGGGCGATTTGCACATAGTTCTGCAGGATAAGGGAGATACCAATGGCGCTAATCAGCGGCGCCAATCGTGTGGAATTGCGCAGCGGCTTGTAGGCCACGCGCTCGATCACCCAGCCATACACGCCCGTGACCACCACCGTGAAAATAAGGGTGCCCAACATCAACAACGGGAAGGATTCGATACCGAAGTATGCCAACAGAGCCAGACTGATCGCCGCGAGGTAAGCAGAGATCATGTACACCTCGCCGTGGGCGAAGTTGATCATGCCGATGATGCCGTAGACCATTGTGTAGCCGATGGCGATCAGGCCGTAGACAGACCCGAGGGTCAGGCCGTTCAGCAGTTGCTGTAGGAAAATACCATCCATAACGCAATCTCACGCACTGGAGCCTTTGCGCAGACGCAAGCCATCCACGCCGTCACAGGACAGCTTGGCTGGCAGGGTGTGCGCGACTCCTGGAAAAGAAGACAGGTGGTGCAGGTCCATCCCTACCTGATGCCCGCCGAAGCTGGCATCAGGTAGGTGACTCATCTCACTTCTGTTTTTCCAGTTGGTGATATTTACCGTCTTTGTCCCACTGGTACATAACGTAGTCGGAGACTTTAAGGTCACCTTTGCTGTCCCAGGCTTTCTCACCCATCACGGTTTTAACCGGGTTGGCCTTGAGCCACTTGGCAGCATCTTCACCCTTGTTGGATTTGGCGCCGGCAAAGGCGTCAGCCAGGGCCTGGACTGAAGCATAGGCGTACAGGGTGTAGCCCTCTGGTTCGGTGCCAGCCTTACGGAACTCTTCAACCACCACCTTGCTGTCTGGCAACAGGCGCGGGTCGGCACCGAAGGTCATATAAACGCCGTCAACGTACTGCGGGCCGCCGGCGGTGGTAACCAGTTCGTCGGTGACCACACCATCATCGGACATGAACTTCACATCCTTGAGGCCTTGCTCACGCAGTTGGCGTACAAGCGGGCCGGCTTCCGGGTGCAGGCCACCGAAATACACGACGTCGGCCCCGTTGGAGCGGATTTTGGTCACCACGGCACTGAAGTCTTTTTCGCCTCGGGTCAGGCCTTCGTACAGCACAGGGGTCACGCCGCGCTTGATCAGTTGCGCCTTGGTAGCGTCCGCCAGACCCTGGCCATAGGTGTCCTTGTCGTGCAGAACGGCCACTTTCTTGCCTTTGAGCACATCAACTATGTAATCCGCCGCCACAATGCCCTGCTGGTCATCACGACCACACATGCGGAACATCGCGCTCAGGCCACGCTCGGTCACCGCCGGGTTGGTGGAGCCAGGAGTGATCGCAATCACACCGGCATCGGCGTACACCTCAGACGCCGGAATGGTCGATGAAGAACAGAAGTGCCCTACTACACCGGCCACTTTGTCCTGGTCGACCAAACGGTTGGCGACGGCTACGGCCTGTTTCGGCTCGCAGGCATCGTCCCCGGCCACCAGAACGATCTTCTCGCCGTTGACCCCACCGGCGGCGTTGATCTTGTCTGCCGCTGCCTTGGCACCCTTCATGTACTGCTCGCCAAAAGCTGCGTTGGCGCCAGTCATCGGGCCCGCAACACCAATTTTCAGATCAGCCTGAACAAACGAAGAAACGCCCAATGCAGCTGCTACGGCGAGGGCCAGAAAACCTTTCTTGTAGAACGTCTGCGACATGAGGTGGTGCTCCTGAGGTTTTATTAGATGGCACTTCGACTTCACCTAAAGCGCTGAGCAAGCCGCGTGCCATTGGCTTTTTATTCTTAAAAAAGTCGTTCTATTGTTGTTATATCGACTGTTTCGAGCCCATTTTCATTGGGCGTGCAACCGTCTAAACCGAGGAAGGTAAAACCGCTATGTTTCTACAGGCGCCACCTGCCGCAGCCGGTATTGCAACCAGGTTGCCCCGGGTTGCGCAAACGTCCTGTAACCACTTGCGTCACCGAACTGCACACTCTCGGTGCAGAACTGCTACAGGCCGCACCACTTAAGGCTAGCCGCTGCCAGGCAAAACGTCGGGGTGCCCAGGAAAAAACCGCGTCAGATCACAATTCTTAAACATTGGCCGGCGTGATACAGCGAAAAACCGGCTTCGTATAAACAACTGCGCAACCCCGTGCCAGACAGCGGCCGCATCGGTGCAAAGGGGATTGGCAAGGCCTTGGCATCGCCACTGCACAAATAGTCGGCAAAGGCCTTGCCGACCACGCTGCCTGTGGTTACACCGCGACCGTTATAGCCGGTGACTGCCACCAAACCGGGCGCCGGTTCAAATAAGCGCATCAGATGATCGGGCGTAAATGCGATGCAGCCCGTCCAGGTGCATTCCCATTCCACGCCCTTGAGGTACGGGAAATAATGCTGCTGCACGCGGTCGGCCCAGGCCTTGAGAAACCACGCAGGCTTCTGATTGCCGTTGCCCAGGCTGCCGAGCAGTAAACGGCCGTCGGCATCGCGACGGATACTGCTCAATACCTGGCGGGTGTCCCACGACCCCTGGCCGCCTGGCAAGATTCGCGCTGCGCTGGCGTCGGTCAGAGGTTTGGAGGCGACCTGGTAGTAATAACCGGGGAAAAAGTTACGTCGCAAATCAGTCCATTCGCCTTCAGTGTAGGCATTGGACGCCAGCACCACCTGCTCTGCACTTACCGCACCGTGGGCCGTTTGCACTGACCAGCGTGGGCCTTGGCGTTCAAGTCCGGTGACCGGGGAATGATCGAACAGCTGTCCGCCCAGATCACAGGCTGCCTTGGCCAGGCCCGAGGTGTAGGCCATAGGGTTGAGGGTGCCGGCGCGACGGTCGAGCAAGGCGGCGGCGATTTTTGTGGTGCCGGTAGCGGCTTCGCAGGCGGCGCCGGTGAGCAGTTCAACCGGGGCGCCACGGCGCTTCCATTGTTCTTCACGGCTACGCAAATCGGCTTCGCCACGGGCATTATGGGCCATGTGCAGGGTGCCTTCACGGCGCAACTGGCAGTCGATGCGGTATTTGTCGATCAGGCTGAACACCAGTCCCGGGGCGGCACCGAGCATGCGGTTGAGCTGGCTGCCGACAGCCTCGCCGAAACCGGCTTCGATATCGTCGGGCGGTATCCACATCCCGGCATTAACCAATCCTACGTTGCGGCCTGAGCCGCCATGACCGGTGCGATGAGCTTCGAGCACACAGACACTTTTGCCCTGCTCGAGCAAATGGATGGCGGCGGACAAACCGGTGATGCCGGCACCGATCACACACACATCAACGCTCAACTCGCCCTTGAAGGTTGGCGCTTGGGGGCGTTGGGGGGTAAGGGTTTCCCACAGACATTGTTCTTGTAAAGGCATTGCCAAGCTCCAGAAATGAAACCCAACCAAAATCAAAGCCCCTCACCCTGGCCCTCTCCCGGAGGGAGAGGGGACTAAAGGCAAAAGCAGATCAGCTCCCTCTCCCTCCGGGAGAGGGTTGGGGGTGAGGGCTTGCATCACCTCAATCGAACGTAATCCCTTGCGCCAACGGCAATTCCAGCGAGTAGTTGACGGTATTGGTCTGCCGGCGCATATATCCACGCCACGCATCCGAGCCCGACTCGCGACCGCCCCCGGTTTCTTTCTCACCACCAAAGGCACCCCCGATTTCCGCACCGCTGGGCCCGATATTGACGTTGGCAATCCCGCAATCACTGCCAGTGGCCGACATGAATTGCTCGGCCTCGCGCACATCGGTGGTGAAGATGCACGATGACAGCCCCTGCGGCACCGCGTTGTTCAGGCGCAAGGCCTCGGCAAAGTCGCTGTAACCGACCACATACAAAATCGGCGCGAAGGTCTCGCTGCACACCACGTCGCTTTGCTCGGGCATTTCCACAATCGCCGGGGCCACGTAGTAAGCGCCAGGGTACTGGCCTGCCAATTGCCGCTCGCCACCAAATACCCGCCCGCCTTCGCTAAGGGCCTGCTCCAGCGCATCACGCATGTTTTCAAAGCTGCTTTTGTCGATCAGCGGCCCCACCAGATTGCCTTCCAGCGGATGACCGATACGCACTTTGGAATAGGCCGCCTTGAGCCGGGTGACAATTTCTTCCTTGACCGAGTCATGGGCAATCAGCCGGCGCAGGCTGGTGCAGCGCTGCCCGGCAGTACCGACAGCACTGAACAGAATGGCGCGCACGGCCATGTCCAGGTCGGCACTCGGCGCCAAAATCATCGCATTGTTGCCGCCCAGCTCCAGAATACTGCGGGCAAAGCGTGCGGCGATTTTAGGCGCCACTTCGCGGCCCATGCGCGTGCTGCCGGTGGCACTGATCAGCGCGACTCGCGGATCGTCAACCAGGGCTTCGCCCGCTTCACGACCACCAATCACCACCTGGGCCAGGTACTTGGGCGCGCCCTCAAACGAGCTCAACACACGATCAAACAAGGCCTGACAGGCCAGCGCCGTCAGCGGGGTTTTTTCCGATGGTTTCCAGATCACCGCGTTGCCGCATACCAGCGCCAACGCGGTATTCCACGCCCACACGGCCACCGGAAAGTTGAATGCGCTGATCACACCCACCACACCCAGCGGGTGCCAGGTTTCACGCATATGGTGGCCTGGTCGCTCCGAGGCGATGGTCAAGCCGTAGAGCTGACGCGACAGGCCAACTGCAAAGTCGCAGATGTCGATCATTTCCTGCACTTCGCCCAACCCTTCCTGGGTGATCTTGCCCGCTTCCCATGACACCAGCTCGCCCAGATCGGCCTTGTACTCACGCAGCAAATCGCCGAACTGGCGCACCAGTTCCCCACGGCGCGGGGCAGGCACCTTTCGCCATGCCTCGAAGGCGTGTTCGGCGCGGGTCACGTGCTGCTCGGCCTCGGCAGCCCCTTCCCAGTGCACCGCACCGATCTGGCTACCGTCAATCGGCGTATACACCGGCTGATTGCCCTGCTGGTACAGCGCTGGGTTCACACCAAGACGATCCAGTAATGCAGCAACCATTGAAGGCACTCCTTGAGCTTTAAAAAATGATTCACAGGCCTTTAGTTGTAGCTGGCTGGCATGGCGGCAACAAACGACCTTTAAGCGAGATATCATTCCGAAAATTCATGCTGCACTGGTAACGTTGCCTGACAACAACAATCAGAGGCCTTCTATGCTCAACAAGCGCCATCTACCTTCGATCACGGCGTTGCAGTGTTTTGAAGCGGTGACCCGTCATCTGAGTTTCACCCGTGCGGCCGAAGAGCTGAATCTGACCCAGAGCGCAGTCAGCAAACAGGTCGCGCAGCTCGAAGAGCTGTTGCAGCACTTGCTGTTTCGCCGGGTGCGCCGCCGCTTGCAGCTGACTCCAGCAGGGGATTTGTATCTGGTAGAAGTCCGAAAAATCCTGACCCAGGTCGAGATGTCGACCCATACCCTGCGTTCCTATGGCGGCGAAACAGAAGTGCTACGGGTCTCCACCCCTTCCACTTTTGGCGCCCGCTGGCTGGTGCCGCGCCTCAAAGGTTGGGGCATACGCCATCCGCATATTCATCTGGATCTGTGCAATGAGCAGCAAGGCGACGATTTGCTGCAAGGGCGCAGCGATCTGGCGTTTTACTTCGGCCAGGGCTCACGGCCCGGCACCGAGAGCCTGAAGCTGTTCAGTGAAGAACTGGTCGCCGTATGTTCGCCAGCAAGCTTGCCGGGCACGGCACTGACCGACCCGACCCAACTCACAGGTCTGGTGTTGCTGCAGAACGCTTCGCGGCCACAGGCCTGGCACGAGTGGTTTGAGCATCAGGGGTTTCATACCGATCACAGCTACCATGGGCCGCGCTTCGACACCTTCTACATGTGCATCCGCGCAGCCCAGGTTGGCTGTGGCGTGGCACTGCTGCCGAGGTTCCTGGTGGAAGAGGAATTGGCCGACGGCAAACTGGTCATCGCCTGGCAGCACTTGATGCCGAGCCGCGATGCCTACTACCTGGCCTATCCTGAACATACGGCAGGCGTACCCAAGGTAAAGGCATTCGTGAGCTGGTTCATGGAGCAGCTGGATGCGCGATAACACCTGTAGGAGCGGGCAGAAACAGGCTACGACCACAAAAACCGCTGGCAAAACCGCCTGCAGATATGCGCCACTAGCGCCATTCATTGAAAAAGCTGAACGCCGTGGCTATCAGGCACGGGCAGCATGGAGATTGCCGCTATGAGCGAGAGTGTATTTGCCGATCGCATCGTGCAGAACCTGCTCGACACCGACTTCTACAAATTGACCATGATGCAGGCGGTGCTGCACAACTACCCCAACGTCGAAGTCGAATGGGAATTCCGCTGCCGCAACAGTGAGGATCTGCGCCCATACCTCAACGAAATTCGTCACCAGATCGAACGCCTGTGCGAACTGAGCATGACTCAGGACCAGTTGGGGTTTCTGGAACGCATCACCTTTATGAAGCCCGACTTCATCCGCTTTTTGGGGCTGTTTCGCTTCAATATGCGCTATGTACACACCGGCATCGAAAACGGCGAACTGGTTATCCGCCTGCGCGGGCCGTGGCTGCATGTGATCCTGTTTGAAGTGCCGTTACTGGCGATTGTCAGCGAAGTACGCAACCGTTCGCGCTATGCCGATACCGTGCTGTCACAGGCCCGGGAGCAGCTGTATCGCAAGTTTGACTGGCTGCAGGCCAATGCCAGCGCTGAAGAGTTGTCTGAACTGCAAGTCGCCGATTTCGGCACTCGTCGACGGTTTTCGTACCGCGTGCAAGAAGAAGTCGTCAGTGTGCTCAAGCACGACTTCCCCGGGCGCTTTGTCGGCACCAGCAACGTCAACCTGTCCCGCGAGCTGGACATGAAGCCGCTGGGGACCATGGCCCACGAATGGATCATGGCGCACCAGCAACTGGGCCCACGGCTGATCGACAGCCAGAGTGCCGCGCTCGACTGCTGGGTGCGCGAGTACCGCGGCTTGTTGGGCATCGCGCTGACGGACTGCATTACTACCGATGCCTTCCTGAAAGATTTCGATCTGTACTTTGCCAAGCTGTTCGACGGCCTGCGCCACGACTCCGGCGACCCTGTGGTGTGGGCCGAAAAATGCATAGCTCATTACCACAAGCTGGGCATCGACCCCATGAGCAAGACTCTGGTGTTCTCCGACAGCCTGACCCTGCCCCGGGCGCTGGAGATTTTCCGGTCGCTGCGCGGCCGGATCAACGTCAGCTTCGGTATCGGGACTAACCTGACCTGCGACATTCCGGGGGTTGAGCCAATGAGCATCGTGCTTAAAATGAACGCCTGCAATGGCTCGCCGGTGGCCAAGATTTCCGATGAACCGGGCAAGACCCATTGCTCCGACCCCAACTTCGCCGCCTATTTACGCCACGTTTTCCAAGTTCCTGAACATTCTCCCAAGGAGTGAATCATGCAGGCCGTACAGCGTCAGATTGCTGCAGACCTCAAGGTCCAGCCGCCGTTCAAAGACACCGCAGCCCTTGAGGCCGAGATTGCCCGGCGTATCACTTTCATTCAGTGCTGCCTGCACAACGCCCGGCTCAAGACCCTGGTACTGGGCATCAGCGGCGGGGTCGACTCCCTGACCGCAGGCCTGATGGCACAACGTGCGGTGCAGCAATTGCGCGAACAGACCGGTGACCAGGCCTATCGCTTTATTGCCGTGCGCCTGCCTTACGGTGTGCAGCATGACGAAGCGGACGCCACGGCGGCGGTCGACTTTATCAACCCGGACGAGCGCCAGACCGTGAACATCGGCCCTGCGGTCAAGGCCCTGGCGGCTGAAGTGACCGCGTTTGAAGGCAAGCCTGCTGCCACCGTGGACTTTGTACTGGGTAACACCAAGGCGCGTATGCGCATGGTGGCGCAATACACTATTGCCGGGGCGACTGGCGGGCTGGTGATCGGCACCGACCATGCGGCGGAAGCGGTGATGGGCTTCTTCACCAAGTTCGGTGATGGTTCCTGTGATCTGGCGCCGCTCAGCGGGCTGGTGAAAAATCAGGTGCGGGCCATTGCGCGGCATTTTGGTGCGCCGGAATCGCTGGTGGAGAAAGTCCCGACTGCCGACCTCGAAGACCTGGAGCCCGGCAAACCGGACGAAGCGTCCCACGGCGTGACCTATGCCGAGATCGATGCCTTCTTGCATGGCGAGCCGGTGAGCGAAGAAGCGTTCAATATCATCTGCAAGACGTACGAAAAGACCCACCACAAGCGTGAGATGCCGTTCGCGCCTTGAGCCGGTGCGTACCCTTGACCCTCACCCCAACCCTATCCCGGAGGGAGAGGGAGCAGACCGCACGCGGTTTCAAGAACACCATCAATCCGTCCCCTCTCCCTCCGGGAGAGGGCTAGGGTGAGGGGCTTTTTCCTATCCGGAAAAAACGGAATGAACCCCGCAATTTTTTTCGCTTGTGGCCACAACGGCCAAAGGCTTTGATAGACGTCTATTTCGTCGCCAGAGCCCTGCCCCATGCCTGCTTTCGATGCTTTGTTCTCCCTTGTCGATTCCGTGCTCGGCCAACCGGCCACCGCCTGGTTGCGTGAGCATGTCGAAGTGCCTGAAGGGCTGCTGCGCTTCAACTGGCATGAACAGGCACTGCACCGGGTGTGGCTCGCCGAAGCACTGAACCTGTGCCTGCTGCACAAACTGGTTGAAGCCGTGCCTGAGGGCCGGCGCTATGTCGAAGAACAGGCACAGCATGGCCGCAAGGTAGTGTTCGACCATGGCGCCCTCCGTACGGTGGACTGGCCTGCCAACGGCGAACTGCCCCGCGGCCGCCAGGCATTTGCCCGTTTGCTGGAGCCACTGGGCTTTACCGATGTGCGAACCTACCCGCTGACCAAGCTGAACATGACCGGCTGGGGCTACCGACAAATGGATCTGCCCGAAGACATCGCCCAGTTCTTTGTCTCGGAACTGCACCCCGGCCGCTTCAGCGAGGCTTTTCAACAGGCCGTCAGCCGCGTGGTCGGTTCCAGCCTTGACCCGCTGCAGGCCCACCACCACAGCATCCTCAAGACCCTGAGCCTCACCCACCACTGCAGCCTGAGCCAGGCGCAGGCCCTGTTGCCAGGGCTGTATCAAGCATTCGGCCGGCAGCATGGCGTGGTACAGGAAACGGACTACCACTGCCTGCTCGCTGAAAGCGCCGAGATGGCCTGGATCGCAACCGAGGGCAACAGCTTCAACCATCTGACCGATCGCGTGCCGGACCTCGAAGCCTGTGTGGCGCAACAACGTGACTTGCAACGGCCCATGAAAGACAGCATCGAAGTGTCCGCCTCGGGGCGGGTGATGCAAACCGCCTATCGCGCCAGCACGGTCAGCCGCGGCCTGGTCGATGCTGCCGGGGTGTACCGCGAGCACGCAGTGCCGGGGTCATTTGTGGAGTTCATCCAACGCAAGATCGACCCTGATACCGGCCGCATCGATCTGAACTTCGACAGCAGCAACGCCCAGGGCATTTTCAAGATGACCGACTCCAGGGCCTGAACGCAAACAGCCCTGACGGCGCAGGGCACGTCAGGGCTGTTAAGGGCTTGGGTGGTGTTATTTAAGAACCACAGCGCCTTTCATCATCGAGTTGTGGCCCGGGAAGGTGCAGAAGAATTCATATTCTTCGCCCGCTTTCAGCTTGGCCACATCGAAGGTCACGGAGTCTTTCTCACCGGCGCCAATCACTTTGGTGTGGGCGATGATGCGCTCATCACCGTCCTTGAGATAGTTTTTGTCCAGGCCAGCGGCAATGCCGTCGGTAGAAACTGCCTGCATGTCTGCCTTTTTGCTCAAGACCCAGTTATGACCCATGACGTTTTTCGGCAGATTGCCGGAGTGCGTCAGGTTAACGGTGAAGGTCTTGCAGGATTTGTCGATGACGATCTCTTTGGTGTTGTAAGACATTTGGTCAGTCGAATCGACAGTTACAGCGCACTCAGCCGCCAGCAAATGGCCGCTGGCCAGAGTCAAAAGGGATACCGCAACAACTTTGGCAAACATGGTGTATCTCCAAGGCAGGGTATGGGGAAGCAAAAATCTGTATACAGATTGCCTGAAAATTGTATCGATTCATATGATCTGCGTCATGGTCTATCGCCACAATCGACACAATCCATCCCAGAATGGACTTCAGGCTTATAACCTTAGGCCATCATTTTGAATTTTGGGGGAATAAGTAACTAGATTTAATCCACAACCGGCTTTTGCGTGGGTGTAGAGTCGTATTTTTAGCGCAATGTGCAACCTTGCAAAAACCCAGCTAACGGCTAAGCACTAATACAGGGCAGAATACGCGCCGCTCAACCTCACCTTCGACCCCAAGAGGATCGCCCATGGCCAAACCAAACTATAACTTCGCTAAGCGTCAAAGAGACTTGGCTAAAGAGCAGAAGAAAGAGGAAAAGGCTGCCCGCAAGAAAGCGGCTGCTGAAGGCGGTACTGTTGATACCGAGCTGGACCACGAAGTCGACAGCGAAAGTGAAGACGCCGCAGAAGATACCGGCGCGCCAGAAGACAAAGCTCCAACTGCTTGACCCCCTCGGCCCGGTTATCCACAACCCGGCCCACAGGATCTGTGATCAGGATCAGCAGCCCGCCTGCTGATCCTCGCAGTTAGCCTGAACGCCCTCAGACGCTTCAAACCTCATTCCCTTACTCCGCGACAGCAAACAGCCTACAAACCCGTGGCAGGCCTCTCAGCGCGCAGAAAGCACAACGCCAGCCCTGAGGCTGGCGTTGAAGTACTGCAATTTACGCAAAACCGTAGCAGCTGCCGAAGGAACACTGCAACTGTGGGAGCGAGCCTGCTCGCGAAGGTCGTTCGCGAGCAGGCTCGCTCCCACAATAGGGCTTGACCTGCAACAGAGTATCTACAAGGGCAGGCTTAGCGCGGCACTACCGGCTTGCGGGCCGGGCGCTGGCTCTTGCCGCCCTTGGCTGCTTCCTGCCGCTCCTTGGCAGCCTGCTTGTTGCGGGCAAACGCAGCAGCCTTGGCCTGTTCACGCTTGTCCCACGGGTTGCCACCATCACTGGCACGCGGCGGCAGGCCAGTGTGCTGGGTCAGGATCTTGGTGGTCTTCTCACCCGCGACCTTGTGGCTACCGGCAGGCGTCGAGTTTTTGCGACGGGCACTCTGGTAGCTGTCGGTCGCCGGCTGATGCAACGGGATCAACTGGTCCTTGCCCGAACCGATCAGGTCGGCACGGCCCATGCGGGTCAGCGCCTCACGCAGCATCGGCCAGCCTTTCGGGTCGTGATAGCGCAGGAACGCCTTGTGCAGGCGGCGCTGCTCCTCGCTCTTGACGATGGTCACCGAGTCGCTCTTGTACGTGACCTTGCGCAGCGGGTTCTTGCCCGAGTGGTACATCGCGGTGGCGGTAGCCATCGGCGACGGGTAGAACGCCTGCACCTGGTCGGCACGGAAACCGTTGGTCTTGAGCCAGATGGCCAGGTTCATCATGTCTTCGTCTTTAGTGCCGGGGTGAGCGGCAATGAAGTACGGGATCAGGTACTGCTCTTTGCCTGCTTCCTTGGTGTACTTCTCGAACATGCGCTTGAACTTGTCATAGCTGCCAATGCCCGGCTTCATCATCTGGTTGAGCGGACCTTCCTCGG
>Ga0302347_1000312_pt1 | contig 85172 bp, 85 predicted proteins | sample PhyWR1_FD_202178 | JGI IMG/M metagenome (GOLD analysis project Ga0302347, IMG submission 202178) | Leaf surface microbial communities from wheat plants in UC Gill Tract Community Farm, Albany, California, United States - DLSL W.R1 (v2)... | ecosystem: Host-associated > Plants > Phyllosphere >... | reverse complement strand
TACCGACCTCTGAAGGGATTAGTCAGGCAACGACAAGGACCGTGGTACATTCGTCACTGGCGGTGTTGGGATTGGATTTCGTGCTGACTGCACTGATGTTTGGGAATTGATTTGATGCAAACGAAGAAGAGTGAAATCTGGGTTGGGGCGTTTATGCTGATTGCGCTGTGCGCCATCATCTTCCTCTGCCTCCAGGTGGCCAATATTAAATCGATCGGTAATGAACCGACTTACCGTATCTACGCCACCTTCGATAATATCGGTGGTTTGAAAGCGCGCTCGCCAGTGAAGATTGGTGGGGTGATGATTGGCCGGGTTGCGGCTATCTCGCTCGACCCGAAGACCTACACACCACGCGTGGCGTTGGATATCCAGCAACAATACAACCAGATCCCGGACACCAGCTCGCTGGCGATCCGCACCTCCGGCCTGCTGGGTGAACAGTATCTGGCGTTGAACGTCGGTTTTGAAGATCCCGAGATGGGTACGACTATCCTTAAGGATGGTGGGACCATTCAGGACACCAAATCAGCCATGGTGCTGGAAGACTTGATCGGCCAGTTCCTCTACAAGAGCGGTGGTCAGGATAGCCCTAATTCACCGGATGGCACCGCTGCAGCTCCGGCACCGGATGCCGCTGCGCATTCAGCTACAACTCACTAATCGAGGAAACCTGCATGTTTAAACGTTTTTTAATGGTTGCTCTGCTGATGGTTACACCGCTAGCTAATGCGGTCGATCAGACTAACCCATACAGCCTGATGCAAGACGCTGCGCAGAAAACCTTCACCCGCCTGAAAAGTGAACAGCCAAAGATCAAGCAGGATCCCAACTATCTACGCACCATCGTGCATGAAGAGCTGATGCCGTTCGTGCAGGTGAAATATGCCGGTGCGTTGGTGCTGGGCCGTTACTACAAAGACGCCACGCCAGCCCAGCGTGAAGCTTACTTCGCAGCCTTCCAGGCTTATCTGGAGCAGGCGTATGGTCAAGCGTTAGCCATGTACCAGGGCCAGACCTATCAGATCGAACCTGAACAGCCGCTAGGCAATGCCGATATCATCGCGATCCGCGTGACCATCATCGATAAAGGGGGTCGCCCGCCGGTGCGTCTGGACTTCCAATGGCGCAAGAACAGCAAAACCGGTTACTGGCAGGCATATGACATGATTGCCGAAGGCGTCAGCATGATCACCACCAAGCAGAATGAGTGGGCATCGACTCTGCGCCTCAAAGGCGTAGACGGTTTGACCCAGCAACTGCAAGCGGCTGCCAAACAGCCGATCACCCTGGATCAGAAAAACTGATGGCCGCAGCGCTGAGCTGGGCATCACAACAGCAAACGCTGGTGCTGAGCGGCGAGCTGGATCGTGAGACGTTATTGCCGCTGTGGCAGCAACGTGAGACGCTGTTGGCTGATAAAACCGTGGTTGATGTGGCTCAATTGCAGCGCGTGGACTCTTCCGGTCTGGCCCTGCTGCTGCATTTACGTGAGCAACGGCGCCAGCAGGGAATTGAGATAAAAATTTCCGGCATCACCGATCGGCTGCAAACGCTGATCACGCTCTACAATTTGTCAGCAATAATGCCTGTCGAAACCGCTAGTTAGTCACATTTATGGCTGTTCGACCGGGAAAAATCAGTTAAAGGCCCCTGTTGCTCAGGGGCTTTTTCTTTGGTTTAAGAAAGCGGCGGATTCCACTAAGATAGACGCCAAGAAGTCGCCCCGGGTGACTATGATCCTTCGATGCAGAATTGGATACTATGGAAAATAGCGAAATTAAAGACGTGCTGATGAAAGCGTTGGCACTGGAAGAAGCGCATGTGACCGGCGATGGCAGCCATTTTCAGGTGATCGCCGTGGGTGAACTGTTCTCCACCATGAGCCGAGTCAAGAAACAGCAGGCCGTCTATGCGCCGCTGATGGAATACATCGCGGACAACCGCATTCATGCTTTGTCGATCAAGGCATATACCCCAGAAGAGTGGCAGCGGGATCGCAAACTCAACGGATTTTAAGGCTGTTTGCCCGGCGGGCAGGCAGCTCAGAACAGATAACAGAGAGTAGTTAAATGGATAAATTTCGTGTGCATGGCCGGACCCGTCTTAGCGGTGAAGTGACCATTTCCGGGGCGAAAAACGCCGCCCTGCCGATCCTGTTTGCCGCCTTGCTGGCGGAAGAGCCTGTCGAACTGCAAAACGTCCCGAAGCTGAAGGACATTGACACCACCATCAAATTGCTCAGTCAGTTGGGTACCAAGATCGAGCGCAATGGCTCGGTCTATGTTGACGCCGGTGGCGTGAACGAGTTTTGTGCTCCCTACGATCTGGTGAAAACCATGCGCGCCTCCATTTGGGCATTGGGGCCACTGGTAGCGCGCTTTGGCCGTGGCCAGGTATCACTACCAGGTGGTTGCGCCATCGGCGCACGTCCGGTTGACCTGCACATTACTGGTCTGGAGCAGCTGGGTGCGGAAATCAAACTGGAAGAGGGCTATGTCAAGGCCTCTGTGGAAGGGCGCCTGAAGGGCGCACATATCGTGATGGATAAGGTCAGCGTAGGCGCGACCGTCACCATCATGAGTGCTGCAACCCTGGCGACCGGCACCACTATCATCGAGAACGCGGCACGTGAGCCGGAAATCGTCGATACCGCCAACTTCCTCAACACTCTGGGTGCCAAAATCAGCGGCGCAGGCACGGACAGGATCACCATCGAAGGCGTTGAGCGCCTGGGTGGCGGGGTTTATCGTGTGCTGCCAGACCGTATCGAAACCGGTACCTTCCTGGTTGCGGCTGCCGTTTCTGGTGGCAAGGTGCTGTGCCGTAATACCCGTCCAGATACGCTTGATGCGGTGTTGGCCAAACTGCGTGAAGCAGGGGCCGATATCGAAGTCGGTGAAGACTGGATCAGCCTGGACATGCATGGCAAACGTCCGAAAGCGGTAACCCTGCGCACGGCTCCACACCCTGGTTTCCCAACCGATATGCAGGCGCAGTTCAGTCTGTTGAACCTGGTAGCGGAAGGGACCGGCGTGATCACCGAGACGATCTTCGAAAACCGCTTTATGCACGTCCCTGAGCTTATCCGTATGGGCGCACACGCGGAAATCGAGAGCAACACCGTGATTTGCCACGGCGTAGAGCAGCTTTCTGGTGCACAGGTGATGGCGACCGATCTGCGTGCCTCTGCCAGCCTGGTATTGGCGGGTTGTATTGCCGAAGGTGTAACGGTGGTGGATCGTATTTATCACATCGACCGTGGCTACGAGCGCATCGAGGACAAACTGCGTGCGCTGGGTGCCAATATTGAACGTGTGAAAGGCGAGTAATCGATAATTTTAGCCTGTTTGTGCGAATAAAGCCCGGCTCGCCGGGCTTTTTGCTGACTAATTATTATCTTCAGGGAATTCCCCCACCGCCATATGCAGCGTAATGCGTTGCCCATCGCGTAGCACCACCACCGGGATCTCCGTCCCAGGGCGGATCTCCGCCACCTGATCCATCGTCTCCAATACCGAAACTGCCGGTTTGTTATCGACGTTAATGATGATGTCATTAATACGGAACCCCGCATTGGCGGCCGGGCCGTTAGGGGTAATTTCTGTCACGATAATGCCCTGCAGGCGATCGATGCCGGTCGCCGAAGTGCGCACTGGGATAATCTCTTTGCCCTGAATACCAAAGTAGCCGCGGATCACCCGGCCATCACGTATCAGCTTATCCATGATCTTGGTCGCCAGCTCTACCGGGATGGCAAAGCCTAGTCCCTCTGGTGTTTCGCCATCGGTGATCTTGTCGTAGGTCAGCGTGTTGATGCCCATCAGCTCACCCAGGGAGTTAACCAGAGCACCGCCGGAGTTACCTCGGTTGATTGAAGCATCGGTTTGCAGGAAGGTTTGCCTCCCGGTGGTGCTAAGACTGATACGCCCAGTGGCGCTGATAATACCCTGGGTAACGGTTTGCCCAAGGTTGTACGGGTTACCGATCGCCAGCGCCACATCACCGATGCGGGCGGGGCGTGCGGTATTGATTGGGATCACTGGCAAGTTGCCCGGATCGATTTTCAGCACGGCCAGGTCTGTCAGGCTATCGGAGCCGACCAATAACGCCTCATAGCGGCGGCCATCTTGCAGTACGGCGGTGATCTGCTGTGCGTCTTTGATCACGTGGCGGTTGGTAATAATGTAGCCGCGTTCGTTCATGATCACACCGGAACCCAAAGAGAGCACGTTGGTCGCGCCGCTGATGTTGCGGTTGTAGATGTTGACGACGGCAGGGGCAGCCCGGCGTACGCCGGTGTTATAGCTGGCCGGTGTTTGATCGCTGGTATTCTCAGATTTGCTGGCGAATATGTTATTGGCGGAACGCAATACGGGCAAGGCGGCCAGCAGTATACCGGCAACGACCAAACCAATAACAATAGAACGCAAGAGCTTAGCAAACATAGAGTTTTAGTTAGTGTTGGGGAAGATGAACGGAGGATAGCACGAGTTAACCGGGCGCAGTATGCTGGCGCGCCCGGTTTCGCAACAAATTAACGCAGCAACAGATAAATGTTTTCGTCGCCACGTACGATGTTCAACGCCATCACCGCCGGTTTAGCCTCAAGCAGTTTACGCAGTGCGTTGATGTTTTCAACGCGCTGACGGTTGACGCCGATGATTACATCTCCTTTCTGCAGGCCAAACTGCGCCGCCGGAGTGCCTTTATCCACCTTGTCGATCTTCACGCCTTTATCACCGTTTGGCAGCGCACCGTTGGTGAGGGAGGCACCTTGCAGCGCAGGCGACAGCGTTTCGGCATTGGTTGATACGCTTTCGCTGTTATCCAGGGTGACGGCAACGTCCATGGGTTTGCCTTCACGCAGCAGGCCTATTTTAACGGTAGTGCCCGGTGCGGTGGTGCCCACTTTGGCACGCAGCTCGGCAAAGCTGCTGATAGGCTTGCCATCCAGGGAGACCAAAATGTCGCCGGCTTTGATCCCGGCTTTGGCTGCGGCGGATTTTGGCATTACTTCACTGATAAAGGCTCCGCGTTGGGCATCCGTATTGAATGCTTTCGCCATATCGGCGGTCATTTCACTGCCTTTGATGCCCAGCAGGCCGCGCTTCACTTCGCCAAACTCAATCAGTTGCTTGCTCAGGCTCTGTGCCATGTTACTTGGAATGGCGAAGCCGATACCGATGTTGCCGCCGCCCGGTGCCAGGATTGCGGTGTTGATACCAATCAACTCACCGTTCAGGTTCACCAGCGCGCCGCCGGAGTTGCCACGGTTGATGGAGGCATCGGTCTGGATGAAGTTTTCCAACCCTTCCAGGCTCAGGCCGCTACGGCCCAGTGCGGAGATGATGCCGGAGGTTGCCGTCTGGCCAAGGCCGAACGGGTTACCGACGGCTACGGCGAAGTCACCAACGCGAAGTTTGTCGGAGTCGGCGATTTTTACCGCCGTCAGGTTTTTGACATCGCTGACCTGCAGCAGGGCAATATCAGATTGTTCGTCGCGGCCAATCAGCTTGGCGTCATATTCGCGGCCATCATTGAGCTGCACGCTGATCTTGTCGGCGTTGTTGATGACGTGATTGTTGGTGAGGATGTAACCCTTCGCCGCGTCGATAATCACACCGGAACCCAGCCCTTCAAACGGGCGAGTGCTTTCTTTCGGTGCTGGCATGTTCGGGCCAAAGAAGAATTTAAACTGCTCTGGCAGCTGTGGCTGACGTTGTACCTGGGTGCCTTCTACACGCACGCTAACTACGGCGGGCAGCACTTTTTCCAGCATCGGCGCCAGGCTTGGCAGCGACTCACCAGCAACGGCGGCAGGCATGGCTGCGTTGGCTGCCGGGACAGAGGCAAATGCCAGGCTTATGCTCATTGCTAATGCACTAAGAAATAATGATCTTTTCTTCATTGGTTATAGCTCTCTCAAAATCTGCCGGTGAAATTTTTTACGATACTGCCATAGCAATACCATTTGTGCAGTCTAGGACAATGAATTTACGCGAAAAGTTCACTTAATCGTCAAGAGTAAGCATAGTCAGTGCGGGGAATTAGGGACGAACAAAGTGAACAACCCGTGGGAACTCCCCACGGGTCAGTATAACGGGGATCAATTATCGCGTGGTGCGCCGCGCAGCAGGCCGGAGGCCCCTTCGGAATAGTCACGTGGCATTTCCACTGGCGCCTGATCGTTATCCGCTTCCGCTTCGGTCAGACGATAGCGGAACGGGTTGTCCTGCATCGGCAGATCCGGCAGCAGGTTATTGGAGCTTTTCGCCATATGTTGATACAGCTGGCGATAGTCGCGCGCCATGTTATCCAGCAGTTCGGCGCTGCGGGCAAAATGGCCAACCAGTTCCTGACGGTACTCTTCAAGCTCGGTTTTGCTTTTATCTAGTTCTTTTTGCAGCACCTGCTGCTGGCGTAATTTACTGTTACCAAAACGCATCGCTACCGCACCTATCACGATACCGACCACCAAACCAATTAGCGCATACTCCCAGGTCATGATGACTCCTATTTTGACTTCGTTGTTCCGCAGGGATTTTTCACTTAATAATATCCACTATAACCGTTAACCTTGTCCGAGTGGAATCCTGATAAGCCAATACCTGCAGTTTGCGGGGGTTTTCTTGGGGTACAACGCCGATAAATGTGGCGATCAGGGTGCGAAGCGGCTGCCATCCGCCGCGAAAATTGGATAAATAAATTCTCAGCGTTGTTAGGGATTGCGAATACATGCAGGCACAGTCACCGTTATCACGCTACCAGCAGGCGCTGGATGCGGGGGAATATCAGGCCGATGCGGTTCAGCGCCAGGCCGTTACGCAGTTAGATCAAATTTTTCAGGCGTTGCAGCAGCTCCCGGCTCCCGCCGCCGCTAACACTGGCAAGCGCCGTAATCTGCTTAGCCGCTGGCTAGGTAAGAGTGAGGAAGCCACCACGCAGCGCCCGGTGCAGGGGCTGTATATGTGGGGCGGCGTTGGCCGGGGGAAAACCTGGCTGATGGACCTGTTTTTCCACAGTCTGCCCGGCGATCGCAAACTGCGGCTGCACTTTCACCGCTTTATGCTGCGGGTGCACGAAGAGCTGACGGAGCTGCAAGGGCAGGAAAACCCGCTGGAGATCGTCGCGGACGGCTTCAAGGCGCAAACGGACGTGCTGTGTTTTGACGAGTTCTTTGTCTCCGATATCACCGATGCGATGCTGCTGGCAACGCTGTTGCAGGCACTGTTCGTTCGCGGTATTACGCTGGTGGCCACCTCTAACATTATTCCGGACAACCTGTATCGTAACGGGCTGCAACGTGCACGTTTCCTACCGGCGATCGATTTGATCAACGAGTATTGCGACGTGATGAACGTGGATGCGGGCATTGATTATCGCTTGCGTACCCTGACGCAGGCCCATCTGTATCTGATCCCGCTCAATCAGCAAACGCAGGACACGATGGACCACATCTTCCTCAAGCTGGCGGGCCACGCCGGGGAAGAGGCTCCGGTGCTGCAAATCAATCACCGGCCAATGCCTACCTTGCGTGCGGTGGAAGGGGTATTGGCGATCGATTTTCATACCCTGTGTGAAGAGCCGCGTAGCCAACTGGATTACATCGCGTTGTCACGTCTCTATCACAGCGTAATGCTGTATAATGTGCGCATTATGGGGCCGCTGAAGGAAAACACCGCCCGCCGCTTCCTGGCGCTGGTGGATGAATTCTATGAGCGCCACGTCAAACTGGTGATCGCCGCCGAAGCCTCGATGTTCGAGATCTATCAGGGCGAACAGCTGAAGTTCGAGTTTCAGCGTTGCCTGTCCCGCCTGCAGGAGATGCAGAGCGAGGAGTATCTGAAGCTGCCTCATCTGCCGTAAACGGAGTTCGGGCCTGGCTTTCAGGCCCAGTTTCATCCCCGATTATCGTCGCCAAATCGGTCCCCTGCGCTAAATCCGTTTTCCCGGTAAAAACAGGTCGACCTTTGTGAGCGACTTCTCTATAATCTTGCGACCCCACGTTACAACAAAGTTTTTTTCCCAAAACTTTGTATAGTGCCGGCAATGGCTATTCGAAGGGGTAGGTTTGCTGGACTTGTATGGTCGTGTGAGCCTCAACTGTTTTCGAGCGTTGGGTGAACACCTACGTGTAACTAAATTATTGGGTAAGCTTTCTAATGAAAACTTTTACAGCTAAACCAGAAACCGTAAAACGTGACTGGTATGTTGTTGACGCAGACGGTAAAACTTTAGGCCGTCTCGCTACTGAACTGGCTCGTCGTCTGCGCGGCAAGCATAAAGCGGAATACACCCCGCACGTTGATACCGGTGACTACATCATCGTTCTGAATGCAGAAAAAGTTGCTGTAACCGGCAACAAGCGTACAGACAAGGTGTATTACCACCACACCGGTCACATCGGTGGTATCAAGCAAGCGACCTTTGAAGAGATGATTGCCCGCCGTCCTGAGCGCGTGATTGAAATCGCGGTTAAAGGCATGCTGCCAAAGGGTCCGTTGGGTCGTGCAATGTTCCGTAAACTGAAAGTTTACGCGGGCACCGAGCACACTCACGCGGCACAGCAACCGCAAGTTCTTGACATCTAATCGGGATTATAGGCAATGGCTGAAAATCAATACTACGGCACTGGTCGCCGCAAAAGCTCCGCCGCTCGCGTTTTTATTAAGCCGGGCAGTGGTAACATCGTTATTAACCAGCGCAGCCTGGAACAGTACTTCGGTCGCGAAACTGCCCGCATGGTAGTTCGTCAGCCGCTGGAACTGGTCGACATGGTTGGCAAACTGGATCTGTACATCACCGTTAAAGGTGGTGGTATTTCTGGTCAAGCTGGTGCTATCCGTCACGGTATCACCCGTGCACTGATGGAGTACGACGAGACTCTGCGTGGTGAGTTGCGTAAAGCTGGCTTCGTCACTCGTGACGCGCGTAAAGTTGAGCGTAAGAAAGTCGGTCTGCGTAAAGCACGTCGCCGTCCGCAGTTCTCCAAGCGTTAATTTTTTCTGCTTCGGCAGGACGATTTACGCGAAAAACCCGCCTCTTCGGCGGGTTTTTTTATGCCTGCAATAAGATTAAAATTAATATAAATCAGTTCATTAGGTGATAAGGCAACGCATAATCACCACAAAACAGTCAAAATCTGGTAAACTATCACCCACTTTTGCGCCTGTTCGCCGTGCAGTGCTGTCAGTCTACCTCCGAGGCCGTTTTCCAGACCTAAGGTTTATCTGTGAGCTGCGGGCTTGCGGTCACGATTATTCAGGATAGCAGCCTGAGATACCCAATCAATTTCACGTCGCAGCCAGGCGGCAACAACGCAATGGCTCGTGGAGTGATGGATATTTTGGCTATTCGCCGTATTTTCTAGATAACTTGGAGGTTTTCATGGCTGTCGCTGCCAACAAACGTTCGGTAATGACGCTGTTCTCTGGCCCGACCGACATCTTTAGCCATCAAGTACGCATCGTACTGGCGGAAAAAGGCGTCAGCGTCGAGATCGAGCAGGTAGAACCCGATAATCTGCCGCAGGATCTGATCGACCTCAACCCATACCAGACGGTACCGACGTTGGTCGATCGCGAGCTGACGCTGTATGAATCCCGTATCATCATGGAATACCTTGATGAGCGCTTCCCTCACCCGCCGTTGATGCCGGTGTATCCGGTGGCACGTGGTGAAAGCCGTCTAATGATGCTGCGTATCGAGAGAAACTGGTACACGCTGATGTACAAAATCGAGCAAAGCAACGGCCAGGAAGCTGAATCAGCACGCCGTCAACTGCGCGAAGAGCTGCTGGCGATTGCGCCAATCTTCGGCCAGACCCCGTATTTCATGAGCGAAGAGTTCAGCCTGGTAGACTGCTATCTGGCCCCGCTGCTGTGGCGTTTGCCGCAACTGGGTATCGAGCTGAGCGGTGCCGGCTCCAAAGAGCTGAAAGGCTACATGACCCGCGTTTTCGAGCGTGATGCATTCCTGGCCTCTCTTACCGAAGCCGAGCGCGAAATGCGCCTGCAGACTCGGGGCTAAGCATCATGGATATGTCTCAGATGACCCCGCGCCGTCCTTATCTTTTGCGGGCATTCTATGACTGGCTGTTGGATAACCAACTGACTCCGCATCTGGTCGTGGACGTGATGCGCCCAGACGTGCAGGTTCCGATGGAATTTGCACGCGATGGTCAGATTGTGCTGAACATTGCTCCGCGTGCCGTAGGCAACTTGCAATTGGGCGACGACGAAGTGACCTTCAACGCGCGCTTTGGTGGTGTTCCTCGTCAGGTGCTGGTGCCAATGGCGGCCGTGCTGGCGATTTATGCGCGGGAGAACGGGGCTGGTACCCTGTTTGAACCGGAAGCCAAGTATGAAGATGAAGGGGCTTTCGAAGGGCTGGAAGAGGTGTCTAGCCCAACGGGTAGTCTGATGTCAGTGGTTGATAGCGATCGTCAGGATAGCTTGGAAGACGATAACGGCCCTGATGATGAACCGCCACAGCCGCCACGTGGTGGTGGCCGTCCGGCGTTGCGTGTCGTGAAGTAAGCTACGGCAGGCAGGCAAAAAGGTGCAATTCAGGTTGCGCCTTTTTTATTGCCTGTAGATCGGCAAGTTGAGTATCCGGAAGGTAAAAGCAAAGGGGCGGCAAGCCGACCCTTTGGTGGAACGTAGAGGTGTAAATCACACTTCCAGATAACACATGATGCCTTCGGCAGCTTTGCGCCCTTCGGCAATCGCGGTAACCACCAGATCGGAACCGCGAACCGCATCGCCACCGGCGAAGATTTTCGGGTTGCTGGTCTGGAAGGCGTTATCGACCGACTCCGGTGCCACGATGCGGCCCTGCTTGTCCAACTGCACGTCGTGTGCGGCCAACCAGTCCATCTGGTGCGGGCGGAAGCCAAAGGCCATCACCACCGCATCGGCGTCAATCACATGCTCGGATCCAGGTACCTGCTCGGCAATCTGGCGGCCATTGGCATCCGGGGCACCCAACTGAGTACGCACCATCTTGACGCCAGCGACGCGCCCTGCGCTATTAAGCTCAATGCTCAACGGTTGCAGATTGAACTGGAACTCGACCCCTTCCTCGCGCGCGTTCTTCACTTCGCGTTTGGAACCTGGCATGTTCGCTTCATCCCGGCGATAGGCACAGATGACCTGAGTCGCGCCCTGACGAATGGAGGTGCGTACGCAGTCCATGGCGGTGTCACCACCGCCCAGCACCACAACACGCTTGCCTTCCATGCTGACATACGGCTCGTGTTGTTCTGGCTGGTAGCCCATCAGCTCTTTGGTGTTGGCGATCAGGAACGGCAGCGCATCGTACACGCCCGGTGCCTCTTCGTTCTCCAATCCACCACGCATCGATTGGTAGGTACCTACGCCGAGGAATACCGCATCGTATTCGCTCAATAGCGCATCCATGGTGATGTCTTTACCGACTTCGGTATTGAGTTGGAACTCGATACCCATCTCGCTGAAGATACCGCGGCGTTTTACCATCACCTCTTTTTCCAGCTTAAAGGCCGGGATACCGAAGGTCAGCAAACCGCCGATCTCTGGATGACGATCGTAAACCACCGCTTTCACGCCGTTACGGGTCAATACGTCGGCACAGGCTAGGCCCGCCGGGCCTGCACCAATAACGGCCACCCGCTTACCGGTTGGGTGCACGTGGGACATATCCGGTTTCCAGCCCATCTCGATGGCTTTATCGCTGATGTAACGCTCGATATTGCCGATGGTCACTGCACCAAACTCGTCGTTCAGGGTGCAGGAGCCTTCACATAGGCGATCTTGTGGGCAAACGCGGCCACACACTTCTGGCAGGCTGTTGGTCTGGTGTGCCAGATCCGCAGCCTCCATGATGCGCCCTTCGTTCGCTAGCTTCAGCCAGTTCGGAATATAGTTGTGAACCGGGCATTTCCATTCGCAATAGGGGTTGCCGCAGGACAGGCAACGGTCGGCCTGTGATTTCGCCTGGGTCTCCGAAAAGGGTTCATAGATCTCTACAAACTCAATTTTGCGGATCTTCAGCGGTTTCTTTGGCGGATCAACGCGCTGCAGGTCGATAAATTGATAAACGTTCTGACTCATTCAATGACCCCTTACTGCGCCTGAACCCGCAGCTCGGCTGCGGAACGACTACGGTGACCCAACAATGCTTTGACATCACTGGACTTCGGTTTGACCAGCGCAAACTTCGGCGCCCATACCGGCCAGTTAGCCAAGATCTCTTCTGCCCGTGATGAACCGGTCAGTTGCACATGCTCGGTGATCAAACCGCGCAAGTGCTCTTCATGGATCGCCAGTTGATCGACGTCCAGCACTTCCACCAGTTCCGGGTTGACGCGTTTGCGGAACTCGCCGTCTTCATCCAGGACATAGGCGAAGCCGCCGGTCATGCCCGCACCAAAGTTGATGCCGGTCTTGCCCAATACGCAGACGATGCCACCGGTCATGTATTCACAACCGTTATCGCCAATGCCTTCAACCACGGTAATTGCCCCGGAGTTACGCACGGCGAAACGCTCCCCGGCACGGCCTGCGGCGAACAGCTTGCCACCGGTTGCGCCATACAGGCAGGTATTGCCGATGATGCTGGCCTCGTGGCTGCGGAAGGCTGAGCCCACCGGAGGACGTACGGCGATACGGCCACCGGCCATCCCTTTACCGACGTAGTCGTTGGCATCGCCAGTCAGGGTCAGCTCAACGCCGCCGGCATTCCATACGCCGAAGCTCTGGCCTGCGGTACCGGAGAAATGCGCCTTGATCGGATCGGCTGCCATCCCTTGGTCGCCATGCAGTGTGGCAATGGCTCCTGACAAGGTCGCGCCGACGGAACGATCGGTGTTACGAATATCGAAATAGAAGGTCTTGCTGTGCTTGGCCTCAATATGCGGTTGCGCCTGTGCAATCAATTCCTTGTTCAGCACGCCCTGATCGAAAGGCGGGTTGCTGCTTTCGGTGCAGTGCAGGGCTTTACCCGCGTGTGGCGTGGCGGTTTTCAGCAACGGCGACAGATCCAGCTTGTTCTGCTTGGCGGAGATCCCGTCGAGCTCGGTCAGGAACTCGGTGCGGCCAATCAGATCGACCAGTTGGCTTACTCCCAACGTAGCCATGATCTCGCGGGTTTCCCGCGCGATAAACTGGAAGTAGTTGGTCACGCGCTCTGGCAGGCCGTGATAGTGATCGCGGCGCAGTTTTTCATCTTGAGTTGCCACGCCTGTCGCACAGTTGTTCAAGTGGCAGATACGCAGGTATTTACAGCCCAGCGCCACCATCGGACCGGTGCCGAAGCCGAAGCTCTCTGCACCCAGAATGGCGGCCTTCACAATGTCGACACCGGTTTTCAGACCACCATCCACCTGTAGGCGGATCTTGTGGCGCAGGCCGTTGGCCACCAGTGCCTGCTGGGTTTCCACCAGGCCAAGCTCCCATGGGCAGCCAGCATATTTAACTGAAGATAACGGGCTTGCACCGGTGCCGCCGTCGTAACCGGCAATGGTGATCAGATCGGCATAGGCTTTCGCTACGCCGGTGGCAATGGTGCCCACGCCCGGCTCGGAAACCAGCTTCACCGAAATCATCGCCTTCGGGTTCACCTGTTTCAGGTCGAAAATCAGCTGTGCCAAATCTTCGATCGAATAGATATCGTGATGCGGCGGAGGCGAGATCAGGGTAACGCCCGGCACCGAATAACGCAGTTTGGCAATATACGGCGTGACCTTATCGCCAGGTAATTGACCGCCTTCACCCGGCTTGGCACCTTGGGCGACCTTAATCTGGATCACGTCGGCGTTCACCAGATAGGCTGGGGTCACGCCGAAGCGGCCTGAGGCCACCTGCTTGATACGGGACACCTTGTTGGTGCCGTAGCGCGCCGGATCTTCACCGCCTTCACCGGAGTTGGAGAAACCGCCCAGGCTGTTCATGGCAATCGCCAGCGACTCATGGGCTTCCGGGCTGAGTGCCCCGATGGACATGGCGGCGGTATCAAAGCGTTTGAACAGCGATTCGGCCGGTTCAACCTGATCAACCGGGATCGGCGTGCCTTTCGGTGTGATCGCCAGCAGATCGCGCAGTGTGGCAATCGGGCGCTCATTCACCAGCTTGGCATAAGTCTGGTAATCGCTGTATTCACCGCTGTGCACCGCTTTTTGCAGCGAGTTCACCACGTCTGGGTTATACGCATGGTATTCGCCACTGTGGACGAACTTCAGCAGGCCACCTTGATCCAGCGGCTTGCGTTTCATCCAGGCGCGTTTGGACAGGTTTTGCAGATCCTGCTGGAAGTCGCTGAAGCTGGCACCGCCGATGCGGCTGACTACGCCCTGGAAGCAGAGATCGGACAGATCACGGTGCAGGCCAACGGCTTCAAACAGTTTGGAACAGCGGTAAGAGGCGATAGTCGAGATGCCCATTTTGGACATGATCTTGTACAGCCCTTTATTGATGCCATTGCGGTAGTTGAGCATCACGTCGCGGTATTTCTTGTCGATCGCCTGGCTATCGACCAGCTTGGCCAGCGTTTCGTAGGCCAGATACGGGTAGACTGCAGTGGCACCAAAGCCCAGCAACACGGCGAAGTGATGCGGGTCGCGGGCGCTGGCGGTTTCAACGATGATGTTGGCATCGCAGCGCAGGTTCTTGTCCACCAGGCGGGTCTGGATTGCCCCCACCGCCATTGGCGCCGGGACCGGCAGACGCTGGTTGCTGATGGCACGGTCGGACAGGACCAGCAACACTGCGCCGTCACGGACTTTACGTTCCGCTTCGTCGCACAGGGCTTGGATGGTCTGTTCCAGATCCTGCTCCGCCGGATCGAAGGTCAGATCGAGGGTGTCGGCACGGTAATATTCGCCTTCCAGCGTCGTGAGCTGCTTAAAGTCTGAATACAGCAGGATTGGCGATTTGAAGCTCAGGCGGTGAGCCTGACCTTCGGCTTCGCAGAATACGTTCATCTCGCGGCCGATGCTGGTGGCTAGAGACATCACGTGGGCTTCACGCAGCGGATCGATCGGCGGGTTGGTGACCTGAGCGAACTGCTGGCGGAAGTAGTCATAAATAATGCGTGGACGGCTGGAAAGCACGGCAAATGGGGTATCGTCACCCATCGAACCGGTGGCTTCCTGGCCGATCTCGCCCAGTACGCGGATCACCTGGTCTAGCTCTTCGCTGCTGTAGCCGAACTGCTTCTGGTAGGTTTCCAGCGTGGCGTCATCCAGTTCGCGGCTGCCAACCTGATCTTCCGGCAGGTCTTCGAACGGTACCAGACGTTTGACGTTCTTCTCCATCCACTCTTTATACGGATGGCGGCTTTTCAGATCGTTGTCGGTTTCGGCTGAGTGCAGGATCTTGCCGCTGCGGGTGTCGATCACCATCAGTTCGCCTGGCCCAACGCGGCCTTTTTCGATGACTTCATCCGGCTGGTAATCCCAGATGCCGACTTCTGAGGCACAGGTGATCAGCTTGTCTTTGGTGATGACATAGCGCGCCGGACGCAGACCGTTACGGTCCAGGTTACAGGCGGCGTAGCGGCCATCGGACATCACGATGCCTGCCGGGCCGTCCCACGGCTCCATGTGCATCGAGTTGAAGTCAAAGAAGGCGCGCAGATCGGTGTCCATATCCGGGTTGTTCTGCCAGGCTGGTGGCACCAGCAAACGCATGGCACGGATCAGATCCATACCGCCTGCCAACAACAGTTCCAGCATGTTATCAAGCGAGCTGGAGTCGGAGCCGGTTTCGTTAACGAAAGGTGCGGCGGCCTGCAAATCCGGGATCAGCGGGGTCTGGAACTTGTAGGTACGCGCACGTGCCCACTGGCGGTTACCGGTGATGGTGTTGATCTCACCGTTGTGCGCCAGATAGCGGAACGGCTGTGCCAAAGGCCAGCGCGGCACGGTATTGGTTGAGAAGCGCTGGTGGAACAGGCAGATGGCCGATTCCAGCCGCAGGTCGGCCAGATCCAGATAGAAGCGTGGCAGATCGGCTGGCATGCACAGACCTTTGTAGATCGTCACCAGGTTGGAGAAACTGCACACATAGAAGCTGTCGTCCTGGACGCGCTTCTCGATACGGCGACGGGCCACAAACAGGCGGCGCTCCATATCGCGTGGACGCCAGCCCGCAGGGGCGTTCACGAAAATCTGTTCAATACGCGGCAGGGAAGAGAGGGCGATCTCACCCAGAACGTCCGGGTTGGTAGGAACTTCGCGCCAGCCGACGATCGACAGCGTTTCGTTCTGCAGCTCTTCTTCAACAATGCGGCGGCTGGCACGGGCTTCCTCTTCGTTCTGGCTGAGGAACATCATGCCAACGGCGTAGTTCTTGGCTAAACGCCAGCCGCGCTCTTCCGCCACCATGCGGAAAAAGCGATCGGGCTTTTGCAATAACAGGCCGCAACCGTCGCCAGTCTTGCCGTCAGCAAGAATTGCACCACGGTGTTGCATGCGGGCCAGTGCGTGAATAGCGGTCCTCACCACTTTGTGGCTAGGTTCGCCTTCTATGTGGGCGATCAGACCGAAACCACAGTTGTCCCTCTCATGGGATTTATCGTACAGCATATCAGTGAACCTCCCCAGGCTCTGTGTGACTCTTACAACCCACTGCGAAGGGCCTGCTCAATTTCAGGCAGAAGTCCAATCAGCAAGGTTAATATCGCCAATCTGCTTTTCCGCCCTCCATCAATGGCCTCTCGTGACGGTTCTCACAAGTGGTAAATGACTTGTTTTAAGAGGGAGTCTTAAATTACTGCATAATTATGACGAGACGTTTGCCCGTCCAGAAAGCTTCCAGCGGACCTCCAACTTAGCGAGAAAGAATACGCAGGTCAAATATGGGCTTAACAGGGATTTCGATGGCTTGCATGAGGTTTATGATGATGAAAAATAAGTTTTTTCAGACGATTTCGGCTCAATGGAAAGGCAGGGGGAGTGCCGCAAAAATGTGAGCTGTCTCACTATAGTGCAATGCCTGAATCTCTGCACCATGCTAGTGCTGGCGGCAATGTCGGAATTTTATGCTGATAAATTTATATTTATTGTTGTTTATAACTATTTTTCATCGCTTTGTCATAAAGCTGTTAACCGTGCGCTGAGGATTAGAAAATTTCATCGAGATAAAAATGATTTTATTTGCACTAATAATGAATAGTTATGCCTGCGGCGGCCTTTGGGGAAAAGCGTTGATCCCTGTCATCGCGGGAAAAGCCTTATTATCATACCCTATGGAGTTCAAGTTGCAGCTAGGCGGCCAGCTTGCTCATCCCCAGGAGCTTACTTTTGGGTAAGTGACTGGGGTGTGCAAGTGCAGTCAACAACGCTGCGGCTTGAAATACGACGGGTATAGCGTAACGGCCTTCAAATACAGAGAACACCAAGATTATGCAGTTGCCGCAATTAGTCAATATGTTTGGTAGCGATCTTCAGCGCCGTTATGGAGAGAAGATCCACAAACTCACGCTGCACGGTGGGTTTAGCTGCCCAAACCGCGACGGCACGCTGGGGCGCGGCGGCTGTACTTTCTGCAACGTGGCCTCTTTTGCCGATGAACAGATGCAGCAGCAAAGCATTGCGGAGCAACTGGCCATTCAGGCGCAGAAGGTTAACCGGGCCAAGCGCTATCTGGCCTATTTCCAGGCCTATACCAGCACCTATGCCGAAGTTGAACTGTTGGCCAGCATGTACCAGCAGGCGCTGACGCAGGCTGAGATGGTAGGGATCTGTGTTGGCACCCGGCCAGATTGCGTGCCGGAAGCGGCGCTCGATCTGCTGGCAGGCTACCGTGAGCAGGGCTTCGAGGTGTGGCTGGAGCTGGGGCTGCAAACGGCGCACGATAAAACACTAAAGCGCATCAACCGTGGCCACGGTTTCTCCTGTTACCAGCAGACCAGCCGCCTGGCGCGGGAACGCGGCCTGAAGGTATGCAGCCACCTGATCGTTGGCCTGCCCGGAGAGACTCATCAACACCATCTGGCCACGCTGCAAGCAGTGGCTGAGAGCGGGGTAGACGGCATCAAGCTGCACCCGCTACATATCGTCACCGGTAGCACCATGGCACGAGCCTGGCAGGCAGGGCGTTTGCCCGAGCTGTCACTGGAGGATTACGCATTCAGCGCCGGGGAAATGATCCGCCATACGCCGAAGGAGATTATCTACCACCGCATCTCGGCCAGCGCCCGTCGCCCCACCCTGTTGGCGCCATTATGGTGCGAAAACCGTTGGAACGGCATGCAGGCCGTCGGCGGCTATCTTCAGCGGCATGGTGGTCAGGGTTCGGCTTTGGCCGCAGACCAGCAATACCTGCCTTAAAATCCCGCTCTCAGGTTGCGAATTGCAACCATTCCCACAGTTCACAGTAAGGTTTCTTATCTTAACCGTATTTTACGGTATGATTTGAAAGATTATGTCTGTTGGGAATGGCTCATGAAGCAAATCCGGGTGTTAGCCCAGTACTACGTTGATTTGATGGTAAAACTGGGGCTGGTGCGCTTTTCACTGTTGCTGGCTTCAGCGCTGGTGATACTGGCGATGGTGGTGCAGATGGCGGTCACCATGCTGCTGCGTGGTGAAGTGGAAAGCATCGACGTGGTGCGCTCCATCTTCTTCGGTCTGCTGATCACGCCGTGGGCGGTTTATTTCCTTTCGGTGGTGGTGGAGCAACTGGAAGAGTCGCGCCAGCGCCTGGCTCGGCTGGTGGATAAGCTTGAGGAGATGCGCAATCGCGATCTCGCGCTGAACCAGCAGATGCAAGAGAACATCAGCCAGCTCAATCAGGAAATTACCGACCGTATCAAGGCGGAGCAAGATCGCCAACAGGTGATGGATAAGCTGACCGAAGAGATGGAGCAGCGCGAACAGGCACAGGTGGAGTTGGGCCAACAATCGGCATTGCTACGCTCTTTCCTCGATGCCTCCCCCGATCTGGTTTACTACCGCAACGAGGAAAAAGAGTTCTCCGGCTGCAACCGGGCGATGGAGCTGCTGACCGGTAAGAGTGAAAAACAGCTGATCGGCTTGACACCCTTTGATGTCTACAGCAAAGAGATCGCCGAAAAAGTCATCGAAACCGATGAGAAAGTATTCCGCCACAACGTCTCCCTGACCTATGAACAATGGCTGGTGTACCCAGACGGTCGCAAGGCCTGTTTTGAACTGCGCAAGGTGCCGTTTTACGACCGCGTGGGCAAACGTCACGGGCTGATGGGCTTTGGCCGAGATATAACCGAGCGTAAGCGCTATCAGGATGCGCTGGAGAATGCCAGCAGGGAGAAGACCACCTTTATCTCAACGATCAGCCACGAGCTTCGTACGCCGCTCAATGGCATCGTCGGCCTGAGCCGTATTCTGCTCGATACCGAACTGAACGATGAGCAACTGAAGTATTTGAAAACCATCCACGTCAGCGCCATCACCCTGGGCAATATTTTCAACGACATCATCGAGATGGATAAACTTGAGCGGCGTAAGGTCCAGTTGGACAATCAGCCGGTCGACTTTACCAGCTTCCTGGCGGATCTGGAGAACCTCTCTGGCCTGCTGGTGCAGCCGAAAGGGCTACAGTTCGTGATGGAACCCGAGTTACCGCTACCGGAGAAAATCATTACGGACGGCACACGCCTGCGGCAGATCCTGTGGAACCTGATCGGCAATGCGGTGAAGTTCACCCAGCAAGGCCAGATCGTGGTGCGCGTCAGGCGTGAAGAGCAGGAACAGATCGTGTTTGAGGTTGAAGACTCAGGCATGGGGATCCCTCAGGATGAGCAAGACAAGATTTTCGCCATGTATTATCAGGTCAAAGACCAGAACGGCGGACGTCCGGCGACCGGTACCGGGATCGGCCTGGCGGTCTCTAAACGGCTGGCGCAGAGTATGGGCGGAGATATCACGGTTAACAGCGCGCAAGGGCACGGTTCTTGCTTTACTTTGACCATCAAGGCGCCAGCGGTGGAGGAAGTGGTCAATGAGGTCCAGGCGGTGGCAGAAATGCCGCTACCGGCGTTGCATATCCTGCTGGTGGAAGATATCGAACTGAACGTGATCGTGGCCCGTTCAGTGCTGGAGAAGCTGGGCAACAGCGTTGCGGTGGCCATGAATGGCCGCGATGCGTTAGCCATGTTTGACCCGGACGAGTTCGATCTGGCCCTGTTGGATATTCAACTGCCGGACATGAGCGGGCTGGATATCGCCCGCGAGTTGCGCGAGCGTTATGCGGGCCGCTCCTTGCCACCGTTGATTGCGTTGACAGCTAATGTCCTGAAAGACAAGAAAGAGTATCTTGAAGCGGGTATGGACGATGTGCTGAGCAAGCCGTTGTCGGTACCGGCCTTGACCAAGATGATCAAACATTACTGGGATCATCAACCCCAACATACCACAAAGAAAACGGAGCAAAAGTCGATGCAGATTAATGAATCGTTATTGGATACCGCAATGCTGGATCAGTACATGGATCTGGTGGGGCCGCAGCTGATCCATCAGAGCCTGGCAATGTTTGAACAGGTGATGCCGGGGTATCTGGCGGTGCTGGATTCCAACATGACCGCGAAGGATGAGAAAGGGATCACCGAAGAAGGGCACAAAATCAAGGGTGCCGCTGGCTCCGTCGGGCTAAAGCATCTGCAACAGCTGGCCCAGCAGATCCAGACGCCAACGTTACCAGCCTGGCAAGACAACGTGCAAGAGTGGGTCGATGAGCTGAAGCAGGAATGGCGCAATGACGTGGCGGTGCTGCGAGCTTGGGTAGAGAACGCTGAAAAAAAATGACCCCAGCCGAGGCCGGGGTGCGCGAATATTGCGCCAACACCAGGGAAATCGTTAACCTGCGTATTGGTTTTTAGCGTTCTGGTCGAGCAGGCGGTACAAAATTCGTATACATCATACAGCGAACAACATAGCAAATGTAAGCGTTCTTGTTAGAAGAATCATTAAAATATGTGATGTAGTTAGTATTTGTCGCCTCTGGGCCTGCCTTTGCCGGCGGTCCTGGCTGGGAGAATGTCGATGAAACAGGTCGCTGTAGTGCTGAGTGGTTGTGGTGTTTATGACGGGGCAGAAATCCATGAGGCGGTGCTCACCTTGCTGGCTCTGGATCGTGCCGGTGCGCAGGCGGTATGCTTTGCACCCGATAAGGCACAACTGCATGTTATTAATCATTTATCCGGCGAAGAAATGCCAGAGAGTCGCAACGTTTTGCAGGAGTCGGCACGCATCGCTCGTGGCAAAATTCAGGCGCTTTCGCAGGCCAACGCCGGGCAGTTGGATGCCCTGATCGTACCCGGTGGATTTGGTGCGGCGAAGAATTTGAGCAGCTTTGCCACGCAAGGGGCGGAATGTTCAGTGGATCCCGATTTGTCTAAGCTTATTCTGGAAATGCATAAGAGAAACAAACCAATGGGTTTTATGTGCATTGCGCCCACGCTGTTGCCGAAAGTGATCGATCAACCGTTACGATTGACCATTGGTAACGATCCCGATCTGGGTGAAGTGATTGATGCCATGGGCGGTGAGCCGGTGATCTGTCCGGTAGATGACATCGTGGTTGATATTGAAAATAAGGTTGTCACGACCCCGGCTTACATGTTGGCCCAGTCGATCGGCGAGGCAGCGCAGGGAATTGATAAGCTGGTGTCACGAGTGCTGGATCTGGTGGAATGATAAGGTTTTCTCGTAAATCGTGGATTGTTCGCCTGTGGATTTGGTTTAAACGAGGCGTTCTTGCGGTTATTGGCCTGTGGCTGGCGGGGATCATTCTGTTCGCTTTTCTGCCGGTACCGTTTTCTGCGGTGATGGTGGAACGGCAGCTCGGTGCCTGGCTGAGCGGGGATTTTGGCTATGTGGCGCATTCCGACTGGGTAGCGATGGACGATATTGCCCCCTCGATGGCGCTGGCAGTGATGGCGGCAGAGGATCAGAAATTCCCTGATCACTGGGGGTTTGACGTGGCGGCCATTGAAAAGGCGCTCAGCCATAATGAAAAGCAGCCAACGCGCATCCGTGGTGCTTCTACCCTTTCTCAGCAAACGGCAAAGAACCTGTTTTTGTGGGATGGGCGCAGCTGGGTGCGCAAGGGGTTGGAGGCAGGACTAACGGCGGGTATTGAGCTGGTTTGGACCAAGCGGCGTATTTTGACGGTGTATCTGAATATCGTCGAGTTTGGTGACGGTATCTTCGGCGTGGAAGCGGCCGCTCAGCACTTTTTCCACAAACCGGCAAGTCGCCTGACGGCCACGGAAGCGGCCCTACTGGCGGCGGTGTTACCTAATCCACATCGTTTCAAGGCCGGAGCTCCTTCGGGGTACGTAACCCAACGCCAGCAGTGGATTATGCGTCAAATGCGCCAGTTGGGTGGCGAAGGATTTCTCAAGGCGAACGATCTGAAGTGATCGTGATACAGGGTCTATGGGATGTCTGGCCCCCCAAGACCCGACTCACGAGATTATTTAACGTAGGTAAACGCCGTTGTCACGTGTTTCACGCCGCTAACCTGGCTGGCAATCTGCGCAGCAGACTGGCCTTCCTGCTGTGTCACCAAACCTAACAAGAACACTTCGCCATTTTCGGTAGTGACCTTCACGTTTGAAGATTTGACGGTATCGCTGGTCAGGATCTGCGAACGTACCTTGGTGGTGATCCAGGTATCGGAAGAGGCGGTACCCAAGCTGACTGGTGCGCCCTGGCGGATCTCGTTATACACCTCAGCGGCGCCATCGACGCCAAGTGCGATCTGCTTCGCCCGGCTGGCGAGCTCGGTGGTAGGAGCCTGGCCGGTCAGCAGCACTTTGCCCTGATAGGCGGTGGCTATGACACGGGCTTCTTTCTTCAGTTGCTGATCTTTGCTGATGGCATTTTCGACCCGGGCTTCCAACGTGCCGTCATCGACCTGTGTGCCTACGGTGCGTGGGTCGGTCGCCGTTTTGGTGGCAACTGCGGCACTGCCAACGACAACGCCCGCGACGCAACCCTGCAACAATAGGGCGCTGAACAGCACTGCAAATGTGGCTCTTAGCTTCATCTCGGTTCCTTTAATCGTCCTGGTGGGGGAACAATGTGTTATCAATCAGGTCGCATAGGCAATTGACGGTAAGCATATGCATCTCCTGAATGCGTGCACTGCGGTGAGAGGGGATACGTATCTCCACATCCTGCTGGCCAAGTAAACCCGCCAGCTCTCCGCCATCGTAGCCGGTAAGCGCAACAATGGTCATATCACGCGTTACCGCAGCTTCGACCGCTTTCACAATATCACGGCTATTGCCGCGGGTGGAAATAGCCAGCAGCACGTCACCGGTGTGACCGAGTGCCCGCACCTGTTTGGCATACATTTCATCATGCAGACGATCGTTGCCGATGGCGGTCAGCACCACGTTATCGGCGTTTAGCGCGATCGCGGGCAGGCTGGGGCGTTCGGTTTCAAAGCGGTTGATCATGCAGGCGGCAAAATGCTGAGCGTTAGCCGCCGAAGTGCCGTTGCCACAGCACAGGATCTTGTTGCCGTTCAATAACGATTGAACCAGGGTCATCGCGGCACGGGATATCGCGTCAGGTAAGGCTTCCGCCGCTGCAATCTGGGTTTGGATACTCTCGGTAAAACAGACTTTGATTCTATCCAGCACGTTGTTTTAATCCACTAGGTCAAAGGGCCGGCATACACCGGTCAACAGGGTTTAATCCGCATTGAAGGCATTGGGTATCCATTCTAACTGGCTACCGGTAATGGCCAAAACATCAAAACGGCAAGATGATGTTTCAAAACTGGCTCCTTGCCTCGCCAGCCAAACGGCTGCGGCATGCAGCAATCGCCGTTGCTTGCGGTAAGTCACGCTGGCTGCTGCGTCACCAAAGGCGTCACTGCGGCGGTAGCGGACCTCGACGAACACCCAGGTTTGACCATCACGCATGATGAGATCGAGCTCACCCCCACGTACCGCCACGTTGGCGGCGGTGAAGGTAAGCCCCGCGCGCTCCAGGTATTGGCGGGCCTGGATCTCATAGCCCGCCCCCTTGGCGCGTTGACTCAGGAGACCGGAACGACCGAGCCCTGGCGGTATTGCAGCCAAGTCAGTTTCCTGGTGATCACGCAGTTAGGTGAAGATGTCAGCACACCGGTGGTTCCTGAAATCTGGAATCCTGGCAACTGGCGCATTTGAGCAAAGTGGTTGGCCAATGTCCAGGCATCCATCCCCATGGCGTAGAGACGCACCAGGGAATAGTCGTTGCGGAATTTGGCGGTAGCTTGCTGTTGCAACTGTGGATTGGCCCCTGCCAGCAGAGGAATATCACTGAATTGCAGGCCTTCCATTTCCAGACGGAAGTCTGGACCCGCACCGGCCTGATAGCTGCGCGAGCTGGCAAACATGGCTGGTTTGCTACGAGAGCTGGTGGTCATGTCGATCATTGGCTTGATCAGCGTCAGCTGGTCTTGCGTGGCGACGATATATACCGCGTCCACGCCGCCGCCGGTAGAGGCCGGGATATCGCTCGGTGGAGCTGGAATAGTCAGGCCAGCGATAGTCACAGACTGCTGCGCAGGCGCCTGGGTGGCCACCGGGGTGCCGCTCATGCGGATCCCGCCGCTGTTGACCATCTGGCGTAGCTCACCGGCAGAACCAATACCTTGTTGCAGCACGGTCTGACCACCAAGCTTCTGCCATTCTTCGCTAAAGGCTTTGGCAATGCGATCGCCAAACGCACCGCGTGGCAGCAGCAGTAACGGCTGGCGTTTTTGCTGTTCCCAGATATGGCGGGCGGCATCGCGGGCTTCATCTTCCGGCGACAGGGCGAAGTAACAGATATTCGGGCTGTCTTTCGGCTGCTCAGGCTGGTTGAGTGCCAGAACGTTCAGCGTCGTTGGGGTTGTAGCTAGCTGATCGACTTCAGTTTTCAACAGTGGCCCTACGACCAGGGTGGCCCCATCATGCTGGGCTTGAGCTAACAGCGCAGGTAAAGGTTGGCTGGTGGTGTCGTAGACCCTAACCTGCCCACCGGTTGCCGGGGCTGGGGTTACAGGAGCCGGTGCGGTGGGTTGTACCGTGGCTACCTGAGTGGCATCCGCGGCAGGTGTCGAAGTGCTGATGGCACCATTGGCATTGTCTGGCGTTGCCGCCACGGTCTGGTCTGGATTATTGGTTGGTTGCGGTGCCTGAACCGGCGCGGCGAGCGCTATGCCACTTTGCGCTGCGTTAAAGCCCTGTTGGATCGCATCGGCAAATACCTTGGCCTGACCGTTCAGCGGTAGCAGCAGGGCAATATGCGAAGTTGAAGCCTGGGTGAAATTCAGCACCTGATTCAATTGGGTTGGCAGGCTTTTCGCTGCCGGGTTTTGCGGATAGCGGTTCTGCCAGTCTTTGATCCCGGCCTTCAGCAGATCGGGATCCTGACGGTTGTCCTGATAGACACGTAACAGATCCAGCCAGCCTTGCAGCACGTTTTCGTTGGCGTTAATCACCAGGCTGTTCATGTCGGCGGGTTTCAGGCCAAGCAGCGTTTGCCAGGTTTTATCCAGATTATCCTGATGAGCCTGGCCGCTGAGTAACGGCTCCTGGGCAATATAGGCGCGGATCAGTGGCAGTGAGGCTTGGCCCTGATTTGCCGCAATCTGCGCCTGATACAGGCGAACCAGCTGATTCGGTGACAGCGCGCTGCTGTCTATTTTATTTAACGCATCGCGGGCTGCGCCCAGATTCTTGTTGGCTATCTGCAGTTCTGCGCTCAAAAGCTGGCGCTCAAGCTGTTGTGTACCCGTCAGATTTTGCGGCAAGGTGCTCAGTTGCTCGTTAGCCTGTGGCAGTTTGCCTTCGCGAGTTAATGCGCGAATCGCAAGTAATTGCCAGTCAGCCTTGTTATCATCGCTGCTTTGCTGCAACTGTTGCAGATAGTAATCAGAGTTGGCACTGGCTTCGTCCTGGATATTTGAGGGCGGAGTTTGTGGAACCTGACTTGGACAACCAGCTAACAGCAAGGCTGCCAGTACAACAGGTACTAATCGCCCTGCTTTGGTACGAAGGAATGTTGAGGAAAGCATACTGTATCCAGTGATGTTTTTTTCAAGATGCTCAATATTAAATCGGCAATCCGGATGAAACAATGAATCAACACCAACAATCAGCTATTTCTGCATCGACACTGTACGTGGTGCCCACCCCCATCGGTAACCTGGGGGATATGACTCATCGGGCCATAGAGGTACTGAAAAGCGTCGATCTGATTGCGGCGGAAGATACGCGCCATACCGGGTTGCTGCTGCAACACTTTGCTATTAGCGCGCGGTTGTTTGCGCTGCACGACCATAACGAACAACAGAAGGCGGACCAACTGCTGGCAAAACTGCAGGAAGGCCAAAGCATAGCACTGGTGAGTGACGCAGGCACGCCACTGATTAACGATCCGGGTTATCACCTGGTGCGCCGTTGCCGTGAAGCGGGGATCCGCGTCGTGCCGCTGCCGGGCGCCTGTGCTGCTACCACCGCGCTATGTGCCGCCGGTGTGGCTTCCGATCGTTTCTGCTACGAAGGCTTCCTGCCAGCCAAAACCAAAGGCCGTAAGGATACCCTGCTGGCGCTGGCAGAGGAACCGCGAACGCTGATTTTCTACGAATCTACCCACCGTTTGCTGGAAAGTTTGCAGGACATGGTCACCGTGTGGGGGCCGCAGCGTTACGTGGTGCTGGCGCGTGAACTGACCAAAACCTGGGAATCTATCCACGGTGCCCCGGTGGAGGAACTGCTGGCATGGGTGTTGGAAGATGAGATGCGCCGCCGCGGGGAGATGGTGCTGATTGTGGAGGGCCACAAGGCACAGGAAGACGATTTGCCGCTCGAAGCGTTGCGTACCTTGGCTCTGCTGCAAAAAGAGCTGCCTCTGAAAAAAGCAGCAGCGCTAACGGCGGAGATCCACGGCGTGAAGAAAAATGCGCTGTATAAACATGCGCTGGAGCAGCAAGAACAGTAAAGCAGTTGACCTGCTGGCGCAGCAACGCTACTATCCGCGCCGGAGTTGACCAGACAGTCGCCGCTTCATTGCCGTCCTCTTCGGGGGAGACAGATGGAGGGGAGGAAAGTCCGGGCTCCATAGGGCAGGGTGCCAGGTAACGCCTGGGAGGCGCAAGCCTACGACTAGTGCAACAGAGAGCAAACCGCCGATGGCCCGCGCAAGCGGGATCAGGTAAGGGTGAAAGGGTGCGGTAAGAGCGCACCGCGCGGCTGGCAACAGTCCGTGGCACGGTAAACTCCACCCGGAGCAAGGCCAAATAGGGGTTCACATGGTACGGCCCGTACTGAACCCGGGTAGGCTGCTTGAGCCAGTGAGCGATTGCTGGCCTAGAGGAATGACTGTCCACGACAGAACCCGGCTTACCGGTCAGCTCCCTCTATACAGATAACCCCGCGTGACGAGAGTCGCGCGGGGTTTTTCTTTATCTATATCCTACACTGGCAAATCAATCAGCAGTGCACGTAGAGGCGCTTCTGCCTGGATGGTAAGGCGGTTTTCCTCGCGGATAAACGCACCGTCGCCACAGGTCAGGCGCTGGCTCTGGTGATGGTCGCCATTGACCTCAACGGTACCGTGGATCGATTGCAGGTAGGCGCGTGGCCCATGCAGGTTCAGCGTCTGCTGTGCGCCTGCCGGTAAGTTTAAATGATGTATCCAAACCTGTTGGCGTAGTTGCAGGCTGCCTTGGGCACCATCCGGTGAGGCCAGCAGCGTATGGGGCTGATCTGTCATGCTCAAACGCTGCATACGCTCGTTACTGCGCTCCGGACAGGCATCCAGCCACAGTTGCATCCGGGTCAGTGGCGTACTGCTGCTGACGTTCTGTTCGCTATAGCTAAGCCCCGGTTGCGTAGCCAGCAATAACGCCTCTCCTGCCGCTGCGCGTACGGTATTGCCATCGCTGTCCCGGTATTCGGCTTCACCCTGCAGGATCAGATTCAGGATATCTACGTTGGGATAGGTGCGTGGCTGGAAGGCGGCACCCGGTGCTAATACCTCTTGATTCAGTACCCGCAGCGACGCATAGCCCATCAGTTTAGGATCGAAGTAGTGGCCAAAGGAAAAGGTATAACGAGCCTGCAGCCAACCAAAGTCAGCTTGCCCGCATTGTTGTGCTGTTCTGCATGTGATCATGGCAATCGGCTCTCTAAATTCATTCTCTTGATGGTAAGCATCTGGACGGCGGATTGTTAGCCAGTTAATCTGGTCGGTATATTCAAATTTCCTGATAGAGAGTTTCGATGGCCAGAGATCGGGCGTTAACGCTTGAAGCGCTTAGGGTTATGGATGCGATCGACCGTCGTGGCAGCTTTGCCGCCGCTGCCGATGAGCTGGGGCGAGTGCCTTCGGCGCTTAGCTATACCATGCAAAAATTGGAAGAAGAACTGGATGTGGTGCTGTTTGACCGCTCCGGGCATCGCACCAAGTTTACCAATGTTGGACGCATGCTGCTTGAGCGTGGCCGCGTACTGCTCGAGGCGGCGGACAAGCTGACGACCGATGCAGAGGCATTGGCGCGGGGATGGGAAACCCATCTCACCATCGTCAGCGAAGCGCTATCCCCTGCCTACAAGCTGTTCCCTTTGGTTGATAAGCTGGCGCTGAAGGCCAATACCCAGGTTTCGATCTTTACCGAAGTGTTGGCCGGTGCATGGGAGCGGCTGGAGCAAGGACGGGCCGATATCGTTATTGCGCCGGATATGCACTTTCGCGCCTCTTCCGAAATCAACACCCGCAAGCTGTATAAGGTGATGAGCGTGTACGTTGCTGCACCGGAACATCCAATCCACCTGGAGCCGGAGCCGCTGTCGGAGCTGACGCGGGTGAAATACCGCGGTATTGCGGTGGCAGATACTGCGCGGGAGCGGCCAGTGTTGACGGTACAATTGCTGGATAAACAGCAGCGCTTGACGGTGAGCACCATCGAAGATAAGCGCCGCGCCTTGCTGGCCGGACTGGGGGTTGCCACCATGCCTTATCAGATGGTGGAGAAGGATATCGAACAGGGGCGTTTACGCGTGGTGGGGCCGGAATATAGCCGTGAGGCGGACATTATCATGGCCTGGCGGCGCGACAGCATGGGCGAAGCTAAATCCTGGTTCCTGCGTGAGATCCCTCGTCTGTTTGCACGCGAGGAGAATCAGTAACTTCTTCGCATTTTCGCATTGTTCCCCTCATCCCAGCCCTCTCCCACAGGGAGTGGGCTGGGATGAGGGGAACAGCGATTGCTGGTACAGCAATCTGCAATCAACCAAAACGCACATCGCGCCCGTGGGGTTCATCCAGATCCTGCGCGGGGCCGATCGAAATGATCCCGTGCGGATTGATGGTGGCATGGCTACGATAATAGTGGTTGCGGATATGCGCCATATCGACCGTTTCGGCAATCCCTGGCATCTGGTAGATATCGCGTAGGAAACCGTACAGGTTGAGATAGTCGCTGATGCGGCGCTGGTCACATTTGAAATGAGTGACGTAGACCGGATCGAAACGGATCAGCGTGGTCCACAGGCGCAGATCGGCCTCGGTGAGTCGATCACCGGTCAGATAACGGTGCTGGCCGAGGATCTGCTCCAGGCGTTCCAAAGAGGCAAACACGCCGTTTACCGCTTCGTCATAGGCATCCTGGCTGGTAGCAAAACCGGCCTTGTACACTCCGTTGTTTACCGAGTCGTAAATCCAGCCGTTGAGCGAATCGATCTTTTCACGCAGTGCTGCCGGGTAGTAATCTCCAGCCCGTGCGCCGACGGCGTCGAAAGCGCTGTTGAACATGCGGATAATATCGGCAGACTCATTGCTGACGATGGTCTGTTGCTGTTTATCCCACAGCACTGGGACGGTAACGCGGCCGCTGTACTGCGGATCGGCCTGTAGATAGAGCTGGTAAAGAAAATTGGAGTGAAACAGCGCATCGCCGGTTGCTGCCGGGAAATCCTGGCCGAAGGTCCAGCCGTTTTCCAACATCAGCGGATGCACCACGGAAACCGGGATGGTTTGCTCCAGCCCCTTCAGCTTGCGCATCAGCAGGGTACGGTGTGCCCAAGGGCAAGCCAGGGAAACATACAGATGGTAGCGATCTTGCTCGGCTTTAAAACCCGCTTTGCCATGCTCTCCCGCAGCGCCATCTGGGGTGACCCAATTGCGAAACTGAGAGGTTGAACGCTTGAAACGGCCCCCGGTGGATTTGGTGTCATACCAGGTGTCTTGCCAAACGCCATCAACGAGTTGTCCCATGAGATCCTCCAAAATATCTGAGAAAAAAGTCAAAAGGCCCGGCATGAAGAGCCGAGCCTTTTGGCGATATTATAAGCTTACCACTTTTTGTTCAAAATGCGGTCAATGCTGAAGCCGCCAGGGCCTGCAACCGCCAGCACGATGAAGCCACCGGCAATGGTCAGGTTTTTCATAAACATCAGCTGGTTCACGCCTTCGGCAAAGTTGGTGTGGAACAGCAGCGCGGTCAGGATGGTGAAACCGGCAGTGAACAGTGCCACGGTACGGGTCAGGAAGCCGAACAGGATTGCCAGGCCACCGCCGAACTCCAGCAGGATGGTCAGTGGCAGCAAGAAGCCAGGTACGCCCATCGACTGCATGTATTGCTGGGTGCCGGCATAGGCATCACCCATTTTGCCGTAGCCTGCAACGATAAACAGGATTGGCATCAGAATACGAGCAACCAGCAAACCTGCATCTTCTAATTTTTTCATCATTAACTCCAAAAAGTGTTGTTGCTTGCCAATCTTGGCATTGGTACCGCCAGGGGGTCTGTAGCCACCATGTCCGGTTGATGGAGTGAATGTTAGACGGGAACGCTGCGGGTTGTTAGCAAGTAAAATTGTCGTAATTTTTCAAAAAATCTGAATATCCGTCATTTGGTAAAATAATTTTTAAATCAATGCGTTAGATTGTTACTTTGGATTTTTGGATAGAAACCACGCAGAGGGGAGGGATTACCAACGGGATAATTGAACTTGTGACAGCGCGGTTATTTTTTAGGAAGGGCGTTACGGATTAGGCGAACGGTGCCCCAGACGCTGAGCGCCCGCCGTGACCAGCGGATCAACTTGCTAGGATGGCGTATGCCGTACAGCGCAATCACGCTGGAGCCAATAGCCATATATTTACGCAGACCATAGAGGGTCTGCCAGCTGCGATCAAAGGATTCGGTCTTTTGCAGCCACTGGCTTTTGTTGGCGGCCAGATCCAGACGTTGCTGCTGGATCTGCCGGATGAGTTGCTCTTTTCTGCGTTCACGATACTGGCGGCGATTCATGTTTCTCCTCCAGTTCAGCACGGTCGAGTTCCAACTGCTGACGTGTTGCCCCTAGCAGTGTCGAACGGCGAGCTTTGGACAGTGTCCAGACAAGCCCCACAACGGCCAGGAACAGCAGAACGGCGGTAGTCGTACCCAACGCCATCAGGCGATAAGCGGGGTCGATAGCCCAGAAGATGAGGATTAACAGGCTCATCAGGCCGAAGGCGGTAAACAGCAGGGTAAGTCCCGCCATCATCAGCAACTGGATGAGGTTGGCTTTCTCCTCTTCCAGCTCGATAACGGCCAGACGCACCCGGGTTTCCACCATGCCGACCATAATGGTGACAATCCGTTGGGCGATATCCAGGACCCCTTTACCGGGGCCCTGAGCGCGCGTTTGCGGCTGCTCTGCCATAATCAGCGGCGCGCGAGCAGAACGCCTAACACCACGCCAACCGCGGCGCCGATACCGATACCGGTCCACGGGTTTTCACGCACGTAATCATCGGCCTGGCCAGCCATCTGCTTGGTCTGGTGAGCGAGTTTGTCACTGGCATCGCTCAGACGGGCACGGGTTTCTTTCAGTGCGCCTTCTGCTTTGGAGCGCAGTTTGTCCAGTTCAGCTTTAGGTTTATCGGTGGAAGAGTTCAGCACTTCTTCCAACGTATCGGCCAGGGACTTCAGTTCAGCGCGTAAATTTTCTGCATGTGAATCATGTGCCATTTCGATAACTCCTTAACATTAACTTCGACAGACTTTTAACATAGCGGATTTATTCACTTAAGCAAAGGGCTTATCCCCGGTGGATATCACTAACCAATGTCATTAATGGTTGGTAAAATCCCGCCAGATGGGGCTCTTAGCGATAAATCCGCTAATATAAAAATTATTCGGCCTGCGCGGCTTTCAGCTCTGCCTGGGCTTCTGCCAGCTTTCTCTGTTTGTTGGCGATTTTATCTGCCTTGCCGGTTTCCTGAGCCTCTTTCAGCTCCTGTTCACGCTCGGCCACTTTCTCCTGCTTATCAGCAATCTTTTTCTGGCGATCGGCTTGTAAACCGGCCTCGGTGCAGTGGGTCTGTACTTCGCTCAGGGCTTTCTGCAGGCCAGCCACGCGGTGGCTGTTGCCGTGCTTAGTGGCATAATCGATCTGGGTCTGGATATCCTGGGCTTTGCTGGCACAAGTCTCGACCGCTGCCTGTGAAAGCGCAGAAAAAGTGAACAGGGGGATGGCCAGTAACAATGTGTGGCGTAATTTCATGATTTCAATTCCTTAATGCTGGGAGATCACGAGGATGCTCCCGGTTTCCTTCTGCCCAAGGGGCAGTGCGACAGGTGGCCTACGCGGCTGACCCATGCTGACAATCAGCATAGTCACAAATTGCGTAGACCCCCAAATGTAGGGGCGCTGCATGCTGCGCCCGATTAGCCGGATGTAAAGACAGCTAAGATAATCCCTTAAATGAGAAAGGGATTATCCCAGATTAAGTGGTGCACGTGCAAATTTACGCACCCAGCGGCTTGGGATAGGAGACTCGTTCAGGGCAATGGTATAACCGGGGGGCAGGATGTTTTCCAGGGCTTCACGGGCCAGCAGTTGCTGTTCAGGGGAATCCAGGCGGATCACCAGGCCATCGCCCTCCGGCGTAATGCTTTTGATGCGAATACCGCGTTCATCCAGGCGCTGATAGACGTAAAAACCATCTGGCAACGATAAGCCCTGCTGAACCACGTGAATACGCAGTTCGTTTTCCGTACGTAAAATGTATGGTGCCAGCACGGCGGCCAATGCCAGCAATGGCAATAAAAGCATCAGCGCGTATTGCCAGCGTGGGCGTTTGGCTTTCACGCGTCTTTGCCTGCACGGTCGGCGCGCTTTTTGCGCCACAGTACCACTAGCGAACCGACCAGCCCGGCGACCAGTAGCACCAGTGGCAGCATCATCAGGCCGAACATCAACTGGTCTTCATACTTGCGGAACATCGGGGTTTTCCCGAGGGCAAAACCGACCGATACCAGGATCAGAACCCACAGCAGGCCACTCATCCAGTTAAAGAACTGGAAGCGTGCGTTGCTCAAACCGGACAACCCGGCAATGGTAGGCAACAGCGTACGGACGAAAGCCAGGAAACGGCCAACCAGCAGGGCCGACAGGCCATGGCGGTGGAATAACTGGTGGGCACGCTGATGATAATGGGCCGGTAGATGAGCTAGCCAGCCCTGTACCGTAGGCGTATTGCCTAGCCATCGGCCTTGTATGTAGCTAACCCAGCACCCCAGGCTGGCTGCGGTGGTCAGGATAAGAATGGTCACCGGGAAATTCATGGTGCCTTTGGCGACCAGGACGCCGACCAGGATCAGCAGGCTATCACCCGGCAGGAAGGCAGCGGGCAGCAGGCCATTTTCGAGAAATAAAATCATAAACAGCAAGACGTACAGCGTCCAGACCAACGAGGGGTTGGCCAGCGTTTCAAAGTCTTGCTGCCATAAGGCATCCAACAGTTGCTTAATGATATCCATCCGGTGTTCCTAAAAACGTCATTGTTATTTTCGTTCAGCGGCTGGGGGGGCGGTAAGCTCGCGGAGGGCCCTGGCTGCTGAAGATGATGAACGGTGTTGCTTTATTCTTTGGTTCTTTTGGGGCGACACCGGATCATGAGTGATACGTTAGCGAGCCACGGTAAAGTATGTTGCTTTCTTTCCAACCCCCGAGCCTGCTTTGCTGCTGCGGGAAGTTCAGCGTCCAATTGACCTGCCGCAACCGGTTAGGGGCTGGGTTATCTGCCTGCCGCTGAGGCCTCAGGCGGTAGCCCAGATCTGTTGCTAAAGTATAGGTCGGAACCGACTGGGTCGGGGCCTGCAACGAGCTGGGGTAGGAATGCATCCGGGGCAAAGACAGCAGTAGTTTGCTGAGGGGCTTGCGGCGGAGTTCACTGTGCGGACGGTAATCCTGATCGTAGGGGGAAACCACATGCTCATCAAATAATGCCTGAGCACTTAACGCGGAGGCTAAGGCTGCGGTTTGTGCTGCATAGAGCTTTGGGCCGGAGACCGAACCGGTCCAGCAGGAAAGAGCAATAAGCATGGCAAACAACCAGCGCATGTATTCGCGTTCCACCCCAAAGTCAGTCGATAAAAAAGTGGGCTAACTCTACCAAAATAGCACGATTGGCAACAGGGAAATCTACGTGGTCGCTGGGGAAATATCGCGCAGTGGGCGGCTGTACCGGGATCGATTCAGCCGTTTTTACAATACCTGACATTCGGTGCGATTTCTTGACGCCAAAACCCTATTTGGTGGTGGTGGCCATATTATCCAAATGGATCACCGGATTCTCGGCAAACAGGTAGCGATCGGCGTTGTATTCGAAATCGTCGGTGGTGGCATTGAACAGCATCTGCTTGGTGTTTTCCAGATGTTGCCACATGGCCAGTTTGGCACCGTGAGGATCTTTACGTATCAGCGCTTTAAGGATCTCATCGTGATCGTCGCACCAGCTGGCAATGGAGCGCTCATCGATATGTTCGTGCAGTTTGATCCAGTAAGGGTTGCTGACACGCTGAGCCCACATTTTTTCCACTATGGTGGCCATGGCGGTATTCTGGGTCGCCAGCGCGACCTGAACGTGGAATTTGAGATCCCATTGCGAATCGCGGAAGCGATCCTCTTTGCGCGCCTGCTCCTGGATCTCCATCAGTTGGACGATATCCTGCTTGGTCACCTGGGTGGCGGCGAACTCGGCGATGTTACTTTCGATCAACTGGCGCGCCTGTAGCAGTTCAAAAGGCCCAGAGGTAGCGAATTCGAGGCTTTCGCCCGGAACCACCAGGTGCTTCTGCTGGTTGGAGATCACATGGATGCCCGAGCCTTTGCGCACTTCGACGTAACCTTCCACCTCCAGCATGATGATCGCCTCACGCACCACGGTGCGGCTAACGTTCATCTCTTCTGCGATATAACGCTCGGCTGGCAGTTTCTCACCGACCGGGTAGACCCCGCCCTCAATGCGCCGTTTTAGCTCGGCGGCCAATTGCTGATAAAGGCGTCTGGTTTCAGTGAATTCCATAGTGAATACTCGGTGGTAGAAGGGCATGATGCCATAGGACCTGTTATACCACTTATCCGTTGTAGCTGCTAGCGAGTGAGATGCGAAAAACCCGGCACAAAGGCCGGGCTGTGGGGGCTAGCTGCTGGCATCTGCCGTTTGTAATCGTTCCTGTTCCAGTTCGGAAACCGGCTTGTTTTGCAGCACGGTCCAGATCACGATGGCGGCCAGGATATCGAACACCGACAGGGCGGCGAACAGCGGGCTGAAGCCCATGGTGTCAGCCAAGGCGCCAACCACCAGAGCGAACATGGTGCTCGCCGTCCAGGCGGCCATCCCGGTCAGCCCATTGGCGGTAGCGACTTCGTTGCGGCCAAAGACGTCCGACGATAGCGTAATCAGTGCACCGGACAGTGCCTGGTGGGCAAAGCCCCCGACGCACAGTAAGGCAATGGCGACATAAGGGCTGGTGAACAAGCCGATCATGCCTGGGCCAATCATCAACACGGCGCCCAGGGTGACCACCAGTTTGCGTGAGACGATCAGGTTGACGCCGAAATGTTTTTGGAAGAATGGCGGCAGATAGCCACCCAGGATGCAGCCGAAATCGGCGAACAGCATTGGCATCCAGGCGAACATGGCAATTTCTTTCAGGTTGAAGCCGTAAGCCTTGAACATGAATAGCGGGATCCAGGCGTTGAAGGTCCCCCAGGCGGGTTCCGCCAGGAAACGCGGCAGCGCGATACCCCAGAACTGGCGGTTACGCAGGATCTGCCAGGCGGACATCTTCTTGGCATTGCTGGTCTGGTGGTGCGCTTCCTGGCCATCCAGAATGTAGCTGCGTTCTTCGGAACTGAGTTTCTTCTGGTCTTTCGGGTGCTTATAGAAGATCAGCCAGCAGATGGCCCAGATCAGGCTCAGGACACCGGTAATGATAAACGCCATTTCCCAGCTGTGCGCCACAATCGCCCAGACCACCAAAGGGGGAGCGAGCATCGCGCCCACTGAGGATCCGACGTTAAAGTAACCCACTGCGATGGAGCGCTCTTTGGCCGGGAACCATTCGCTACTGGCTTTCAACCCGGCAGGGATCATCGCCGCTTCGGCCATACCGACCGCACCACGGGCCATAGCCAGACCGACCCAGCTGTTGGCCAGCGCGGTGCCCATACAGAAGATGGCCCACAGGATGGCAAACATCGCATAGCCGATTTTAGTACCGAGCACGTCGAGGATATAGCCTGCAACGGGCTGCATCAGGGTATAGCAGGCTGAATAGGCGGCAACAATATAGGAATATTGTTGGGTCGTGATCCCCAGTGAACCTTCCAGCGAGGGGGCTGCGACGGACATCGCATTGCGGGTCAGATAACCGAGCACGGTGCCGATAGTCACCAGGCCGATCATATACCAGCGTAAGCCTTTAATTTTACGCATCCCAAATCTCTCCCAGTCTAAAAATTTCGGCCACCGGCAAGCCTGTGGCGGTCATGTGGTGATTCCTTTTCATCTGATTGCCGGTATTCCGCTTACCGACGCCATCCTGCGCGTTGCCATTGAACCGTGGTTATAAACCAGTAGCAGGGTGGCGAGAAGATAACTTGTCATACAGATTTAAAAGTTGAGTGATATCACAAAAACCATTATTTTTTTAAGTGATAATACTTGTCATCATAAGGCATTGGTTTAATGTGGGTCGTCTGGATAGGCGCTTGGAAGCCGTAATGATGGGTTAACCAAGGTGAAATTTAGCTAGACTCCATGACGAATTGGTGTGATAACTTTCCAAAAGTTGACAGCAAGGCTAGCCAGGAAAAAGGTGAGGAACCCATATGGCCACGTTTTTGAGCGATGATTTCTTGTTAGACAGTGAATTTGCCCGCCGCCTGTATCACTACTATGCAGCGGATCAGCCTATTTTCGACTATCACTGCCATTTGCCACCGCAACAGATTGCCGAAAACACTCGTTTTAAGAACATGTACGATATCTGGCTGAAGGGCGATCACTATAAGTGGCGCGCGATGCGCACCAACGGCGTGGCTGAACGCCTGTGTACCGGCGATGCTTCTGACCGGGAGAAATTTGATGCCTGGGCGGCAACGGTGCCGCATACCATTGGTAACCCGCTGTATCACTGGACGCACCTGGAACTGCGCCGTCCGTTTGGCATCACCGGCAAGCTGCTCTCTCCGACTACCGCAGATGAAATCTGGCAGCGCGGCAACGAATTGCTGTCACAGGAGGCTTTCAGCGCTCGCGGCATCATGAAACAGATGAATGTCAAAATGGTGGGCACCACCGACGATCCGATCGACGATCTGCGCCACCATCAAGCCATCGCCGCCGACAGCAGCTTCGATATCAAAGTATTGCCAAGCTGGCGCCCAGACAAGGCCTTCAATATTGAAGCCGCTGGGTTTAATGACTATATGCAACAGCTTGAAGTTGCCGCAGACACGTCCATCAGCCGCTTCAGCGATTTGTGCGATGCGCTGAAAAAACGCCTGGATCACTTTGCCGCTCACGGTTGTAAGGTTTCCGATCACGCGTTAGACGTGGTGATGTACGGAGAGGCTGATGAGGCCACGTTAGACAAGATCCTGGCTCAGCGCCTAAGCGGAGAGCTGCCAACGCAGCCGCAGGTTGCCCAGTTCAAGACCGCCGTCCTGCTGTTCCTGGCTGCTGAATATCAGCGCCGCGAATGGGTGCAGCAATACCACATCGGTGCGCTGCGTAATAACAATAGCCGGATGTTCAAGACTATCGGCCCGGACATTGGCTTCGACTCCATTAACGATCAGCCGGTAGCCGTATCACTGTCTCGCCTGCTGGATGCTCAGGCAAAGCTTGGGGCACTGCCGAAGACCATTCTTTACTGCCTGAATCCAAGGGATAACGAAGTGATCGGCACCATGGTCGGCAACTTCCAGGGTGAAGGTACGCCGGGCAAGATCCAGTTTGGTTCAGGCTGGTGGTTTAACGATCAGAAAGACGGCATGCAGCGCCAGATGACGCAGTTGGCACAGCTTGGGCTACTTAGCCGCTTTGTGGGCATGCTGACCGACAGCCGCAGCTTCCTTTCCTACACACGTCACGAATACTTCCGCCGCATCCTGTGCCAGATGATTGGCCGCTGGGTGGAAGATGGCGAAGCACCGGCGGACATTGCGTTGCTGGGTGAGATGGTGAAAAACATCTGCTTCGACAATGCCAAACACTATTTCGCTATCGAATTAGCGTAGTTTTAGCTCGAGGTTGGTTTATGCAAAGCATCATAAAGATCCATGTAAAAGATAATGTGGCGGTCGCACTGTGTGATTTGGCGGCTGGTGACCAGCCAGTCTGGGAAGGGCAGGCGATCGCACTGGCGCAGGACGTCGCTCGGGGGCACAAATTTGCACTTGAACCGATCGCTGCCGGTGAGATGATCGTCAAGTACGGCTTGCCGATCGGCCATGCGCTGGTGGCCATCGCTGCGGGCGAACATATTCATTCACAAAATGCCAAAACCAACCTGAGCGATCTCGACAGCTATCAGTATCAACCGGAGTTCCAGACCTTACCGGCTCAGGCGACAGATCGTGAGGTACAGATTTACCGTCGCAGCAACGGTGAGGTAGGGATCCGCAACGAACTTTGGATCATCCCGACCGTGGGCTGTGTGAACGGCATCGCACGTCAGATCCTGCAACGTTTTTTGAAGGAAACCGGGGAAGCAGAGGGGATCGACGGCGTGCATCTTTTCAGCCACCCCTTCGGCTGCTCACAGCTCGGACAGGATCATGAGAATACCCGCACCATGCTGCAAAATATGGTGCGTCACCCCAATGCCGGGGCGGTTCTGGTGATAGGCCTGGGCTGTGAGAACAACCAGGTGGATACCTTCCGTACTACGCTGGGTGAATATGATGAGCAGCGCGTGCGCTTTATGGTCTGCCAGCAACAGGATGATGAAGTTGCCGACGGATTGGCACATTTGCATGCGCTATATCAGATTATGCGCGATGATCGTCGCCAGCCGGGTAAACTCAGCGAGCTGAAGTTTGGCCTGGAGTGTGGGGGATCGGATGGTTTATCGGGGATCACGGCCAACCCGTTATTGGGCTGCTTCTCGGATTATGTGATTGCTAACGGCGGCACCACGGTGCTGACCGAAGTGCCAGAAATGTTTGGTGCCGAGCGTATTCTGATGAGCCGCTGCCGCGATGAAGACACCTTTGAAAAAACCGTCAGCATGGTCAACGACTTTAAACAGTATTTTATTGCTCACAACCAACCGATTTACGAGAACCCTTCACCAGGCAACAAGGCTGGGGGCATCACCACGTTAGAAGAGAAATCCCTGGGTTGTACCCAAAAAGCCGGGCAGAGCCAGGTGGTGGACGTGTTGAAATACGGTGAGCGCCTACGTCTGCCGGGGCTGAATCTGCTGAGTGCGCCGGGCAATGATGCGGTCGCTACCAGCGCGCTGGCGGGAGCCGGGTGCCATATGGTGCTGTTCAGCACCGGGCGGGGGACGCCTTACGGTGGCTTTGTACCAACGGTGAAGCTGGCGACCAACTCGGACCTGGCGGCGAAGAAGCCGCACTGGATCGATTTTGATGCAGGCCGCCTGATCGACGGCTTGCCGATGGCGCAGATGCTGGAGCAGTTTGTCGATCTGATCGTGGACATTGCCGATGGCGCTCCGGCGCGTAATGAAGTGAATGATTTCCGCGAGTTGGCGATCTTTAAAAGCGGTGTCACGTTGTAAAGCCTAGCCAGCGGGAGTAGCATAAAACGGCGTTTTGTTTTAAACGCCTTGCTACTACCGCTCCAGGATCCCCTAATGACGTTTTATTGGTTTGCGCAGTCCGTTGGCGTGCTGGCTTTTTTGGTCGGCATCACCAGCTTTTTTAATCGCGATGACCAGCGTTTCAAACTGCAGCTGTCGGGCTACAGCCTGATTATCGGTATCCACTTTATCCTGATGGGGGCGAATGCTGCAGGGAGTAGCGCTCTGCTTAGTGCCTGCCGCAACCTGGTCTCGATGAAGACTCGCAGCTTATGGGTGATGTGGATCTTTATCTCCCTCACTCTGATCATCGGTTTATCCCGCTTTCACCACTGGATCGAAATACTACCGATCTGCGGTACGACCGTCAGCACCTGGGCGTTGTTCCGCACCCGGGGTTTGACTACCCGTTGCGTAATGTGGTGTTCAACGGCCTGCTGGGTTACCCACAACATCTGGCTTGGTTCGATCGGGGGGTCGCTGATTGAAGGCAGTTTCCTGCTGATGAACGGTTTCAACATTATCCGCTTCCGCCGCCTGCAACTGCGCGGCATCGATCCTTTTGCGGTCGAAAAAAAGGTGTCTGCCGAAGATTGTCAGCCCATTAAGCAATAAAGTGCAGGTTGCAGAGATTACCTCCACTTTTCCAACAAAGCATAGGTTATCAGCTCCCTCTCCCTGTGGGAGAGGGTTGGGGTGAGGGGACTTAGCGAACTTTCAGCGGATCTTCATTGGCCAAGCGCTGGTCTTCCGCCTGACAGGCCGCTGCGGTAAACAGCACGTCGGTGGAGGAGTTGAGCGCGGTTTCAGCCGAGTCCTGCAGTACGCCGATGATAAAGCCGACGGCAACGACCTGCATCGCAATTTCGTTAGGAATACCGAACATGTTGCAAGCAAGCGGGATCAACAGCAGTGAACCACCAGCCACGCCGGAAGCCCCACAGGCGCAGATCGCAGCAACCACGCTTAACAGCAGTGCAGTCGGCACATCGACAGGGATGCCCAGCGTATTAACCGCAGCGAGCGTCAGTACGGTGATGGTGATCGCAGCACCGGCCATGTTGATGGTCGCCCCTAACGGGATAGAAACCGAATAGGTATCTTCGTTTAGATTCAGCTTTCTGCTCAGTTCCATATTCACCGGAATGTTGGCTGCAGAGCTGCGGGTAAAGAAGGCAGTAACGCCACTTTCGCGCAGGCAGGTGAACACCAGTGGATAAGGATTACGGCGGATCTTCCAGTAAACGATAAGTGGGTTCAGCACCAGCGCTACCAGCAGCATACAGCCGATCAGCACGAACAGCAGTTGGGCATAACCCCACAGCGCGCCGAAGCCGGTATCGGCCAGGGTCGATGCCACCAGACCAAAGATACCTAGTGGCGCACAGCGGATCACCGCACGCACTACCATGGTCACTGCATGGGACATGTCATTGATTAGCGACTTGGTGGTTTCAGAGGCATGGCGCAGCGCCAGCCCGAGGCCCACGGCCCAGGCCAGGATACCGATATAGTTGGCGTTGATCAGTGCATGGAATGGGTTCGCCACCACGCTCATCAGCAAGCCTTTGATCACTTCAACGATGCCACCCGGTGGGTTGATATCGGTGGTGCCTACGGCCAGTGCCAGCGTGGAAGGGAAAATAAAGCTGATCACCACGGCGGTAAGCGCGGCGGCAAAGGTACCCAGCAGGTAGAGGAACAGGATGGGGCGGATATTGGTTTTTTGGCCCTGCTTATGGTTGGCAATGGAGGCCATGACCAACACTAGTACCAGCAGAGGTGCAACGGCCTTTAAGGCGCCCACGAACAGTGTCCCGAGTAGACCAATGGCGGCTGCGGCGGCTGGCGAAACCAGTGCCACCACAATGCCCGCTACCAGGCCGATCATTATTTGTTTAACCAGGCTGCCCTGAGTGATGCGTAGTAAAAGTTTATTCATGATGCGTTTGCGTTTCCGCTCCCTGAGAATGTGATGTACAGATTGCTGCGCCTCGGCTGAAACGTAGCCGGGCAACTTATCGTCATATCTGTAACTAAGTGTGTTTGCTATGTCAGTATTCAGTAATCGGGGGATCTTGAAAAGGGGAGATGATGAAATTACCTGCATGGATCAATGATTGATAACATGCTGTTTACATTTGTGTGATCGTCATAACATTTGGCGTTTATGGCTAATTGCCAAATAATCGCGGGGCGTCTAGCGCCCCGGATAACAGATTATGGCGGCTAACCTCAACCGACCCCGGCCAATGCCTGCTGGACGCCAAGGCTGGCGACAAAGTCCTGCAGAAACAGCTGGCTGAACGGGGTATCGCTAACCTGTTGTTGTTTAAGCCGATAAGTTTGCTGCTTGGCCGGTTCCAACTCGCTCAGCCAGCTCAGGTAGCGCTGCATGATCGCCCCGTTAAATTCCGGGTGGAACTGGGTGGTCAGGGCGTTATCGCCGTAACGCAGGATTTGGCAGGCGTCCTGTTGCGAGCGGGCCAGCACTTCAGCCCCTGGCGGCGGTGTTAGTACGCTTTGCGCATGGATCAGGTTCACGTTGAAGCGAGCAGGCAGGGTAGCAAGACGCTTATCTGAGCGGGCAGCGGGCAATAACTCGATCTCGAGAGTGCCAACCTCCATGCCCTGTGGGTGGTAGCCCACCTCGCCGCCCAGCGCATAAGCCAGAAGCTGGTGGCCGTAGCACGCGCCAAAGATCGGCAGATTGATTTGCATTGCCTGGCGCAACCATTCTGCCGCCCGTTCGCTCCAGGGAAGCCGTTCGGTCACCATCGCAGCTGAACCGGTGATCACCACGCCGCAGTAATCTTCCGGAGGCAGCGGTGTTTCACCTGCGAGGACGTGCACGATATGTACTCGATCGGCGTCGATATTCCCCTGTTTTAGGAACATCTGCTCAAAATTGGCTTGCTCCTGCTGGATCATCTGCGGTGCATCACCGGTTTGCATCAACAACAGCGGTTTCATTTCATTCTCCGTCAGCGGGGAACACTACGCCGGTCTGGCGGCGGATCTCCGTCAGCAGGCTGGCGACGATCAGGGAATTCTCCAGGCCCACATGCTCGACCTGCCGTTTTTCCACCAGTTCGGCAAACACTTGTGCTTCATACAGCATGGTATTGATGTGTTGCGGCTGGGTCAGTACCTGGCTATTTTCACCGCGTGGCGTCAGCACCACGCCTTGGGCTTCGGAGATTTTTTCAATCACCAGCGTGCCTTCTTCGCCCTGGATCTCGCTCGGAATGTCCGAGTTGCTGACCTTGGAATGGCTGATCACCACGTCAAAGTCACCATAGTTCAGGCACACGCTGCCGTGGGCATCCACCCCGGTATCAAGCAATGTTGCGCTGGCCAATACCGTTTGCGGCGCACCAAACAACGCCACGGTGCTGGCCACGCAGTAATAGCCAATGTCCATGATCGAGCCGTTGGAAAAGTGCGGGTTGAAGGTATTCGGATTTTCACCGGCCAGGTAACGGGGATAGCGAGAGGAGTATTGGCAATAGTTGATAAATGCCTTACGCAGTTTGCCAATCTTCGGCAATGCCTGTTGCAGGATAAGAAAATTGGGCAAGTGGGCGCTTTTGAACGCTTCAAACAGCACCACCTGATTTTCCCGTGCGCAGGCCACCAGTTGTTCCACTTCGCGCAGATTTGACGCCAGCGGCTTCTCGCAAATCACATGCTTTTTATGGCTTAGGAATAGCAGAGATTGTTGGCAGTGTAGAGAGTTGGGGCTGGCAATATACACCGCATCAATCACGTCGGATTGCGCCAGTGCTTCCAGCGAGTCAAAGAAGTGTTCGACCGGATAGTTGGCGCCAAAGGCCTGCGCCTGTTCGAGCTTACGCGAATAGATGGCGGTCAGCCTCATCTTGCCGCTTTCGTGAGCCGCATCGATAAAACGTTCGGTGATCCAGTTGGTGCCGACAACAGCAAAGCGAATCATGGGTGACTCCAGTTTCCACAGGAAGATAGCTCAAGGAACCAGATTATCACGCCGTAGAGATTAGGCGAATATTTGCTTAAAAAGGCTGATTATTCATAGAGTTCACCGAATAATGAGAGATGGGTCAGATACAGGCGGGTATCAAACTCCAACTGGTGATAGCTGGGTTCCATATGGCAGCACAGGCTGTAAAACGCCTTGTTGTGGTCTTTCTCTTTCAGGTGCGCCAACTCGTGGACCACGATCATGCGCAGGAAAGGCTCTGGGGCGTTTTTAAACACCGTCGCCACGCGGATCTCGGCTTTGGCCTTCAGCTTGCCACCTTGCACCCGGGAAATGGCGGTATGCAGCCCCAAGGCGTGCTTCATCACCTGGATTTTGCTGTCGTAGGCCACCTTGCTCAGCGGTTGAGCATTACGCAGATACTGATTTTTCAGATCGACAGTAAACTGATAAAGCGACTTGTCGGTGGTGCAGCCATGAACCTGCGGATAGCGTTGCAACAAAACCTCGCCCAGACGCTGTTGCTGGATGAGTTGTTGCACCTGCATTTGCAGATGATCGGGGTAGCCTTGCAGGTAGCTCAGTTCAGACATGTTATTCAGTATTCAGTGGTAAACCGGGGCGAGCATTGTATGACGTTTTGTTGCTCAAATCCTGCAAAGGGCAATTAATCCCAAAAAACATTTTACTGCCGAGCGTTTTTAGGGGATAAACAGCCCAAATTTACTATTCAGGAGGGGCAATGAGCCAACTCGATCTGGGAACACAGCAACTTGAGCTGGAGCGTTATCCCCAACAGGAAGAAGCCACCCAGCTGCAGGCGTGGGAAGCGGCGGACGAATATCTGCTGCAACAGCTGGAAAATGTCGATATCGGTGAACGCCCGGTACTGATTTTTAACGACAACTTCGGCACGCTGGCCTGTGCCCTGCATGGCTATAAGCCTTACAGCATCAGCGACTCATACATGAGCCAACTGGCGACGCGCCATAACCTCAAGCTGAATGAGCTCGATGTTGAGCAGGTCACCTTGCAAGACAGCCTGGCCGAACTGCCTGCCAACCCGGCTGTGGTGTTGATCCGCATCCCGAAAGCGTTGGCGCTTCTGGAGCAGCAATTACGTGCCCTGCGTGACGTGGTGGCACCCGATACGCTGATCGTGGCCGGTGCCAAAGCGCGTGACGTGCATACCTCGACCATGCAAGTGTTTGAGCGAGTGCTTGGCCCAACCCGCACCAGCCTGGCCTGGAAAAAGGCCCGCCTGATTTATTGCCAGGTAGCTGACATCGTGCCACCGGCAGCGCCGGAAACCACTGACTGGCTGCTTGACGGCACGGACTGGCTGATCCACAACCATGCCAACGTGTTCTCACGCGGTAGCCTGGATATTGGCGCACGCCTGTTCCTGGAAAACCTGCCGAAGGATTTGCAGGGCCATATTGTCGATCTCGGCTGTGGCAACGGTATTATCGGTATGTGTGCATTGGTGCAAAACCCGCAAGCGCAGATGACCTTCGTCGATGAGTCTTACATGGCGGTGGCGTCCAGCGAGTTGAACGTGGCGCACAATCTGCCGCAGGAGATGGATCGCTGTCAGTTTGAAGTGAACAACTCGCTGGCGGGCATTGAGCGTGAAAGCCTGCAGGCGGTACTTTGCAACCCACCGTTCCACCAGCAGCATGCGATCACCGATCACACCGCCTGGCAGATGTTCTGCGACGCCAAGCGCTGCCTGCAAGTGGGTGGCGAGCTGTGGATCGTGGGCAACCGCCATCTGGATTACTACCAGAAGCTGAGGCGTTTGTTCGGCAACTGCACCACCGTGGCCTCCAACCAGAAGTTCCTGATCCTCAAAGCGGTCAAGTCTGGCGCGCGTTATTAATGTAGAGGCGCAGCATGCTGCGCCCGTCTAATCAATAGATTACAGAGCCATGGCCAGCCGCGTGCCCTGATCGATAGCGCGGCGGGCATCCAGCTCGGCAGCCACGTCGGCACCGCCAATCAGATGCACCGTTTTCCCCATCTCCAGCAGTGGTTGCTGCAATTCACGGCGCGGTTCTTGCCCGGCACAAATCACCACCGTATCTACCGGCAAGCAGCTTTCCTGCTCGGCACGTAGGATATGCAGCCCTTCGTCGTCAATCCGTTGATAGTTCACGCTGTTAAGCATCTTCACGTCACGTACCGCCAGGCTGGTGCGATGGATCCAACCGGTGGTTTTACCCAGGCCTTCACCGACCTTGCTGGTTTTACGTTGCAACAGGAATATCTGGCGTGGCGAGGCTGGCACTTCCGGCCCTTGGGCACTCAGGCCCCCGCGCTGCTCGAGCTGTGAATCGATCCCCCATTCGCGATTAAACGCTGCCGGATCCAGGCTACTGGAGGTGCCGTGCTGGCTGAGGTATTCAGCGACGTCGAAGCCAATTCCCCCGGCCCCAATGATGGCGACCAGTTGCCCAACCGGTTTTTTATCGCGTAAAACATCGAGATAGTTCATCACCTTGGCGTGTTCGATGCCCGCAATCGCTGGCATACGCGGCACGATACCGCAGGCGAGGATCACCTCATCGAAATCCGCCAGATCCTGCGGTTGCACCTGCTGTCCCAGTTTCAGTTCCACTTCATTGAGCGCCAACTGACGGCGGAAATAGCGCAGCGTCTGGTGAAACTCCTCCTTGCCGGGGATTTGCTTGGCGATATTGAACTGGCCACCGATCTGCTCGGCGGCGTCAAACAGGGTTACCTGATGCCCACGGCTGGCGGCGGTGGTGGCAAACGCTAACCCGGCTGGTCCGGCACCCACCACGGCCAGTTTTTTAGGCGTTGCCGTGGCGATGAGTGGCATTTCGGTTTCGCGGCAGGCGCGAGGGTTGACCAGGCAGGAAGTGAGTTTGTGATCGAAAATCTGATCCAGGCAGGCCTGATTGCAGCCGATGCAGGTGTTGATTTCGTCTGCACGGCCTTCAGCGGCTTTCTGCACGAACGCCGCATCCGCCAGGAACGGGCGCGCCATGGAGACCATGTCGGCACAGCCATCGGCCAAAACCTGTTCCGCCACCGCCGGATCGTTAATGCGGTTGGTGGTGATCAGCGGGATCTTCACTTTGCCCATCAGCTTGCGCGTCACCCAGCTGAACCCGGCGCGTGGCACCATGGTGGCGATGGTAGGAATGCGTGCTTCGTGCCAGCCGATACCGGTGTTGATCAGCGTTGCGCCAGCCTGTTCGATCGCCACGGCAAGCTGTTCGATCTCCTGCCAACTGGATCCATCCTCCACCAGATCGAGCATCGACAGGCGGTAGATCAGAATAAATTCTGGCCCGGTTGCCTCGCGCACGGCTCGCACAATTTCCACGGCGAAACGCATGCGGTTGCTGAAGCTGCCGCCCCATTGGTCGGTGCGCTGGTTGGTGCGCGAGACCAGGAACTGGTTAATCAGGTAGCCCTCAGACCCCATGACTTCCACGCCGTCATAGCCAGCCTGCTGAGCCAAAGCCGCACAGTTGGCGAAGTCGGCAATAGTCTGTTCGACCTCTTGATGGGTGAGTGCTGCTGGGCTGAATGGGTTAATTGGCGCTTGCAGCGCAGAAGGAGCTACCGGCTGTGGCTGATAGCTATAGCGCCCGGTATGCAGGATTTGCAGGGCAATCTTGCCTCCAGCATGATGGACAGCCTCGGTCACGATCCGGTGATGGGCAACCTGCTGTGGCTGGTTCAGGACCGACGCTCCGCGATACACCACGCCTTTCTCATTGGGGGCAATACCGCCGGTCACGATCAGGGCGACACCGGCAGCGGCCCGCTCGGCATAGAATGCTGCCATACGCTCGGGGCCATTAGGCAGTTCTTCCAGGCCGGTGTGCATCGAGCCCATCAGCACCCGATTTTTCAGGGTGGTGAAGCCAAGATCCAGCGGCGCAAGCAGGTTGGGGTAAGCACGCATTGCAGTCTCCACAATATTTATCGTTATAGTTTTGACGACCACTCAAGTGGTCGGATGAGATAAATCTAGCCGTTGTTGGCGCACTTGGGAAACGCGGATGTGCTGAATGTGATAGACCTCATGTTTGCAATCGGTATAAAAGATCGGCTAGCATCAGCTCGCTTTATCCCTTTTCTCTCTGCGGAGCCATTACCGAAAATGAACAACCACACCTGCTGATATCTGGTCCCATGCCGAGCACGCCCGTGCCGTATGGGGATGTTTTGATTTCATTCAGGAGTGCTTATGGCTCATTTTGCGCAGTCCCCTTATTTCGTTTTACATCAATTAATCTGTCAGTTTGCCAATGGTGAAACGCTGTTTGGCCCACTTAATCTGGCTATTGAACAACTGCACTGCGGCCTGGTGGGGCGTAACGGCGTGGGGAAAACTCGCCTGCTACGTCTGATTGCCGGGCTGGATCAACCCGCCTCTGGCCATATTGAGACGCAGGCAACCTTTGCTTATGTGGCACAGCAGCCGCACTTCACCGAACAGACGACCCTGGCAACGCTGCTGGGCTACGGCGAGGTGTTTGCCGCCCAGGCCCGTCTTGAGCATGGTTCCCCGCGGCTAGACGATATCGATCGTCTTGAGGGCCAGTGGGATCTGGCGGAGCGCCTGAGCACGGCTTTTGCGGCGGCGGGATTGCCTGATTTTGATCCGCAACTGCCAGCCGGCGAACTGAGTGGCGGAGAACGTATGCGTGCGGCTTTGTGTGGCGCGTTAATGTCGGGGGCCGATTTCCTGTTGCTGGACGAACCGACCAATCACCTCGATAGCACGGGCCGTGAATGGCTGTATCAGCAATTGGCACAGTGGCGGGGTGGTCTGTTGATTGCCAGCCACGATCGACAACTGCTGGCGCGGATGCAGCGGATTGTCGAACTGACACCCGAGGCACTGCGCAGCTATGGCGGTAACTACCACGATTACCATCGGCTGCGGGAGCAAGAGCAACAGGCGGCGCGTGCCCAACTGGAACATGCCGTGTTGGAAAGACGACGCGTCCGCGCCCGCCAGCAGAAAGAACATGACAATTACCAGCGCCATTCTGCCCGTACGCTGAGAACCGTGGACTCGCTGAATATCGCCTCTTTTGAGAAAGCAGCCCTCAAAGGGGCTGCTCGCGACACGATGGGCACCTTGCGTAAACAGCATAAGGGGCAGAAGAACACGCTGGATGAAGCGGTACGCGAGGCGAGGGAACGGGTTGAAGAGGATAACCCGGTGATGCTGACCTTACCGGGCAGCGCGGTGGCTGCGGGTAAGCAGGTGTTGGTACTTGAACAGTTACAGCTGCCGTTTGTCACCTTGCCGCCGCTCGACTGGCGGATGGATGGCCCGATGCGCGTCGCCATCACCGGCCCCAACGGTTGTGGCAAATCCACGCTGTTGAAGGTGATCCTGAGGCAACTGGCTGCCAGCGCTGGTCATTGCCATTGCTCGGTATCGCTGGCCTATCTCGATCAAAACCTGTCCCAGCTCGATCTGACGCGTTCGGTGGTCGATCACCTGTGTTTACAGGATACCCCGCTGGCTGAAGGAGTGTTGCGTAGCCAACTGGCGCAGCTGCAACTGAATGCCGAACGGGTCACGCTGCGGCTGGCGGTATTGAGTGGTGGAGAGCGGTTGAAAGCGGCGCTGGCCTGTGTGCTGTGGCGGCGTGAGCCTGCGCAACTCCTGCTGCTGGATGAACCAACCAATCATTTGGATCTGGCCTCATCACAGGCGATTGAAGCGGCCTTGGCGGCGTTTCCTGGTGCGATGCTGGTGGTATCGCACGATGAGGATTTCTTGCAGGCGTTGCGATTAACCCATCGTTTAGCCTGGTCGGCAGCAGGTTGGTGTTTTCAGGCAATGTAACCCCTGCCTGAGGGGCCAAGCTGGGGAGTTTTTGGTATACTTAAGGTCATTTTGTGAGGTTTCGAGACAATGACTATGACTCCAGTGGCAACAGCAGCCGAGGTAATTTATTACAACGGCACTATCTTCACCGCAGATGCGGAAAATCGTGTTTGTAGTGCGTTGGCGATAGGGCAGGGATACATTCTTGCGGTAGGGACTGATGAGCAGGTGCTTGCGCTGGCGACACCCACCACCGAACGCATCGATCTGCACGGTAAAATGATGATGCCGGGTCTGATCGACAGCCATATGCACCCGTTTTGGGGCGGTAAACAGCTCAAGGGGTGCAGCCTGCACTATGCGGCGCTGACGGCAGAGCAGACCTTGCAGCATATACAGGATCATCTGGATAAGTATCCGGCTGGCGATGACGAATGGCTGACGGTGCGTGCCTGGCAGCGTCAGGCGATGATCCCGGTGGGTGCGGACATGAGCCGTGCTCTGCTGGACTCTCTGAACACCCGCCGCCCGGTAGCGTTGTTCGCTAACGATTGCCACACGCTGGCCGCTAACAGCCGTGCGCTGGAGATGTTGGGCATTGATGAAAATACGCCAGTGCCGCCAGATGGCAAGATCGCCCGCGACGCCAATGGCCAACTGACCGGGATCCTGGAAGATGCTCCGGCCATGCGCGCCTTCGACAGCATTCCTTCCGGTACGGCGGAACAGAACGTGCAGGTGGCGGCTCATGTGCAGCAGGTACTGCATGAGCAGGGCGTAACTACGGTGATGGACACCCGCGTGTTTGCGGAGCAACTGGAGGCTTTCGCCGTACTGCGCGATCGCGGTGAGCTGACCTTACGCGTGCTGGGGGCTAAAGAAGTCACGCCAGACAGCGTACAAGGACCGGAAGACGCTGCCCGTGCGGTGCAAGAGGTTGTCGCCTTTGCCGAACAGTGGAGCAGCCAGCCTTGGACGCCGCAGGCCGGGATCTCTGTTGGCCATCTTAAGCTGTTTGTTGATGGTGTTTTGCAGCCACCTACTATGACAGCTGCTTTGCTGGAGCCTTACCGCGAACATCATGGGGAAGCCAAGAGTGAGCGTTATGGCGATCTCTACTTCACCACGCCGGTGCTGAACGCACTGATCGTCGAATGTGGTCGTGCTGGTCTGCATCCGCATACCCATACGGTAGGCGATGGGGCAATCGAGCAGGTGTTGGATGCGGTTGAGCTGATGCGTGCGGCCTGCCCGGGCAAGGATATCCGCCCAGGGTTGGCCCATAACGAACTGGTTGCGCCGCATCAGTATGCGCGTTTTGCCTCTTTGGCCGCGACGGCGGTACTTTCGTTCCAGTGGGCCGGTTTACCAGGCGTGCTGATCGATGAAGAGCGTGAGATGCTGGGCGAAGCTCGTTTCCCTCACCTGGAGCCCGCGGCACGCTTCCTGGATGCCGGTGCGCGGCTGGCCTATGGCAGCGACTGGCCGATCGATCGCCTGGATGAGTGGTATAACCTGCAGGTGGGGATGACCCGCCGCGCGTGGGATAGCGAAGGCAACCCTGCTGGGCCACGTCTGGATAACGATCGCGATCTGACCTTGATAGAGACGCTGCGCGCAGCCACCATCGATGCGGCCTATATGATCGCCAAAGAGCAGTACATTGGCTCACTGGAAGTGGGCAAATTTGCTGATGCGATCGTCCTACACCATAATCTGTTTGAGCAACCGGCAGAGAAACTGTACCAAACCCGCATCGAGCGGACGTTGGTGGGTGGGAAGATCAGCTATCAGTCCTGATAGCAATGTGAATTAAGCGGTCATTATTATCTGGAGGCGTTGCATGCAGCGCCTCTACAATTCGGCAACATTGCCGTGAAGGGCAATTTTTACCGCTTTTCCTCATCCTGCAAACAATAAATCAACGGGTTATGCCCCAGTTCTTTACCTATTGCCGCCTAGTTGGCTGAAAGCGGATTGTTAGCTTCCCCGGTTGCCTAACTTGTGCCAGAATCCGTCCCCTTGTTTTTACCGCAGCGAATCAAATAGCCTATTGGGATTGGCCCTGAATAGTGCTGAGCTGCGCCAGGAGATGATACGGTAATGCCGCAAAACATTCGGTTGCAACGAGTTCTTAAAACCCCCGCCCTGGTTGCGTTTGGCCTTGCCTATATGGTGCCACTGGGCGTGTTTACCACCTACGGTCAGGTTACCGTGTTAAGCCAGGGCCACTTACCCGTCGCTTATCTGGTTACCATCGTGACCATCCTGTTTACCGCTCTGAGTTATTGCCGGATGACCAACGCCATGCCGCTGGCAGGTTCGGCCTATTCCTACGTACAGCGTAGTTTTGGTGGTAAAACCGGTTTCCTGGTAGGTTGGGCGCAGATCCTCGATTATCTGTTCCTGCCGATGCTTAACTATCTGGTTTTAGGTATCTTCTTGCACGAGGCATTCCCGTCGATCCCTGCTTACGTGTTTATTCTTGGCTCCATTGCCAGCGTCAGCGCACTGAATATTCTGGGGGTGCGCCTGCTTAGCTCGGTGAACTTTACGCTGATTGCCTTGCAGATGGTGTTTATCGTGCTGTTTATCGTGCTGGCGTTTAGCGAGGCGGATCTCAGCCCGGCGTCATTGATGAAGCCGCTGCTGATGGATGTTGGTGACTTCTCTGGCCTGATCGCTGGGGCTGCGGTGCTGTGCCTGGCCTTCCTGGGTTTTGATGCCATTGCTACCATGGCTGAAGAGGCCGCCGACGCCAAACGTACTTTGCCGCGCGCGATCCTGATTACCGTGATCTGTGCCGGTGGCATCTTTGTTGCCGTCTCCTACGCCGCGCATCTGGCCTATCCTGACTGGCAATCGCTGATCCCGCATCAGGACACCGCCAGCCTGATTATTTCGGAGCACGTGGGCGGTAAGTGGATGTACAACTTCTTTATGGCCACTTACCTCACCGGGGTGTACGCCTCTTCCATGTCTGCACAAACTGGTGTCTCACGTATTTTCTACGCCATGGGCCGTGAAGGCGTGTTGCCGCGCAAAGTGTTCTACCACCTTCATCCTCGTTTCCGCACTCCGTGGCGCGCGATTGTGTTTGTCGCGATCATCTCGCTGCTGGCGCTGTGGATGGATTTAAGCATGGTGGTGTCGATGATCAGCTTTGGCGCACTGGGGGCGTTCACCTTCGTTAACCTTAGTGTGATCAAACACTTCTTGATTAACCAAAAACGCCGTGGGCTGAACGCGATGTTCAAATACGGCCTGCTGCCGCTGATCGGTTTCGGCATGTCGGTGTGGCTGTGGATTAACCTGGATCCTGAAGCGCTGAAAGTGGGTTTCACCTGGCTATTTGCCGGTTTTATTTATCTGCTGTGGCTGACCAAGGGGATGCGTCAGGATCCCCCATCCACCCAGGATGATATCGGCGATTTGCTGGATTGATGCCCCTCACCCCAACCCTCTCCCACAGGGAGAGGGAGCTACTAGCCTCTGCACATTTGATAGTTATTAGGCAATCTCAGCAAATTTGATCGCCCCCTCAGCTAAGGAATGTCACTGTGCTTTCAGGCTCACTCGATCGGTTCCCTTGAACTGAACCCTTCAACCAAGGCGAATCAGCCGGTGCTCATGAAGAATCACGATACTTTCAGCCCACTCGATCGGTTCCCTCTCCCTGTGGGTTAGGGTCAGGGGCCTATACACTCCAACAACACGTCAAACGCCGCCGCCATTTGTTCTTCTGGCACACAAGCAAAGCCCATCAGCAGCCCGCGCCGCGCGTTTGGCAGCATGTAATACCGCGATAACGCCCTTACCAACACCCCATGCTCATTGGCCGCCGCAGCGATGGCGACATCGTCGGCATCATCCGGCAGATTGAGCACCAGGTGCAGCCCGGCATTGCTGTTGAACTCGCTTAACGCCTGCTTACCCAGATGCTGCTCAATCAACGCGGTGAGGAACCCACGGCGTTTGGCATACAGTAACCGCATACGGCGGATATGTGCCGTATAGTGGCCTTCCTGAATAAACTGCGCCAGCGCCGCCTGGATGATCAGATGACCACCACGATAAAGCTCGGCGTGAGCCGTTTTTAAAGCTTCCATCAGTGGTTTGGGCAGCACAACATAGCCCAGCCGTAGGGCCGGATAGAGCGTTTTACTGAACGTGCCGATGTAGATCACCGGCGCATCGGCTTCCAACCCCTGCAAGGCCGGGATCGGTTGACCGGAGAAGCGGAATTCGCTGTCATAATCATCCTCCACGATCCAGCCGCCAGCCGCACGGGCCAAAGCTAGCAGCCGTTGCCGACGTGCCAGGCTCATCACCGAGCCCAACGGGTATTGGTGCGAAGGGGTGACAAAAATCAGCCGTGGCAAGGCTGCTGGTTGTTCTGGTGGCACCATCCCGGCCTCGTCCACCGCCCAGGGGCAGATATTGACGCCGTTCATGCGCAGGATATTGCGGATCCCCCAATAGCCGGGCTCCTCAATCCAGGCATCATCCCCTGGATTACACAGCATGCGGGTGACCAAATCGATCGCCTGGTGAATGCCTTCGGTGATCAGAATTTGTTCCGGCGAGCAGCGCACTGAACGTGACACCCGTAGATAATCCACCAGCGCATGCCGCAGTTCCGGGCTGCCGCCCTGGTTGCTGTAGGTTAAGCGTTGCGATGTCGGGCGGCGGCTGATGCGTGCCTGGAGTTTGCTGAAGATGTGATGCGGGAATGCATTCACGTCGGGGACGCCGGGGATAAAGGCTCCCCACTGTTTCGGGCTAGCGCTGGCGTGTTGTAGTAGCGTGATGCCACGTTGCGACAGTTCGGCACACCGTGGCTCGCCGTCACCGCCAATCGGCTGGCTGGCGGTGGATAAACAACTGTCGGGTACCGTTTCTGCGACGAAGGTTCCACTTCCCTGGCGTGAAAACACATATCCTTCCGCCAGCAATTGTTCATAAACGGTTAAAACCGTATTACGTGAGAGACCCAGCTCTTGTGCCAGATCGCGTGAAGCCAGCAGGCGGCTGGAAGGGGCTAGGCTACCGTCCAGAATACTGGTACGAATGGCATTGTATAACCGCTTGTGCAGTTTATCATCGGGCTGCTCGCTGAGGCGTTGCAGCAGCAGGTCACCACTCAAAGAGCGCAATTGGATCCCTCAATTAATCGTAACTGGCACTCGATTATAGGGCCACATCAGGTGTAAATAAACGCAATGTTTCACGTTTGTGAACAAAACCGATAACAGGTCCCGCCCGGAGAGAACAGCATGAAAAACGCAGAACTGAATCAACGTCGCCTGGCCGCTACCCCAAGAGGGATTGGCGTGATGTGTGGTTTTTACGCCGAGCGTGCAGAAAATGCGACCCTGTGGGATGTGGAAGGCAATGAGGTGATCGACTTTGCCTCGGGCATTGCGGTGCTTAATACCGGCCACCGTCATCCCAAGGTGATCGCCGCCATTGAAAAGCAGCTCCAGGCGTTTACCCATACGGCATACCAGATCGTTCCCTATGAAAGCTATATTTCGCTGGCAGAGCGCATCAACCAACGTGCTCCGATCGAAGGCACCTGTAAAACCGCCTTCTTTACTACTGGTGCAGAAGCGGTAGAGAACGCGGTGAAGATAGCCCGTGCTTATACCGGGCGTCCAGGCTTGATCACCTTCGGCGGCGGATTCCATGGCCGTACCTATATGACTATGGCGCTGACGGGTAAAGTGGCCCCTTACAAGCTGGGATTTGGCCCGTTCCCTAGCTCCGTTTTCCACGGCCAGTATCCGAATGCGTTATATGGTGTCAGCACCGAAGATGCCATGAACAGCCTGGAACGCATCTTTAAGGCCGATATCGATCCCAAGCAGGTTGCCGCGATCGTACTGGAGCCGGTGCAGGGTGAAGGGGGCTTTAACGTGGCTCCGGCAGAATTCATGCAGGCGCTGCGTACGCTGTGTGACCAACACGGTATCCTGTTGATCGCCGATGAGGTGCAAACCGGCTTTGCCCGTACCGGCAAGCTGTTTGCGATGGACCACTATGCGGTGAAACCGGACCTGATCACCATGGCGAAGAGCCTGGCTGGCGGTATGCCGCTGTCTGCCGTGGCAGGCCGTGCTGAAGTGATGGATGCCCCAGCCCCCGGCGGCCTTGGCGGTACCTACGCCGGTAACCCATTAGCCGTTGCTGCCGCGCTGGCGGTATTGGACGTAATTGAAGAAGAGCAACTTTGCCAACGCTCCCAGCGTTTAGGGCAACATTTGGTGGAAGTGCTGCAACAGGCACGTAGCCACTGCCCGGCGATTGTGGATATTCGCGCGCTGGGTTCCATGGTGGCAGTAGAGTTCAACGACCCGGCAACCGGTAAACCGTCGCCAGAGTTTACCCGTCAGGTACAGCAAAAAGCTCAGGAAGAAGGACTGTTGCTACTCAGCTGTGGGGTGAACGGTAACGTGATCCGTTTCCTGTACCCACTGACCATTCCTGATGCCCAGTTTAACCAGGCGCTGGCAATCCTTTCCCGCGCGCTGGCCCAATAAGGAGCAATATCCATGAAACTGCAAAATCCCGATCTGCTGCGTAGCCAATGCTTGATTAACGGCGAGTGGTGCGATGCGCGCAGCGGCAAACGTGAAGCCGTGATCAACCCGGCCAACGGTGTGGAGCTGACAACGGTGCCTCTGGTGAGTGCAGAGGAAACTCAGCAGGCAATTAACGCCGCGCAGCAGGCACAAATCGGCTGGAAGCAACAGACCGCCAAGCAGCGTTCCATATTGTTGCTGGCCTGGGCCGATAAAATCATGGCGGCTCAGGAAGATCTGGCGCAGCTGATGACCGCTGAGCAGGGTAAATCGCTGGCGGAAGCGCGTGGCGAAGTGGCCTATGCCGCCTCGTTTATTACCTGGTTCGCTGAAGAAGCCAAGCGTGTAGACGGTGCCGTGTTACAGGCACCACAGGCTTCACAACGTCTGGTCGTGGTGAAACAGCCGATCGGCGTCTGCGCGGCGATCACGCCATGGAACTTCCCGGCAGCGATGATCACCCGTAAGGCAGCACCTGCGCTGGCCGCAGGCTGCACCATGATCGTCAAACCGGCTGAGCAAACGCCGCTGACCGCATTGGCATTGGCCAAACTGGCGCAGGATGCCGGTATTCCCGCAGGCGTCTTGCAGGTGGTAACCGGCGAAGCGGCACAGGTGGGTAAAGTGCTGTGCGACAGCCCGGTAGTGCGCAAGCTGAGCTTTACCGGATCGACCGAAGTTGGGCGCATCCTGATGGCCCAATGTGCGCCAACCATTAAAAAGCTTTCGTTGGAACTGGGCGGCAACGCTCCGGTGATCGTGTTTGACGACGCGAATCTGGACGCGGCCGTCGCCGGGATCATGGCCTCCAAATTCCGCAACAGCGGGCAGACCTGCGTTTGCGCCAACCGCATCTACGTTCAGGACGGTATCTACGACCGCCTGGTGGATAAGCTGGTGGCCGCGGTTGAGCAACTGAAAGTCGGTGATGGCACACAGGAAGGAACGACGCAGGGGCCGCTGATCGATGAGGCCGCGATAGAGAAAGTGCAGAGCCACATTGATGATGCGCTGATCAAAGGGGCGCAGATCGCCACCGGCGGGCAGCCGCATGCGCTGGGCCGTACCTTCTTCCAGCCAACGGTGGTTACCGGTGTGACTCAGCAGATGCGCTTTGCCAAAGAAGAAACCTTTGGCCCGGTGGCACCGCTGTTCCGTTTCCATGATGAAGCCGAAGCTATCGCGATGGCCAATGATACCGAATTTGGTCTGGCTGCTTACCTGTTTACGCAAAACGCTGCCCGTCAATGGCGGGTGCCGGAGGCGTTGGAATACGGCATGGTGGGCATCAATACCGGTTTGATCTCTAACGAGGTGGCGCCTTTCGGCGGTATCAAACAGTCTGGGCTGGGGCGCGAAGGCTCTCGCTACGGCATTGAAGAGTATCTGGAACTGAAATATCTGTGTATTGACGTGAGCTATTAACCCTCAAAACTTGAACGCTTCCCGCTAGCCTACGCTGGGGAGCGTTTCCTCCGAGCAAGAAGTGATGTTTCTCACCGTTGAGAACGGCGGCGTCGTGGCCGCCGGTTTTTTAGCTCCGCATTTTCTCTGGTAATGCCAACCACGCCTGCACTGATGGGCGCTGCCACTGTTTTTGTGCATAGTGGCGTAGCGGCTCCGGCACCTGATCGCCATGTATCACCAGCCGGTTGAGCATCAGGGCCAGATCGGTATCGGCGATGCACCATTCGTGGAACAGATGATCCTGGCCGTGGCTCAGCAACTTTTGCGCAGCGGTCAGCAGTTTGTTGGCTGCCCGTTGGGCATCCGTACTCAATGGGGCAAATTTGACCGCGCTGAAAATCACCTCGGTTGGGCGTTCGGCCCGCAGTGGCAACAGATCGCTACGCAACCATGCCTGGATCTCACGGGCTTTGGCACGCTGCTTGATGTCACGCGGGTAGAGCGGATGGGCGGGATGAAGTTCTTCCAAATATTCCTCAATGGCGGAAGACTCGGAAAGCTGGAAGCTGCCCATCACCAACGTCGGTACCCGCAGCGTTAACGACAGGCTGCCGTAGGCCTGGCTTTGCTGTTCCCTCAGTGAAAGATCCACCGACTTGACGGTAAACGGCATGCCTTTCTCCGTGAGCGCCACAAAGGTCGACATGGCATAGGGGCTGAAAAAGTCGCTATCAGTGTAGAGAACAGTGGCCGATGGGTTCATACGGATCCTTGAGGATGGGAAAAGTATTTGGAATCATTGGCGAACGATGCAATAAAATCAAGGCGATGGCCGATGATTAATCTTAATGGCGTATTAGGCACGGTGATGGCGGCTGGCAATCAGGAGTCACTGACCAGGATTATCCCCAGCCGATCGATTAGCCCAACGACTTGCTGGCTATCCAACTGTACCCCCTCCAGATCAACCTGGCGGATATCCATCTCCCCCAGCTCTGCGCCGGTCAGATTGCAGTGGTTGAAGGTGGCAGCCCGCCAGTCAAACTGATTGAACTCCCCGCCGGACAGATCGGAGCCAATAAAGCTGGCGCCCAACACGTTAGCGCCACTCCAGCGGTTTTCCCACAGCTCACATTTCTCCAGCACCACCTTGGAGAAATTGCTGTAGCTCAGATTGCTTTTGATGATGAAGGCGCTGCAAAAATAGCTGCGCTGCGAAATCATGTTCATAAAGCTGGCGCCGCGAAAATCGGCCCCCTGTGCCTTGCATTCGCAGATCTCCAGGCCGAGGGACTGGGTATTTCTGAAATCGGCTAGCGAGAGATCGCAGCTTTTAAAGCTGGCATCTTTCAACACCGCGCGGCTGAAGTTGCAACCGAGCTGGGTCTCTTCGTCATAGAAAACGCAGCCGATAAACTGGGTATCGGTCAGATCGGTACCGGAGAAATCGCAGTTCAGAAACTTGCCATTGGTGACGGTTTCACCACGGAATTGATCGCGGGAAATCTTTGCGGATTGCAGCAGTAAGGGTTGCATGTCTTTACCTGTTTTTTTATACAGTTTATGGTGATAGTACCCGAGGTGGGGGGGGAAGGGAATGGTGGAATGTGGATTTTGGCGCCTGAATGGATAAATACTTTGTTGCCATTGTGTTGATATGTCCGGAAATAAAACCTTGCAGAACCAGCGCCGATAAATCATCATTTGAAACGATGTTTCACTTCCTTGCAACAGGCCAACCTTGAACTTACACGGGCTACTGCCCCAGCACGTCGCCAAGACGCATTGGTATGCCAAGCGAAAAAGCTATCGAGTGCTTTTTTGGCGTGAGATCACGCCACTGGCGGTACCGATCTTTCTAGAGAACACCTGCGTACTGCTGATGGGGGTGCTCAGCACCTTCCTGGTGAGCTGGCTCGGCAAAGAGTCGATGGCGGGCGTTGGTCTGGCAGACAGTTTCAACATGGTCATCATGGCCTTTTTTGCGGCGGTGGATCTGGGCACCACGGTAGTGGTGGCCTTCAGCCTTGGCACTCGCGATCGCAAACGGGCGCGGGCGGCGGCGCGTCAATCGCTGGTATTAATGACCGTGCTGGCGGTGCTGCTGGCGATAGGGATCCACTTGGCTGGGCAACAGATCATTAACGTGATCGCCGGTGAAGCCACGCCTGAGGTAAAAGCGCTGGCGCTCTCTTATCTGCAAACCACCGTCTGGAGCTACCCGGCGGCCGCAATCGCCCTGATTGGTAGTGGTGCGCTGCGTGGTGCTGGCAACACCAAGATCCCGCTGCTGATCAACGGTGGCATGAATATTCTCAATATCCTTATCAGCAGCACGCTGATTTATGGCGTATTTAGCTGGCAGGGGCTGGGTTTTGTTGGCGCAGGGCTGGGGTTGACCATTGCCCGCTACATTGGCGCTATCGCCATCATTGCTGTCCTGGCGGTGGGCTTTAATCCGGCGCTGCGTATTACGCTCAAAAGCTATTTTACGCCTCTCAACAGCAGCATTCTGCGTGAGGTATTGGGGATTGGTATTCCAGCCAGTATCGAATCGGTGTTGTTCAACGCCGGCAAACTGCTGACACAAATGTTTGTGGCTGGTATGGGCACCAACGTCATCGCTGGTAACTTTATCGCTTTCTCTATTGCGGCACTGATTAACCTGCCGGGTAATGCATTGGGCTCTGCTTCGACCATTATCGTCGGCAGGCGGCTGGGGAAAGGGCAAATTGCTCAGGCCGAGCGGCAGATGAAGCACATCTTCTGGCTGGCGACGATCGGCCTGACGGTACTTGCTTGGGGTACCGCTCCCTTTGCCGGTCTGTTTGCCTCATTTTATACCCAGGAAGACGATGTTAAAGAGGTCGTCAAAATCCTGATTTGGCTCAACGCCGCGTTTATGCCGATTTGGGCCGCGTCCTGGGTATTACCCGCTGGCTTGAAGGGTGCGCGCGATGTCCGGTTTGCCATGTGGGTGACGATGTTGGGCATGTGGGGCTGCCGGGTAGTCGCCGGCTATATCCTGGGCATCGTGCTGGGCATGGGGGTGGTGGGGGTTTGGTTGGGGATGTTCATGGACTGGGCCGTTCGTGGTGTCTTCTTCTATTGGCGCATGGTTAGCGGACGCTGGCTATGGAAATATCCACGGCTGAGGAAAAACCAGCCTGAGTCAAGCATCGAGCAGCCACCAAACTAACGGCATGTTATTAGCCTGAGCCGGGCCAGAAGTATCAATCCATTGTCGGCGGTTATGTTTTGGTGTAAGACTGATGCCACGATAAATGATCTAAAGGTGGCACCATGGACGGATTATTATTTATCGCTGGTTTGGCGTTGTTCTTGTGCCTGGTGGTATTGCCCATTTCAGTGGTGGTATCGCTCGGCCGTGGCAAACGTAACCAGCGGGAAATTGCCCAACTGACACTGACCATCACCCAGTTACAAAAACAGGTGGATGATCTGCAGTCGGATGAAACCGGGAGAGCGCAGCCGACGCCTGTTCTCCAAACGCAACCCATGGCTGCGAAAACCAGGCATGACTTTGCGGTACATGCGGCACAACCGGTGGCCGTTGAGCCCGCAGTTGATCGGGTCGAGACTCCACAGGAGATATCGGCATGGGGATCTACCGCGCCTAAACCCTCTGCATCGACAGCAACTCTCCCGCGCCCACCAGTGGCTAAACCTGTCATTGATAAACCAAAAGAACCCAAAAACGACCTGCTCAGCGGGCTGGTTGGCTGGTTTATGCAGGGTAATCCGCTGGCAAAGCTGGGCGTCTTGCTGCTGTTCTTCGGTTTGGCCTACCTGATGAAATACACCGTTGAACGTGACATGTTGCCTATTGAGTTCAGGCTAATGGGGGCGGCGGTGGCGAGCGGTGTTTTACTGTGGTTTGGCTGGCGTCTGCGGCTTAAGCAGACGATGTATGCCCTGATCCTGCAAGGGGGCGCGGTCGGCGCGCTTTATATCACCGTTTTTGGTGCCTTCCGACTTTATCAGCTGTTGCCACATATGCTGGCATTTGGCCTGATGCTGGTGATCTGTGCCGCCAGCGTGGGGCTGGCCGTATTGCAGCGCGCCCTCAGCCTGGCGATGCTTGCCAGCATTGGCGGTTATCTCTCACCGCTGCTGCTGTCTACCGGTGGCGGCAGTCATATCGCCCTATTTTCCTATTACCTGCTGCTCTCGTTGGGTATTCTGGCGATCAGCATCTGGCAGCCGTGGCGGCCACTTAACCTGCTTGGCTTTGTTTTTTCCTTTGGCGTCGCCGGGCTATGGGGGGTAAACAACTACCTGCCGGAATACTACCTGGGCTGCCAGTTGTTCCTGATTGCCAATATCGTGATTTTTGGTGTGCTCTGCCTGGCCCTGACGCTACGTGCACAGCTGCCCGGTGAGAAAATTATCGATGGCGCACTGCTGTTTGGCCCACCATTGATCGGTTTTGGCATGCAGTATCTGATCGTTCGCCAGTGGGAGTTTGGCCCGGCGTTCTCGGCGCTGGGCTTCGGTTTGGCCTACCTGTTACTGGCTTGGGCGGCATTGAAGCGCTACCCATCCCTGGGCCGCATGTTAGCGGTTTCCGGTTTGGCACTGGGTGGGGTGTTCACTACGCTGGCTATCCCATTGGCACTGTCCGCTGAATGGACATCTATGGCTTGGGCGCTGGAAGGGTTGGGCATTCTGTGGCTTGGTCGTGAACAAGAGCAAATCCGCATGAGCCTCAGCGGTTCTGGTCTGTTGGTGCTGGCCTTGGCTTCCGCCCTGGTCGCTCTTGGCGCTGGAATGACGACGCTCTCCTTCACGCTGGTGTTCGCCGTACTGGCATTAACTTGGCTCGCGGTGGCATTCCTCTGGCGCGATCTGGAGAGCGATGCTGCATTCAGGCTGGTTGTAAGCCGCTCCTTCCTGGCTGGTGGGATCCTGCTCTGGTTGGTTTGCCTGCTCGGTTTTGCCGGGCGATTGCCGTTGGATTATGGCTACGGGGCTTTCCTGGCGTTGGCCTTGTTGACGCTATCCGTAGTGCTGTGGCGTTGGACGGCACAAAGGCTGGCCTGGCTCGAACTACGTTATAGCATTTGGCTGCTATGGCCGGGCATGTTGGCCATGCTGTTGTTCCAATTAGTCGACTTTGATTCTTTATTGTTCTTCGGCTGGCCGAATCTGGTCTGGTTGCTGGCCTTGCCGGTGGCGTACTGGCTGCTGAAGCGCGAAGCAGGCTCTCTGCCGTTACTGCGCCTGCAGCAAGGACTACACCTGTCGCTGTTCTGGATGGTGGTGTTTGCGCTGGGTTATGAAGTCTTTTGGCGCACGATGCGCTTGCCGTGGGGTATGGATGAATGGCAACTGGGCCTGCAAATGGGCTTCCTCTCCCTGATCATCCTGGCAACACATGGTGCGCTGCGCAAAGGATGCTGGCCGTTTGCCGAACATCGTCAACTGTATGGGGCGATTGCCCTGGCACCATTGGCTGCATTGGCATTGCTGCTGTTGCTGGTAGGCAACGTATTTGATGGGGTCAGTATAGGCTGGCGTTATTTACCGTTGTTGAACCCGTTAGAAGAGGGCGCTGGTTTTGCACTGTTGGCGCTGGTGACTCTGGGGCTGTTTGTTCGGCGGGAATACCCGCAATTTGCCGCATTGCTGAAACAGGCGCTGCCGCTGTTTATTATCGTGATGCTGTTCTGGTGGGGCAATGGGGTAGTCCTGCGTGCGCTGGCCTATTACGCCGATATTGCCTGGCGGGCCGATACGCTCTGGGGCTCCCGTCTGGTGCAGACTACCTTCGCTTTGCTGTGGATGCTGATAGCGCTGATCGTCATGGTGTTATCAACCCGCCGTGGACAACGTGAGGTCTGGTTTGGCGGTGCGGCGTTGCTCGGCATCGTCATTGTTAAATTGATGCTGGTTGATAGCGCCCGGGGTGGGGGATTGGCTCGTGCCATCGCGTTTATCGGCGTGGCGATATTGGTGTTGATTGTGGGATACTTTTCCCCATTGCCACCCAAAGCGGTGCGCGGTAAGGAACTCAATGTGGCAAGCGAACGAGGGAATGTATGAAAGTAAAACTGAATAACTGGTTGCTGCTGGGGTCGCTTTGTCTGGCTGGTGCGGTCAATGCGGAGCCGGTGGCCGAAAAACCGCAAGATTTCGCCTATGGCATCTCGCTAACCACTGAAGGTAGCGCACCGTTTTTCCGTGTTGAACTGCCTGAGGCCGTGTATACCGAGAGCGTTTGGCCGGATCTGCGCGATGTGCGGGTGTTCAACAATCAGGGGCAGGCTGTCCCCTTTGCGCTGGCTGCGAACGTCACCACTCAGGAGAATAGCCAGACTTTCCCTCTGCGCCTGTTCCCGATGAAGGGTAAAAGGGTCACTAATCAGGAACAACAGGTGATTTCGTTAAAATCCGCGGGTGGTGTTGAAGTGACCTTACCGGTGGATAGCGACCAGCCAATGGGGAACACCTATCTGCTGGAGATCCCGCAGCATGAGGGCAACTATCCCCGCCTAACCCAGCTGAAACTGGCCTGGGAGCGTCTGCCGGAGAATTGGCAGACCCGCGTTAGCCTGTTTTATAGCAGCGATTTAAAAGACTGGTCGAGCAGCGCTGAGGATGTGCCTTTGATGGATCTGGTTTCCGGCAGCGATCGGTTGCTGTTGGATACCATCGATCTTGATGACTATGCCAGACCTCGTTATTTGCTCTTGGTGTTCAACGATGCCAAAACGGCTCCTGATTTGAAGATCCAGTCAGTGCAGGGGATTGCGGCTTCCAGACACACCGAACAGCAAAGGATCGGCCTGACCTTTAAGCAAAAAGCCGTTTCAAGCAGCGAAGCGGAATATAGCTGGCCGAATCCTCAGCCGTTGAACAATATCAGCATTCGCCCAACGCAGGGGAATACGGTATTACCGCTGGAGATCGATTACCGCAGCGCAGCGAATGATACCTGGCACCCGCTAACCAAGCAGGTCGTGTTCTCGGTTAATGGGCGAAACGCAGAACCCATCCCACTGAATGGCTTGCTGGTGCAAGGTATCCGCTTGAAAGGCATCAACCAGCAATGGGGGGATTCGCTGCCAGAGGTCAAGGCGGAGCGCGATAGTCAGACTCTAATATTCAACGCCCAAGGCACCTCGCCATTCCTGTTGGCATGGGGAAATAAAGCTGCCCAGACTCAGGCGATCCCTTTAGATAGCCTGATCCCGGCAGAATTGCGTAAAACGGTGGATACCGATGCGTTGCCGGAAGCCGGGTTGCAATCCCAGGTGACGCTGGGTGGCAGCGAACGCTTGAGCGCGGTGGATGCCGCAGAAGAAGCCAGCATGTTGAAGAAAGGCCTGCTTTGGGTGCTGTTGGTGATGGGGGCGGGGGGCTTGGTGTTATTGGCGCTGAGGCTGTGGAAAGAGATACAGCATAAGCCGCAATAGGGCGGGTGATTGCTGGCTGTGGAGATGGAAAACAAGGGGCGCGCGTTTAGCGTTGCCCCTTGTGCATTTAATAACTACCCTATAGGCTAAAAAAACGAATAAGGTATCCAGTAGAATAAAAATCGGTGAGCATTCAGGGAGGAAAGTACCATGCTTGAACAAGCGTTACAGAACTATCTTGAACACATCAATATTTCCCAATATTCCATACTTATCATCAATTCATCGCGAAAATCGATTATGGTGACTAACATGCCGGCCAAATGGGAACAGGATTTTTTATCCAGAAAACTGGATCAGAATAGTGAAATAGTCCTCATGGCTAAGGGAAAAATCACACCGTTCATTTGGGATTCGGAAAACATAAAAAACAAAGAGATCCAGTATTTGGCAGAGAAATACAATATCCGCAATGGTGTTACTTTCTTTATGAATATCAAATGCGATCAGGTGATACTGACCCTTTACTTTAGAGAAAGTGAAACCCATTTTATTGAACGCTATGGAAAGGAAAAGGAAGACATCCTCTTTCAGATCCTTACTCTCTTTGAAAAATACTACACCAAGAATATTGATTATAGGCTGACCGGTCGTGAGGATGAAATTATCAACCTATTGAAAATCGGTAAGACTTATTCAGAGATAGCCATGGTCATTGGGGTCTGCGAACGGACAGTTAGGTTTCATATCAAGAATATACTTGAAAAAATGAAGGTATCTTCTGTCCGTTACGCGATTTTTAAAGCTGCACTCGATGGTGTTATCTGACGGGCTGTTTAGTTAGCCTATTTACTGTCGAAAAAAGCGGTGAACTGTTTTTTTAAGCTTAATGTATCTAAACCGTGGGCTCTTGTATGCTCTTCAGGTGTACCAAAGTTACGCAGCTCTTTTTGCTGAACACCAAGAGCCAGCAACCGATGAGGGATCCGTTGTAGAGCATTTGAAACTCTGAATGAGGATGTTCCAACCAGATAAGGTTCAACGATAACGATATCTGGCACAGTGAGTGTCCGGAGCAGCGTTTCAGTATCAAAAGGTGAAATGAATGGAGCATAGAGCACGGTTACATCCAGTTCAGCACAAGCGGTCATAACTCGGTCAGTTACCGGCCCAACTGAGATTATGGTACCTCTGGTTCCGGATTTCAGCACGCTGAATCTATCCTCTTCTTGCCAGTAAGTGACCACATTAGTCTCTGTTGATAATCGAATGTAATAAAGGCCGGTATCATTTGCTGCTTTACGAATGGCGTGCTCTGCTTCCTGAGCGTTACCAGGGATCATTATTTTCCAGTCTTCCAACGTGCTGAGCAAAGCGACATCTGCAGGTGATTGGTGGGTTCTACCATCGACAGCAAGATCATAGGATGCACCCGCACTCACTAGAACTGCCCCGGCTTGCTGATGATTTAGAGCAATTTTAATTTGTTCAAACGGCCGTTCAATGAGAAAGCTGGAAAAGGTATGGGCAAATGGCCTCAATCCTGCCAGCGACATTCCCCCTGCGATATCTATCATCAGTTGTTCACGTATGCCGACATTTATCACTCTGTCGGGACATTTATGGATGATACTGGTAAATCTTTCGGCGGTGATATCAGCGAGAATTAGCGCTAGTGATGGAGTATTTTCGATGAGTTCTGACATAACTAGTGCAAAGCGTTGCCTCATGGCATTGATATCGGCAAAACGCTCTTCCCAGGTAAGTAACTTATCCATAATCCTATCTCCTATAATGGTCTGCGGTTTTTGCCGGATTTTGTTTCTACTTTGGCAATGATGACATGAGGTTTATGAGGGTGTTGTTTACAGTAGGCATTGTAGAGCTGCTCATGATCTCGACCATTTACCTCACTAACCTCCCATCCCTCTATCGAGAAACGCTTACCTATTCCACCAGGCCAACCAAGGCTAGCGGAATCGTTATCAATGACGATAGCATTTAATTCGGCATAACCCTTTCTGCCAGCAAAGGCAATGGCCTCAAAATTTGAGCCTTCATCCAGCTCTGCATCCCCTAACAAAACCCAGTGCGTTGGCCCTGTGATATTTTTTGCGCGTAGCGCAAGCAAAGACCCAATGGCCATTGAAAGCCCATGTCCCAATGAACCACTTGATATTTCTATGCAGTCGAGTTTTGTTCTGTCTGGGTGGTAGCCCAATGGGCTATCGTAGTTTCCATATGTGCTGAGTAATTCTGGATTAATAAAACCTTTTAGGGCCAGAATAGCGTAATATGCCATAGGGCCATGGCCTTTTGACAAGAAGAAACGGTCACGCTTTTCATCACCGACAGTCTCCGGCGTGACTTTTAGGATCTGATCGTAGAGAGTCCAAATAACATCCAGAGTAGAAACTGATGATGGAGCATGTTTCTCATCACCGGTCATGAGTGATAGGTATGTTGAAATCTGTTGTCTTTCTTTTATTCTCTGCTTAATGTTTTCCATATAATTTTTTCCTTGTGGTAATTATTGTACATATTAGACTGGAAAAAAGACAAAAAGCTAAAACTCCAGTCCAATTAAAGTAATAATAAAGGCGAGATGAGACAAAGCCACCGATCGCTCCTCCGATAACAAATGCTGTCATATAGCAACTTGCCGCTCTTGATTCGCTGCCAGGGCTTGAAGAGAACAGCATTTTCTGATTGTTAATATGTGCTAGTTGGATCTCTGCATCTATTAATAACGCACCTAGTATAATGATCGGAATGGTATCCGGTAAGATTAGTAATATAACCAGTGTTAATGTCATAAACCATAAAATAATATGATTATTATTCCCTATTTTATTTAATAATGTGTTTGAGGTCATGGCGGCTAATGCACCAGCAACACCTGTCAGAGAAAATATCCCAATACTGATTTGATCATAGCTAAGGGTATTGGCAAGATAAGATGACACGTTTGTCCAGTAAGATGAAAATATGCTCATAATGAAAAAACCGGACAGGCTGTAATAGCGAATATTTTTATTGGAAATAAACCCCTTTAGATTATATCGAATGATGTATTGATACTGTTGCTTTTTATTAACTATCGTTGATTCAGGATAATATATATGAATAAATAAATATGACAGCAGCATGATTATCGTTGATAATAAGTATATTATCTTCCAGCCCCACAGTGCACTAATTATGCTGGAGATGAATCTTGAAAGTAATATCCCCAGCATAACGCCGGCCATTATTACCCCTATGCTATTAATGCCCTTCTTTCCGAAACTGCTTAAACTGGCAATAATCAAAGGAATTGTGGATGAACCTACTCCAATGGCAATGGCCATGATATTTAGAAAAGCAATGTTCTGCGAGTAGTAAAAAACGCCGAGAGAAATTACGGCAACTAATAATAGCGATTCGATAAGTTTTTTCTTGCTAACAAAATCCCCTAAGGGAATAACAAATATTAAAGATAAAGCATTTCCTGTTAGTGAAAGAGAGTACAACATAGATGCTTCTTCATAAGTAACTCTTAGATCTTGCTGTATTACAGGGATGAGTGGTTGAACATAGTACATGTTTGCAGATATAAATCCGCAAATAATAGTGAGTAATGTAATAAAGTACTTCTTTTCAAAGATATCCATATTGCACTCTTTGTTAGTCAATTATTCCCATAATGTTGCATGAGTAAGGTGGTTATCGGCCTCGTAGAGTATTTCTTCTGAAATATCCGAAAATGTTGATACGGAGAGTTTTACACCCGTTTCTTGCATTTGGTGTTGTTGGAAATTATGAGACATTGAGGCTGGAACACCGATAAAACCAGCGCCAAAGGACTTACAGACCTCCGCGACGCGGTTAATATCATCAATAAAAACAACCTCATTAAAGCTTAACTCTAAGGATGATGCGATCTCATTGACGCCTGGTCTGAATGCGTTGATATCAATATAGGGGAGTTTTGCGTCAAAATATTGACTATAGTCTCCTAAAAATTCATCAAAACTGTATTCTTTATTGCGTCCACCGTAACAGACGAGCCTGGCGTTAGTTTCGCACATCATTTTTAATACCTTTTCTATGTCAGGCATAACCTTAACGGGATGCTCTCGCAGATATTGTTCACGGACTTTAAAAAATTCTTTGATGACATGATTGCCAGAGAAAGGTAATTTGCATGCTAAAGCTAAATTATGCCCTGCAGTCACTTGTGGTGATCCCCATACGCTACGCTCAATGTCTGACGTATACTTTACGCCATGCTGCTCAACAAAAATCTTTATTGCTGGACTATAGGTGTCATTAAGTAATACGCCATCACTATCTATTGCAAATGCCTTTATTTTATTTAGTTTCATACTTTATCCTTTTTTAATGATACTGAGAAAAAATGACCGAAGCATTCTGCCCACCAAAGCCGATTGAGTTGCTCAAAACGTGGTTTATACACTGATCATTCACGACATCCATAGGGATCTTCAAATCTATGTTAGGGTCAATCACCCTGAGGCCTGCAACAGGGGGAATTGTTTGGTATCGGAGTTTGAGAATCGAGAAAATTGCCTCCATGGCTCCAGAAGCCGCTAAACAATGGCCCGTTACACCTTTGGTTGACGTCACATAAGTATTATTTCCAAATATCGAAGCCAACACCTGACCCTCAATTTGGTCGTTAAGCGGGGTTGATGTACCATGAGCATTAATGCAATCTATCTGCTCAGCAGTTAATGATGCATTGACGAGAGCTGCGGTAATAGAGCTACGGAGACCTAACCCGTCACTCGCCGGGGATGTGACATGGTTTGCGTCATTGGCACTCCCATAGCCGGTAATCTGTGCGTAAATAGATGCGTTCCTTTGTAGAGCATGTTCCTCGCTTTCAATAACCATCATGGCGGCTCCTTCGGACATCACAAAACCATCCCTGTCGATATCAAAAGGGCGGGATGCGGTTTTCGGATCTACGTTCTTTGATAATGCTCCAATTCTGGAAAATGCAGATACAACCATCGATGTCAGAGGTGCCTCGCTAGCACCTGCGAGAACAACGCTGCATTCACCAGATTCTATTAGTCCTTTAGCGATGCCAATCGCATCTGTTCCTGATGCACAGGCTGTCCCGATCGTGTAGGTTGGACCTGTAATGCCTAATTCAATAGCAATATTTCCAACGGCCATACTGGCCATGGTCGAAAGTATATAAGCAGCCCCGATAGTCCCCGTACCTTCTTTTGAGGCTCTCTCAGTTAAGTGCTCAATAGTTGTTATTCCTCCCAGAGAGTTTCCCAAAACTATACCGATACGTTCATTTCCCATGCAGAGACTTATCCCTGAGTCCTTTATTGCCTCACTTGCAGCATAGAGCGCATAATGTATAAAAGGGTCTGTACGCCAGATAAGTGATTTTTTTAGATATTTCTCAGAATTAAAATCTGTTATTGGGCAGCAGATGCTAATGCCTGTATTTTTTATCCTTTCATCATAAGTTGCAGAGCAGGTTTTTTGGATGAGTGATAGCCAACATTCTTCAGGATTTTTACCTGAACTACTTAAAATACCTATCCCACTGACTACAACTTTATTTTTCATGTTCAATTTCCTCAATTTTAATTGCTATGGTCTGTAGCGTATCCTCACTCACTAACCCCAATGTTTCACTTTTTAGTTCAAAAGCTCGTTCTATCTCTATTTGTAGATCAATGATAGAGATAGAATCGAATCCTAAGTCTAATAGTGATTTTGTTTCTGTTATGTCATCGGTAGACACACCAAATTCATTACAAAAAATATTGATAATTTTAATCATACATCCTCGCCAATTTTAAAGTGATTTTTGCTACTACTTTATTATCTTGCACTATGTCTATTATGAAAAGGTCGTTAATAACATCACTTTCTTTAAAGTCGATCTTCAGATAACAACATGCTGAATTTTCTACGTAATTAAAGAAATAGCCACTAATTAACTCAGTGGTTAATCTATCACACCTTATATTCTTTATTGTGCTCTCATAGAGATAGCACGTTTGCTTTGCCGCTTCAGTTAAGTTAATGCCTGTAATATGATCCTGAGGATGATCGTTATAGGACTGGTTTTTCTCTCTTAGTACAAATGCGCAGATGAAACTGTCCTGTGTACAGTTAACGCTGGCTATGGAAACATTGAGATCGTCTGAGTAGCCTACTTGCCCTGCAGGTGCTAAAATTAGTTGAGGTAATATAGTTTTTGATGAGTATTTCTTTTCTCTTAATAGTTTGTAACTTTCATTACTAGCATATCCTACAACTATTCTTACATAAGCAATGGGTTCATTTTCCACTTGGAAAATTGTAGTGAAGACATTGCTGCGGTTTTTTTTGTTACTAGGCCAATCAATAAAAACATCTGCGGTCAAACTCTCTATTTTACTTTTAATATAATGAATTGCATTACTAGTAACTTGCCAACTTTTTAGAATGAATTTACTTTCCAGTGGAATGCCTAATATAATATGTGACACATAGGTTTCAACCTGACGTGCGCATTCAAGTAAAAACATTGGATTGATATCATTTTCCGTGGCGCTAAAATCATCATAGTGTGGATGGTTTAGTTGCGCGCAGAAAGATGCCGTAAAACGAGTGTCAGATATTTTTACCAGACTCTTTAAGAAAATCTCTGACTCATTTTTTTATGGGTGTAAATTTTCAACTCGTCTATACTGTGCAAAATGATTCACCTAAGTTATTGCCATAACTGTTTATACTACTTTCTGTTACTTTTTTTAACTGTCGTTTCTGACAGGTAGACCCTTTTTGAAATTTTAAAAAAATATTATTCATTGATTTTTTAATATTATATTCATAGCGTTGAGTTGTCGGTAAGCTAACACGGTTAATTGGTGATAAATGATGCGTCAGAATGTTGAGTGGCATTTTACTTTTATCCAGTGTATGCAAGATAGGATGGGCGCTAATGAGGTTGTGTAGTATAAGTTTATATTTTTTCTGATACGGGAGGCTTTGTTGAATAAATCGGGTTTAGATAAAACTACCCCCTATCAGTCGTTTTCTCAGGCAATCCGTACACTTTTTGGCATGCTGCACGCGTCATTTTGTTTAAGGCACGGATCATGACCATAGCCTCTCCGACCTGTGCATCATAGTCACGCAGCGTAAGATGCCCGCCGAACAGTTGTTTTACACGATACATCGCCGTTTCCGCCACCGACCGCCGGTTTTAAGCTGTATTCCATTTCCAGTAGGCATGACTCCCCGTAAGCCGCTGCCTCGCTACCGCCTGATTTCTGTCCGCGTACTCCGTTGGCCAGTAACCTGCGCGGGCTCGCGGTGGGATCAGTGCCTTTATTTTCTTACGTCTTAGCTCGTCATGGCACCGCTTTGTGTCATAAGCACCGTCTGCTGAAGCCACCTTGATTTTCCGGTGGGTCTGCCGGATAAGACCCGGGAATGCCTCCGCATCAGTCACGTTGTTCAGTGACAGGTCAGCACAGATAACCTCGTGGGTATCGGCGTCCACGGCGAGGTGCAGTTTTCGCCAGACGCGGCGCTTTTCCTTACCGTGCTTTTTAACCTTCCACTCGCCTTCGCTGAAAACTTTTAAGCCGGTGGAATCAATAACGAGATGGGCAATCTCGCCGTGCGTGGGGTTTTTAAAAGGAATGCAGACCGACTTGGCCCGTCTGCTGATGCAGGAATAATCCGGACAACGAAGCGGGAGCTTCATTAACGTAAAAATGGAATCAATGAAGCCCTGAGCGGCACGTAGCGTGAGGCGAAAGACGCGTTTGAGCATCAGTACGGTGGAAATAGCTAACGCAGAATAACGTTGTGGACGCCCTCGTGAAGTCGTTTTTGGCTCGTCGTACCAGGCATGGATGACTGACTCATCAAGCCAGAATGTCAGTGAACCCCGATTGACGAGAGCCTTGTTGTAGGCCGTCCAGTTAGTGATCTTGAATTTTTGCTTTGCCACGGGATACCGCTATGGGATCAGGAGTGCGATGATCTGATCCTGATTGCAGTCAGAAGTTCGATTTATTCAACAAAGCCGCCGAAGATCAGATGTGACTAAAAGTGGCAATATATTATTAATGTATTGCCACTCTAAATACATTCATTTGTAACGGGGGATTATAAATAACATTACATGCTATTTATATAATAGGGTATTGGCTGGCCTTGTTAAATATGAAATTTATAGAGCTGTGTAAGTCCTCGATCAAGCGATAGTCAACTCTTTTTATTCTTAATGTACTTCCTTGGGAAAGTCCCTCGTTTTTGTGTTTTTCGAATTTTGCGGGGTCAAGATTTACACGAAATGTGTAAAAAAGTCCTTCAGCAAAGAAACTGACTTTAAACTCTTTGTCGTTGTGCCTTACATAAAAAGGACATAAAATGTTACTAATTAAATATATTCTATTTTCACTGAAGGGGTCGTAAACCACTGTAATATCTATTTTTAATACTTAATTTATCTTTAGTTTTTCATTAACTAATAATGTATTATTTAATAGGTAATGCCTTATTATATCTGAGATCTCAACGGGAAGATCAACGTTTCTAAATTCATCTGGTCTAGACTGTGACATTCTCCAAAATATACTCAGACAATATAAATAAAAGCGACTGTGGTCATAGTTATAGACTATGATGTTCTTATGTCCTTTAACTATATTATTGCTTCTTCTTAATAGGCTAAGGCCATAGGATTCAAATGATGAACTAAAGAGTTGCTCACAGTCGTGGCAAAGTAATTTCTCTCTAAGACTAACATTTTCATATTTTCATATTTTAGTATTTTGTCATCGGTACGTACGGCGATAAGTTGTGGAGATTTTCTACGAACCTTTTTTATAAAACTGTTAGGGATAATATGAGAGAAAGATAGTTTTTTAGCTTTATAGCAAAAAGCGCACTTCTCATATTCTTCTACCATTTCCATATACCTAAATGATGATCGTATGAGAATTGTAACTCGTTTTGGGGGAAATGTTTACCACCTAACTTGTTGGTTCTACGGGAGTCTGTTCAACGAACATTTGAGGGCGGCCCTGTTCGGAGGGGCGAGAGGGATGTGTAACGTGTGAGTTTGGGTATTTTTGTGGTTAAAACTGAATTTTAGCTGATAGGTTCGGTAGTAGATTACTTAGAGATACCTTTTCACAATATCCTATAAATATCCTAGAAAAGCCAAAGGGGCTACGCTGTTAACGTAACCCCTTGATAAATTTGGTGGCCCCTACTGGACTTGAACCAGTGACCAAGCGATTATGAGAACCATTCAGGCCAACCGAAAAACAATGACTTAGTTAAATAACAATAGGTTGCGTGGGCAATAGAGGGCAATACAAGGCAATACTCCTAACTTCATGCGACACTTTTGCGACATTTTGTCAGTGGGTTAAGCCTAATGGCATCTTCAAAATGATCGGGTGCAAAATGGGCGTATCGCATGGTCATTTTAATGTCGGTATGACCGAGTATTCTTTGTAAAACCAGAATGTTTCCGCCATTCATCATGAAGTGACTCGCAAACGTGTGCCGTAAAACGTGGGTCATCTGTCCATCAGGTAACACAATATCGGCCCGCTCAATCGCTGAACGAAAGGCGTAGTAGCATGGTGAAAATAGGGCACCATTCCGTTTAGGTAGCTCGGCCGCAAGCAAAGGGTCAATCGGTATCGTACGGTTTTTCTTCCCTTTGGTTTTAACAAACGTGATTTTGTTCCCTGACACCTGGGTTCTCTTCAAACTTTCTGCTTCACTCCATCTGGCCCCCGTCGACAAACAGAGTTTAGCGACCATTTCCAGATCCTTGGCGGAACTGTTTCGGCATTCACGCAAAAGTGAGTCAATCTGCTCATCGGTAAGGTAGGCCATTTCGCTTTCATCAATGCGAAACTGACGCACATTTTCAAGCGGATTTGGCTGTACCCATTCACCCAATCTTCTGAGCTCGTTAAACACCGCAAGAAAATAAGCTAGTTCAAGGTTCATAGTGCGGGGAGAAACCTTTGTTACTCGTTTCGTCCTGGCAAAATGACCTGCAAGGCGTTTAGCTCGATAGGCCGTAAAGAGTTGAGCCGTGAATTCTGTAGCAAGAGGGAATCCCATACACTCCGCAGCCCATAGCATCGCGCTTTTACGTTTCTCACCATCATTCAAGGTGATGCCATGGCGGCTAAACCATAGTTCAACCAATTCTGTCAGTCGGCGTTTTTCTTTACCTTCACCCAACCAGGGGGCTGACTCAATTTGATCAAGCGTATAATTCTCGAATGCAATCGCTTCGCCTTTTGTGGCAAACCTTTTGCGAACCCGCTTGCCTTCTTTACCGCTGCTACGGTCAACGGTGTAAAAGTCTGCTATCCAGCGCCCATCAGGCAGCTTTCTTACTGGCATTACTTATTCCACCGTCAAGACTACGCGACCAAGTACAGTTATATCCTCTAGGGCACAATCAAAAGCAGCCCCAATACCGCTAATGCGCACCTTCTTAACAGGTATACGTGTGAGTGTGCGTATGCCTATTTTTCCCTCAATTTCGACTAACCATAAGCCATCATTTACTTCACTGAAATGCTTTTCAACGATGTACTGAATTCTGTCATCGACTATGCATACTGGCAGAGTGGGTAGGCTGTTGGAGTCCAGAAACATTCCTGCATCGAACAGAATGGAACCAAAGTCATGCAACTGACCGCTAACTAGCTTTTGTCTAGTTATGTTCAGTGCGCTTGTGTCACCACTTTCAAATTTTTTGCCTTTGCCAGTTGCGATCCATTCTAGTGTTGCCCCTGTTTCTAACATGCAGCGAACAACAATATCTGCCGGAAAAATATCCCGCTTATAACGCATTGCCATGCTACTTGAAGCTATGCCTAGGTGATCAGCTAGCTGTACTTTCATTTTGAATCCGTAGGCTTCTAGGACTCTATCTAGCACTGCGGAACCACCTTTAGTGAAGTCTATCTGCATCATGGAGTGAACTTTTCCTTGATTTTAGCTTTAAGTGAACTTAAAGTTCGCTGCGTAGCTTTTGGTGAGTATTGACCTTTATTGCCATGTATTGCCGTACACGGTTTAACAGACGGAGTTTGCCTTATGAGACCTAACATTACAATTATCATCCCCGAACCCTACATCCCGCTTGATGAGTATTGCCGCCGTACAGGTACCAATAAAGAAACGGCTAAGAACCTGATCGAGTATGGAAAGCTTCCTATCAAACCAAAGGGCAAGCAAAAGAACGGATTGATCGAAGTGAATATGGCAGCCCTGACAGTTCGAGCCTTGAGTGAATGTAACGTCGCTCTTCAGGCTTAATCTATCTTACCGATTAGAGTAGAGCTAACCATGTTTGATTATGCCGTTTCTAAACATCCGCACTTCGAAGAAGCCTGTCGCCAGTTCCCGGCGCGCCATAACGTAACGCAGTTAGCGCAACAGGTTGGTATGAATGCACAAACGCTGCGCAACAAGTTGAGCCCAGGACAACCGCATCAACTCACTTGCGCCGAGTTGCTGGCGATTACCGATGCTACAGAAGACTCCAGCCTGCTTGATGCCATGCTGGCACAGATTAACTGTATGCCTTCAGTGCCAGTCAATGAGGCGAGTGCTGGCAACATCCCAGCCTATGCCCTTCATGCCACCGCCGCGATGGGCTCTATCGCTGCCGCTGCGGTACAAGGCGACCATAAAACGCCTGTCCGCAAGTCTGCCTTGCTGGAAAGCGTCAACACCGCGATCCGCCATTTGTCACTAATCGGTCTGACCGTTCAAAACCGCATCCAATCAACCCCAGCACTAGCCTCTACCGTTGATGTGATTAGTGGCCTGGGTGCCGTTGCCGGTTTAAGTTGAGGTTATAGCTATGCCTATCTCGATTGCTCCATTGCTAAAACGCCAAAGCCCATCACGCCATTTTGAGCATGGTTTCATTGAATTGCCGGGCGGTAAATGCTGGCGGCCATATCACGATCAGGCTGCATTACTGCGCGGTCTGTCCACTGTTAAACCAGCGCCACTGCTGCGCCGTTTGTTCTGCCGTTAATTGGGGTTGATATGTTACTGGCAACAGACACACAAAAAGCTATCGGCATTAAGCGCATTTCCCAGATTAAGCGGGAACTGTTTGCCTACAGGAAAAACGTGGCACAAGAGGCTTTTGATAAATCGCCACCGCATATCCGCAAGACAATCTGCTTCCATGCCGAGCTGAAAGCCCGCCATGTACTCATGACGTTTGCCGAAATGAGCTACACCGAGCGCCAGAAAATCATCTGGGCGCTGAATGACCTGATTGATTTATCAAAAACCTTACCGCGTTTCATCAGTGATGATGATTGCGAATTAAACAGTAATTAACCCCCCTGGTGACATTCTGGCGTAAACCCGCCGGGCATCGCTTTGCTTGAATTGAGGAATTGACCCCATGAATAAACACATTATCGGTATTGATAAAGGCAATGAGTCGGATCACGACAGGGTGATCGTGCTGCTCAATACCGCTCGCCTTGATGAACGTAAAAATCAGGCGGAAGTGGCCGCCGCTCGCCTGGTTCGTCTGGCGTCGCATATTGCACAAAACGGCTTGAACGCTATCGAGGCAGTGGAGTTACTGCGCCAAGAGGCTGAAGCCATCGAACACAAAGCGCAGGAGCTGCACTGATGGCTGACCTCATGGATATCGCACAAGAGCGTCAAGCGCTGATCCTGGACGCACAGATCGCTAATGCCCGTAAGTCCTCGGTTATGCCTTCGGCTTTTAAATGTGAAGACTGCGATGCACCGATCCCAGAAGCCCGCCGCATTGCCCTGTTGGGCGTAGAAACCTGCGTTGCCTGTCAGCACCTGCGTGAAGCCAAGCGCCGCCATTATGCGGTGCAGGCATGACCAGCTTCCTTATCGTTTTCGGTCTGCTGCTGCTTGCAGTGGGCTTTTTTTGGGCCGCTGATTTAAGTGATGCGGAATACGCTCGCAGACCTGAAGTGCAACCTTATGACTGAAGGCAATCCGTGGGCTTATTCCTGGAACCTACCGCGCCCGGCGATTGCCGGGCCAGTAAGACCGCTTACCCGTGAGGAGCACGCTCAGGGGCAAGCTGTTTTGCGCAATATCCATTCCTTGCCGCAATTTCTCAGTGCGGGCTTTTTGTCTCGCCATGACTACCTGCTGAAAAGCAAAGGGCTGCACGATGCCAACAAGTGGCTGGTGCTGCAATTTGATCGCCGTATTTGGCCTCGCATCCAAACTGTTAACGATAAAAACGCGATGGATCTCCATGCATCACCCTGTTTTATGTCGGAGCTTGATAACTACGCCAGCTTGCCGGGCATGGATGATAAGACGTTGAAGCGTTTTGCTGACCGGATCGCCGGGCAGTTGATGCAGAACTATGAGCGTTATTGCGAAGCGTTTCTGGCTGAGAACGGCGGCGATAATACAGGCCTGTTAGATGATGGTATCCAGGCAACGTTTTATTCCCAGGTTGCGGGCATGGCCCGCGCTTTCAATGTTACCCCGATGCACTGGCGTAAATACCGTAAAGGCAAGCTGGATACTCAGTCAGCAGTAGCCAGTCTGTCGCGGTTGGTGAATGCTGAGTGGTGGGAACGCCAACTGAAAGCCCAGCGCACCCGCTGGCGTGAAGCCTTGCTGATTGCGGTGGGTAATGTGAACCGGGGAGTTTCAGCCTATGCCAGTAAGCAGGCGATCCGCGAAGTGAAAGCCCGCCGCCAGTCCAATCTGGATTACCTGAACAGCCGGGAACTGGAGAACGCCGACACAGGAGAACGTATCAGTCTTATCGACAAGGTGATGGCGAGTATCTCCAACCCGGAGATCCGTCGGATGGAGTTAATGGCAATGATCGCCGGTGTCGAGAAAGCCGCTGCCGAGTACGGTCATAAGGGCTTGTTTATCACCATCACCACGCCATCCAAATACCATCCGACGCGTACCCTCGGCAAAACCAATCCCAAGGTGCAGTTTAACCACAACTGGGATGAGGAAGCTTACACACCCAAAGACGGCCAGCGTTACCTGGTCAAGCTGTGGAGCAAGATCCGCACCGCGTTTAAAGATAATGACCTGCAGGTTTATGGCGTGCGAGTCGTTGAGCCCCATCACGATGCAACCCCGCACTGGCACATGATGCTGTTCACCACCAAAGATCAGCGCCAACGGGTGATCGATATCATGCGCCGTTATGCCATGGCCGAAGATGGCGACGAACGCGGCGCAGCGAAGAATCGTTTTGACTGCAAGCACCTGAATAAGGGCGGCGCGGCAGGCTATATTGCGAAGTACATCGCAAAAAATATCGATGGTTATGCCCTGGACGGTGAGCGCGACCATGAAACCGGTGAGCTGCTGACCGAGACCGCCGCCGCCGTTACCGCCTGGGCGTCAACCTGGCGTATTCCTCAATTCCACTCCATCGGCCTGCCTTCCATGGGCGCTTACCGCGAATGTCGCCGCATCCGCTCTATCAGCCTGGCAGATGACTTTGACGCTAGTGTTGAGGCTGTTCGCGCTGCTGCCGATGCCGGAGATTTTGCCGCCTACATCCTGGCGCAGGGTGGGGCCAACGTTCCCCGCAAGGAACAGACCGTGCGTGTTGCTCGCCGCATTGCAGATGAACTCAACGCCTACGATGAAGAAGTGCAGAAGGTGATCGGCATTTTCGCTCCGCACCTGGGTAGCTCACACATTCATGAAACTCGCACCACCCAATGGCGCATTGTCGCCAAGGCTGTTGACCTTGAGGGCTTGACCTTAAAAAGCGCCTCTGGCGCGCCTCGGAGTCCTGTCAATAACTGTGGGTTGGGCGGCAGCAATGAGGCAACAGATCAGCAGGATGAGGAGCCCGTAGAGGCCGTGGCGGTGCTGGAGCACCCACCGGAAACCCCAATTGACTGGAATGATACGACCGTTACACGGTCTGTTATGGCGCGAATTAGGGCTAATGCACCACAGATAAACAGAACACAGTGCAGCAACAACGCGTATCGAGGGCGAACGGTGGCCCCATCTGCCCGTTTAACCCCTGATGAGCGTGCTCGGATCCCTCGGATTAACTCAGAATTGGTGCAACAGGGTATCCAGGCCGAACGCTGGGAACTGGAAGTGCTAGCGCGTGGTACTAAAGTCAAATTTGGTGATATATCAATGCAGTATGAGCCGGTTAAGGATTGGGCAAGCTTCGAATAATCAGTTGCGCAATGAGAATTAATAGTTAATACTGTATATGCATACAGTTAATTGTAAGCATCGGAGGAAAGTAGGGTGCATTTACCAGCAGTGGAAGACGTGGTCATTTTGGAACGTATTGAGCTCATCGCCCGCCTTGGGGTTTGTTATGAGAGCCAGGCAAGAGATAAAGAGATAGCACTGATATGGATTTCAGAATTGGCGGGTGAGATGAAAAGCAGTTTCAGCCCGGAAAAAGCGGCGGTGATCAAGCAGCTCGCAACAGTTTAGTAATCCATAGCAGGTAGCAGCATGAAAAGAGAGATGAACCTAGCTTCGGCACTGCATGAAGCACTGAAATTTACCGACAAAGGTCGTCGGATTAAAACGGTGGATTTCATCCATGCGGCCTCACAGCTCGGTATCCATATGACACCGGCAGAGGCGAACTACTACATTTTGCACTGGTCTGGGCACCGCTTCAGGGTGATTGAGGAGGGGCGCTATCAGCAGAATACTTACCTCATGGCTCCTTAGATTGGCTATGCATGCACTGAGTGCATGAATTTGCATAATGATCCGGTGCGATTCTTACCCCCGCAGCGTCAGCCTTGGCGCGGATCGCGCCGGATCACGCAACTGCATGAAAAGCGACACATGAAGCGGGCAGGCGAGGCGGGGATAGCATTGCGCGCCGATGGCAGGCAATGCTATCAAAAACTATTATTGGTCAGCTTCAAATCCACCTAAATTGATTTGTGGGGGAATTTCGGGGGTGTACAAAACACTATTTACATCATTAGACATTGACCACAAAAGCTTCCCATTTTTCAGAACATAGGCTACTGGGATTTTTGGGTTGTTAATATCTTTTCCATTTTGATACCATCGTTCTTCCCATTGAGAATAATAATACTCTAAATCCTCAGGCATTAGTAAATGAATTGACTGGATAGTAATGTTTCTATAGATTGCAAAAACCCAGGGGACCTGTCTATATTTTGCAATAATAGTTGGGTTCATATGATGATGGGTTGAAAAAGACTTTGTTAATTCAATGTTTACGGATTTTAGTTCATACTCAGTGCCTGACGAATCCTTCGCATCGTTGCCTTCTCGTCCTGGTAATACCTCTAGGCTGAGGGTTAATAGGACTTGAAGCAATTTCCCACCATTATCTTGAAATATATCATTTATTCCATGTTTGTTTGCTAATGATTGATATTCTTCAATAGCAGGCCAGAGTTGAATTAAATTATTAAGATCTTCATGGTTTTTAAATATCATTGCTATGACTTCTCCAATAGAGAGGCAGGAGAAACATTCAAGGCAAGAGCAATACGTTCAATGTTGTCTATCGAGATGTTGCGTTCTTCCCTTTCTACAGAACCAACGTATGTCCTGTGCAGTCCTGCCAAGTCAGCTAGTGCTTCCTGAGACAAGCCTTGTTCCTCCCTTAACCTCTTGATGTTATGAGCGAAAATTTGTCTTGTGATTGAGGGGTTTATCTTTTGCTTCATTCGAGAGACAATGATGCTTTGATGACAATAGATCTACAGACTATGAGTAGCACTTATGACTGTTTTAGATAGAAAGCCTGCGTACAGCACAAAATTTGGTTCAATTTATATCGGTGACTCATTAGATTTGTTAGCAGAACTACCTGATAACAGCATAAACTTAGTCATGACTAGTCCTCCTTTTGCTTTACAAAGAAAGAAGGAATATGGGAATCACGATCAACACGAATATATTGATTGGTTCCTACAATTTGCAAAGCTTGTTTTTAGAAAACTTAAGGATGATGGTAGCTTTGTCGTTGATTTTGGTGGTTCTTATATGAAAGGGGTACCTGTAAGAAGTGTTTATAACTTTCGTGTATTGATCAAGATGATAGATGAAGTGGGATTCTTTCTTGCAGAAGATTTCTATTGGTTTAACTCGTCTAAGTTACCTAGCCCTATTGAATGGGTAAATAAAAGGAAGCTAAGAGTAAAAGACTCTGTAAATACAATATGGTGGTTCAGTAAAACTGAATGGCCAAAATCTGATGTGACTAAAGTTCTGGTTCCTTATAGTGATAGAATGAAAAAACTCATAGAGAACCCTGATAAATATTACTCACCTAAGATGCGCCCATCGGGGCACGATATTAGTAAAAGCTTTGGCAAGGATAATGGAGGCGCTATTCCACCAAACTTATTACAGATTCCTAACTCGGAGTCTAATGGTGGCTATCTGTCTAGTTGTAAGAGACTTGGAGTTAAAGGCCATCCAGCACGCTTTCCATCCAAACTTCCTGAGTTCTTTATTAAAATGTTAACTGAGCCTGGTGATTTAGTGGTTGATATATTTGGTGGTTCTAATACTACAGGACAAACTGCCGAGTTGTTAGAAAGAAATTGGATGTCTTTCGAATTGTCCCAGGAATATGTTGCCGCATCCGCATTCCGCTTCTTGGACAAGGGTACTGAGACAGAAGAGTTGCAGAAGGTTTATGATAATATATTAAATGGGGAAGATGTTGATTTAAGGAGTAAACAAGCTCCGCTTGATATTATATTGAAATGATTTTTATGTTCGCCTTGTTCGGCGAACATTATTACATCTTATGAACGAGTAATCATCTCTGTACTTTAGTTTATTCGTTCAGTAATTCATAGTTGGAAAATAGAATGACCTCCTTACCAACCCATGTGTTTATCTCCTTCATCCGCTCTTGCAATGGCATCAATTCATTCCTCACAAACACCTGAGCAGCCTTCTCCACATCCCCAAACCCTCCCGTATTATTCGGAATGATCCCCATCATCTGCGGCGGTACGCGGTGCGCACTCAACAGGTCATCCCGGCTGGAGTTCTTGATATTGAAAAAGTCATCCTTGGTAGCGACTTCACTCAATGGCAAAATCTTGATGCCGTCGGGCTTACCGTTCGGTGCGTACATAAACAGGTTACGGAAGTTACCTAAGCCCTTGGTATCGCGCATTGCCTGGCGCATCCGGTCTACATCACTTGTGCTTTGCGCTGCATCTGTCATATACAGGATGTAACCGGCGTGCGCGCCGTTCTGGTAATACTTGCGGCGGAATAAGGTGGCGGCTTCGTTGAGCCATGCGGAGTTAAGCGCGCTCAGGTATTCCGGCAGGCCATACAGTTCCTGGTTAACATCGGGTTCAATCAGATGAAACACGCTACCTGGTGCGAACTGGTGCGCCTCCTTCCAATCCTGTACAAACCAATAGGTATCCGGTTCGATACCCCGGCGGGTGTATTTGGCCGGGGAGCACTGCAGGCGCAGCGGTTCACCGAGTTGGTTCTTACGCAGTTCCAGGAAAGCATTACCAAACACCAGGTAATCCAGCGCATAGCGGCTAAATTCCTGCTGGCTTAACAGCGGGTGCGGAATAAAGGTGGAGGCCAGAATATTGCGCTTCACAAACATTGGTGAACTGTGATGTACGGCGGCCCGCATACTGCGCGCCAGTCCATCAAAGCTGATCGGCGGCTCGTACCATTTGCCGTTACCGCAACATTCCAGGTGATCCAGGATTTCCCGCTTATCCATCACCGGTGATGGCTCCCCAAAGGTAAACGCCTCCACGTTCTGCGGGGCGGCGGGTTGCGTGGTGGTGAAAGCCTTACGGCCTTTGCGCTTGCTCATCAGTAAAACTCCAAAATATTCGGGCTGCTGTGGCCGCTACCGGCGGTCAGCGGTTCGTTTAACAGGGCGTGCATGATTGCCCAGGCCAGATCGGCATGGCTGGCTTCTTCACTGCGGCTGGCGGTGTAGGTCGAACGCGCACCGCTGGCGGTCATGGTTTTGCGGATCGCCATAAATGAGGCGGTGATATCGGTGTGGCTGGTGTCGTATTCCAGGCAACCGCGCCCGATGGTGTCTTTGGCCTTTAGCACCATGGCGGTCTTGATTTCCGGGGTGTATTTGATTTCACGGGCGGCAGGGAAGAACTCTCGTACCAACTGGAACACCCCTTGCCCGACGGTGGTCGCATCGATACCGATGTATTCCACGCAGTATTTCTCGGTGAGGTCTTTGATTTTCTGCGCCTGGTCGGCAAAGTTCATGCCTTGCCACTGGTGGCGCTCCAATACACGGAACTTGCCCCCGGCCACCATCGGCGGGGCAATGACCGCACACCCGGCACTGTCGCCGCCGTTGGCTTCTGAGGGGTCGTAACCGATCCACACCGGGCGATAACCAAAGGGCCGCACGGCATACGGGTTGACGTCTTCCCATTCTTCCAGCGTATCCACCATGCAGCTCTGCAACTCGACGAACGGGAACACCGAGGCGCTATCGTCCACGAATTCGCACATCAACAGGTTCTGATACTCGGACGGGCTGTATTCGAGCGTGAGCTGATTGAGGTCGAACAGGTTACAACCGCCGGTCAGCGCATCTTCGACCGTGACTATCTGTCGCCACTGCCCATCCTCACACAGCACGCCTTTCGATAGGTGGCTGTGGCTAAGGTCGAGCTGAATGTGATCGTTCTTGCTGCGGCGGCCTTTGTTGAACAGTTCCCCCGACCAGAACGGATAAGCGGAGTGCGCCAGACTGGATGGCGTAGAAAAGTAGGTGGTGCGCCATTTCTTGTGCAGCGACATGCCACTGGCGACCTTGCGCAGTTCCTGGAACTTGGGGATCCAAAAGTATTCATCCAGGTACAGGTTACCGGTGTAACTCTGCGCGGTGCGCACGTTGGTGCCGAGGAACAT
>Ga0302347_1000305_pt1 | contig 86695 bp, 50 predicted proteins | sample PhyWR1_FD_202178 | JGI IMG/M metagenome (GOLD analysis project Ga0302347, IMG submission 202178) | Leaf surface microbial communities from wheat plants in UC Gill Tract Community Farm, Albany, California, United States - DLSL W.R1 (v2)... | ecosystem: Host-associated > Plants > Phyllosphere >... | reverse complement strand
TGCTTGCGGTAGAGCAATCCGAAGGCCAGATTCTCCTTGGAGCCCGCGTAGGCAGGGTTGATAACGTTCATGTTGTACATGTACTGCGTGTAGTGGGGATCCTGCTGCGCGTTGGCGTCAAACAGGCTTACAAGCGCAATTACTGCTGCAAAATAGATTCTTTTCATCTGTGTGGTTAATTGGTTCTTTTTTGCTTAAGAAAAGATTTCTGCTGCCGCATTATTGCTCCCTGTTAATGTAAACCCAGCCGGTCTTGCTTTCGCCATCGCCTGTTTCAAGAGAATAGAAGTAAGTTCCCGTTGGCAGTTCCTTACCGCTGCTGTCCTGTCCATGCCATTCATCAACATAATTTTTGAAGCTATAGACCTCTTTTCCAAAGCGGTTAAAGATAACTATTTTTCTAACATTCAGTCCGGTCAGGTCAAAATTTTGGTTGTAATCATCCCCATTTGGCGAAATTCCCCTCGGGATCATACATGGCCTCGGCTCAATCATTCTTGTGGCGGAAACCTGACAACCTTCGGTTGTTGTTATCGTTACTGAATATTCACCCGCTGCAGCAACCTCAATTTCCTTTGTGGAGGCGGTAAATCCGTCCGGTCCTGTCCACGCATATGTTGCGGTATCGGGGTTAAAACTGCCATCCAATGCTACAATTTCTGCCATGTACCTGTTGCCGCGGCATCCTTCCTGTATATCAAAATCAGGATCGATAACTTGGGCCGTTATGGTAAACTGTTTAATGGCAACGCACCCGCTGAATGTGTCTTCTATGCGCACGTAGATCGTTTGTACAGGCGTAACATTTTCATACGTCTCATCAATCGCCCCCGTGTCGTTGCCGGCATCATCAGCAGAGATGTGATAGGTTATCGTGTAGTCCTCTACCGCATTTCCATTCAGGATTACGGTAGTGTTTTCGCTAAAGTCGAATGTAGCAGTGCCGTTGGTATTACAGATTACCAGGTTTTCAGGATTGCCTGTAGTTGCCGCAACTGAATCATAGAATTCGATAACTTTTGATTTCACTGCCACACAGGTAGAGCTGATGTATTGTGCCTGTATCGTATAAGTGCCCGGCTGGCTGACTGTAATTGCAGGAGAAGTTGCCCCCGGTATAGTTACATCATTCCTAAGCCATGTAATGCTGTAAAGGGCAGGGTCGAGCTCACTGTCTATTGTAAAGGTTTCCCCTTCGCAAAGCGCGGTTTGGGTGTCGACCAGAAGGTCGTCACCCAAATCGATATTCCCGATATCAAATGGCCCGATAAATACGGCTGAATCCAGCAACTCGTCATTCCTGTCGGCAATAACCAGCTTTATATGGTATACGGTGTTTACCACCACATCCGATTCTGCCGTAAGCAATACGGTTTGCCCGTTGTAGTTAATGTCGGCGTTCATGGCATTGCTGCCCTGGTTGTTCTGCGCGTAATATTCTGGGTTGGCAGGGGCGCAGTCGTCGTTAGCACCATCGCGGATAGTTACTACCGATATGGGCGTGTTCGAACCCGGAAGTACGGCAAGGTTGGTGGTTACGCCGGTTTCGGTATTGGTCAGAAAGAAAGCAAACGCATCTGAAAATGTACACTGGTACTGCCCGTATTCTTCCGAAGCAAAAATGAACGGAAAGCTGATGTGGGCTGTAAGCGGCACAAAGTCAAATTCCAGTACCGTGGCGTTATAATAATTTTCCAGTCCTGCATCTATTCCCAGTCCCTGTATGTAGTTGAAGAGGTCGGTATCGCCCGTCCACGACTCATTACCGCCGTTAAGTTCTGTAGTGTTTGGGCCGCGAGAGCGGAAAGCGTTACCGGTACTAAGCACTACACCTTCTTCTATAGGAAAGCCGGAACCATTTGCATCAAAGTAAGCGATACCGTTGGCAGAATTAAAGCCATTTGTGTTTCCGGTCTTCCAGGTAAGGTTGGATACCTGAGCACAGGCCGTACTTACCAGTACATCCGATATCAGTTCCGGAACGGTGTAAGTCGTGTCGTCTGTAAATACAGGCGGGGCAGGGGTGGTTACGCATACCGTAAATGCGGATGTCTGTCCCGGATCGGGCGTTAACGTAAAAATCCGCAGGGTATATACCTGTCCCGGTGTAAGGTAGGCCGCGTTGCTGCTGTTGCTTGTGCTGCAATATTGCAGGGACAGGCCGTCGCAGCCGCTTCCCTGGTACAGAGCATGTACCAATACAGAGGTGCTTCCGGTGATATTGGTTAACGCAATATCATGGTTGGTAGTCGTGGCTGTAAAGGTGAACCATACATCGTCGTCCGAAGTACCATTGCAGGTATTTACCATAGCCGATTCTGTTGCCGAATAAATGGTACCCGTTACAAATTCCGTGCATGCCGTACCGGTGTTTACCGGAACAACAATGGCATTAGCGCACTCATCATTTACAGGCGGCGGTGGGGGTGTAGCCACACAGATATTGAATGCTGAGGTCTGCCCCGGTGTAGCTGTGGTGGAATATACACGCACTTTGTATACCTGCCCTGCAGTAAGCCCGTTGGCTATGCTGCGGTTGTTGTCGCTGCAGTATACCTGGGTCATGGTGCCACAGTCGTTACCGGCATACAGCACATGGTACAAATCCTGTGCGCTGCCAGTTACATCGGTTATGGAAACAATGTGCGAGTTATTGATGGCGGTAAAGCTAAACCAAACGTCGTCATCGTCGCTTCCGCCACAGGTATTCGGCTCAGGAGATGCGGTTGCCGCAAGTATAGTGCCCGGTACTTTTTGCGTACAGGTATCATCTGTATTTACAGGGATTTCTGTTGCACTGGCACATTCGTCATTGACGGGCGGTGGCGGGGTAGTGCCCACGCAAATATCAAAAGATGTATTGTGGCCCGAAGTGCTTGAGAATGTATAGACCCTTATTTTATAGGTCTGGCCAACGGTAAGGTTCTGGGCCGTACTCGTATTCGGGTCGCTGCAATACAGCTGTGTCATGGTGCCGCAATCGGAACCTTCATAGACCACATGAACCAGGTTGTTGGTACTCCCAAGAACATTGGTAAGCGATATGGTGTGTGATGTGTGTGTCGCTACAAACTCATACCAAATATCGTCATCATCTCCTCCCATGCAGGTATTAGGCTCCGGCGATGGCGTTGCCGACGCTACCGACCCATGGGTTACCGCCGTACATAGCAGCGATGGGTTTACAGTCAGAGGTGCAGCCGTTACGCAGTTATCATTCAGTGGCGGCGGGGGCGGTGTGCCCACGCAAATATTGAATGATGAGGTTTGCCCTGTTGTTCCTGTAAATGTGTATACCCTTATTTTATACGTCTGGCCTATCGTAAGGCCGTTTGCCACACTGGTTTCAGGATTGCTGCAATACAGCTGTGTCATGGTGCCGCAGTCGTTGCCGCTATATACCACATGGAACAGGTCGGGTGTGCTGCCTGTAATATCCAGCAATGATATGGTGTGCTGCACATTGGTCGCCACAAATTCATACCAAATGTCGTCATCGTCATTACCCGCGCAGGTATTAGGCTGAGGCGAAGCTGTAGCCGAATATACGGTACCCGGTGTAGTAAGCGCGCAGCTGTCATCGGCATTTACAGGAAGCAGGGTAGCGCTAGCACATTCGTCATTTAGCGGCGCCTGCGGTGGTGTGGTAACACAGATATTGAAAAGGGTAGTGGTAGGGTTTCCTGTTTTGGAGTATACCCTTATCCTGTAGGTGTAGCCTACAGTAAGGTTTATAGCCGTGCTTGTATTCGGGTCGCTGCAATACCTTAATACAGGGGCGTCGCAGGTGTTTTCATAGAGGGCATGCACAAGATCGGTATCACTTCCCGTAATGTTATTCAGGTTAATAATATGTATCGGGTTGCTGGCAGTAAACTGAAACCACACATCATCATCGGCTGTTCCCGCACAGGTATTGGCCTGTGGCGATGCAGTAGCGGCAATCAGCCTTCCAGGAGTGTTCAGTGTACATAACAATCCCGCATTTACAGTAATAGGTGCAGCTCCCGAGCATTCGTCATTGGCAGGAGGGGTGTATATGGTGGTAAAGCTTACCGGTTCGCTCCAGTCGCTTTCCATTCCTGTAGAGCAAATGCTTTTTATCCTTACTTTATAGGTTGTGTTGGCATCCAGTCCGGGCAGTGTTGCCGGTGGCAGCCCGTTATAGCTTTCGCCGTTTCCGGTAAAGGGCTGGCCATCTTCTACAACTTCTATTTCCCATTGCGTAAGGCCTTCCTCATTATCCCAGGTTACCTGTGCCGAATTTTCCGTTATACCCGCAACCGGAATGGTAATGCCGGTTGGCGGCATACATCCTTTAATGACACTGAAGTTGTCCACCAGCCAGCGATCGCCATTGTTATTTAGCATTACAAGGGCAACGTATACCTGCTGGCCAAAATATTCCTGCGGAACATTTATTACTTTTTCGGTGTAAACATTGTATACCGGTACAATTTCCGGTTCGGTCCATTCCTGCAGCATTACATATTGATCCAGTTCCCCCTGTATAGGCGAATTAGATATTCTTACCTGGTAAATACTCCCTTCTACCTGAGGGGTGGTAAGCCTGCAAAAAAAGCGTATCTGCCCGTCTTCAGGCATTGTGAATAAAGGGGTTGCAAGCCAGTCTTCGGCAAGCCCCGAGGCTACACTTTCTTTATTCAGATACGCGGCGTGCGAGCCTTCGTAGGGTGGGGTGGTGGTGCTTCCTGCCGTACTGCGTACCCAGCGCACACCAAGGCCTATGCCGTTCTCATAAATTCCCCATCCGCCCGGAGGCCCTGTATTAGGCCCTGTTCCCGAAATCCAGGGTTCTTCGAAATCCTCAAAAAATTCCTGTGCGTTGCAACACAGGGAAAACAGGAATGCGAGGGTTAAAAATAAATGTATTCTTTTCATAGCTTTTGTTTGTTTGATAATCAGGGTATCGAAAAACGAATGCCTATAATAGGCGTTTGCAGCCGGTTTAAAGGCTGCAAACGGGTAATTGGCTTATATTTCCGCGGTAAAGCGGCCCAAAACACTACTATTCTTTTACGAGTTTTACAGAAGTTACAGCACCCGAAATCGTTTCGGCCTTTACAACATAGATTCCATTACTCAGATGCGATACGTTTACCGAAGGTTGCGCGGCCTGGGCAACTTTTTGTCCGGTAATGTTATACACTTCTACAGATTTGATTGCTGAATTACCTGTTGTATGGATGGTTACAATTTCCGATGCAGGGTTTGGCGCTGCAAATACAGCTGTTTTCTGTGCAACAGGATTGTCGATGCCGGCAGTGCTTATAGGGAAGCTGTAACGGATTACTCCCATATCAACGGTGCCGATATAGGCATTGATATTGTCTCCTGAGAAATTGAAATCCATAGCATAAGACTGTATGTAGTTCATTTCCTGTGAGCTTACGGTAACCCATCCTGAACCGTTAAAGTAGCTGATATGCGCATCATTAATGCCAATTGAATTGTATACACCTACAGCCATTATACCGTCGGTTACATCAGAGAATTCAACTTTGCGTGTATCGATGCCTTCGTGAGAAAGGGTAAATGTTGCACCATTATCTGCTGTCGCGTATACACCATTGGAACTAGCAAGGGCAAATGCCGCGTTGTTAAGCGGGTTGGCTGTAAGGTCTGCCACAGTGGTGTTTTCCGGCAGGGCATAAAGTTCTGTCCAGGTGGCGCCCTCATCTGTAGAGGTATATAGCTTGTTTGCCTTCGAAAGCACTAGTTTGTTACTGTAGGCAATCAACCCCCCAAAGCTGGCGTCATCACCCGGTGTTACAACAGGCTCGGAGGTTACATTATCAGGATCTGCGATGTTGAGTTTCAGGAGAGAACCCATACCCCAGTTGTCAAGCAATACATATATACTATTGTGGTTGTCCGGGTCTACTACCACATCTGTAAGATATGGTGCGAAATCATTCAGTATTGGCGTGCTTGTTGCACCGTGGTCGTTACTTAGATACAGGTTGTAGCCCATCATGCCGCTGCCTGTGTACAGAAATACCCTTCCTTCGGTATACGGGTCGGCAACGATACGGTACTCCCTCGGACTGAAAGTAGATATCGGTTGTGTCTCATACGATGCGCTTATACCTGTAGCGTAATTTTTATGCTGGTATCCGCCCTGGGCGTTATAATACAAATGTTCGGAGGCACCAAATTTTGAGGCAGTAACATCGGTTACATTATAAAATGGCGCTTTTACCTGTGTAAGGGTAGCTCCGCCGTCTACTGTCCTGCTCGGATAACTGTCCGTTGATATTATGGCTTCTTTTTCGAAAGGATTAACGGTAATCCATAATCCCGCATAATATTCGTCTTCTTCATAAGCTGTAGTCTGCCATGTAGTTCCTCCGTCTTCCGTATACACAATCTCATTTTCTTCCAGTACAAAAATAACATCCGGGTCCTGCGGGTGGTATTTTATCATAATGATATGGTCCAGTACAAAGTCGGTCCATGCTATCGGAATGGCATTCCAAGTTTCCCCCCCGTCGAGCGAGCGGTAAAGATTTTCAGGCGTGTCTATAAACATATCCGTACCTACCATTATGTCGTTAGGATTGTTGGATTTGAAGTCGATCGGGTTCAGTACGATGCCCGGCAGTTTTTCGGTCCAGGTTTCACCCGCGTTTGTCGAGATGAATATGCCTCCGTCTACATCTGAAGGGCTGTGTCCCCTTGTAAGGAATAGCTTGGATGGGTTGCCAGGGCTTATTGCAACACTTTGTATAGCTACGTTGTTGTAATTCTGGGCATTGTATACAAGCGTCCAGTTTTCGCCACTGGTTGTGGTATAGTATACTTTGTGTCCTTCAGATGTAGAAAGGTTGAGTAGTATTGTTGTAGCCTCGCTGTCATAAATATTATAACCAGAGATATAAGAATCACCTTCACCTTCCGGAAGCCCGAAAGTGCTGATTATTTCATTGTCAGCAATATTCAGGATATGGATTATATTTTCTGCAGTGGCCACATTAGACACCGAGAAGCAGAGGTTTTCTCCGCCGGGCAACGCAATAAGATTTTTAATTTGTCCTACAGTGTCCGGAAAGGCATATTGCAGGTCCCATGTTTCGCCATTATCATAAGACACTACAATATGGTTGGTTTGTGTAGCAGCATATATTTTGTTTTCAACCAGAAGGTCATAAGTAATGGTCGACAGCTTTCCATAGTCGTCAACTGCCTCATAGCTGTACTGTGCCTGGCCCGCGTAACCGGCCAACAGCAGCATAGCAAGAATCGTAATTTTTTTCATGGTAATTGTTTTTTGTGGTTGTAAATAGATTTACAATTTTCATTAAAAACAATTACATAACAAAAATTTAATCCGGAAATAGTGTGACACTATACGCTAAAAAGCGTGATTTTTATCAACTCAAACGTTTGACAGATAGTCGTATAAAGAAACATTTTCTGGAAGGTCCATTTTAGAGGCCACACGTTCCTTTCTTTTCCGGCAGGCTTCGGCAGTAATATTGAGTATCGAAGAAATTTCTTTTGTACTAAGGTTCATGTAGATGTAGGAGATGAACCGGATGTCATTTGCATTAAGCGAAGGGTGCAGAACTTTCAGGCGGTTCAGTAGCCCGTGGTTCACTTCCTCAAAATGGGTAATAAAACTGTCCCATTCATGGTCGGTGCGAAGATGGCTTTTCAGCGTTTTAATGTGGCCTGAAAGCGAACGGTTCTCTGCTAGTGAGGGTAGTTGTGTTAACGAAGAAATAACCTCTTCGATAAGTTCATTCCTTCCGGAAAGGTATAAAGCTTTTGCCGACAGCTTGCGGTTACGGGCTTCGATCTCGCTTTTTAGCTGTTCCTGTTCCAAAAGGGCTTGTGTTTCACGCTCCCGTATCTGCTTTTCGAGCAGCAGGTTTTCATTTTTTTCCTTCTCCAGTTCCAGCGCTATCACTTTTTCATTCTGCTCGGCGATGAGTTTTTTCTGCTTGTGTTTTACCGATATATTCCGCAACACAAGAATAACGATCGTTACCACCGCAATGATCACTGCGATAATATAATAGAAAAGTTTCCTGTCGGCGGCGCTTTTCTCCTGGTTTATGGCTAATTGGTTCTTGTAATCCTGTATCTGGAATTTGGCTTCGTTGTTCTTTAGAAGTGTTTTGTTCTTGGTCTCTTCGAGTTCCTCGATGGCTTTTACCACAGAGTCTTTATATTGTAGTGCTTTAGTATAGTCCCCACTTTTGGTGTAGGCCTGTGCCAGGAGTTCAAAAACATTCTTTTTGGTTTCAGCATTAGGTGGCGCAGTGGCTAGTAGCTTGTGCGCGCTTTGAGCCGCCATGGCATAATTTCCTTCGGCAAGGTAACTTTTGGTAATAATAGTAAGGAGTGAATTTCCGGTATCGTTAAAGTTGAGGTTAATAGAGGAGTTGTAGAGGTTTAGTGCTTTCTCCCGTGCCTGCCTTGGGTGGCCCTGCAACAGGTCGTTCTCGGCGAGTCCTACCTGGGCGAGTACCATAAACTGCGGGTCTTTTTTCAGGTATTTGAATGATTCTAAAATATATACCCGGCCTTCTTTCGGTTGGTTCATTTCATTGGCCAGGTTGCCCAGATTCATGGCATACAGCCCTATTTTAATCTCATCATTATTCTCGCGGGCAATGTCGTAGGCCTTCTTAAAGTATTCCTTCGCCTTTTCGTAGTTCTTTTCTTTGGAATAAAGTATGGCAATGTTGTTCAGAACTACCATTTCGTCAGTCGGTTCCAGTTCTTTTACCGCAATGGTATAACCTTCTAAGTAGTAATTGAGGGCCTCGCCATATTCCAGTATGTTATAGTAATTGGCACCGATGTTGTTGGTGGCCAGGAATAGCTGTTTATACCACTTGTTCTTTTCGGCAAGGGTGCGTGCTTCTGTAAGCAGTTCCAGCGAACGGGCATGTTCTTTCTGCCACATCGCCTCGACTCCCTTTTTTATGATCGAATCGCAATAGGTTTTCGTATTCCCATTTCCCGCTAAGGCAGCCAGAGGCATAAAAAAACAGGCCACGGCCAGTAACAGGCTTTTATCGGGTCTATATTTTGCATGGATTCTCACTTTGGTAATGGCTTAAGGGTATGCCAAATATAAGGATAAGAATAATACCAATAAAAAAGCTTTTCCCGAAAGGGAAAAGCCTTACATATACAGATGGCATATCTATACTTTTTTTCCTGAAGCTTCCAGGTTTCTCTCGATCTTGTGTCCCGGCCTTGTCCATTTTGGTTTTTCGCCAAGGGCAGCATATTCAGAGTTTTCCGCTTCCACCGTTTTCGGCTGCGATATCTTGGTAAAAGGTTTCTGTGGCACCATGCCCAGCATTTCGAACATCTTCATGTCCTCATTAACATCCGGGTTTGGCGTGGTAAGCAGCTTATCTCCCGCAAATATTGAGTTGGCACCGGCAAAAAAGCACATCGCCTGGCCTTCGCGGCTCATTTGTGTACGTCCGGCAGAAAGCCTTACCTGTGTTTCGGGCATTACAATACGTGTAGTAGCCACCATGCGGATCATTTCCCATATCTCTACAGGTTTTTCATCTTCCATCGGTGTGCCCTCTACCGCTACCAGCGCATTAATAGGGACCGATTCCGGCTGGGGATTTAGCGATGCAAGCGCAACCACCATTCCCGCACGGTCTTCAATGCTTTCACCCATTCCTATAATACCGCCGCTGCATACCGTAACATTGGTTTTGCGAACGTTGTCTATGGTTTTAAGGCGGTCTTCATACCCACGGGTAGAAATCACTTCCTTATAATATTCTTCAGATGTATCCAGGTTGTGGTTATAGGCATACAGGCCAGCTTCAGCAAGGCGCTTTGCCTGGTTTTCGGTAAGCATGCCCAGCGTGCAGCATACTTCCATATCAAGCTTGTTGATGGTGCGCACCATTTCGAGGACCTGGTCAAACTCCGGCCCGTCTTTTACATTACGCCATGCGGCTCCCATACAAACGCGCGACGATCCGCCGGACTTGGCCCTGAGTGCCTGTGCTTTTACCTGCTGTACGCTCATCAGGTCATTGCCTTCTATATCCGTGTGGTAGCGTGCCGCCTGCGGACAGTAGCCGCAATCTTCGGGGCACCCCCCCGTTTTTATAGAAAGCAGGGTAGATACCTGCACTACGTTGGGATCATGGTGTACACGGTGCACCGATGCAGCTTCATACAGAAGGTCCATCAATGGTTTATTGTACAAGGCTATAATCTCTTCTTTGGTCCAGTCGTGCCTTTTTATGCTCATAACGGAAATTTAAATTGCTTCAAAAATAGCAAATTCCCGTTAACGCAACGCTGTTTGACCCACAAAGATTAATGAGGCCTGTGCGCAATGTCGTCCACTTCGTTGATTTTCTCAACTTTATCCTTCCAGAACTGCATCAGGGCAAAGGAAACAATGAGCGATGCTGCGGCTCCTTCCAGTATCAGGCCGATTACGAATTGGTAAAGGGACGGATCACCTCCGCCTATCAGATAGCTGTCTGCAAGAGAATGAAGATATTCTTCACCGCCCTGGTATTCTACATAAGCAACAAAGCTTATCAGTCCGAGGCCAAGGCTTACCAATGCCGTTGCTATACCCGAAACAAGGTTTACGAAATAGCCGTCTATACGATCCTTGAAATTAGATTTTATGGTGCGGTTAACCCCATAAATCACAAAAATGAAGTTTATAAGCCTTAAGTACCATAAATGCGTTAAGTTGGCCGCTTCCATGATCAGGAAGAATAGTGCGATACCTATAAAAATGATCAAACCGTTGAGTAGAATCCTTGAAACTTTCATGACATTACCTTTTTGTGTTCTTAATTCAGTTAATTGGGAATGGTATCAGAAATAATGGGCCACGGCTCATTATAAAATGAGAAAAATGCATTATCTGTCAATACCTGTATCGAATTTAGGTATAAACAAGCAGATAAGAATTAGGATTAATAAAATTTTAATAAATAAAATACGATTAAATTAAGGAATTGTTAAAACACTTTTTATGGTAAGGAATTTCCCTTATCATCTGGTAAAAGTATCCAGTCACAATGCCAGAAATAATCCCATTCTACCGATCCCAGGTCAACATTTGGGTCAATAAGCCTTTGGTAGGGGCGGCCGTTTATCGATACACTGGTGTGCGCATAAATGGCGACATCTTTTCCCCGGGCAGCAAATTCTTTTTTGATGCGCTGCGCCATCTGCCAGATCATGTCGGGCTTGGTGTTCATACCGTTTACCTGTTTATGGGTAAGCTTTTGGCTGAGGTTGTAGTGCACCCTTTTGCCGGTTTTTTTATCGATAATGGCAAAATCGGTATCGCCGCCCCGCGAGCGCAGCATCATTCGCCAACTCAGCCGGTGGGCTTCCTCTGTCCATAATACATCGCCTTTTACCAGGTAATGGCGCAGGGGCAGCAGTATCTGGATGATGAAGTAAGGAATAAAGAAATACCTCAATATATTCCTTCCTTCAAAGATGGGCTGCCCTGCTTCTTCGGGTACCGGCTTTCTCCGGAGGAAAAGTTTCCGGATCTTTTCGGGAGGGTAAAAGAATACCACAAAGCTCAGCGCGAAGAAAGGGAAAATGCCTATCTGTAGTGTAACAGAGTTGAAGATATGGAAAATTACCGAAGCGATAAGCGCGGCAGTACGGGTTCTTTTATACAAAAGCAGCGGCACCACGAGCATATCAAAGGCTATGCCCGCATAGGCGATAAACAGGTAAAACCATTTTTGGGTCATGATCTCATGCAGCGCCGGGCTGGTAACAGACCGGGCCAGCAGGTCGCGCGTAAATGTGCCGTCGAGCCAGTCGGGGTAGAACTTTGCCAGCGTGGCATAAAAATACACGATCGTTACCTGTAGTATCATAACCCACGAACACCAGGCGGGCATCGTCAGTTTTTTTATCGAAGGATTAAGCCGCACATCCACCGAGGCATACCTGTGGGCGGGAAGCAAAAACATGATCAGGCAAACCAGGATAAGCAGGTAGTAGTGATTGTTATAGGATGTCTTTTGCATCAGGTATACAGCGGTCCACAGCAGTGTGAAGAGTGCCATGCTCCAACGGTATTTGTACCCGATCATTATCATCAGCCCCAAAATCCCCATCGCGGCAAAGTAAAAGTACATGCCATTGCCGGGCAATGGCTGCAGCCATTCCAGGCCAATGTGCGAAAAGGTGAACTGTGGGGTAACAAGATTATCCTTTACCCAGCCGGTAAGTATGGCGCCAAAGGTTTCACAGGCGAGCAAAAAACCCAGGAATATCCTGAAAACGATCAACGGGGCGTTGTCTATTTGCAGGAACAGGCGCTTCATTATCGTATTGTCTTAAAGTAGGCGAGAGTAGTATCACGGTCTTTGCCAAGCTGTTCTTTCAGCGCGTCTACGGTAGGGAACTTCTCCTCATCACGCAGCCTCGACAGCAGGTTTACCTGTATTGTCTTTCCGTAGATATCACCTGAAAAATCAAGCAGGTGCACTTCTATAGTACGTTGTGTACCGTCTACAGTAGGGCGGTTGCCAATGTTCATCATACCGTCAATTATACTGCCCTCAATTGCTGCCGTTACAGCATATACGCCATTGCCGGGAATCAGCTTATAATCTTCAGGGATCCCGATGTTGGCAGTAGGGAAACCGATGGTTCTCCCCAGCTGCTTCCCCTGAACCACATTGCCTGTAAGGAAATACGGATAGCCCAAGTAAGCATTTGCGGTGGCTACATTCCCTTCAGAAAGGGCATTGCGTATTTTTGTGGAGCTCACAGAAACTTCATCTATTTCCAGTGCGGAGATTTTCTCCACCTCAAAGCCATATTCGATGCCGAAACGGATGAGGTCGTCTATATTGGCAGTCCTGTTGCGGCCAAAACGGTGGTCATGGCCAATAATGATCTTTTGAATATTCAGCTTGTCTACCAGGATATCTTTTACGAATTCTTCGGCGGTAAGCCTTGAGAAAGCCATGTCGAAAGGATGTACGATAAGATTGTCGAGCCCGGTTTGTTCGAGTAAAGCCGCTTTTTCTGCCATGGTGCTCAGCAGGCGGATATCGCTGTTTTGCTGTAAAACCATACGCGGATGCGGGAAAAAGGTGAGCACCACGCTTTCGCAGCCCGTTGCACTACCGGAATTGACAAGTTTTTCCAGGATGCTCCTGTGGCCTTTATGCACACCATCGAAAGTGCCCAGGGTAACAATCGTTTTTGCAGGGGAGGTAAACTCCTGTATGGAATTAAAGATTTTCAAACCGAATCATTATGTCAGGCAAATTTAACCATCTGCGTTCAAATAGTTGTTATAAAGGCCTTTTTTTTAAAAGTTTAGGTTTGACTGTTTTGTATTGAATAAGAATCCTGATAAAAAATATGTTATAATTCTGAGCCTATTTCACTAATGACGTAACATTTTCATAATTTTGGCACCTTAAAACATAAATTATGAAAAAACTGTTACTGTTGCTCTTTTTTGCTTTTTCTGTTGCCGGATTTGCACAGGGCCCGTTATGGACTTCTGTGTCCCCCCAAAAGCTGACAAATACACAAAAGCTGGAAAGAGAATCAACCCCGGTAAGGTACAGCCTGTTCAGCCTCAATCGAAATGAGCTCGAACAACGCCTTCTTGCCGCCCCCTCACGAAATTCCTCGCAGGAATCACAGGTAATAATCCCTTTCCCCACCGGGGAGGGTAAAATTGAAAATTTCAGGGTATATGAGGCTTCGGTATTACATCCCGACCTTGCTGCGCAACACCCTGATATTAAATCGTATGTAGGGCAGGGTATAGAAAATCCCGCTGCCAGTATACGTTTTAGTATTACGCTTTTTGGCATACATGCCATGATCCTGTCCGATAAGGGTACATCCTATGCAGACCCTTATACTGCAGATCTGAATAACTATATCGTATATGCCAAAAATACACTGAAGGCGGCACGCACCTTCCGCTGTGGTGTAAACTCCGGGGTAATGGATGATGAGATGCCGGTATCACCTCCGGGAATACAGGCTAATGATGGTGTTTTAAGGACCTATCGCCTTGCGCTCGCCTGTACTGTAGAATATGCGGCTTACCATGTAAACGCTGCCGGACTGGGCGCGGGAACGCTTGCGCAAAAGAAAGCCGCCGTACTTGCCGCGATGAATATTACCATGACCCGTGTAAACGGTATCTATGAGAAAGATATGTCGCTTACCATGCAGATCGTGCCAAACAATGAGAATATAATCTTTGTCACATCAGATGCCCTCACAAATAGTGACGAGGGTGATATGATTAACGAGATACAGCCTATTATTAATGCCGGTATCGGTGTAGCCAACTATGATATCGGGCACGTGTTCGGAACAGGTGGGGGTGGTATCGCTTCGCTGGGTTCTGTTTGTTCGTCTGCGAAAGCGCAGGGCGTTACCGGGCGCCCCGATCCTGTAGGAGATCCATTCAATATTGATTATGTTGCGCACGAAATGGGCCATCAGTTTGGCGCGGAGCATACGTTTAATAATGCTTTCCAAAGGTCGCCGGGTGAAGCGGTAGAGCCGGGAAGCGGAAGTACTATCATGGCTTATGCCGGGATAAGCCCGCCAAACGTACAGGACAGTTCCGATGCATATTTCCACGCTGTAAGCCTGGCTCAAATGTTTAGTTTTGTAAATGGCAACGGCAGCTGCGCGGTGGAAACACCTAACGGTAATACTGCGCCTGTAATAGCACCAATTCCTAACTATACTATTCCGAAAAGTACGGCATTTATCCTGAAAGGGAACGGCACAGACGCAGATGGAGACGTACTTACCTACTGTTGGGAACAAACCAATGCCAATGGACAGAATTCGACGATTGACCAAACACCAATTGCCACGAGTACATCAGGGCCTAACTTCAGGTCGTTTACCCCAACTACATCACCAAACAGGTATATGCCGCAGTTGCAGAGCGTATTGAATAATAACCTGGCCCCAACATGGGAAGTAGTTCCTTCTGTGGGGCGTACCCTGAATTTTGCCCTTACTGTAAGGGATAACCGCATGCCAAATGGCGGACAAACCGCAAGACGCAATATGAATGTGGTTGTGAGTAACACTGCAGGCCCTTTTGCAGTAACATCGCAAAATGCGGCGAATATTTCGTGGCAGCAGGGCAGTACGCAAACCGTCACATGGAATGTTGCCGGTACTACCGCCAACAATATCAATACCAGTAATGTAAATATCCTGCTGTCTACCGATGGCGGCCTTACCTTTAATACCGTTCTTGCGGCCAATACGCCAAACGACGGTTCGCAGGAAATTACTGTGCCAAACGTAACGGCCGGTTTCTGCCGAATTATGGTAGAAGCAGTTGGTAATATTTATTACGCAGTAAACCCTACTCCTTTTGCAATAGGAGTTACGGTTGAAACTACGTGTACCACTTATACAAGCAACACGGCAATAGCCATACCGGACAACAACCAGAATTTTACGGCCATTACCGCTGTAACCGTGCCTACTGCGGGTACAATATCGTCTATAAAGGCGAGTGTAAATATATCCCATACTTACATACAGGATCTTGTTGTATTGCTTCAAAGCCCTCAGAACAATAACCAGGTGGTGCTATGGGCAAACCAGTGTAACGACCAGAACAACCTTAATGTTACGTTTAGCGATAGTGGGTCGCAAGTGAGCTGTGCTTCCCCTACAACCGGTACCATACTGCCTGCGCAGCCGTTACAGCCTTTGGTAGGCATGCAGCAACAGGGGCAGTGGCTGCTAGGTGTTATAGATGTTGCCGCCGGCGATACCGGTACATTGAACTCCTGGAATATTGAGATATGCAGGCAAACTGTAAACTCTGTAAGTTCTCATGGACTACAGGACTTTACGCTATACCCTAACCCGAATAACGGAACATTTACCGTTGGTTTTACTTCCGATAGTGACAACGCTGTAAAAGTTATAGTCCATGATATGAGGGGCAGGGAAGTGTTTACAAACTCTTATGAGAATACAGGCCTTTTCTCCGGTAATGTAAATCTTTCCAATGCCGAAGGCGGTGTATACCTTGTAACTGTTCAGGATGGTGCAAGAAGAGAAGTAAGGAAGATAGTTGTAAACTAAAAGCCTTGAAATATAGAAAAGGAAAATCCCGCTTCGGCGGGATTTTTTATTTTTTGAGTACAGCTTTAAAGGTGTTTATTTGCTGATAGGGTACTATGTTGTCTTCTGTGTATACCGTAAGGCGGCCTTCATAATACAAAACACTTCCCTGGTCAACTTTATAATAACCTGCCTTCCTGCAAAAGCAATTGACTCCGAAAAGCATATTGGTGTCTTGTGCACGGCCTTTGTTGAAATTGGAGAAATTCTCATCGGTTTCAAAAATGATGCTCTCCTGATATTCGCCGTCCTGATAATTGCCCTTGCCTTTGGTAAAGGTGTAGTGTACTACAATTTTTCCGGGATCATCTTTTAGGGAATAGTATAGTTTGCCTGTGCCATCGGTTTTTATGTCGAGGCTTTTGTTTTTTGTGATGTCCAGTTTACATTGGCCGCCGGAAGGGCAGGGCGATTCGAGCTTGTGTTCGCCGTCAAAAAAGGATACTGTCTTTTTTTTGGAGGCACATCCCGAGAGGGCTAAAGCCAGGCAAAGTGTAATAATGTATTTCATGGCTGCGTGTTTGTTTTAAAGATACAAATTATAGGCCACAATTACTTGCCGTTATAACTGCTCATGGTATTGGCAAGGCCGGACAGTATGAACGACTTTATGGCTTCGGCGCTCATGTCGAGCCTTTCCGTTAGTTTAGCCTTCTCTTCATCGTCCCATTCACCCAGCACATAATTCACCTGCTGGCCTTTCTTGAAATCATCACTTATCCCGAAACGAAAACGGGCGTAATCGGCAGTATTGAGCAGCTGTTGTGTGCTTTTAAGGCCATTATGCCCGCCATCGCTGCCTTTTGCCTTTATACGTATGGTTCCAAACGGCAGGTTAAGGTCGTCTGTTACCACCAAAAGGTTCTCTACAGGAATATTCTCCTTGTCGAGCCAGTATTTGATGGCTTTCCCGCTGAGGTTCATATAAGTATTGGGCTTTAAAAGGAATACGGCCTTTCCTTTTATTTTACATTCGGCCAGGGAGCCCAGCTTTGCGGTTTCAAAGCTTACGCCTTCCTGCTGTGCAAGCCTGTCAACGATTTTAAAGCCTATGTTGTGGCGTGTATTTACATATTCGGCGCCGATATTGCCCAGCCCGACGATGAGGTATTTCTTCATGGGATCAATGTGTTCTTTTTCTTTTTTCGCAGTGAAAAGAGTGGTAAGCCATTTCATGCTGCAAAGATAGGTTTATTGATTGAGTTGTCGGTTTTGTTGATGGGTTGATTTGTTTATTCGGTGATTCTTGTAACGCCATAAAAAAAAGCGCCCCGTTTCCGGAGCGCTTCTTGTATACTGGAAAAATAAAATTATTTTTTCTTTCCTTTTGCAGGAGCTTTTGCAGCTTTTGCAGCTTCCTGGGCAGCTTTCATAGCAGCACGTGAAATTCTCACTTGCGCAACTACAGTATTGTCCGGGTTAAGAAGCTTAAAGTTGTTGGTTTCAAGCTTTGTAACATAAAGCTTATTACCCATTTCAAGTTCAGAAATGTTTGCTTCAACAAAGTCAGGAAGGTTTGCAGGCAAAGCCCTAACTTTAAGTTTGCGTTGGTTTAGGCGAAGCACGCCACCACCAAGAACACCTGGTGAAGTACCGGTAATCTTTACAGGAACTTCCATAGTGATTTCTTTAGTAGCATCAAGCTGGTAGAAATCGATGTGAAGTATCTTGTCCGATATTGGGTGGAACTGGATATCCTGAAGGATAGCATCGTACGACTTACCGGCAAGTTCAATTACCACTGTGTGTACGTTTGGAGTGTAAACCAGGTTTTTAAATGCCATTTCTGTTGCAGTAAAATGTACTGGCTGATCTCCTCCGTATAACACGCAAGGAACCATTCCAGCATTACGTGCCGTACGCGTTGCCGCTTTACCCACGCTTTCTCTTTCAGATCCTTTGATCGTAATTGATTTCATTTGAAATAATTAAATATAGTTAATAATAAAAAAATTACACAATAAACTTACCGCTAATAGACCTGTTGTCCTGCACCATGTGCATTACATCGGCAAACAGGTCGGCGCAGCTTACTACGCGTATCTTGCTGCTTTGCTGTTTCAGCGGTATGCTGTCGGTCACGATAAGTTCGGACAATTTCGAATTCTCGATCTTTTCGTAAGCATTGCCGGATAATATGGCATGCGTACATATCGCCCTTACGCTCAACGCGCCTTTTTCGATCATCAGGTCGGCAGCCTTTGCAAGCGTACCCCCGGTATCGATCATGTCATCCACAAGAATGATATTCTTTCCGGTTACATCACCAATCAGCTCCATGGTTTCGATCACGTTGGCCTGTTTGCGCTGCTTGTAGCATATTACTACGTCGCTGCCCAGGAACTTGCTGTAGGCGTACGCCCTTTTCGAACCACCCATGTCCGGTGAGGCAATGGTAAGGTTGTCCAGCTCCATGGCCTTGATGTGCGGCACAAAGATCGTTGAGGCGAACAGGTGGTCTACCGGTTTCTCAAAGAATCCCTGTATCTGGTCGGCATGCAGGTCCATTGTCATGATCCTTGTCGCGCCGGCCGCTTCGAGCAGCTTGGCTACCAGCTTGGCGCCTATTGGCACACGTGGCTTGTCTTTACGGTCCTGGCGGGCCCACCCGAAATACGGTATTACCGCCGTGATGTGCCTTGCCGAAGCCCTTTTGGCTGCGTCTATCATTAGCAGAAGCTCCATCAGGTTATCGGAACTCGGGAAGGTGGAACACACCAAAAATACCCGTAACCCCCTGATCGACTCTTCAAATGACGGCTGGAACTCTCCGTCACTGTATTTTGAGAACGTTACCTTGCCCAGTTCCACGCCATAGCTTTCAGCTATTTTTTCTGCAAGGTGCGTGCTGTTAGAACATGCAAAAATCTTTGCTTCCGGTTCTGTATGCGGCATCTTTAATGTGTTGTTTAGTAGTTGCTTAGTTGTGTGTTGTGTAAACGAGGTGCAAATTTAGGAATTTAATTTGAGCGCAGAAGTATTTTTACATGTATTTTTCCTGAAATTAAAATTTTCTTTTTACATTTGCACCCGTTAATCACCAGCCTGGATGGCGGAATTGGTAGACGCGCACGACTCAAACTCGTGTACTTAGGTGTGTGGGTTCGATTCCCACTCCAGGTACGAAGGGAAGCTGAAAGGCTTCCCTTTTTTTATATATATTATCCTGCATACTAAATTTATAACACAAAAAAATCCACCGGAGGACCCGGCGGATTTTTTAATTACAGGAGGGAATTATTTATTGTACTATCAGTTTCCTTGTAGCCGTTTTTCCTTCTTCAGAGATTTTTACCATATAAACACCAGCTGTAAGGTTGGATACATTAAGAGTGTTGTTGCTTGTAGTGGCATTTATCACCTGCTTGCCCAATACATCAAAAATTGCTACCTGTTTGGCTGCGTCGCTGTTGGATGTAATGGTAAGAACATCACCGTTAATAGGGTTCGGGAACATGGCAAGGCCTGCTATGCTATTGTCTTTTGTACTGTTTACAGAGTTATTTACAAAAGACAGGTTGTCAAAATAGATGTAGCCACCGCCAACACCATCTTCGTGATATGTCCTTATCTGGTAGCGTAATTTAGTGGCACCGGCAGGAGCTGTTACGGTAACTACTTTGTTTACCCAGTTCGGGCTGTTGGTAGAGTAGGTTTGATGCTGTATCTCTGCCTGTGCGGCAGGGTTGCTTAGCGTACCTGAATCCGTTAGCCATGTCGACCAAAGCCTTGTGCTTGCCGTTGTACTGTTGTCCAGGTACCAGTAGCTGATGGTATAGCTATTGCCCGGTGTAACCGCAAGAAGATTGCTGTATTCCAGATACTGTGTTGATCCCTGGGCTTTAGATGTTTGCCTGCACGAATTGTTTCCACCGTAAACTAATGATGTTGACGTTTCTTTTGTAAGCAGGTCATTAAAAATTTGTGCAGGGTTTGTTGGGTTTACCGATTCCATAAAGTTTACCGGGTTGGCTTCTGTCCAGTTTTCAAAATCACCATTCACAATAAGGTTATTTTGTGCCGAAGCAGTCAGTCCGGCAAACATTAGCCCAAGGGCAAAAAAGTATTGTTTTTTCATTTTTAGTCCGTTTTTATTTTACGGTGTAAAAGTACATACGATACCTAAGCTGTAAGAAAAGCCATTATTGTCAAATTGTTACGGGAAGGTTATATGGTGTTAAAAAAAAACTCCCGGCTGCAATCGCAACCGGGAGTTCTTACAAATTGGGGGATTTTACAGGTTAGAAAATAATCTTCTTGCTAATCTGTCCTTTTTCGGTAGAAATCTTTACGATCAGTACCTGTTCCTGTGCCAAAAGTCCTTCCACTACAGTCTCAGAAGCGTTAAGGTCTTTTGCGTTATAAAGTATCCTGCCTCTTATATCGTATACTTCAATGCTGTTTATTCGCAGTGCTTCCGAAGAGATACTTATGGTGCTTCCGTTTTTATACACAATTACGCTGTTGGCATCCATTGCGGTATTATCAGTGTTAAGCGGCTGCGCATAGATTATATCGAACCTTCCTTCAAAAGTACCTGCTTCGGTAGTAAAGGTATAATCGCCGGCTTTGAGATCGGTAATTGTGCCGGTGATATTATCCCTTACAAAGATATCCTGCCCTTCGGCAAACACGCCGTCAAAATGATCCAGTGCCAGGTGATAGTTGCCGGCATCGTCTGCCCTGAAGTTTACGGGCACCACATCTGCAATGGTAAACGCCGGGCGGGCCTGTATAGCAAGCGGCGTAGTTGCTGCTGCAGTATATATTATGGTGTTGCCATCATTTACAATGGCTTTGCCATCCCACCCGAAATCGATTCCTTCTGTTGCAACCGCTGTATACCCAATAGTGGTTTGTGAAAAATGCCCGTTATCGGAAACCAGGTTGATCCATAGTCGCGACAACTCATTTTCATTGGTCTGCGCCGTGCGGAAAAACTGGTTGTTGTTTACATTCCTTCTCATTGTATTATTAAATACCAATGCGCTGCCATTAGCCCTGGCCTGAACGATAAAGCCCTGGCCCGGATTGAGTACCCATGTGGATGGGTTTCCTGTAAAGAGTCCGCCACCGGTGTCACCGCCTTCTGCATTATTACAATTGTAGCCCATTTTGGTAATTACGGCATAGCTGGAATTCGAGTGGTTGTTTTTCTTTCTCCAGAAATAAATAGCGCCTTCGTCTGACATCGATTCATGGTTGGCGTTGATAAAATCGTAAATATTAATTGCAGACGGGTAAGGATTTCCTACAGCATTATAGCCTGTTCCGGTGTGTGTAAGAGGTATGTTTATTGTTCCGTTGTTGGGTACACCGGTAAATTTGCCTGGCCATTGTATCGGGGCTGCTCCGTTGTTGTATCCGGTTACAGGAGAGTAGGCGTTCGGCATCCTGATAAGGTATCCTTTACCGGTAGTAAACGCAACGTCAGGCATTATAGGCATGTAGGTGTCGCTTACAGTATTGTAAATATAAAAACGATTGGACATTGTGGCAGGGGAAAACTGCTGCAGTGTCTGAATGCCTGTCACAGGAGAACACCAGATTGTGTAATCCAGCCTGTAAAGCAGGGAGCTATTCTTTTCGGCTACTATGTTTCCTGTGTTTACCGCATCGGTCTGCTGTATAAGGTTGGCATTGTTTTGCAGTGTAAAAGTGCCGCTATGTACATTTAGGGCGCCATATAGTGTAATGTTTTTACCCGAAGTAATTATTACTGCGGCACTATTATATACGTGCATACTACATCCGTACAGGTCCGTATCAGAGGTATAATCTCCGGTAATATATATGGTAGTTTCAATATCCGGGGTGCCGTTGCTCCATGAGAATCCATCCCACGTTGTCTTTTTTACAAAAACAGCAGCTGCTTCAGAGAATACAGGGGTGTAAGAGTTACGCTTCACTGCCGCCCTGAAATAAGTAGTTGTGTTCACTTCGCCTATCTCGGCGCCTGTAAGTACAGAAGTTGTGTTCGGGATCGTGGTTACAGTGTTAAAGTTCGCGTTGGTAGATTTTTCCCACCACAGTACGTTGCCGATATGCCCAGTTAGTGTAAGGTTTAATGGTGTAGTGTCCGAACATACCGGCTGGCTGCCTGTAACTGCTCCGCGCACAGGTGGTTCTTCAACGGTAATTGTAGTGGTGGCTTTTTGCTGTATGCCATATTTGTCTGTTACCGTCACAGTATACGTATAGGTGCCCGGACTGTCTGTGGCAGGATTGGCGGTAGCAGCGGTGCTGCTTACGCCTTGCCATGCGTATGTATAGGGTCCTGAACAACCGGTTACTTGTACAGATAGTGGCATAGAAGCATCCCTGATACACGTACCGCCGCCCGTAAGGGAAAGGCCGAAGGTTCCTTTTGTAATTCCGTACAGTTCCAGTACCTGTGGTATCGATACATTCAACAGGCCTGACATTTTTACCGTTATCCTGTCGGCGCTGCCCGGAGAAAAGGGTATGGTTACCGGCTGGTTAAGGCTAAGTAATCCCAGCAAGTCTGCGGTAAGAAGGCCATCAATGCTTTGGGATGTTACTTCGCTTCCGTTCTTGTGGGCAATAAGCTTTATGCTGCTTAGCAGGCCTGCCTGTACAAGTGCCGGGCTAAGCCTTAGCTTCACATAGTACTTATCATTTTGCTGGGATGGCCCTTCAAAATATACTGACTGCTCCACGAACGAAGCTACACCCAGCAGGCCAAGGCTAAGGCTGGAGTGGTTGGTCGTAATCGCATCAATGGCAAAATGAGGGTTTGTAACTCCGGTGTCTGCCAGGCTTACCAGGCCATAACCGTTGTAAGATGTGTAGTTGCCCAGTGCGCATGTAGCAGTATTCTGGATGTAAAACGCATCGTATACATCAAGCCACTTCGGGTCACTCAGTACAGGCACTTTTGCCGTAATGCGTATCCTGTTGTAATCTGCGTTTGGAGTGATCATCACATAAAAATCGCCAGAACTATCGCGGATAATACGAAGCCTGTCTCCGGAGTAAGAGCTGTAAGCAGTGTTGTCGCTGTTCAGCACGATGTTGCTGTTGTTTCGCGCCTGCACGTTAAATGTCTGGTGTCCTGCCAGTCCGCCCAGAACGCCCTGCAACAGGTCTCCGAGCGCGCCGCCAATAAGTGTGCCAAGATAGGAATCCTGTGTGGCTATCTTTACATAGCTGGTAGTGTTTGCCGGAATTGGGTCTACAACTGTGGGGGTTGTAGGGTCATAATCGGGGAATCTAAGTTCTATGAACTTGTCGTTGAGAGAGGAGGCTTCAAGCCTTGTTTTAGTCGACAGATTGGAATCTGTTGAACCTGTAGTGGTAATGCCTGCAGATACCGAGGGTGCACTCGTTGCAAATTTCTTCGATTGTGCTATTCCGGTGTAAGAATAAAGCAAAACGATAGAAAAAAATAATGTAACTTTTTTCATGGGGATTTAAGATGTATTAAAATTCGGGACGCGAATTAACACACTTTTAACAATCGTTAATTTTTAATTGATGAAAAAATCGATGATTTCGAGTAAAAAATCGATGAGTTGCATTCTTTTAACTTTTAACTAAATATTTGATATTCTTATTGTTAAAGTAAATTCTTATTAATTATGAATATCTATATTTTAAATGTAAAGCGTAATTTTCCTGTTAAACAAAAAAACTCCCGGCTGCAATTGCAACCGGGAGTTCTTACAAAATTGGGGGGATTTACAGGTTAGAAAATAATCTTCTTGCTGATCTGTCCTTTTTCGGTAGAAATCTTTACAATCAGTACCTGTTCCTGTGCCTGAAGGCCGGTTACAACAGCTTCAGAAGCATTGATGCCGTTTTTCGTGTAAAGCACTCTTCCGCGGGTATCATAAATTGTAATGTCATTTATTTGAAGGGCACCTGAAGTGATATGGATATTGGCCTCTTGTTTATAAACAATGAGGCTGTCAGGATTAATTGACGGACTATCCGTTCCAAGCGGTTGCGCATAGATCACCTCGAACCTTCCGGCAAAAGTGCCTGCCTCGGTAGCGAATGAGTATGCATCCTGCTTCAGGTTGTGTATTGTACCCAACAGGTTATCCTTAAGGAAGATATCCTGGTCTTGCGAAAATACGCCTTCTGTACGGTCGATCTCAATAGTGTAGGTGCCTGCTGCGGCTACTTTATATCCCATAGTTACAACGTCACTGCTTTCAAATACCGGCCTGGCCTGAATACCAAGGTTGCTCTCGCCAACGATAGAGTATAGGGCTATCGCACCGTCTGTAAGCGCTTTACCGTCACGTCCGTAATCTATGCCGGGCGTACCGTTTTCAGTATATGATATCATGGCCTGGTGGAAAGAAGCAGCATCATCTTTCAGGTTCAGCCACAGGCGGGCTGCAGCGCTGTTCGGCGTACTGAATATCTGGCCGTTGGTCGTGGTCCTTCTCATTGCGTTATTAAAGACAATCGGGTTTCCGTTCGTTTCTACGATAAAGCCCTGTCCCGAATTCAGCACCCATGAGCCGCTTTGGGTCCCATCATTAAACAGGCCATTGCTCGCGTCTCCATAATTCAGTTCACCTTCCGGGGTAGTTTCCATCTGCCCGTTGGCGGTATAGCCTTCAAGGTTTAGCGATGCATAAGAAGAATAGTCAGACCCGTTCTTTTTCCTCCAGAAGTACAGCATACTGTCGTCGCCAAGGCTGCCCGCATTTTCTGCATAAAAAGCCGCTATATTTATTGGCGATGGATATGGGTTACCAACGGCATTATATCCCGATGTTGTATTTACACTTACAGTACCATTGTTTGGTGTCCCTACATACGTGCCGCTCCACGGCGTACCGGCATAATTGGTGTCGGCATTATACGCAGCATGTGTGTTGTCCAGGCGGATAAGGTAGCTTTGGCCTTTGCCGAATTGGGTAGTGCCCGCTACAGGATTATACGCGTTACTAACCGGGTTGTATTTGTAAAAACGGTTGTCCAGGGTAAACGGTGAGAAATTTTTAAGTGTTTCTCCCGATACCGGCGAAGACCACAGTGCATAATCGAGCCTGAATACCGGCGCGCTTTCTTTTGCTACAGAAACGTAACCGCTGTTTGCTACGTCATTTACCTGTATAAGGTTGGCATTATTTTCAATATTGAGCTGAGAACCAACAACAACATTCCTGATACCCGGAACATTCATCCCGTTATGGAATGCTTCCTGTACAATGCTGTTGTCAAGGCTTATTGCATTGGTTATAATAAGGTTTGCACCCGATTGTACCGTTACAACGCCATCATTTTCAATGGTAAGCGAGTTGCCCCTTACGATTTGTCCGTTCGCTATTACCGGCTGGTTTGTTCCTGCGCCAACAACAATATCATCTTCAGTCGTAGGTATGTGTCCGCAAGACCAGTTTGCCGCGTCGTTCCAGTCGGAGTTTCCTGCCGCGCCGGTCCACATATTCTCAATAGCCTCAAGTGTTGCTGAAATGTTGAAAGAAGCAGCACAGGCCTGGCTTACATCGGTACGGGTCAGCGAGGTTATCGTTATGTCCTGTCCGTTATTGGCAGCAGTAAGCGTTATGCCGAATGAAGCATTACCGGTTGCATCAGCAGTAATGGCAGCTGAGCCTGTAGCGCTTCCGACAGTATAGTTGGCAGTAAATCCAATTTCCGGAAGAAGCCCCGAAAGCTGTATTGTAGCTTCGGTACCCGCGCAGCCTGATGTAACCTGTACCGAGGTAAGTGTAGGTAGTGCTTTTACAGCAATATCGGTACCGTTATCATTTATACTGAAAGTAAGAAGCGGGGCAGTAGAAAGGTGTATTACCCTAACACGGTAGTTACCTGCCGTTATTGTATTTGGCAACGTAGCTGCTATCGGGCTGCCGGATGCGGCACTACTGATGGTGTTAGAAAAATCTGTCGGGAAAACACCAGTTGCATTCGATAGCTGCACATAGTAGCTGCCTGCAGGGAAGTTTCCTGTTGTGGTATAGGCTACGCTGATATTGTTTTGTGAGCCGATGCAGTAGGGTCCGAACAAAGCTGCTGCCGTTGTGATAGACGGAGCGTCTTCTACAACGCCTGTAAGTACAATATTGTGTGTAGCGCCGCCACCTGCAAAGGTAAGCGTGCCGTTATGCTGGCCGGAAGCAAGTCCGCCTTTTAGCCTTACGGATATTTGTGGGTTGGAAAGGTTCACCGCCCCTCCTGTGTAGGCGAAGCTGCCCGCAGATGTAAATCCGTCTATTCCCAATGCAATTTCAAAATCGCCTGTAACAGAAAGGCTGATGTTGCCCGAAGCCGGCGAAAGGTTGCTGCCCGTTACCGAAGCGATCTGCACCGGTGCCGAAGCGCCCTGCCCCTGGTACGTATGGAATGTTATAGGGTTTGGCGTTACGGTGATAACAGGCGCGGCAATAACCGTATAGGTTACTACCCTGTTGCCGGTACCGTAATAGTTTGTTGCAGCTACTTTTATATAGTATGTGCCTACAGGCGTAGTACCGTCAAAAGATACTAGGCCGGTTTGGGTATCTACCGTTACTCCCTGTGGTAGCGGATTATTAAGAGACCCCGAAGCGTTAGATCCAACGGCATTATAACCTGTAATTACCGGTGATCCTCCCGCAACGATCTGGTAGGTGTCTGTTTGCCCATATACAGAGCTGTCTGTTGTGGCGCTTGTTACCGATGCTGCCGTGCCCGGAACGCCTACCTGCTGCATCTGGCTTATTGTACCTTCGAAACTGAAATCGTTTACACTAAATGTACCGGAATTTACATTAGACGACCTGTATCCATATAGCCTGAATGTTACGGCCGATGTAAGATTCTGGTAGGCAGTTGCAGACAGGCTTATGGTAGTGCCTGTTGCATTGGCAGTGCCAATAACAGCATTATAGTTGTCAAGGCTCGATTTCAGCACAAACTGCGCAGGGCCTGTACCAGAAGCCTGTCCGGTATACACAAAATTAGAAAGGTTGAGTATAAATCCGGATTGGGGTGTAATGGTAAAGTAATAATAATCGTTTGCATCAGGGCTGGTACTGTTTGTCCATCCGGTTGCATTGTAGCGGTTTCCGCCCGCATTACCATTTATACCCGGTCCGCGGCCTATACCGCTAACAGCGATACGTGTAGCCCCTGTGTTGGCAGGGATAACCTGTCCGTCTGTAAAAGGATTACTGTTTTCAGGATTGGTTCCGTCGATAGTATTTACCCATAGGTTAGGGCCTCCGTAAACCACTGTTGGTTGCGTTTGCGTATCCTGGATGATAAACCATCCGTTTACCAGGGTAAGCTCGTAATTGTCGGCTTCACCTTCCGAAAGGGTAATCGGATAGGCACCCGGGGTGTTTGTGTTGGATACGGCTACTGTTGCTGTAGGCACTTCGGCTATATCCGCGGTAGTATCGCCTGTTACAAAGCCGGAAAAGCTTACCGTAAATGCCGGCATCGCAGCTCCCTTTAGTATTGTCTTATTAACAGCTGTAACAGTAAGCGTTTTCTTTGTAACACTGCCCGAAAGCAGTGGGTCGGCCTGTGTAAGGGTATAGTTGGCCGCATTAGCTCCTGAAAGAGCCACGGTTACAAAATGCGTACCTGCGTCCGGTAATGCAAGTGTTCCGGTAACCGCGTTTACAATGTCGCCTTCTTCTACGCCGGTAAGCGCTACGCCTGCAACCTGAACATTCGTGTTTCCGTCATAAACTTTAGTTGTTACAGTGCCACCTGCCATTGTTATGGGTTTTGGTGTAATGTTGGCTGTAAGCCCTTGTGGCTGCTGTAATGCATAGTTGGCGGCAGCTCCTTCAAGCGTATAGCCCGAAACGGTTACCGGCTTATTGTTGCCAACAGTATAATTAGTAAAGTTCGCTACTGGTGTACCACCTACAGAAACGATGTCACCATCCAGCATACCCACGGCCTGAGGGGTACCCGTAAGAGTAGTGGTAGTATCCCTGTTGTATACTTTATTTTCTGCAGTAACTCCTGTAACGGTAAGTGTTTTCGGGGTGATGTTTGCCGTTAGGCCCGTGGGCTGTATAATTGTATAGTTTGCGGCGTCTTCACCTCCAAGTGTAATGTTTGCCGTTACCGCAATACCGTTTGCCACATCTGCCGAAGCAAATGTGCCTGTTCCGGTAAAGGTTACAACATCGCCCGCAGCAATACCTGTTAGCGTACCTGTTATGGTTGTTGCTGTAGTACTGTCGTATACTTTATTTTGTGCTGTTGCGTTGCTTAGTATCAGTTCAAGGGCGGTAATGGTTCCGGTAAGCCCTTCAGGCTGTATCAGGGTATAGTTGGCAGAAGCGCTTCCGGAAAGTATAAGATTGCTTACCGCAATGCCTGTACCCGGTGTAACCTGTGCAAACGTACCCGACACAATCTGTATGCCCGCCTCATCGCCGGCTACAATGCCGTTTAGTACCGCATTTTCAATTGTCGCGGCAGTTGTACCATCGTATGCTTTATCTGCCACGTCGGCACTGGTAACGGTGAGGTCCTTAGCCGTGATCTCTGCGGTAAGGCCTGTTGGCTGTGTAAGGGTGTAGTTGGCGGCAGCATCACCCGAAAGTGTAAGGGCTGCTGTTACCGGTTTGTTGGCGCCTACTGTAATGTTCTGGAAAGTACCTCCGCCCACAACAGCAACGTTGTCACCTTCAGCGGCTCCGGTTACTCCGGTTACCATAATGGCAGCAGCTGTAGTACGGTCGTATACTTTGTTCTGGGCAAAAGCTGTTACTGTCAGGTTTTTCCCGGTAATAGCAGCAGTAAGCCCTGTTGGCTGTACCAGTACATAGTTTCCGGCCTGCGGCCCTTGCAGTGTAGCTGTAGAAGTTACTTCTATATTATTGTTTACATTGGCAGAAGCAAATGTACCTGTTCCGTTAAATGATACTGCGTCACCTGTTACAATGCCTGTAAGCGTACCTGTTATAGTGGCTGTGGTAGTTCCGTCATACACTTTGTCGGCAGCAGCAGCGCCGGCAAGGGTAAGTCCGGCAGGCACAATAGTTCCTGTAAGGCTGCCCGGCTGGGTAAGTTCATAGTTTCCTGCATCGGCGCCGCTTATTCCGTAAACGGTTTCCACAGTTATTCCCCCGCCTGCGTTTACAGAGGCAAATTGTCCTGTACCGTCAAGAATCACTTCATCATCGCCCACAATACCCGCCAATGTACCTGTAAGTTCGGCAACATCTCCGCCATTGTATATTTTATCGGTTACAGCAGCATTGGCTACCGTAAGCACTTTTTTGTTAACCACAAGTTCCTGAGATACAGCAGGGGCAGGGTTATATGTTCCGTTACCTTCCTGCAGCGCAGTGATAGTTACGGTTCCCGCGCCCGTTATGGTTACAGTACTGCCCGAAACCGTTGCAATGTTTTCGTCAGAACTGCTATAGGTTACCATAAGCCCTGATGATGCTGTTGCAGTAACAGAGACAGGAGCATCACCATAGGTAACGGCATTTAATGCGTTAAAGGTGATTGTCTGGTTGGCAAGCCCCGTGTCGTTTATATTCGCAGAAAGCCCCGCCGGCTGTATAAGGGTATAGTTGGCAATACCGCCACCTGACAGTACATAACCCGATACCGTTACCGGAATGCCGGAGCCCGGGCCCATGTTGTCGAATACCGCCACTGCGCCCGATACCTCAAGGGTTACATCGTCACCTGAAGCTACGCCCACAAGTTCAGCTGTTCCGGTAATAGTTGCGTTGGTTGTAGAGTCAAAATTCTTGTCTGCAATAGCTATACCGGCTATGGTAAGTTCTTTTACGGTAATGTTTGCCGTAAAATCAAGTGCGTCTGCTGTAAGCTGGTATTTTGCCGCATGTGCTCCCGCAAGGGAAAATACGCCGACAACTTCTTTGCCGGTACCAATGTTTTTATCTTCAAAAAAGGCGTTGATGGTGCTGCTCAGCATTACTTCATCGGCACCAACAATGCCACCGGTAAGGGTAGCGCCTGTTATCGTTGCGGCATCAGTACCATCATATACCTTGTTTTGTGCTGTGGCACCAGTTATGGTAAGTTGTTTTTTACGTACCACCAAAAGCCGCTCTATTGGTGTAGCGGCGTTATAGCTGCCGTTTCCTGCCTGCGATGCCGTGATGATGGTTTCGCCCGGGCCAATAACAGTAACAATATTACCGTTTACGGTAGCTACAGTAGTATCAAGGCTTTCGTAAGTTACCGGTTCGCCCGATGCACCGCCGGTTGCAGAAAGTGTAAAATCGGCATCACCATAAGTAACATTGGCAAGTGTGCCAAAAGTTATGGTCTGGTTGGCTTTGGTTATGTTGAAAGCATTACTGTTTGTTGTCCAGTTTCCAGCGTGAGAAACAGTAAGGTTTAGTCCGTTGCCGGCTACTGTGTGTGTAAGCCCGCTAAATGTGGCAAGGCCATTGGTTGCGTTTACATTTACGGGTGCGCCGGTAAGTGTTCCCGATGAGGTAAGGGCCACAGTACCCGCGGCAGCTGTAAAGTCAAGGTCGCGGTTGCCGTTCACGTCATTTGCGCTTACGGTAACATTTGTCATTGCTATATTTACGAGAGTATTGGCAGGCTGGGCAACAAAAGCTAGCCTGTCTGCTGTTACTTCTATACGGTTGGCATCGCCTGTTATCGATGTGGCTGCTGCACCGGCATTGGCTGCTGCAAATTGAGACCCTGATGCATTTGCAGTGGCAGAACTTACCGTAAATCGTAATTGTGAGTTGTCTGTCACCGCAGTTTTAAAGGTTGCCCTCAGCGTTAGTGCTTTATTCCGCGTATCATCGGCAGCCGAAATATTCAGTGCTGAAAACGAAACCGTTCCGGAAGTAACTGAAGCGTCTGCCAGCTTTGTCGATCCATCATAAATCGCAAGCCTGCTTAAAGCAGAGAAATTAGCTACAGTAAAGCTAATGTTGGTAAGTACAGTGGCGTTAGCATCGCTATCGTTGCCTGCTCCGCCATCGCGGATAATATATCGTCCCACCTCTATGGAATTTGAAGTAGTAACCGAAGTTCCCTGAAACAGGAGATAATCAATGTTTGTCGGTTCTGTAAACGCCGTATCGCGGATAATGTCGGATGTATTGGAAAGAGCAGGTGCTTCAACAATAAAATCATCTATGTATATTTCATTGGCACCTCCGGAACGCCCGTCTATAACGCGAATGTAAATGTTGCTTACACCGGAAAAGTTATACGTAAAGGTTTGGCAGGTGGTTGAAAAGCTGCTTACCGTGCCTATAGACGTCCAGGTTGTTGCCGTTGGCGAAGAGGCATATCCTACCTGAAGGGAAGGATTACTTGGAGAAGAACCGCTTCGCCTGTAGGAGAATTTTACCTGAGAAGGATTGGCCAGTAGCGGTGTAATCATATAATCGCCGTTCGCGTTGGTAGAAGCAGACCTGCTGCCGGAACACTTGTTATTCGTAGTATACGTAATACTGTTCATTGTCCATCCTGAGGGTGCCGATGAAGACTCAAATCCTTCATCGATAAGCTGTCCCCACGAAACCATGGTCGTTAAAAAAAGGGCGAGTGCAAACAAGCCCTTCATTACCTTTTGACGTAGTAATTTCATCATGTTATTAATTAATTTTTAGATACATTTTTTGGGTGAAAAAATTTCCTGACAAAGATTTGATATCTATGTTAAGTATCAGGTATATAAAAGTTGTATTACCGTAACTATTACCTTTCTAAATGTTTAGTTTAGTGTTAACAACCTGAAGTTTATGTTAAACGCTAAAAGTTTTAAATAGCAAAATGCCTCCCGTACGGGAGGCATTTTTAGTTATTATTTAGCTAAAAAAATAGCTTAGAACACTACCTTTTTGGTAATCTGTTCCTTGTTGGCAGTACCTACTTTTACGATTAGCACATGGTTGGAAATGCTAACATTTTGAAGCACCACTTCATTCTGGTTAAACGTGTCCGAAGCAAACAATACTTTACCTGTAATGTCGTATACCGCTACCGAAGTAATGGCAGAATTGGCAGAGTTGATGGCAAGGGCATCGTTTTGCTTAAATACCACTACAGTGTTAGTATCAAATGAAGCTGTCTTCATGGCTGTCCTGAAACCGCTTTCTGTTTCTGTTACTGCTTCAATTACGTTTGAGTTTTCGCTGGTATTACCGGCTACGGCCCTAACCCTGTAGTAATAAGTAGTTCCCGCCACAAGGCCCTCTACAAGCTGGCTTGTTCCGCTAACCGAAAGGTCTGCGTAACCCGGCACGAATGACGGTGCGGTACCGGCATAAGTATGTGAACCAAGGCCGGTAACATCGTTTTGGTTCAGTTGTTCCCACTCCGACTCCAATGTGGCAAAACCTGTAGCAGGGTTGGTTGTTACACCGCCAACTACAAACGATTTCCTTACAAGGGTCTTGTCTACTGTAGTATTCGAAGCGCTGGTCCAGGCAGATCCCGGATCTTCGCCAATCTTCCCGATAATATCCACGTTAGAAGCTGTAGATATCCTGTAAAGTGCTACGGCATCATTACCATTAAAGTTTACAGAAGATACCACTGTAGCGGTACCGGTATAAATTGTTGCGCCTGCATTTTTAATAACCAGTACGGCACCATTATCAAGCGTTCCGGATAACTGGATATCATTAGTACCCGATGCTGCATTACTGCCGTTCGAGTATAGCCTTACCCTGTAGTCAGACAGGTTTACGCTGGTGCCTGTGCCGTTGTATATTTCAAGGTATTTGTTTGTAGAAGATCCTTCTACATACTCCGAGAAGAAAAGGTCTGTTGCAAGTGTTACAGAACCAAATGTAGGGGATGTACTTACATCCAGCCTGTATTCGGCAGCACCGTCGGCTGCTTCCCAGTTTGCTGTAAAGCTGCTTGTTGTTGCGTCACTTTCTTCAAGGGCTTCCGGGGCAATTACATTATCTGTAGTAAATGTGGCCTCTGCACTGTATGAAGTACCGCCATCGTTAATTACATACGCTTTGGCATAATAGGTTGTACCACCTGCCAGGCCTGTAAGAGTAGGGTTGTAAATACCGGCACCGGCTACTGTTATAGTAAACTCGTCTACACCCGGGTTACCCATTACCGGGTTTGGAGTGGTAGCATACAATATACCCATTTCTACAAGGTTAGAACATCCTGTTGATGTAACTTCCACTTCGATGTCCGCTGTAGATGCCGATATGCCTTCAGCAGCGTTTACTGCTATTGTTGCAACAGTGTTAACACCAGATCCCGAAGCGGCTACGTCGATGCTGTCTGCACCGCCACCGGCAACAGCAATGTTTCCTGAAAAATCAGTTACAGTAGCTGGCTCGAATTTTACATAAACGATCTGTTCAAACTCGTCTCCATCCTGTACAATAGCAAGCGTATCGGTATACGTTCCGTCTGCTGTAAGCGAGAAGCTGTAGCCTGCAAGCGGGCCTACGGCAACAGTATCTGTAGTAAGGCGCACACCTGTAATGGTAAAGGACTCAGGGCCCTCAGAACCTTCAATACATACATCGCCAAATGCAGGAAGCGCTGTAGCAGTAAGTACCGGTTCTGTGTTTTCTGTAGTTACGGCAGTAATTATGTTAGAGTTCGCGCTGGTGTTTCCTGCAACTGCCCTAACCCTGTAATAGTAGGTTGTAACCGGAGAAAGGCCTGAAACCAGCTGGCTTGTGCCTGCAACAGCAAGGTTTTCGTATCCTGCAACGAACGAAGGTGTTACGCCTGAGAAGGTATGCGACCCAAGGTGTGAAACATCATTTTGGTTAAACTGCTCCCATTGCGATTCAAGTGTTGGGAAACCCGATCCTGACGGATCTGCAGTGATACCTCCTGTAACGGATGATTTCCTTACAAGGGTTTTATCCAGTGTAGAATTTGAAGCGCTTGTCCAGGCCGATCCCGGATCGTCACCAATGTTTCCGAAGATATCAACGTTTGCAGCTGTAGATATTTTGTAAAGTGCAACGGCATCATTTCCGTTAAAGTTTACAGAAGCCACCACAGTTGCGGTACCACTGTAAATTGAAGCGCCTGAGTTCTTAAGTACCACAACATCACCGTTGGCAAGTGTGCCCGATAACTGTACGTCGTTTGACGTTCCTGTAGCCGAAGTGCTTCCGTTTGAGTATAGCCTTACCCTGTAGTCGGCAAGGTTTACACTTACGCCGGTACCGTTGAATATTTCAAGGTATTTGTTGGTAGAAGAACCTTCAACATATTCCGAGAAGAAAAGGTCTGTAGCAGGTGTGCTTGTACCAAAAGTAGAAGAAGTGCTTACATCAAGCCTGTAGCTGGCAGCGCCATCTACAGCATCCCAGTTGGCAACAAAGCTTTCGTGATCTTCACCTGTTGCGTCTGTGGCAAGAGGAGCAATAACAGGGTTTGTTGTAAAAGTGCGTTGTGTACCGTAAGTTGTGCCGCCATCGTTGGTTGCATACGCTTTTACATAATAAGTAGTACCGCCCAAAAGTCCGGTAACAGCAATAGTGTATTCTCCTGTGCCTTCGCCAGTGTCAGCCAGTACAACAACGCCTGCTCCGCCTGCTACAGGGTTTGTTATTGTGCTGTATACAATACCCCTTACGGTTACGTCGGAACATCCCTGTTCGGTAACCTCCGCATCTATCGTAGCGGCAGAAGCCGAAGTGGCAACGGCTGCATCTGTAGTCACAGTACCGGCTGTGTTAATGCCGGTTCCGGTAACAGCAACGCTTATTGCAGGGGCATCGCCTCCGCTTACAGCAATGGAGCCATTGTAAGAACCTGCCGTTACAGGCGCAAAAGTTACATAAACATCCTGTGTAAGTGTGCCTGTCTGCGGTATAAGAAGCGTAGCAGAATAAATGCCCGATGCTGTAGTGGCGAAAGTATAGCCCGCAAGCGGGCCTACAGTAATATCACCCGGGGTAAGGTTTACGCCATTAAGTGTAAACATACCGGTACCGGTACCGGTGTTGATACATACCGAACCAAATCCGGCAAGGGTTCCGGCCGTTAGGGTAGGCAGCGTATTCGGCAGTGTAGATTCTGTAGCGGTTGCGCTAAAAGCAGTTTCTACCGGTGAAGAGGCATTGTTTCTTGCCTTCACGCTAAAGGTGTAAGGAGTGTTTTCATTCAGGCCTGTTACAGTTATAGTGGCCCAGTCGGCAGCAGTTCTCCATACGGCAGTTGCGCCAAGGGCACCGCTTGCCTGTACATACTGGCCGCCCGCTTCGCGAATGGCGTAGCGTGTTATAGCCGGATTGCTGTTTTGGGTAGTAGCGGTTACCGTTACATCTAGTGTGTAAATGCCGGGATTGCTTACAGTAAGCACGCCCGGAACATTGGCCAGTGTATAAAAGCTTGCATTCGCGCCGTTGGCTGGGGTGGTGCCTGCTGTGGCAACCGCCCTGAAATTGTATAGTGTATTGGGTGATAATGAAGAAACCGGTGCGCTGATGCTTGTTGCTGATGTACCTGTTACAGATGATGGGGTAGCTGCTGCGGAGCTTCCGTAGCTTGTTGTAAGGCCATAGCTGAACGATGCTGTGGCGGTAGTGCCATTAGCGTTTACCGAGCCGTTCAGGGTGGCAGATGAAGCAGTGACCGATGTTGCTGCCGATGAAGTTACAGTAGGGCCTGAATTCCATGAAAGCACAACATTATCAAGGGCAATGGCATCCCTGCTTCCCGATCCGCTTAGTTCGGTATAGCTCCAACGGATCCATACGTTACCGCTTATGTTGCTAAGGGCAGCAATGTCGATGTTGGCATAAGGAGTAGTAGTTCCCGCCGCGATAGTTCCCGATGCGTAAGCGCCTCCTGTTACAGCAGTAAAGCCCGTTGTAGCCGAAGTAGTGCTTATTTCAAGGTTAAAAGAGTTGCTTCTGGATTCTTCCCTGATCTTTACTACGTCATAAGAAATAGCCAGTCCCGATTTGCCTGTTGTGTTGGCAACGTTGAGTACAATGGAAGAAGTAGAAAAGTTGCTGCTCGATCCAAGGATACCGATCCTCGAACCAAAGTTGTAGTTGCCGCCCGAAGAAGAGGAGGCGTTGCCTACGGTCATGGCATTGTCCACCGTAGTGCCGTTGTAAGACATCCAGCCCGTTGGGTAAGACGTGCCCGTGGCGCCCGGTGTGGTGTTGAAATTTTCCGAATAGGGCGATGACCCCGGAAGGGTAACCTGCCCCCACATTGCCGTTGTTGCCATAAAGGCAATAACAAGCGTACAGGCATTGAAAAATGCCTTGGGTAAGCGTGTTTTCATAGGTAAATAATTTGTTAGTTGATTGCGCTGACTATCAGCGCAATACAAACTTAATTACAATCCGGTACGCTTGTGGGAAAGGGAGGTTGTGTTACTGTAATGGTGTAGTTATCATTACCTCAAATGAAAGTTACGTGTTTAAACCTTTTGTTAATCTTAAAGTATCTTTTAAATATTTAATTAATTCGTGAATTATTTTAATCAAATAATGAATTATGTTCAAAACAAGGACGTATTGAAAAAAAGAAACCCCCGCAGCAGAGCGGGGGAATCCGGATCAAAAAACTAACACGAACAACATCTTTATACTGCTCTTCGGCAGCTCTTTATTGCAGCACTATCCTGAACGTCCTGGAGGCATTGCCCATACTGATATTCAGGAAGTATAATCCTGCCGCGTTTCCGGCAAGGTTTAATGTATTATTATCATTTTTTACTGTTACCTGTTGCCCGAGGCTATTGTACAGGGTAAACGTATAATGGCCTGTTTCGGCATTTTCTATATGTAGGGTACCCGATGTAAGGGTAGGATATACAAATACTTCGGCAAGAGTAAGCACTCCTGTAGCAAGGTTGCCCCAGCTATCCTGCGCGTTCGGGCCATTCCAGATCAGGGTAGCCAGGTAAGGATTGTCTATAAACGGGTTGCGGTTGCCCTGCATTACCTGCAGTACATTATTGCGGTTTATCTCGTGCTGGCCCACAGGGTCTTCGGCATTCCATTCCAGAAAAATATTGGGCATATCGCCATAATAGCTGTACGATGTGCTTCCGGTGCCTACTTCGGTAGCCATGCATCGGGTGCCATAGCGCACATACATATACATCATCATTCGGGCAACATCGCCTTTCCACTCGTCGCCTGGATAAAAATAGCCGCCCGCCATGGTAGTTGAATGCCCCGACCCATCGGCGAACGGCCGGTTACTGCGGCTACTGTTCATAGCATAATCAATAGGCCGCAGGTGGTGCGCATCCGAACCCGGCCCTTCAAATTCCAGGTTGGGGTTGCCCAGCGAACGCGGGTATACATGTTCGCGAACCCATAGGCCCGCACAGCTCGAGGTGTGGCAGCTCAGGTCTTTATCGCGTGTACGGTCGTTATCGGTATTGGTGTCGTTATCATTATACCCGTAGATCAGGAAAACATTTTCCGTGTTGTCCGGGTCCAGGTCGGCCTGCTTTACCGCGTTCCACACACCGGGAGTATATTGCAGCTCGGTGGTGTGCGTATCGGTTATAAGCGTTGCCAGCTGTGCTTTTAGCGCGTCTCCCGTCTGGGTAAAATCAACCGTACTATAGTACGCGGGTATCTGTGAGAGCCCGAATAGCGGAAATAGTAATAATGCTAAAAACTGTTTCATATATTAACGTAATAATGAGAAGTGTGCTTTAAATTCCTTCGCTTCCCCGTTGGCCGATGTATACTCCAGCGTAAACCAGTAGTCGGTAGCCGGAAGGCGCGCTCCGTTGTAAGTGCCGTCCCATCCTGTTCCACCCGGTTTGATGCCGGCGATCACTTTTCCGTAGCGGTCGAAGATATAAATTTTGGTACCCGGCTGTCGGCTCAGGCCATTTATATTCCATGTGTCGCGGGTACCGTCACCATTAGGGGAGAAGAAGCGCGGGTAGTTCAGTGCGAATACATCAAGCTCCAAAGTTCCGCAGCCGTTTTTATCCCTTACGGATATATGATATTCTCCTTCATATATGCTGGAGAAATACGGTTCATCCTGAAACGGGCCGCCGTCGAGGCTGTATTCATAATCGCCCGAACCGCCGGTTACGTGAACCATTATCGTCTGGTTATGGTGAAAGTCGCTCTTAGCCTCGGCATACCCCAGTGCCAGTGATGACAGTCTCACTGTAGCGGTTGAAGTAGCTTCACATCCTGTTATGGTATTGGTCGCTTTTACCGAATAATCACCGGCTTCATTTATCGTAATAGATGCGGTTGACTGTGGTAGCAGGTTTCCGTTCCTTTTCCATTCAAAAGTATAAGCAGCGTCCGAAAGGCCACTCATCAGCAAGCCGGGAATCACTGCGCCGGTTTCGTTGTCCACACACAGGAACATATTACGTAATGACGGTAGTGGCAGGCTGTGTACCGTAATCGTATGCGATGCCTTTGCGGTACATGCCGTACCTATAGTATAGGTAATAATTACAGTTCCCGCTTTCAGTGTGGTTACAAGTCCGTCAGCAGCTACGGTTGCTATATCTTCGTTGCTGCTGGCCCAAACGCCATCCGGCACTGTATTATTTAGTTGTATTGTACCGCCCTCGCACACCGCATCGTCTCCGGTTATCACACCGGGGCCTGGGGCAGGTGCAGGTGCCGCGTTTATCGAAACTCCTGTCAGTGTTGCGGTACATCCGGCAGAGTTTCTTACCGTGACGGTGTAAGTTCCCTGTGCAAGCGCGTCAAATATTCTTAAGGGTTGAAACGGACCGCCGCTCAGGCTGTATTCCAATCCAACGCCCGCGGGCGAATTCACAACAATTCTTCCCACAGGTGTGTCACAATCCGGCTGTGTTACGGTTACCGCCGGTTCGGCAGGCGTAAGCGGAGGATAACTGATAATAAAGTGGGTATATCCGGAAATACATCCTGCAGCATTGCGTGCCGTAATTACATAATTGCCCGGTACAAGATTGTTGAATGTTGGGTTCGATTGCGGTGTAAGGCTGTTTACGCTGTATACAATGCCGGCACCCACCGGAGAGGTAACAGTAATGCTCCCGATAGCGGTGTTGCAGTTTGGCTGCGTTATATTTAGCACCGGGGCATCCGGTGTTGCAGGTGGTGTATTGATAACCTCTGATGCAGGGACCGAAATACAGCCCGCGGCATTTTTTACAGTAATGGTATGCGTACCCGGATCGAGGTTGGTAAATGCCGGATTCGCCACATAAGGGCCTCCGTCGATACTATAGGTAATGCCGCTGCCGATTGGGCTAAGTACGCTAATACTTCCTTTTAACGCATTACAGCCGGGGTGGTAAGCCGCGAGCTGAGGTACATCCGGAGCCATTGGTACCGGATTGATGGTAGCCGTCCTTACAGGAGAAATACATCCTGCCGCGTTTTGCACTGTAATGGTATGTGGGCCCGGCAGTACATTGTTGAAGGTATTTGATGCCTGGTATGGGTTGCCATCGATGCTATAGGTAAGCCCCGGATCGGAAGGCGCTGTTACCGTAATGCTTCCCGTGGTTGCGGTACACGTAGTCTGCACTATGGTTATTGTTGGCTGTACGGGAGTCGCAGGTCCCGGATTGATAGTATAGGTGGCCGGAGCCGAAACGCACCCTGCCGCGTTCTTCACACGTATGTTGTAGGTGCCCGGTTGCAGGCTGCCGAATATTGGCGATCCCTGAAAGGTAACCCCATCTTTACTGTAGGTAAATGCAGCCCCGGTTGGGTTGGTTACGGTGATGCTTCCCGGGGTAGTACACCCCGGATTGTTTCCGGTAAGTGTTGGCGGTGCCGGTGGTGCCGGTACAGCATCGATAGTGCGGACGCTAGCAGAAGAAACGCATCCTGCGGCATTTCGTACCGTAAAGCTGTAGGAAGCTTCCGGTGTAAGACCGCTGAAAGTAGTGCCGGACTGGTAGTTGATGCCATCCTTGCTGTATTCGAAAGTGCCGCCTGTAGAGGGCGTTATGGTTGCGGTCGCTGTAGCTACCACGCAGTCAGGCTGCGTTATGGTTACTGTAGGTGCAGTTGGAGTTGCCGGAGCCGTGAGTATTACATGCATTGCTGCTGCAGAAATACATCCCTGGGGACTTTTTGTAGTTATACTATACGTTCCGGGAGGGACATCGTAAAATATTGGGTCGGTTTGGTAGTCCACCCCGTTTCGGCTATAGGTAAAGCCTGCACCTCCCGGATTGGTTACCGTTATACTTCCGGTTGGTGTATCGCAATCGGGCTGGCCCGAAATAACTATTGGCTGAGGCGGTATGGCCGGTGCGGGATCCAATACCTGCACGGTAGCTGCCGAAACACATCCTGCGGCATTCTTTACAGTAATGCTATAGGTTCCTGCCGAAAGCCCCCCGAATGTAGGGTTCGTGCTATAATCCACACCATCGCGGCTGTACGTAAGGTTGCTGCCAACAGGGCTTGTAACGGTAATGCTACCCATGGAGGTACAGCCCGGCTGTACAAAGGTAAGCGCAGGCGCATCGGTCGCTGCCGGTATTGGTGCTATGGCCTGTAGTGTTCCCGGCGATACACATCCCGCAGCATTTCGTACCGTAATATTGTAACTGGCGCCCGGCGTAAGATTATTAAACGTTGTTTGCGACTGGTAGTTTATACCGTTCTTGCTATATTCCAGGCCATTGCCCGTTGGTGCAGTTACCGTAATGCTTCCGGTGGCAGTGATACAATCAGGCTGTATAAATGTTAAAGCAGGGGCATTGGGTGCCGATGGCGCGGCATCGATCACTTTTACGGTTATCGGCGAAACGCATCCTGCCGGACTTTTTACGGTGATGTTATAACTGCCGGCTATCAGTCCTGTAAAAACAGGATTGGAGACATAGTTGGTTCCGTCTTTACTAAAGGTAAAACCTGTGCCGGTTGGCGCTGTCACGGTTATGCTTCCTGTTGGTGTATCGCAATCCGGCTGTGTAAAGATAATGGCTGGTGCGGCAGGGGTAGCGGGCTGGTCGTTTATAACGATATTGGTTGGTGCCGATACACAACCTGCCGCGTTCTTTACGGTAAGGTTATAATCGCCCGGTGCTACTGTTGCAAATACCGCCGATGGGTAAGGATGGTAATTGATACCGTCTATGCTATACGTAAGTCCTGCCCCCAGCGGTGAAGTTATGGTAATGCTTCCCGTTGGCGTAGTACAGTCAGGATTGGCATGTGCAACCGCCGCCGCCGCCGGGGCAGAAGGTATTGCGTTTATCACCTGTACGGTTGCTGTAGAAACACATCCACTCCCGTTTTTCACGGTAATACTGTAGGTTGCGCCAGGAGTCAGGTTGTCGAAGGTTGCACCGGTTTGATAATCGCTGCCATTCTTACTATAGGTTATTCCGGCGCCCGGTGCAGGGGTGGTTACTGTGATGCTTCCCGTAGTGGTAACGCAATCCGGATGGTTTACATTCAGCACCGGTGCCGATGGCATATCCATTCCTGCATTTATAGTTTGCGTAGCTGCAGCCGATACACATCCTTCCGCATTTCTTACGGTTATGGTATAGGTTGCCGGGTCAAGGTTACCAAAGGTAGTTCCCGTCTGGTAATCCGTACCGTTTTTACTGTACTCCAGTCCGGCTCCAATTGGTGCGGTAACTGTTATACTGCCACGCTCTTCACCACATCCGGGCTGGCCTGCGGTTACAACGGGTGCAGCCGGAGTTTGGGGCTGGCTGTTAATTACCTGTACCCTCGCAACAGATACGCATCCTGCCGCATTTTTTACCGTAATGTTATGTGTTCCGGGAGTAAGGGTAAAGGTCAGGTCGCTTACATAGTCCACGCCATTAACGCTGTAGGTAAGGCCGGCTCCAAGGGGTGATGTAATCGTTATGCTTCCCGTAGCAGTATCACAATCCGGTTGTGTAGCTGTTACAACAGGCTGAGCCGGAGCCGAAGGTATGGCATCTATAGCCTGTACCCTTGCGGGCGATACGCAACCTTCGGCATTCTTCACGGTGATGCTGTAGCTTGTGCCCGGGGATAAATTATCAAAAGTGGTTCCCGGCTGATAGTTTATACCATCTTTACTATAGCTAAGCCCGATCCCGACCGGCGCGGTAACGGTAATGCTGCCCGGATTACCGCATGTTGGCTGTATTGCCGTTACATTTGGTGTTGCCGGTGTGCCCGGGGCGCCATTTATTATCTGTACGGTTAGGGCTGAGGTACATCCGTTAAGGCGCGCCGTAAAGTTGTAACTGCCCGGTACCAGCCCTGCAAAAACCGGACTGGAAACATAGTTTATGCCGTCTTTGCTGTAGGTATGGCCTGCACCCACAGGAGCAGTAATAGTCACGGTTCCGGTTGCAGTATCACAGTCCGGCTGTTCTACGGTTAGTGCCGGTGCGTCCGGTGCGCCGGGTACAGGGTTAATCACCTGGACCGTACCCTGAGATACGCATCCTGCCGCATTCTTTATCGTGATGGTGTAGCTTCCGGGTGCAAGCCCGCTGAATTCCGGATCCGGCTGGTAGTTTATTCCATTCCTGCTATACGTCAGGGTACCATCGGGATCCGATGGCGCTGTTACCGAAATCGTTCCTGCAGGAGTAATACAGGTTGGCTGTATTACGGCAAGTGTTGGGGCAACAGGCGGTTCCAGCACATAAAGCTGGGCTGCATCCGTGCGTACCACACAGGTTGCAGATGTAGCTTCCAGGTAATACTGGTTGCCATTCATGGCCAGTGTAGCGTTGTTTATGGTAAGCGTTGCCGTATTGGCACCGCTATGGTTACTGTCATTGGTAACATTTACCCATATGCCGGTACCGGTAAGCCTTTTCCATTGAAAGGTAAAACCCGTGGCAGGAATAACAGAAGCGGGAAAAGTTGTATTTGTCCCTACGCAGATCGTTCTTGGCGCGGGGTGATTGATGATCGGGAGCGGAGCGCTTACAGGGTTAGCGGTATGCATATTAAGGTTCGTGCAGAATTCTGTGCCGTAAACATTCCAGTCGTTTACATTGAATACTGCTTTTGGCGCCACCGCATTAGGTTTCCTTATAATGCTATATCCCCTTCCGGCTGTATCACTGGTACCCAGGGTAACCTGCGCGTTGTCTATAAGCTCGCCGTTAGGGTGTATTAATTCAAATTCATCGTTGGCATTAATACCGTTTTGTAACGGAAAGTCAGTCGGTATACCCGGACAAACACTGGAGATATCAATACACACCATAAAAGTAGTCCCGGGATTTATCGTCCCGATGAGGTGCATATCATAATCGGGTGGTAAACCTGAGTTTATATTTCCGTATCGTAAAAGCCTGTATCCTGCCAGATTTACAGGTGTAGTACCCGGATTATAAAGCTCTATACAGCCTGGCACGCCGTTGTAGGCATCATATATTTCAGAAATATATATTTCAGGGGACTGGCAAGCGGATTTTAACACGGTAAAATCTACGGGTCCGGTTCCCGTACAGCCGTCGGTTGCGGTAACTGTGATCACACCGGTGCTCACGCCCGCGGGCACCATTGCCTGTATCTCGGTATCCGATATCACGGTGAAGACTGCGTTTATTCCGTCAAATTTTACTGATTGTGTATCTGTAAATCCGCTGCCGGTAATGGTTACCATTGTGTCTTTAGGGCCGGTAAGCGGCGTGAAAGAGGTAACTACCGCGCTGGTACAGGTAGAGGAGAGGCTTCCGTTGAGCCTGAAATCGTCAAGGCGCATGTTTCCGTTTCCGGTAGCACCGCTAAGGGTAAGCGTAACCGTCATTGTACCGGTAATGCCCGATACAGGATTGGTTACATTCAATGTTCCTGTTGCCGTTGGCGCTTGCGGAAGCACACCGCTTCCTGCCTGTATCCCATTGATGGCCATGCTCCATTGCTGTGGTGCCGAGGCGGTGCGCTGGCTCCAGAAACTAAAGGAATTTACAGTAACCTGCTGGCTTGGGGCTACATTCAGTGTAAGGGTTATTGTAGTTGTGCCGGCTGCGTTAAAAAGCTGCAAAGCCTGTCCCGTTGCACCATTTGTACTGGCCCAGCCTCCTGGGGTACTGTTGGCCCATGACGAGCCTGACAGGTTAGGGTTTATTGTTGTCGGGGCCGCTGTATAGGGATGGGTGTTTATAGTAGTCGTACCGAAATTATGATAGTATATCTGGGCATTAGCGGTGTAACCCGCTAACAGGGCAAAAAAAAAGTGCAGGACAAAAAACCGCAGATTTCGTTTAGTAGTTTTTTTAAACATTCTCCTAGCTATTTTAAGACGTTTTTAACATGGCGAAGTTAAAAGTATTGACATACAGCCAAATATATTAAAAGTTAACTTATGGTAACCGGGTTGTGATATAATTGTAAACTGTGTAAATAAAAAGTAAAGCCACCCTTTTGGGGTGGCCCGACTCGTTTTATTGGTTATGGTGCTTTTATACTAATTTTCCTGACGGTTCAGGTATACCCATCCGGTATACGACTGGTTTGATGTTTCAATCATGTAGTAGTATGTTCCGGTAGGCAGGTCATCGCCTTTATCGTTTTGGCCGCGCCACTCGTTAGTGTAGTTTTTGCGCGAGTACACTTCTTGTCCGTAGCGGTTGAATATAGAAACCTTCCTTGCCTGAAGCCCTGCAATGTCGAACGAATCGTTCAGCGTGTCATTGTTTGGTGAAATACCTTTAGGGATGGTACAGAAAGAATTTTCTACTGTAAAAGGATACGTAGTCTGGCAACCTGCCTCTGTAGTTACCGTTACCGTAAAAGTAAGCGGGAAATCTTCGGTGTTAAGGTTATTGTCGGCTACGTACTGCGATACGTTGAACGTGTTTTCGTCAGAACCTACAACTGTTCCTGCCGCATCCCTCCATTCATACGTGGCGTTTGCCGGATTGAAGGAGTTGCTAAGCGGGGCAACATCCAGTGTATAGATACCGCTGCGGCATTCCTGTACGCCGCCTGCCTGCGGTGCGGCAGGTATCGCATCGATAGTGATGTTTGGCGTTACCGACGTACACCCGTCTGCATTGCGAACCGTAACGGTATAGTTGCCAGGTGCCAGTCCGGCAAAGGTCGTGGTAGTTACAAAGTTTGTTCCGTCAAGGCTGTATTCCAGTCCGGCCGGTGCTGTTATGCTGATAGTTCCCGTAGGCAGGACACAAGTTGGCTGAACAGGTGTTGTTGCAGCAACAGCCGGAGCCGCCGGAGCCTGGTTTATGGTTACGGGGTTGCTTACAGAGATACATCCCGACGCATTGCGTGTGGTTACAGTATAGGTTCCGCCGATAAGGTTCGGGAAAAATGTTCCTGTCTGGAACGTAATGCCGTCCAGGCTGTACTCAAGGCCTGCAGGTGCGTCAACGGTAATAGTTCCCGATGGTACAGCACATGTAGGCTGTGTTGGGGTAAGGGTAGCCTGCACGGGGGCATTAGGTACAGCATTTATAGTGGTTGTTCCTGTTGCAGTACATCCGCCGATAGTATTTCTAACGGTAATAGTATAAAGCCCGGGAGTAAGGCCCGGGAAAGAAACTCCTGTCTGGAAGTTGGTTCCGTCAATGCTGTATTCCAGGTTGTTTCCTGTAGGGAAAGTGATAGTTATCGTTCCTGTAGGTGTAGTACAGTCCGGCTGAATAAGTCCCGCTACCGGTACAGATGGTACAACCGGTGCAGTGTCGATTACTATGTTTGCCGTAGTAGCCGTACATCCGGCGGCGTTGCGTACGGTAACAGTATAGGTTCCGGCACCGGTAATAAATAGCGGTGAAGACTGGAAGTTCGTTCCGTCGATGCTGTATTCAAGGCCAATACCAAGTGGCGCGGTAATGGTAATCGTTCCGCCAGCTACAGTACAATCCGGCTGGCCGGTGGTTACGGTTGGCGCGGCAGGACCAGCCGGCGCAGGGTTGATAACAATGTTTCCGGTAACCGATGTACATCCCGCAGCGTTCCTCACGGTAACGGTATAGGTTCCGTCGGCAACCGAAAATAGTGGTGAGTCCTGGAAAGTTGTTCCGTCAAGGCTGTATTCAAGATCACTGCCAAGCGGCGCGGTAACGGTAATGGTTCCGGTTGCAATGGTACAGGTAGGCTGTGCCTCGGTAGTGGCAGCCACTGCGGGTGCGCCCGGTGCTGTATTGATGGTGATATTGGCTGATACCGAAGTACACCCGCCAATCCTTACAGTAACATTGTATGTTCCCGCTGTAAGGTTGCCAAATGTTGTTCCTGTCTGGAAAGTCGTTCCGTCAAGGCTGTATTCCTCGCCGTTTCCTGTTGGGGAATTCACAGTAATGCTGCCTGCTGCGGTACAGGTAGGCTGTGTTGGTGTAGCAACAGGCTGTGCCGGTGCTGCTGGAACAGGGTTAATCACAAAAGGCATAACGGTTGTACAGCTGGCCGATGATTTTATTGTAAGGGTGTGGTTGCCCGGTGCAATGCCGCTAAATGTAGTTGTTGTTACAAATGGCCCCGCATCAAGTTGGTAGGTAAGGCCATCGCCCAATACCGGTGTCATGATAATGCTTCCGGTTGCGGTAGTACACGTTGGCTGCGTAAGGGCAATAGTTGCAAGCGGAAGTGGTGACACCGTAAGCAATGCCGCATTGCTTACAAGTGTACAGCTCGACGAAGTAGCCTGGCAATAGTACTGGTTGCCGTTCATGGCCAGTGTTACCGGGTTTATATTAAGTGTAGCGGTAGCAGCACCTGTTATGCCACCACCGTTGGTTACGTTTACCCAGTTGCCCGCGCCGTTCAGGGTTTTCCATTGGTAGGTGAATCCGGCGGAAGGGCTCACAGTAATAGCGAAAGAAGCCTGGCCATTCTCACAGATACTTACGTTTTGCGGCTGTGTTGAAACAGTTGCATTGCCCAGGGCGGGGTCGGCAACGTGGTAGCCCAGGAAGGTACAGGTTTCTTCACCCAGCACATTCCAGTCACTTTGATTAAACGCTACTTTTGGAGCCACAGCATTCGCATGGCGTATCAGGCTGTAGCCTTTGCCTAAAAAATCGTCTGTACCCAAAGGAATTTCAACATTGTCTATCAGTACATTGTTCTTTAATAGTTCGAACTCATCATTCGCATTGATACCATTCGTGAGCGGAAAATCGGTATTGATACCCGAACAGGCGGCATTTATGTTTATCGCTATGATAAAGACATCCTCAGGGTTGATAGTCCCGGTAAGCACCATATTATACTCAGCCGGTGTCGACTGGCCAATGTTGCCATAGCGCAGCAGTCGGTAGCCATTCAGGTTTACAGGAGTGCTTCCGGGGTTGTAAAGCTCGATAGCGCCAGGCGTTCCGTCATAAGCATCATAGATCTCAGAGATATAAATCTCAGACTGCTGGCACTGAGAGGAAAGTACCGAGAAAACTGATGAGTTGGCAGTACAGGTACCCGATACCACAGTTATGGCACCGTTTGTAGCAGTTGCCGGAACAATGGCCTTGATAACGGTATTGGAAACCACAGTAAAGCCCAGCGCATTTACATTGTTAAAACGCACCGCTGTGATACCTGTCGTGGTTTCAAAATTACTGCCTGTAATGGTTACAACAGTGTTGGCAGGCCCCGAGGCCGGCACGATCGATGTTATTACAGGGCTGGTGCATTGCGCGAAAGAGGTTCCAAGACCCAGGAAAAGGAAGAATATTGCCAGAATTCCGGATACGAAGATAGTATTGTTTTTTTGCGTCATGATCTTATTAGTTTTGTGAAAATGCGGCGCAATTTACATCTATTTTGTTATAAAATACGCTTGCATAGTTTATTAAAAAGTTATTAAAAGCCTTACAAGAAAATCCCCGCCTTGTAAAAAGCGGGGATTTTGGGAACTACTACAAACTTAATCTACACTTTATCAGTTTTCTGTGTCGATCTGAAACTGGGCCAGCAGCACTTTTACGTTTAGCATCGCTTTCAGGTCTTCATTGTCGTGCGCGTCGTCCGGATCGTCATCAGCCGTTTCCCGGAAATCGTCCGGGTTGTATTTATAAATGCTCCATTCGCCGTTATGGTATTCCAGCGCGGTCATGCTTTCTACCCAGTCGCCCGAGTTCAGGTACAATACGCTCCCCTTTGATGTGGTTATCTTCCGCATTTCCGGTTGGTGGATGTGCCCGCAAACAACATAACCGTAGCCTTTGTCTATGGCGAGGTCGGCAGCGGTGTTCTCAAAGTCGTTGATGAACTTAACGGCATCCTTAAACTTAGCTTTTATCTTTTGCGAGAAGCTCATCTTGTCACGCCCCATACGGGTAAGGCACCAGTTCACGAAGCTGTTGAGCAGTATCAGTGAATCGTAGCCTACCGCCCCCAGTTTGGCTAGCCACTTGGAGTTCTGCATTGTTACGTCGAATATATCCCCGTGAAAGAACCATGCTTTTTTGCCGTCAAGATTCAGTACCAGCTTGTTGTCGAGCGTAAAAGTACCCAGGTTCATGCCGGCAAATTTGCGCAGCAGCTCGTCGTGGTTGCCGGTAAGGTAATGTACGGGTGTGCCGTCGGTAATGAATTTCATGATGCGCCGCACGACTTTCATGTGCGACTCCGGCCAGTACGACTTGCTGAATTGCCAGATGTCGATAATATCACCGTTGAGGATGATCTGTTTTGGCCGGATACTTTTAAGGTACCGCAGCAATTCTTTGGAGTGGCAGCCGTAAGTGCCGAGATGCACATCGGAGATTACCACTAAGTCTACTTCGCGTTTTACCATATCAATCGTCTTATAGCCAGTTTGATATACACATGGCGAAGTACGCGTTTTTGTTTAAAGTAAACGTTAAGCGGGTATTATGGTTGCTGTGTTTTACACGGAAAGCGGATAACACCGGATTGAGCGTATGGAAGACTGTTTGGACCCCTCCTTTGGAAAAAAATCGCTAATATTGCATCTAATTCCTTTTCCAAAAAACATGAACAAATTCTTAGTAACAGCATTCCTCCTTTTGGGCCTTGGGCTGGCCCGTGCGCAGGAGCTTAAATCGCCAAATGGTGAGTTTTCGATGAAATTCTCACTGCAGGCCGGCGGTGTCCCGTCATATACACTTACCTACAAGGGCAAGACTGTGATAAAATCCAGCAAGCTCGGACTGGAGCTGAAGGACGATAAAAAATCGCTGCTGAACGATTTTACCGTTACCGGTACCAAAACTGCCACTTTCGACGAAACCTGGAAACCGGTTTGGGGCGAGGTGAACAGCATCCGCAACCATTATAACGAGCTTGCCGTAACGCTGAACCAAAACGGTACCGAAAGGCAGATGATCGTGCGTTTTCGCCTGTTTGATGACGGCCTGGGCTTTCGTTACGAATTCCCTCAGCAAAAAAACCTTACCTATTTTGTTATAAAAGAAGAGCGCACGCAGTTTGCCATGGCAGGCGACCACAAAGCGTTCTGGATACCGGGCGACTACGACACGCAGGAATACGATTTCAGTACCTCTAAACTTTCAGAGATTAGGCCGCTTATGGCGAAATCCGTTACGGCTAATTTATCTCAGACCTCATTCTCTCCAACAGGCGTGCAAACTTCGCTACAAATGAAAACTGCCGACGGCCTGTACATCAACCTGCATGAGGCGGCACTTATCAATTACTCGTGCATGCACCTGAACCTCGATGACAAGAATATGATATTCGAATCGTGGCTGACGCCCGACGCCATTGGCGACAAAGGCTATATGCAGGCACCATGCACCTCGCCGTGGCGTACCGTTATCGTAAGCGACGATGCCCGCGAGATACTGGATTCGAAAATGACCTATAACCTGAATGAGCCTTGCAAAATAGAAGATACATCATGGATAAAGCCGGTAAAATACGTGGGCGTATGGTGGGAAATGATCACGGGGAAATCATCGTGGGCGTATACGGAAGAATACCCAACGATACAGCTTGGTATTACCGATTACAGTAAAGCCAAGCCAAGCGGCAAGCATGGCGCGACGACTCAGAATGTAAAGAAATACATCGACTTTGCTGCCGAGCATGGTTTTGACGCGGTGCTGGTGGAAGGATGGAATGTAGGCTGGGAAGACTGGTTCGGCCATTCGAAAGACTATGTTTTCGACTTTGTGACACCTTACCCGGATTTCGACCTTAATGGTATTCACGCGTATGCGAAATCCAAAGGCATCAAGATGATCATGCACCATGAAACGTCATCATCAGTGCGCAATTACGAGCGCCATATAGATAAGGCGTATAAGTTTATGAAAGACAACGGCTACGACGCGGTGAAGAGCGGCTATGTTGGCAACATCCTGCCAAGGGGCGAGAACCACTACAGCCAGTGGCTTATCAACCACTACCAATATGCTATCGAAAAAGCAGCCGACTATAAAGTAATGGTGAATGCCCACGAGGCGGTTCGCCCAACAGGCATTGCCCGTACGTATCCGAACCTTATCGGCAACGAGTCTGCACGTGGCACGGAATACCAGGCTTTTGGCGGATCGAAGCCGAACCACGTTACACTACTCCCTTTCACGCGCCTGCTTGGCGGCCCGATGGATTATACTCCGGGTATCTTTGAAATGGATATCAGCAAGCTGAACCCCGATAATAAGTCGCACGTAAACAGTACCCTTGCCAACCAGCTGGCACTATATGTAACGCTATACAGCCCGCTGCAAATGGCGGCCGACCTGCCGGAACATTACAACAAATTCATGGATGCGTTCCAATTCATCAAAGATGTGGCGGTAGACTGGGATGCCAGCCAATACCTTGAAGCTGAACCGGGGCAGTACATTACTGTAGCCCGTAAGGCGAAAGGCAAGCCGAGCTGGTTTGTGGGTAACGTAAACGGCGAAACGCCGCGCACGGCCAACGTAAACTTCAGCTTCCTCGACAAAGGCAAAACCTATATCGCGACTATCTATGCCGATGCTAAAGACGCGCATTACAAAACCAACCCGCAGGCGTATACCATCCGCAAAGTGGTAGTGACCAGCAAGTCCAGACTATCGCAGCTGAGCGCACCGGGCGGCGGTTTCGCGATAAGCGTTGCCGAAGCGACAAAAGACCAAATCAAAGGGCTTAGGAAGCTTTAGTTTCTGGACGTATATTATTTGAAAGCCCTGCCGTAAATGGCAGGGCTTTGTTTTTGTCCCGCTACATTAAGAAAGAACCAAGGATGAAGACTTTCTGATTTCTTTACATACTGCCCAACATTTCGTAGGTTTGCGTTACGAAAAATGACATCATGTTTTACCTGCTCGACATCATCGGTACGCTGGCTTTTGCCATTTCGGGGGCACTTACGGCTATCAATAAGAAACTCGACCTGTTCGGGGTGCTTACCATCGCGTTTGTAACAGCGGTGGGGGGCGGTACGCTTCGTGACCTGCTTATAGGCAGCACACCTGTGGCGTGGATGCTCAGCCTGAACCACGTTTACACTATTCTTTTCGGGTTTCTGGTGTCGGCACTGTTTTGGCGAAAATTGGACAGGCTCAGGGTGTCGCTCTTTTTGTTTGATACTATCGGGCTGGGAGTATTCACCCTGATAGGTATCGAAAAAGGGATTATGGCAGGGCTGCACCCCGTGATATGTGTTGCGCTCGGCACCATGACGGCCTGCTTTGGCGGCGTAATCCGTGATATACTTTGTAATGAGATACCCGTGCTGTTCCGGAAAGAAACGTTTTATGCTACGGTGTGCATATTAGGCGGAATAGTATTTTTTGTACTGCGCCAAACTGCCCTTCCGCCGAATCTTGTTTATGGCCTGTCTTCCGTGCTGATCATTGTACTGCGGCTAATGGCGGTAAAGTTCAAATGGTATCTGCCGGTATTGGGAGGCTCATTTAAGGAGTAGGGAACATTTTAAACCACTCCGCCCTTTTTGGCAACCCTCCAGGGTAGGGGAAGTTGGAATGATTTTTGTTATTTCAACTGAAAAAATTATATTTGGCATAAATAAACAAACATTATGAGCTTAAAATCGAGTAATCCATTTTTAAAGAACAAATCATTTACCCCGACCGCGCGCGTTTACGATGCCGAAGGCCAGGAGATAAATGTGATCGATTATAACAATACCATGACCGTAAACGGAGCGATGAACAAAAGCTTCATCCTGTTGCTGCTTTTGGTATGCGGCGCTGCCGGAACATGGTATATGGCCATGACGGGCCAGAGCCCGATGACCCTTATGATCTCCGGAGCGATCGCTTCGTTTATCGTAGTACTGGTGGCGGGCTTTAAGCCGGCACTTTCGCCTTACCTCGCACCTGCCTATGCCATATTGCAGGGATTGTTTATTGGGGGTATCTCTGCCTTTTTCGAGATCATGTACCCGGGCCTTGTTATCCAGGCAGTAGGTGCAACCTTCGTCACGTTCATAGTGTGTTTCGCGCTGTATAAGTTCAGGATCGTAAAAGTAACCGAGCAGTTTAAATCGGTAGTGGTTGCCGCAACTTTGGCTATCCTTACGTTCTACCTTATCTCGTGGATATCTTCATTCTTTACAGGATCGCTTTTCGTAGGCCACTCGTTTCAGGATACTTCGCTTATGAGCATCGGTATCAGTGCATTTGTTATTGTGGTGGCTGCCCTTAACCTGTTTCTTGACTTCGATATGATCGAGCAGGGCGCGCAGAAAAGGCTCCCGAAATATATGGAGTGGTTTGGCGCTATGGGCTTAATGGTAACGCTGGTATGGCTTTACATTGAGTTCCTGAAGCTGCTTGCCAAGATCTCCGGAAGGGACTAACGTGTTACGGTTGTTTCCGACTTAATAAAAATACAGAAGGCTGTCCGCAAGGATGGCCTTTTTTGATAATCTAAAAATCAAACTTCAGCTGTACGGCTACGGCCTTACTGGGTTTTCCGGTATCGGTATCGGTGTTGAGGTTGGATAGTGATATGCCCAAAAGGCGTACGGAGTCTTTGGGCTTCTCCTGATACAGTAGTTCTTTTACCGCCTCCAGTATAAGGCTTTTGTCGGAGATAAAGTAGGGAAGGGTCTTGCTGCGGGTCTGCACCGTAAAGTCGCTGTACTTTATTTTGAGAGTTATGGTCTTCCCGGAGATCTTTTTCTTCCGCAGGCGGCGGTCCAGCTCTTCAGCAATGTCATCGAGCTTCTCCTCCATAAATACTTCTGAGACCAGGTTTTCAAAAAACGTATGCTCGGTGCCTACCGACTTGGCAATGCGGTTGGATTTCACCTCACTGTTGTGAATACCCCGAACCACGTAATAGTAATAACTGCCGGCCTTCCCAAAATGGCTGGCCAGGTAGTCCTCGGTCTTTTCCTTCAGGTCCTTTCCTGTGAAGATACCAAGCTGGTACATCTTCTCCTCGGTCACCTTTCCCACTCCATAAAACTTACCAATAGGCAGGTTCTCGAGAAAGTCCAGCACCTCGTCGGGGTTCACGGTCTTCTGGCCGTTGGGCTTGTTGTAGTCGCTGGCTACCTTGGCAATGAACTTGTTTATGGAAATCCCTGCCGACGCCGTAAGCCCGGTTACTTCCAGGATGCGCCTGCGGATGTCGCTGGCAATGAGGGTGGCGCTTGGGTTGCCTTTCTTGTTGTGGGTCACATCGAGATAGGCTTCGTCTAGGGAGAGCGGCTCCACTTTGTCGGTATACTCGTAAAAAATCTCCCTGATGCGCCGTGAGATCTCGCTGTAGCGCTCAAAACGCGGCTTAACGAAAATGAGGTGTGGGCATTTTTTTCGGGCCAGGAAACCGCTCATGGCGCTGCGTACGCCAAACTTGCGGGCCTCGTAGCTAGCTGCGGCCACTACGCCCCGGCTCGAACCACCCCCTACGGCAATAGCTTTGCCTTTGAGTTCGGGATTGTCGAGCTGCTCCACCGACGCGTAAAACGCGTCCATATCCACATGGATAATTTTTCGGAGTCGGATTTCGGGTAGCTCGTTTTCCATGATGTAAATTTAACTCTTTCGGATGAGCATTAAAAATAACAAAAGCCGGGAGTCGAATGGGAATTATCAAACCTTTTTTCGCCATTTTGCCGTATTAAGAAAAGTTGTACTTTTACCCGGAAATATAATTGCTAACCAAATGAAAAAAACATTTAAACTACTGGCGCTGCTGGCATTAACAGCTCCTGCTGCATGGTCGCAAACCATAGATATTAACCAGGCCGACGCTGCTTCCGGTACCCGCGTGATCACCACCCGAAACATTAAAGGCGCCAAACCGAGCGTAGATGACAGCGTTACGAAGCGTGGAGTGGTTTTGTTTTCAGCAGGTTATCAGTCTGCGCCTGCATCCGGACACATTGTAGAAACCTATTTTATCAATCTCAATATCGTGCACAACGACAATCGTTTGGGCTGCCTCGATCCTAAAAAGAGCAAAGTTGTGTTGCGGCTGGAAGATGGCAGCACCATAGAATGCTTCCAAATCTCCGACCTGAACTGTGATCCCGTAGCTTTTGACGGCGCATACGCGTTGATGACCGGCGACCAAAGCCCTGATATGATGCGCCAGAACTTTGACAGGCTCATGGCAACAGGCATCAAACGAATTGATATATATACCACCGAAAAGACATTGAATTACGACATCAAAAAAGACTTCAAAGACTATCTGCAGAAGCACTTCTCGTTGATTGACAGGGCGATAAAAGTCACCTCTAAATAATCAGGGAAATAATTTGGATGCAACGAAAAATAATAGTAATATTGCAACCTCAAAACTGGTCCTATAGCTCAGTTGGTTAGAGCACCTGACTCATAATCAGGTGGTCCCTGGTTCGAGCCCAGGTGGGACCACTGGTTTTGCAAAGCCTTCACAGTAATGTGGAGGCTTTTTTATAATATTGCATCATGATAGTATGTTACATCTTATATAACCTTTCGGCTGATAAGTATTATATTGGCTTTACACAGGAAAGTGTTATTGAAAGACTGGAAAAACATAATTCAGGCTTTTACAACAATAGTTATACCTCAGGAATATCAGGTAATTGGGAAATATATTTGTTAATCCAGTGCGCATCTGCAAGCCAGGCTTTAAAAATTGAAAGACACATTAAAGCCATGAAAAGCAAAAAATATATCCAAAATTTAAAAATATATCCTGAAATTATTGAAAAATTAAAGAATAAATATATGAGCACCTGACTCTCCCGAAAGCTTTCGGGACAGGTGGTCCCTGGTTCGAGCCCAGGTGGGACCACTGGTTTTGCAAAGCCTTCACAATAATGTGGAGGCTTTTTTTTTGTACTTTAAGGAGAGGACAAACCACTCAATTGGAATATTGAGAAGGCTTACCGCTGAAATAAAATTACACTCCCCCGCATTGTATTGATCAAAGGAAAGCGTGAATTCCACAATACTTCCCCTATCAATAGCAGCGAGCGGTTGTATTACAGATATCTCCTGTCTATTTTCCTTACCTTTACGGTATGCAGCACCAGAACCTTTATTTTATCGCCCTGCTTCCCCATGACTCCGTTTCAGATGAGATTACGGCATTCCGCAATGATTTCGCTCAGCACTATAACAGCAGCCGGGCGCTACGCAATATGCCGCACATCACGCTAAAAGCTCCTTTCAAGCTCAACGCGAATGAACATGACACCCTGTTGGACTGGTTTGACGGCATCCGCCCGGATGTACTTCCCTTTACAGTCGAACTCGAAGATTTTGGCAGCTTCAACAACAAAAATAACCCGGTGATCTACGTAAAGCCCGTAATGACACCGCCGCTTGAAAAACTGCAAAAGGCCATTATCACTGCTTTTGAGAATAACTATCCCGAAACAGGCATTCATTATGTAGAGCGCAGCTTTCACCCGCACATGACCATTGCGTACCGTGACCTTACGCCGGAACAATACGAACGCGCCATGGATGTATACCGCCACAAGAAGTACAGTGCCAGTTTCCGCGCCGAACGTTTTTTCCTGTTACAGCACAACGGAACCGAATGGAAGGTAATAGCGGAACGGTTAGTTGGTTGATGGGTTTATTTGGTAATTCCCGCGCATCCAGTATCAGGAGGAGCCAGAACTGCCGACAGTACGTAAAACTCTTACATCGGCTTCCGGATATCTTATAGCCATTTGTGGGCAATCCAAATTCCCGAATAACCAAATCAGCAAATCCCCATATCAACAAATCCCGATATTGCGGAATCATTCCGGTAAAACACTTATTTTTGCATCACTAACCGCTCCTATGGCCAAAAAGAATACCGCACAGCTCACCCTGTTTCCCGAAACGGTGTATGAATACCACGTCCTGCTTTCGCCGGGCGATGCGGTTATTGCCGATGTGGATGCCATGAAGCAGCAGCTCCACGAGATGATCGGGCTGGAGGAATTCAACCGCAATTCCATCGCCCACATCACTTTATTAAAGATGGAGGGGCCGGAATCGCTGAATTTGGCGGGACACATACGTGGCGCAATTACAGGGCTCAGGAAGTTTACGGTACGCATGGCCGGGCACGACATATTTGAGCACGGCAACACCAAAACGCTCTACCTGAAGTTGGCCAATCCGGAACCCGTAGCCGAGCTGGCCCAACTGGCTAATCCCAAAAGCAGGCGCGCCGCGAAACCAATTACAAGGCAGACCAATATCATCGACCAGGCCAAACGCCCAAAAAAGCTGCACATGATTCCGCATATCACCATTGCGCGTACCATTGCTGAGGCCGACTTTGAGCGCATAGAAGATTTCTCCCCTTTCGACTATACCGGCGAATGGGTGTGCGACCGTATCCTGATCCGCCGAAGGGTAGCCGGCAGCAACAGGATCTTCTCGGCATGGAAAGAGGTGAAGTTGGGGTAATGTGAATATAATGGAACCCATTATAATTTTTCGCAATGCGAATTGCGAACCGGATCCGAATCTGAAAAAGTAAGCAAAGAAAAGCACTTCTAATTCGTACTTTAGTACAACAATTTTATCCCATGACAGAAACCGAACGAAAATTCCTTGTAACATCCGACAGCTTTAAGAACCATGCCACTTCTCAAAAGAGGATCGTGCAGGGCTACCTGAATTCCAATCCGGAACGCACTGTTCGTGTGAGGATTAAAGGTGATTCAGGCTATATCACTATTAAAGGTAAGGGTAATGTGTCGGGCACCACACGGTTTGAATGGGAAAAGGAAATCCCTTTGGCCGAGGCGGAGCAGCTGCTGGCGCTTTGCGAGAAAGGGTCGATCGACAAGGTGCGCTATGAAGTGCCTGTGGGGAAACACATTTATGAAGTGGATATTTTTGCTTCAGAAAACGAAGGGCTTACAATAGCTGAAGTCGAGCTTTCTGATGAAAATGAGGTTTTCGAAAAACCGGAATGGCTGGGTATTGAAGTAACCGGCGACGAACGCTATTACAATGCCTGTCTAAGCAACCACCCCTATTCTACATGGAAATAAACTAGTGCGCGTAGGCTATCGTTACGATACTAACCTTTGCGCCGGGTATTTTCAGCAGCTCACGGCTACACGCTTCGAGGGTCGACCCTGTGGTGATTACATCATCAATTAAGAGGAAATGACGCTCTGTATCGCTGTCAGGAATGTTCACATCAAATGCTGTAGCGATCTCTGCCCGTGCGGCTAAGTTCTTACGGGTCTGTGTTTTGGTATGCACGCTCTTCACTAAAATGTCCTCATTGTAGTTTTTGTTCAGTCCTTTGGCCAGGGCCTTCCCGAATTCTGTTACCTGGTTGTAACCACGCTGGCGGAGCTTTTTGGGGTGCATTGGTACCGGAATAATATCGGTAACCGACTGTAGTGCCGCTACATTCTTCAGTTCGTGGGCATACCATTCACCTAAAAGCCGGCCCACATCCTGCTGCCTGCGGTACTTAAGATTATGGATCATTTGCTGCACCATGCCTTCTTTGTGGAAGTACACAAAGGATGATGCGTGTTCTACAGGTACCCTACCCGAAAACTTCTTAAAGGTCTCGTTTTCCGGCTGCAGGTGGTGTTGTGTAAAAGGCATATCGTGCCGGCAGGCCGTACAGATTACATCTTCGCTCTCAAGCAAAAGCCCGCCGCAGCCATTACAGGCTTCTGGAAAAATGAGGTTAAAGAGGGCGCGGAGCATTGTCTGTATTTTAATATCAAAGATATAAATGTAATACAAATACAGAGATTTGGCATACATTAAACTTACAATCAGACTTACATTTTAGGTAAATAATTAATTACATTTGCACCACTATGGCAAAACAAGACGATCAATTTAAGAATGTGATCTCGCACGCGAAGGAGTACGGATTTATTTTCCAATCCAGCGAGATATACGACGGGTTAAGCGCTGTATACGACTACGGGCAGAACGGTGCGGAATTAAAGAAAAACATCAGGGAATACTGGTGGAAATCGATGGTGCAGATGCATGAGAACATCGTAGGTATCGATGCCGCGATTTTTATGCACCCAACGACCTGGAAAGCTTCCGGCCACGTAGATGCGTTTAACGACCCGCTTATCGATAATAAGGATTCCAAAAAACGATACAGGGCCGACGTGCTTATCGAGGATTATGCCGAAAAGCTGAACCAGAAAGCCCAGAAAGAGATAGAAAAAGCGCGCGCGCGTTATGGCGAATCCTTCAACGAGGAGGAGTTTGTTTCGACCAACGCCCGTGTGGTGGAATATAAAGCCAAACAGCGCCAGATACTGGAGCGCATGGCGGCATCATTGGGCAGCGAAAACCTGGCTGATGTAAAAGCGCTTATTGAAGAGCTTGAGATCGCTGACCCCGAAACAGGATCGCGCAACTGGACCGAAGTTCGACAGTTCAACCTGATGTTCGGCACCAAGCTGGGCGCGGAGGCTGCCAACGCAATGGACCTGTACCTTCGTCCGGAAACGGCACAGGGTATCTTCGTGAACTTCCTTAACGTGCAGAAGACGGGCCGCATGAAGGTGCCTTTCGGAATCGCACAGACGGGTAAGGCTTTCCGTAACGAGATCGTGGCACGGCAGTTTATCTTCCGTATGCGCGAATTCGAACAGATGGAAATGCAGTTCTTCGTACGTCCGGGCGAAGAGATGAAATATTATGAGTACTGGAAGGAAACCAGGCTGAAATGGCACCTGTCACTGGGGCTTGGCAAGGAAAACTACCGTTTCCACGACCACGAAAAGCTGGCGCACTATGCCAATGCCGCTGCCGATATCGAGTTCAACTTCCCTTTTGGTTTCAAGGAACTGGAGGGTATCCACTCGCGCACCGACTTCGATCTTAAGGCGCACGAGCAATTTAGTGGCAAGAAGCTGCAGTACTTTGATAATGAGCTGAACGAAAACTACGTGCCTTACGTGGTAGAAACGTCAGTGGGCCTCGACAGGATGTTCCTCGCGGTATTTGCTACAGCATTGAAAGAGGAAACATTGGAGGATGGCTCTGTTCGTACTGTATTGAGCCTTCCGGCCGTATTGGCGCCAACTAAGGCTGCTGTACTGCCATTGGTTAAGAAAGACGGCCTTCCGGATGTGGCACGTGAAATTATCGAAGACCTGAAGTGGGACTTCAATGTAGCGTATGATGAGAAGGATGCCGTTGGACGCCGTTACCGCAGGCAGGATGCGTTGGGTACGCCTTTCTGTATCACGGTAGACCACCAGACATTGGAAGACCAGACCGTGACCATCCGCCACCGCGATACCATGGCACAGGACAGGGTTAAAATATCGGAACTAAGAAGCATCATCAACGAAGAGGTTTCTGTACGAAACTGGCTGTTGAAGATGAAATAACAGATAAGGCTCCGAAAGGAGCCTTATTTTTTTATGGATCACAACAAATCTATACTGTAAAGTTAAATTTATGTAATCTGCAACTTATCAGTTTCTTATTCTTCATTCATCGCATCCCACCCCCTCGCTTTAAGCGGAATCTTGGTATTGGCACGGGTAATCAGATGGATCCCTTCACTATCCTGGGTCATGTGGCCGATAACAGTAAAGTTAGGATTGCCTTTTATCTTATCGAAATCTTCCATTTTGATGGTCAGCAGGAGTTCGTAATCCTCACCGCCGTTTAATGCTACTGTTGTAATATCAATGTTGAATTCCTCGCAGGTATTGATCAGCTGTGGGTCAACCGGGATTTTTTCCTCATACAGGTTGCACCCCACACCGCTGTTCTTGCACAGGTGGATAATCTCCGACGACAATCCGTCCGATATATCGATCATGGCTGTAGGCTGAATCTCCAGCGCCTTAAGGATATCTTTAATGTCCTTTCGGGCTTCCGGCTTCAGCTGGCGCTCGATCAGGTAGCTGTACGCGTCGAGGTCGGGCTGGTTGTTGGGGTTTACTTCAAACACCTGTTTCTCTCGCTCCAGTACTTTCAGTCCCATGTAAGAGGCACCCACGTCTCCCGTAACCACGAGAAGGTCGGTGCTTCCGGCGCCTTTTCGGTAGGTGATGTCCTGTTCGTCAGCTTCGCCAATAGCGGTAATGCTGAGGATCATCCCTTTTGTGGAAGAGGTAGTATCACCGCCCACAATATCCACATCGTATAGTTTCGCGGCAAGCTTTATACCGTCATACAATTCATCCAGCGCCTCCACAGGGAAACGGTTGGATACGGCTATAGACACCGTGATCTGCGTTGGCTTTGCGTTCATCGCGCAAATGTCCGACACATTTACCACCACCGCTTTATAGCCCAAGTGCTTCAATGGCATATAGGCCAGGTCGAAGTGCACACCTTCTATCAGCAGGTCGGTCGAAACTACTACTTTCCTGTCCTTAAAATCAAGCACAGCGGCATCATCACCTATACCTGTAAGGGTAGAGGGCTGCTTTATCTCAATATTGCGTGTAAGGTGTTCTATAAGGCCGAACTCGCCAAGGGAACCAAGGCTGGTGTGGGATTGGTTTTTGTTTTCGAAATTCAACGTTTGAAGTTTAAGGTTTAAAGTTGCAAAGGTACGAAGATTCTTAAGGGGAGGGGGAAATTAAATTTGGAGAACCCAACTTTCAGAATAAACTTAAATCACGGATTGTAAATCTGCTTAATCGACTCTCGCTGACTTTACTTAATTATTGTTTTCGATCTTCTTTTTTTGAAGTTTAATAATGCCAAGTCCATCAAAAAGTAAGTGCATTTCTGTATAGGTATAATTTCGTTCTTGCTCATTCTTAGTTTTACAAGACGATATTGCATTCTTTACTGCATTATCTAATGAGCCATCTGGAACCCTTTTTGTCAGTAAACTATGTAGATTTCCAATACTTTTAAAGAATTTATCTGTCTTATCATAGTTTTTAACGTAAGTTTTTAGTACCTTCTCTACCTCTTTATAAGAATTAAATTTTCTTGTCACCGGTTGCTTTAAGAAGTGGTATAAAAACCATAACTCTGTACACCTCTCACTTTCAATAAATACAACTTTACATTTTATCCCTTTCTTATCATCTATATGTTCTCCTTCAAATTCCATTTTTAACTTTTGATAACTTTGTTTATTAGCCCCATCATTTTTACCATCCATATCGATTAGGCAGTAGACAAAATCAAACCCTAAATTAATTGCATTTTCAATTTCGCGTTGGAGCGTTTGTAAATTTGAAGCCTTTCGATTAAGTTCACGTGGAAGTACTGAAACTTTTGTTAAATCTTTTATAGATTCTATATAATATTTTTCAGTAATACCTTCTCCTATTATTGCTGCAGTTTCTCTTTTTCTTCTGTTTTTCATAAATCTTACTCGATAAAGGTGGATCCTAAGTTAGGTTTTGCTCCCATCTTTCCCACTTTATACGCATTTATAAGAGAAAGATTTTTATGTATTCCTAAATTTGAAGCTCGATATAAATAAGACGCCGCGGTATCAATATCTTTTTCGATAAACCATAACATATCACGACGAATCATCCAATTTTCATCAAGTAATAATTGATTATGAGTAGTGAAAATTAATTGAGAACGGGTATTTGTTTGCAAAAATATCTGGAAGAAATGTAACAAAAGGTCATAATGTAAACTATCTTCAATTTCATCAAGCATAATTACACTTCCCTTATAACCAAGTTCGTATAGAAGCCTCGCTAATCTAAAAAATATTTTAGTACCAGTTGATTGTCTGCCATATACTATTTGAAATTTGCGCTTTCCTGCAATGTGAGAAAACAAAATATCTTTTCGATCACTAAGTAATCTTTCTTTACTGATTTCGGATAGATTCTCATCATTTAAAATCATCTGAGCTACGTCTTTTGGTACTTCCATACCAATCAAATTAAAATCTGCAATGTTGAAATCTGCTTTTCTAAGTAAATCTAGTATTAAAGCTTTCAACTTTGGTTCTTTCTCTGCCTGCTCAGCAATTTTAATATGGTCGTCATGAACATCCACCTCATGAACATAATTTTCAATCCAATTAAATAAATTACGTATTTCGGCGGGAACATTTAAATTTTTTTTATTTAATGTCGATAATACTGTATGATTTGATAACGTTTCTTTTATTAGCTCATTCTGATCTCGTTTTGAAAACTTCAGGGTTGTACCAAATCTAATACCCTCCAAGTCACGTTCATATAGCAAAGATATTATACCATTTGTAGAAGTGTACTCTATTTTTTCATATAAGACCTGATTTCTATTAAACGAAATTTTGTATGTGTGTTTATTTTCGCCAACCCAAAATATTGCATTAAATTCTGTAGGTTTGTCAGTATTAAATATAAAAGGCTTGTGATGAGGAATAGGATTACTACTAAGGGTTTGGGTAGAATACAACAGCCTCCACATACTTTCAATTGCAATTAAAAGGTTTGACTTACCAGAAGCATTTGCACCGTATATAGCTGCAACTCTAAGTATCCTGATTCCCTTTTTAACTTCATAAGTGAGTTCGTCAAGATTCGTTTTGTCCTTAGTAGCTAGAAAATTTATTGTTTCTCGCTTTTCAAAAGATAAAAAATTGGTAACTGAAAACTCTTGCAACATAGTTTGATGGTTATTTTCGTAAAATATCTACAAAAATAAGTATTAAAACCTTAAGACTAACATAAAAAATCTAATATTAAAGTTACGTTTTATGGGTAATTGATCAGCATTGTTAAGTCTAAATCCATTATATAAAGAAAATCACAATGTTGACTAGTAAAGCTTAGTTGAGACATATAAATACTACAAAAAAACCCGTAACATCTCTGCTACGGGTTCATTCAAAATTTATAATTTAAAATTCAAAACAGAATTTAATCATTTAGCTTCAGTACCGCCATAAACGCTTCCTGCGGTATCTCTACGTTACCTACCTGGCGCATACGTTTCTTACCTTTTTTCTGTTTCTCAAGGAGCTTACGCTTACGGGAGATATCACCACCGTAACACTTGGCGGTAACGTCTTTACGCAGGGCCTTAACCGTTTCGCGCGAGATCACCTTTACGCCGATAGCGGCCTGGATAGGGATATCGAACTGCTGGCGTGGGATAAGCTCCTTCAGCTTCTCGCACATCTTTTTACCGATGTTGTAGGCATTATCCTCGTGTATCAGGGCCGAAAGCGCATCCACGCCCTGTCCGTTCAGCAGGACGTCGAGGCGGACCAGCCTGGAGGTACGCATACCGATTGGGGAATAGTCGAATGAAGCATAACCTTTCGATACCGTTTTAAGCCTGTCATAAAAGTCGAACACGATCTCTGCCAGCGGCATATCGAAGTTCAGTTCTACACGCTCGGTAGTCAGGTAGGTCTGGTTGGTAATAAGGCCACGCTTTTCGATACACAGGCTCATTACGTTGCCCACGAAATCCGACTTGGTAATGATGGTCGCCTTAATATAGGGCTCCTCTACGTGGTCTAGTTTAGACGGTTCCGGGAGGTCGCTCGGGTTGTTTACTATAATGCCTTTTTCGGGCTCTTTTTTGGTATAGGCTAGGTATGACACGTTGGGCACCGTAGTGATCACCGTCATGTTGAATTCGCGCTCCAAACGCTCCTGTATAATCTCCATGTGGAGCATCCCCAGGAACCCGCATCGGAAACCGAAGCCCAACGCCGCCGAGCTTTCTGCCGAGAAGACCAGTGAAGCATCATTCAGCTGCAGCTTTTCCATCGAGTTGCGGAGCTCTTCGTAATCCTCAGTATCTACGGGGTAAATACCCGCGAATACCATCGGCTTTACGTCCTCAAATCCGCTTACCATATTGGTCGTAGGGTTTTTGGCATCGGTAATGGTGTCACCCACTTTTACCTCTTTTGCCTCCTTGATTCCGGAAATAAGGTAGCCCACATCACCCGCGCTCACTATCTGTTTCGGCACCTGGTTCAGTTTCAGCGTACCGATCTCGTCGGCAAAATATTCATTACCGGTAGCCATGAATTTGATCTTCTGGCCCTTTTTTATCGATCCGTTTTTTACCCTGAATATAACCTCGATCCCACGGAATGGGTTATATACCGAGTCGAATATCAGTGCCTGCAATGGCTCTTCCGGGTCGCCTTTTGGCGCCGGGATGCGTTCTATAATGGCTTCGAGAATCTTGTCTACTCCAAGGCCGGTCTTTCCGCTGGCAGGGATGATATCGTCCAGCTTACAGCCCAAAAGGTCAACGATATCGTCGCTTACTTCCTCAGGGTTGGCGCTTGGCAGGTCTATTTTGTTCAGTACAGGGATGATCTCCAGGTCGTTCTCAAGCGCAAGGTACAGGTTGGATATGGTCTGTGCCTGTATGCTTTGTGCCGCGTCTACAATAAGCAGCGCGCCTTCGCAGGCCGCAATAGAGCGTGAAACCTCATACGAGAAATCCACGTGGCCGGGAGTGTCAATAAGGTTCAGGATGTATTGCTCGCCTTTGTAGGTATACTCCATCTGTATGGCGTGGCTTTTTATAGTAATGCCGCGCTCACGCTCCAGGTCCATATTGTCCAGTAGCTGTGCCTGCGATTCACGGGCGGTTACGGTTTGTGTAGCATCGAGCAGGCGGTCGGCAAGTGTGCTTTTTCCGTGGTCGATGTGTGCAATTATGCAAAAATTCCTGATATGCTTCATCTTCGTCTGTTGTCATTTTACCCGAAAACCCGATAACTATCGGGAATTATGCGGTTTACCAGTAAAGGTACTTAATATAATCGGCAAATATAGTTAAAGTTAACGAGTTGCAGACAAGCCCGTTTTAAAATAAAACAGTGCGTGTATGGGGAACACGCACTGCTTCTTCTTTAGAAAATAATTAGTAACCCGAAATATATCGTATTGGCCTCGGAGACTGCTCCGGCACCGTAGCTTAATCATTTCAAAACGAGGTGCAAAACTCTGAATAATTTTTGATATCGCAATGAGTGGTAATGAAAAAAAACATGGCCGGAGCCATGTTTCTTATAATAGATTGTTTTATGTTCAGATTGCCTTTTTCTCTTTTCGCAGAAACACATATCCTGCTACGGCTCCTCCTGCCATAGCTGCCAGGATCCAATTATTTATTGGCGCTTCAAGTTCTTCCGGAACGTCTTCCACATCTTCTTCAAAACCTGTCTGTGCGCTTGCCGGCATGGCAAGTGACATGAACACGATTAATAATAAGGTTTCTATGTAATATTTAGTCTTTTTCATTTAGCGTTTAGTTTACGATTAGTTTTTGGGTAGCTGTCTTATTTCCGTTTTGAATTTGAACCATATATATACCTGCCGCCATTTGGTTTACAGCCTCTACATAAAGCGTGTTCGGCCCATTCGGTGTTGTTTTACTTGCCACTTGCTGGCCGAGCTGATTGAATATGGTAACTGTATTGTTGTCTTCTGTAGCAGTACGGATAGAAAAACCGTTGCCCGAAACAGGGTTGGGATAAATACTAAAGCCTGTATTCGTCGCGGTACCGGTACCCAGGGCTTCCGCGAAAATTATCGAAAAACGATTCTGGGCTGTGCTTTCCGCAACGGTTGGTTCTACTGTAAAGTTGTACAGCGTTTCCATGTCATTTGCAAGTTCAGTAGTTGCTCCGGTGTAGTTGTCGCGGAGGTAGGCTGCCATACCATTAAGGCCCGTAACGTTCATTTTATAAGTATACGAAGTGCCTCTGTAGGTTGTATTTGAAAACTCAAGTACATCTGCCACTGTTGGCAGCGCCCTGCTTTCAACACTCAGTACCTTACCGGAGTTGAACAGTCCTACATTCTCATCCTGATTGGTTGGCTTTACAGCATCTTTACTATCAACATCATTGCTGTAGGCTTCCCCAAATCGTGCCACAAACCCATCTATAGCAGTACCGACTGCTTCGCTTCCGGCATACATAGCCAGGCTGATTTGTGGCTGTGCAACCTCATTTTCTTCACTGTACAGGTTTGCAGACTGGTTGCTAAACACAAACTTGTCTGCCTCTGTGAAAGTCAGGGATGCAGGAAGGAAAGCTGCATCTGTCTGCACAAAGAAAGCCTGGTTAGGCTGAAGGAACCTGTTTGCTACAGAACCCTCTACAGTATTACTGTTGGTAGCGATGATAACCGTAGTGTAGCCTCCTCTTGCATTCAGGGTTGGGTCCCATACAAAATAAAAGTCCTTATTAATGTTCGTTGAGGCGTCGAGTACTGAAGCCATATCTACCTGGGCCTGGTACGGATTACCAACAAAGCTAAATCCGCCTGCGGTTCCGCTAAGCCCGGAAACGGTTACATTGCCCGTTACAAGAGTACCGGTAGTGCGAAGGGTGGTTTCGGTAGGAGTCGAAGTGTTAGAGGACAGGTTTACAGTCCTGTCGCCGCGCACCAAAAGCCTGTAGGGCGTGCCGGCGGTAAGTGTGCCGGCGGTATTGGCCGGGGCCAGCCACGTTGCATTTGTATTATTATGCGTAAAAAGCGATGCATTGTTTGTGGTAGTGCTGTCAAACCCATTTGCAGATCCGCCTGTACCGGTTATGTGCGTACCGTATCCCGGTGCTGAAGACCCGCTCTCCATCCAGTTACTATAAATAGTTCCGCCTGTTGTAGACGGACTGATGAGCCTGAAGCCCCTTTTTGCCGGAATATATCGTTCTACAGTAACATTTCCATTGATCATAGACATTAATCCGTCAAACCGATCCACTACAGCTGTGGTTTGGGCATTACTTTTAAGAGTTATAAAGCCACCTGTATTCAGCACACCCGACTCTACATTGAGGATACCTGTAATATCCAGCGGCCCTAACACTGTTGTGGAGCCGCCAAGGCCTGTGTGGAAAACAGTAAAATTGCGGATCGTGTTGTCTTTAAACGCGCCGGCAGGAACAAACTGTGCCGATGTACCCGCCATAATCAGATTCCCGTCGGTAATGTCCAATACTCCATTATTGGTAATACTGCCATAAACACGAAGTTTGCCGTTTCCATTATTATCGACTATAACAGTCGCGCCGCTTTCAACAATTATGTCGGCACACTCAGCAATACCGTCAAAACCCATAACAACAGGGTAGTTGCTAAGCCCTGAAGGGATCACGATGTTTGTTGTAGGGGTAGGATAAGCAGCCGGAGACCAGTTGCCCGGAGTGTTCCAGTTAGTGTTTATAGCGCCTGTCCATACTGTCTGTGCAGCGGCTAAAGTGCTCATAAATAACAAGCCAAAAACAAATATTTTTTGGCGTAAGGTAGATTTCCGAATCATATAGTAAGTGATTTAATATGGCTTAAATAATTATTTAAATTATAACTGCAAAGCAAGCAAAACAACTACAGGTGCTCTCTTTCATATTCGTTAATTATAAAGGCCTTTTAGTTAAATCATAGCCAACGAAAATCTATAATGTGAATATTTTTAAGCAAAAAATTCTCACATATTAACCTTAACCGGCTCACCCTTTTATCTTTCCGTTTAAAAACGTAATTTTGCCAGATGGATAATAAGGTTAAAATTGGCGGGATAGAGCTGCCGGAGTTCCCGTTGCTCCTGGCACCGATGGAGGATGTAAGCGATCCGCCGTTCAGGAGGCTATGTAAAACACATGGCGCCGACCTGATGTTTAGTGAATTTATCTCTTCAGAAGGGCTTATACGCGATGCGATGAAGAGCAGGCAAAAACTGGATATATTTGATTACGAAAGACCTGTTGGTATCCAGATATTCGGGGGTGATGAGGAGGCTATGGCGCTTTCTGCCAAAATTGTACAAACGGTAAATCCCGACCTTGTTGACATTAATTTTGGCTGCCCGGTAAAAAAGGTGGTATGCAAGGGCGCGGGCGCGGCGGTACTTAAGGATATCGACCTGATGGTACGCCTCACAAAAGCCGTGGTAAACAGCACCCATCTTCCGGTAACGGTAAAAACACGCCTTGGCTGGGACGATGATTCCATCAATATAGATGAGGTAGCTGAACGGCTGCAGGATGTAGGCATTAAAGCACTAAGCATACATGGCCGCACAAGGGCACAAATGTATAAAGGAGAGGCTGACTGGAGCCATATTGCCAGGGTAAAGAACAACCCGCGCATACAAATCCCTATTTTTGGCAATGGCGATATTGACAGTGCCGAAAAAGCATTGGAATACAAAAACCGGTACGGTATAGACGGTATCATGATAGGACGTGCGGCTATAGGCTACCCGTGGATATTCAACCAGATAAAACATTACATGAAAACCGGCGAACACCTTGCAGAGCCTACTATTGCCGACAGGGTTGAGGCGGCCCGCAACCACCTGCAATGGTCGGTAGAATGGAAAGGTGAACGTGTAGGTGTTTTCGAAACCAGGAGGCATTACACCAACTACTTTAAGGGAATACCGAATTTTAAAGAATACAGGCAGAGGCTGGTATCTGAAGACGCCCCGAAGGATGTATATGCCGTGCTTGATGATGTGCTGGAGAAGTTCAGCAATGTTCAGCCCCAACTATAGGGTATAATAGAAAACAAAATGGGGCTGTCCCAAAAATGCTGATTAAAGCATTTGTCATTCTTCACTATATTTCGTTCAGAATGAGATTTTTGAGACAGCCATGTTTTTATTTAGATTTTAAACCGTTTACACTTTCACCCGTTTCCATCTTCCTCTCCTGAAAAGAATAAAACAGGCAACCGTCATGCCCGTTTCAGCAATGGGTATAGCCCAAAATACACCGTCGGGCCCCATTTTGAAATGTTTAGCCAACAGGTAAGCCAGCGGTATCTGGAACAGCCAGAACCCGAAGAAATTCACCCAGGTAGGTGTACGGGTATCTCCCGAACCATTAAAAACGTTAATCAGCACCATCCCTATACCATAGAAAATATAGCCGGCACTAAGTATACGTATGGCTTTTACAGCTATTTCATGCACGTGTATGTTATCGGTAAAAAAAGACATCATAGGCTCCGCGGCCAATAACGAAACAGCCATAATGACCGCCATATAGGCTACATTGAATTTTGCCGTAACAAATACCGAGCGCTCCGCACGATCTACCTGCTTCGCTCCGAGGTTTTGCCCTACCAATGTTGCTACAGCACCGCTGAGCCCCCATGCAGGCAGCATAAAGAACATCATGATGCGGAGCGCGCTCTGGTATCCCGCCGAACCTTCATCGCCGCCTGTAGTGGCCACTACCTGCGCCAAAAAGATCCAGCTGCATGACGCGATAACAAATTGCAATACCCCGGGGGCAGCGATCTTTACCAATGCTTTTATCTGCTCCGCATCGGGAATAAAGTACGAGGCAACAACTTTCAGGATACCCTTGCCATTAAAGAGGGTATACAGCTGGTACAGTACACCCATGCTACGGCCAATAGTTGTAGCTATGGCTGCTCCTGTAAGGCCGAAGCCTTCAAAAGACCCAATACCGTTGATGAGTATCGGGCAGAGTATAATATTCGCAATATTGGCGATCCAAAGGCTTTTCATGGCAATGGCCGCATTACCCGCGCCACGGAAAATACCATTGAAAAGAAACAAAAGCATAATAACGAAACTTCCGCCAAGCATGATACGGAAAAAGGTAGTTCCGTATTCTGCCGATTGTACCGAAGAACCCATTAATATAAGGATGTCTGTTGCGTATATAAACCCGAATACGGCAATAAGCACGTTTACCGCAATGGCTACAAGTATAGCCTGCATGCCGGCTTTGGCTGCCGCTACAGGATCTTTTTCGCCAACACGCCTTGCCACTACGGCTGTTGCGGCCATACTCATTCCGATAGCGATGGAATACACAATGGTTAGTACCGATTCTGTAAGGCCCACGGTTTGTACAGCAAAACTGCTGTTCTCGAGATGGCCGACAAAATATAGGTCTACCAAGGCAAAGACCGACTCCATCATCATTTCGAGCATCATCGGTATGGCAAGCAGCAGTACCGCCCTGCGGATGCTGCCCGTTGTGTAATCAATCTCGTCACCTTTCAATGATTGTTTAAGCAAATCAAAAAAACGCGATACGGCACCAGGGGATTTTCCTGTCTGTGTCATGATATAATAATATAATATGATTAGTGAATAGTTGATAAGGCATCGCATGACGCCTTGTTATTTGCCGGTAGTGTGGTGTCCTTTAGCGGGTTCGGACAGCAAAAACAATCATATTCGTGAAGTAAAGCACAAATATAGCAGGAAAATTTTACGGTAAATAAAAAGTTTTAAGAATTTTCGAGAAGCCTGTTGTTAATGCGTCCCGCGGCGATCCATGAGGCAAAAAAGCCAAGGATGAAAATTGTAAGCAGTACCACCGCAACATTTTCGAACCTGAAAATCACCGGATAAGCCATGTCGGGGGTTATCATAAACAGATCGTAATGCTGTTGAAGCAATATAAAGCCTGAAGCAATGGCAAGCCCGAAAAATGTACCCAGTACCGTTATGAAAATACCCTGGTAGAGGAATATTTTCCTGAGGCTGCTTACTTCGGTGCCCAGGCTGTAAAGTGTTTTGATGTTCTCCCTTTTGTCGAGGATAAGCATGATGAGCGCCCCTGCAAGGCAGAACAGTGTAAGCACAACAACCAGCGAGCAGAAAAGATATGTTACCAGGTTTTCGGCATTCAGCATCTTATAGAGTGAATCGTTCAGTTGTGCGCGGTTCTTTATTACGACCTTATTGTTGAATATTGCGCCGAGTTGCTCGCACAAATCCTGTTCGTTCGCGCCTTTGGCCATCTTTAGCTCCAGCGAGGTAAAGCGGTTGGGCGCAAATTCGAGCAGCCCCTGGGCAAGGTCGAGATTGCAGAATACATATTTGCTGTTGATATCGTCGTTGATGGAGTACACCCCAACTACAGCAAGGCCACCTTTGTTAAACGCGTTTTCCGGATTCTGGATGGGCCCTTTTCCGGGTTTTGGCACGTAGACCTCCAACACACGGTTGTAGTCAAAAAGTCCAAGGGAAAGCCTTGTAAAAATATCGGCGCCAACGGTAACCTGGGTAGTGTGGGTTTGTGGCCACAACCCGCCGGCGAGGTTTTTTTTTATAGGGTTAACACGCGTAAAAAGGCTGTCTACTCCTTTAAGATACGCTACGTGTTCTTTTCCGTCATAGTAAAAAAGTACCCTTTCTTCCACCACTTTGCTGTATACGGCAATGCCTTTCAGGGCCTTAAGTTGCTGCTCCTGCTGAGGGGTAACAAATAATGTTTTTCCCGATGAAGACGATACCTTAAGGTCGGGATCGGTAACATTGGTAAACGAAACACTGAAATCCCGTAGCCCGCTAAAGGCGGACATAATAATAAACAGCGCGGCAGTACTTGCCAGGATACCTATAGCTGCAATTGCGGTAATGATATTTACGGCAGTACTTTTGCTACGGCTGATGGTATAGCGGCGCGCTATGTAGAACGGGAATCCCAAATTACGATTTCTTGCGTTTTTCTAACAGTTCCGGATTGGTAATAGGATTGTTTGCACCGCTTAGTTCCTCATCGATCTTCTCGATACGGTCCAGCGTATCGTCGATATAAAACACAAGGTTCGGCACTTTGCGAAGCTGTAATTTTACACGCTGTGACAAATCATGCTTAATGAGCGGCGCGTTAGAACGTACCGCAGCCAGGATCTCTGCGCCCCTTTCGGAAGGAAAAACACTAAGATACACCTTTGCGATAGAAAGGTCGGTAGTTACCATGACCTTTGATATTGATATGATAAGATTGGAGATGTTATTCTTGCGTACTTCACCCTGAAGTATGTCTACCAGGTCGTTCTGCAGCAGTGCCCCTATCTTTTTTTGCCTGTTTGTTTCCATAGTGCAAATGTAGCAATTATTAATACGTTAATGTAGCAATTCGTCAATGTAGCAATTTTTCTTAATATGGTTAATAGTGTAATTGCTACATCACTGCATTGCATAATTGAATCATTAACCGATCTCCTGGCACAGCTCTACCAACACACCGTTCGTGCCTTTTGGATGCAGGAAAGCCACCAGTTTGTTATCGGCACCTTTTTTTGGTGTTTCATTCAGTACGGTAAAGCCCTCATTTTTCAGCCTTTCGATCTCTGCAATAATATCTTCCACGTCAAAGGCAATATGATGTATGCCTTCCCCTTTCTTTTCCAGAAATTTAGCAATGGGGCTGTCGGGGTTTGTAGCTTCCAGAAGTTCTATTTTGTTGGGGCCGTTCATAAAAAATGATGTCTTTACCCCCTCGCTTGCCACTTCTTCTTCTTTATAAGCCGGCACGCCAAAAAGCTTCTCAAACAGCGCGTTCGACACTTTCAGGTCTTTCACGGCGATACCGATGTGTTCTATTTTTCTCATAACCCAAATATATCCATTAATCAGGGAAGGTAATGCAATACCTGTGAGGATTTTCAATTATGCAGTTAAAACCCGCGAAAAATACCTACAAATAGGGATTTTTTGGTGCAGGCGTCAAGTGTACTTTTGGAGGATACCTAATTTAAAATCAACCTATAAGACATGAGACCAGTAAAAACATTCAGAAAACTGTCGGCCTTAGCATTTGTTTGCCTGTTGGTAATAGCGTCTTGCAGCAAGGACGATTCTTCCGGCGGGGAATCCAACAAACCGCTCACAGAATTTGAGTTCTCGGGAATTTTCACCGGAACGATGAATAATAACGGCACGGTAACCGACCTTGAAGGTTATGTAACGATTGATGAGAATGGAGACACCAACCTTAACCTCTTAACAGGCAGCATGAAAGGATCATCGGTAAAAACGGGTGACAGCTATGCGATTACAGTAGAGGAGGCGTCGGGCACTTTTCAGGGGGTGGAAGACATAACCGGCAGTATAGATACCACAACAAGGACCATTTACCTTAGCGGAAGAAATGCTGACGGGTCTCAGATGACGGTAGGCGGTAACGCTGCAAATCCGAACCTGGTAACAGACGGCGGCTGGACGGCGCTGACAAAATCAGGCGTCGTGTTTACGCATGATGAGCAATGTGTTGCATCGGTTACTATAAATGGTGTTACTTTCAGCGGACTCAACCAGCACTATCATCCCGGCGCGCTGTGTTCCGATTATTACTTCCAACACCAGCAGCTGCGTTTTAATATGGATAGTAAGTCATCGGAGATTTTCTGTCACGATATTACACTACTGGGCCTTGATGGCGAGTACCACACATGGACCGATTGCAATACGATAAGGTTTGTACTGAGCGAAAACACAGAGTATGATTACACCGTAGTTTGGGAAGACGGCACTACCGACAGCGGTACAGTTACAACTCCTGACGGAGGATTTTCAAAGTATATATGCCTGGAGAAAGACGGAGCGGACTGTAGTGGCGGCGGTTTGCAGGGAGAGTCGGGCAACCCTAGGTTTAACCTGCAATTTACCAACAGCGCCAATGTAGACCTTGACCTGTATGTGCAAACTCCAGACGGATCTATTATATACTACGGCAACAGCACGGGGCAGGGCGGAGAGCATGATGTGGATTGCGCGTGTGGCGACAATTGCAATCAGGAGAATATTTTCTGGGATGGCAACGGCCCATCAGGGCAGTACAAATTCTGGGTAGACTATTATGGCGGATGCGCCGGTGGAACCCCATCATCCAACTTTACCATTAAAGTAATGAATAACAATACGGTAGTAATGACCAAGACCGGTACGCTGAGCGGTGGCGAATCGACCCGATGGACGTACAACCACAATTAATAGTTTTTCAATTTGGGTTAGTTACAGGTTAATTTCCTGAACAGCGGTAATATAAGTTACCGCTGTTTTTTGTTTATGGGCGCTCTTTCGAAGGCACTTATTTAAATATTTATCATTGACTTTGTTGAACCACCCGTTGGGTTCTGAGGATCTTAGTATTAATAATTATAAAGAATGAAAAAACCGCCTCAACTGATAGTAAGACGGTCTCACAGTTTTAAAAATAGAATAGAATAAGGTTTAGGTAGTTTTAATTAATTTTCTTTATAAAAGCGTTATTGGGTTCAATTGTTATAGCATAACGGCTTTTCCTGTAAAAGCCGTGAACGGTAAGTATAATCTCTTTATGTTTTTCGGGTCTTGCCACCACAAGCCTCGGCTGGAATGTTTTTTTGCCCTCTGTCGAAAAGTATACTGCATTAAGGAATTTATAACGCAGTATAATAGTGTCTTTGCTGTCGGCGTCCACAACGTGGCTAAAATGCAATAATTTCATTCTTTTCTTTTTCCTGAACAACATCTCCATGCGTCGCAGGAAGACTTGCCTGTGAAAGGCAAGGTTATTAATAAAAGCCATAAATAATTGGTTTTTTTAGTAGGATAGCGTAGGGCGAAATTAGAGAATGGTATTTTAAATTGTCGGTTAAATCTGCCTTTGTCTATACTTTGTCTATGTTTTAAATTTCTTACATTCTGGTTATCAATGGTCTTTTTTGGCTTTGTCAGAAATACTTTAACAAATTTTAAACCCTTTTTCGTTAGCCAATGTTTAACTTTAGTAGCACTGTTTTATACATTTTGCAGGGCTGCCGAAGATGAAGGAAAGAATTTTACGCTATACCGCAACGATAAAAAAATCAAGAATGCCACGATGGGCGCGCATCGTATTTCGTATTCTGCTGTCAATTTTCCTATTGATGGTCGCAGGCTATATCACCCTGGCATGGTACATCCATACCCACAAATCTGAAGTGCTGGCCTCAGTCACGGAAGAGCTCAATGCAAACCTTTCGGGTACCTTAACTGTGGGGGCTATGGAAACCACTTTTTTGCAGGGCTTCCCGCGGGTGTCGTTGCGATTGGAGAATGTAGTGGTGCGCGACAGCCTTTTTTCAGTACACAATCACACACTTTTGGAAGCCGGGCGTATCGACATTGCACTGAATGCGATGGCACTGGTGCGTGGCACGGTCGAGATCAGGAAAATTGCTATAGTGGATGCAAGCATACAAATGTTTACCGATTCGCTGGGGTATAGCAATACCTCGGTTTTCCGGAAAAAGAAAAATACAGGTGCTAAAGGCAGCGGTGGCAGTTTCCCGGAATTGCGCAAACTGGAACTTGAACGGGTACAGCTTGCTATCGACAATCGCCAGCGCGGTAAGCTTTACAACTTTCATGTTGATGAGCTAAAAGGTGCTCTTGATTACACTTCTGATGGGTGGGATGCGGGTGTAAAGCTTTCAACGATGGTAAACAGTATGGCGTTCAGCACTCAAAAAGGAAGTTTCGTGAAAGGTAAGAGGGTGGAAGGGAAGCTCGATATTACGTACAGTGAAGAAACCGGCATCATGGTTTTTAAAAAGAACAGGCTCGACATTGGGGGAGAGAAATTCTTTATCGGCGCAACGATAAAAACAGCCAGCCCCAATGCCGATTTTGCCATTAATATCGAAAATAAAAGCATTTTATGGAAAAATGCCTCCAACCTGCTTTCGCCTAATATAACCCGGAAGCTGGAAATGTTCAACATCAAAAAGCCCATTGCCGTGAAGTGCGACCTTGTCGGAGGATTCAATATACAAGGTGACCCGCTCATCCGGGTGAATGCCGAAGTGGATAAGAACATGCTGGATACACCGGGGGGAGTGGTAGACAATTGCAGTTTCTTCGGTGTATTTACCAATAATCATGTAAAGGTTAAAGGCTATAATGATGCCAACTCTGCTATAAAACTTTATAATTTTAAAGGGAGTTATTCCGGCATTCCGCTTAGTATGAAAAAAGTGTTTATCCTCGACCTTGAGAAGCCAATAGCTGTGGGCGACTTTTCGTCGAAATTCGAAATGAAAAAACTCGCCGGCCTTATTGATGATGACCTGCTGAAATTCTCGAAAGGTACGTCGAATGTAAAACTCAACTTCAAAGCTGATATTGTTGATTTCCGGCTGTCAAAGCCGTATGTCAACGGGCTGATCGAGGTGAAGGATGCCGATGTAAGCTATGTACCGCGTAAGCTCAATTTCAGCAATGTTTCGGTAGCGCTCAATTTCACCAGAGACAATCTTTACATCAGCAAGATTGTGCTGAAAAGTGGTAAAAGCATTGTGAACATGGAAGGCAGTATCAAAAATTTCCTTAACCTCTATTATACCGCGCCAGAAAAGATCATGCTCAGCTGGAAGATCGACAGCCCGCAGCTGCATTTGGGTGAGTTTTTGGGATTTTTGGGCGCAAGGCAGCGGAATAAAAAAGTGGCAGCTAAACCCCGCAAGGGAAACATGACGGAAGAAATAAACGATCTCTTTGAAAAAAGCAATGTGGATATAAAACTGCGGGTAGACAAACTCTACTATAACCGGTTCTTCGCCACCGATGCCAAAGCCGATGTGATGCTCACCGATAGTGGTATTACAGTAAAAGATGCGGGGCTGCGCCATGCAGGCGGCACCCTGTCTATTAACGGAGCATTGGCACAAAAAGGCAGGGTAAATAACTATAGTGTTGATGCCGTGATTAGTAATGTGGATGTGAAGAAGTTTTTTTATGCCTTCCATAATTTCGGGATGGAGACTCTAAGCTCCAAAAATTTGGAAGGATATTTTTCGTCTAAGGCCAACATCACAGGCAGTATGACCGACGCGGGCGCCATGGTGCCGAAGTCGATGTTCGGTTCAGTGAATTTTGCGCTCAGGAAAGGGAGGCTTCTCAACTTTGAGCCGTTGAAAAATGTGGGCAAGTTTGCATTTCCATACCGTAATGTAGAAAATATCGAGTTCTATAATCTGAATGGGAAATTTGATGTAAAGGGAGAAAAGGTGAATATCTACCCGATGAAAATTAATTCGAGCGTTCTGAATATGGATGTAGAAGGTGTATACTCTTTCGGGAAAGGGACTCAGATCTACATCGACGTGCCATTGCGCAATCCAAAAAAAGACAAAGGCATTACCGATAAAAAAGAACTCGCCAAACGCCGTAACCGCGGAATCGTGCTCCACTTGAAAGCTGTAGACGACAAAGACGGAAAAGTAAAGGTAAAACTGGGGGGCAAGAAGGATTAATTTGTGATGTCTGAAATTCGATCCTCAAACATCCGGCATCCGACTTCCGACCGATTAACCGTGTATCGCTTCCGACTTACCGTAGCTCTGTATCAGTTCGCCTTCATATTCCAGCCATTCGGCCCAGCGTTTATCCACATCTACATCTTCGGCATATTTGCGGGCAAATGCAAGGAAAGTGGTATAGTGGGTGGCTTCCGACACCATAAGGTCATGGTAGAATTTGGCCAGTTCGGCATCTTTAATATTTTTGCTCAGTACCCTGAAACGCTCACAGCTCCTGGCTTCGATCATGGCGGCAAATAACAGCCTGTCTATGAACGACATGTTGCGGCTGCCGTCTTTGCGGGCAAATTTCATCAGCTGGTTTACATAATCGTCTTTGCGCTCACGGCCCAGCGTATAGCCCCGTTTTTCTATAATCTCAACCACTTGCTTAAAATGCTCCATTTCCTCCATTGCGATCTCCGCCATCTTTATCATCAGGTCGGTATGTTCCGAATTGTTGGTGATTAAGAATATAGCATTCGATGCCGCTTTCTGCTCGCACCAGGCATGGTCGGTAAGGATTTCTTCCAGGTTCGATTCAGCGATATTGGCCCAACGGGGGTCGGTAAGAAGTTTCAGTCCAAGCATGATAAGTGATTATGGCAGTAAAATTAATCATTCTTTTTTGAATTGGTAAATTTGAAAATTTGAGGATTTGGTTATTTGGTAACCGGTATTTCAGTACACCTCAGGTTGTGAGGAAGTTGGTATGGATAAATCAATGTTCACCAGTGTATAGACAAATCAATTCATCAAGCTTCCCAATAACCAAATCCACAAAGAACCAAATAACTCTAACCCAGAAATCAATTCTTCCCTTCCTTCTCATTGAGGTATTTCCAATAGCGTTTCGGTACGTGCTGTATGTGTAATTTCATGTTCTTTCGCGCGGGAATGTTGGTGCTGTTGAAATAATCTTTCCACAATATCGAGGCCAGCGCTTCCTTCTCATCCGTAACCTCTGCCGGCAGCTGTACTTTACGTGTATCTACATTCGCTACAAATTCATAGGTTATTTCCTCCACGGTATGCAGGTCGTAGTACAGCCCATACTTACGTTTTATATCATAAATGATCCACTTCTGGTCGGCATAGCGATCCTTAAAAAATTTCGCGATAAGCGGCAGCACATTGAAGTCGGGTTCAACGGGGCAGTAATAAATTCCGTCGGCAGTTTTCTGGAATCGTATAAACGCCTTCATACGGTGACGTTCGCGGCTTACGCTGCGTTCCATTTTAGTAACGGCAATCACGTGAGGATTACCGAAATTATTGTATGCACCTTGCGTGCTGCTAAAGATATAGCACGCAAGGTCGAATAGATCCCGAAAAGTTTTCGGGTCTTCTGAAAGGTAGGCCCAATAGAATTTTTTTTGCCATTCGGGCGATAATTTTTTCTCCAGGCCGGCCCATACGCGTTTGGCTTTGGCAGTATCGGTAAGCACTTCCAGCGTTTCATGCATCATGCCGGGTACGTAATATTGCTGTGCCACCAACTGTATGCGCCCCGGCTTTCGGTCGTAAAATTCAAATATTGAGGTGAGCAGCCCTTCAAAAGAGCCGTCGAAAATATAGATAGTCATAGATCAGGCAGCATAAATTCATTAAAACAGGCTCAATTGATTTTGCGGCACCTTCAGGTATTTGCTCGAGCTATCGGCCAGTATGAGGTTCTTCAGATGCGGTGCCTCGGGTTCATTCATGATGTACGGGCTGTCCGCACAGCGAATAAAATGCTTTGCCCGGCTGTAGGCAATGCCTATTTTTTGCAGCTGGTCACTTCGCAGTTTGCCAAACCTCCGTGCCTGTACGATCTTTTGCGCCGACCGTACACCAATGCCCGGAACGCGCAGTATCATGCGGTAGTCGGCAGTATTAATATCTACCGGAAACTGGTCGAGATTGCGCAGCGCCCAGCTGAGTTTGGGGTCGATGTCGGTATCCAGGTGCGGATTCTTTGGGTTGAGGAGTTCCTGCACTCCAAAACCGTAAAAGCGCATCAGCCAGTCGGTCTGGTAAAGCCTGTTTTCACGCAGCAGGGGTGGCTGTGTACCGATGACCGGCATACGGGTATCGTGACTGATGGGGATGTAACCAGAATAATAGACCCTTTTAAGCCCGAAGCTTTTGTAGTACTGGTCGGCGCTATACATAATCTCCATGTCGCTTTCGGGGGTTGCGCCAATTACCATTTGCGTACTTTGTCCGGCAGGGACGAATTTAGGGACATGCTTTATAAGCCCGGTTTTTTTCTCATCGCTAAACTGTTTCATCGTGTTCTGGATCAATCCAAGCGGACGTTTTACCTCTTCGTGCGATTTGTCCGGGGCCAGCAATTTAAGTCCTGCTTCGGTTGGCATTTCGAGATTTATACTCATACGGTCGGCATACATCCCGGCTTCTGTAAGTAATTCCTGGCTCGCCCCGGGTATGGTTTTCAGGTGTATATATCCGTTAAAACGCTCCTCGAGCCTCAGTTTCTTAGCAATTTTCAGCAGGCGCTCCATGGTGTAATCGGCATTTTTGAAGATGCCCGAACTGAGGAACAGCCCCTCAATGTAATTGCGGCGGTAAAAACTCATGGTTAGTTCTACCACTTCGTCTACGGTAAAGGCGGCGCGCTTTACATCGTTGCTTTTACGCGACACGCAAAAAGCACAGTCGAAAATGCAGTGATTAGTAAGCAGAATTTTGAGCAATGATACACACCGGCCATCTTCGGTATAGCTATGGCAAATACCATTACTGCTGTTGCCAATACCCTTATTGTCGTTCTTGCGGCTGCTTCCGCTCGATGCACACGAAACATCATATTTGGCGGCATCAGCAAGTATATTGAGCTTTTCTCGTATGCGTTCGTACATTGATGGGAATATTTTCTTCAAAAATAGAAGAAAATAATTTAATAGCTTAAATGTATTAGTTAAATTTTTAGGGTTTAGTTGAGGTTAAATGTTTTAGATATAACAAAAAATAACATAGACTTATCTTTAAACAGCACTTTTCGGCACATTAGGAGCATATTTTTGCGGTCGGAGGTAGTTAGAAAATAAAGTATTAGCAATATTCTCCAATGCATGTTTTGTAAATTAACATATATGCTGTAAATTTCATGCTAAAATGGATGTATAAGGTGAAGATTTTGAAGTATTTAGAAAAGTGTTGTGATGCATCCGAAAATATGACAGGCTTATATATATTGAATTAACATTTCTCTATATTTGCCGCCTGAATTAAGCAACTGTAAACTAAGTTTTTAAACTAAAAAAATTACGCCCCCGGAATTATGCGTGATCAAGCTGGAAGTTTATGAAAAAAATTTTATTCTTGTTTGCTCTTTTATCTACGGTAAAAGGCTTTTCGCAGGTAATCACGGTTAATCCTAACCAGACACCTGCACAACTGGTAAACAACGTGTTGGTAGATAATTCCTGCCTTGTGCAGATTAGCAACATCGTTACCAGTACCGGTTCAAATTTTGGATCGTCGAACGGTATCGCCTCGTACCAAAATACGAACGGGGCATTTCCGGTAACTTCATCGGGACTGTTGCTTACAACCGGACAGGCTACAGCCTCGCCGGGACCTAATACTACAGTACTCAGCAACGGCGGCGCTTCGGCTACATGGCTGGGTAACGCGGAACTGCAACTGGCACTTGCGCAGGCAGGTATAACCATGACTTCCAAAAATGCTACATTATTACAGTTTGATTTTGTGCCGAACTCTTCTAATTTCGGGCTTGATTTCCTTTTTGCATCCGAAGAGTACGGGCAGTTCCAGTGTACGTCAAATGATGCTTTTGTGGTGTTGCTGCAAAACCTTGATGCGGGTACACCGGCAGTAAACATGGCGCTTGTGCCATCTACGAATGACCCCATTACGGTAAGCAATATCAGGAACATACTTTATTCGTCTGACTGCGACTCGAGAAATGAAAGCTGGTTTGGCGCCTTTAACGGAGGTTCCAACGCAGCCTCAGCAGCTATAAACTATAACGGGCAAACAAAGCTTATGCGCGTAGGAGGTACCCTGGTGCCAAATGCGCACTACCGTATTAAATTCATTATTGCCGACGATGCGAGGGCAACCGGAACCGATGGTAACTATGACTCTGCTGTTTTCATCCCTGCAGGAAGCCTGAATCTTGGGCAAACGCTTTTCCCTGTAGATTTTACAATGGCTAACGGTAACCCTATATGTTTTGGCCAGGATAAGATTTTGGATACAGGGCTGGATCCTGCCATATACGATTTTGAGTGGAAAAAAGGTGTGACAACTCTTGCTGAGACTGGCCCTGCACTTACAGTAAGCGAGCCCGGAACATATTCGGTAACCCTTACAAGGCCCGATCTCGGGTGTGTTACTACAGAGTCTGTTGTTATAGAATTTGCACCGGAAATACCCGCGGGGCAACCGAATAATCTGTTTAAATGCGAAAGCACAGGTACAACCTACCAATACGATCTTTCCCTGAACACACCCATAGTAAAACAGGGATTAAATCCGAATACTATTGTTACGTATCACACTACTCAGCAAAATGCTATAGATAATGTAGGCTCCCTTTCTTCACCACATACCAGTGCTGCCGGTGTAACCATCTGGGTAAGGGTGCAGAGTCATAACAGCAACTGCTATACGTTGAGGTCTTTCCAGTTGCTTACATCGCCTGCGCCTACGGCAACACAGCCGGGCAGCCTTACACTTTGTGAAAGTGCACAGGGATCTAATACTGCAATATTTAACCTCAATTTACAGGATGAAACTATACTTGGCTCGCAGCCGGTAGCAGAAAACACGATAACCTACTATACCTCTCTTGCGGCGGCAAATATGGGTACGCCTGCGATAGAATCTCCTGCGAGTTTCAACGGCACCAACCAAACAATATATGCAAGGATAGAGAAGGTGTTCGACCCGCTTTGTTTTTCGGTAACATCTTTCAGCCTGGTAGTAAATCCATTACCGGCACTTCCTGCTTCAAATACCGTAAATGCCTGCAACAGCTATACACTTCCGGTATTGGCCAATGGTGGCTACTTTACAGGTATAGGGGGTACGGGAACACAAATTCCTGCCGGTACCGCTATTACCACATCCCAGACATTATACAGGTATGCGCAGTCGGGCGGTACGCCAAATTGTGTAAACCAGTCGGATCTTACGATCAATATTATTACAGCATCAACAGCGCCTGCAAACGTAACGGCTTGCCAGAGCTATACGCTTCCTGCATTGAACCCGGGCGAGCAATATCGTACGGCCGCAGGCGGTCTTGGTACCGAAATTGCGCCAGGTTTTGTAGTAAACACTACCACTACAATTTATTTCTTTATGCCTGCGGCGGCAGAATGTACTCAAAACAACAGTTTTGTTGTAACGATTACAACCCAGCCTACGGTAACCCAGCTTCCAAACGTATCGCAATGTTCACCCTATACGCTTCCAGTTCTTCCGAACGGACAGATCTACAGGACGGGGCCGAACGGTACAGGTTTTGTAAGGACGGCAGGTACGGTGATCTCTACCTCACAGACGCTCTATATTTACGCAAATAATCCTTCAAACCCTGCCTGTACTGCGCAAAGCAGCTTTAACATAAGCATAAGCATCATTGAGGTGGCTGATGTTCAGGACGAAGTGCGATGCGGAACGTATACGCTTCCTAACCTGGATTTAGGGAATTACTATACAGGCCCGGGTGGTACAGGTACACAGCTTAACGCCGGGCAAAGCCTTACTTCTTCGCAAACTATTTACGTATATGCGCAAAGTACCGTCAATCCTGCCTGTTTTGATGAAGATAGTTTTGTAGTTACCATAAATCCTTTCCCTACGCTTGCCAGTATTCCAAACGTTACGGCTTGCGGCAGTTATACACTGCCAAACCTGCCGGACGGGGCAACCTACTATTCCGGTACCCAAGGAACCGGAACCATTATTAATGAAGGTACGGTGATTACTGCCACCCAGACAATATACGCATTGACTGACCCGAATGAGTTTGACTGCAGGAGGCAGAGGTCGTTTACTGTTACTATTGTCGATGTAAATGCCATCTCTCCCGGTAACCAGGTTGTGTGTAGCAGCTATACCCTGCCGGTACTTACTGTCGGTACTTACTATACCGGTCCTAACGGTACTGGTACCCAAATATCGGGTGGCACTGCGATAACTACTTCGCAAACCATATACGTAAGGGTAGTGTCTAATACTACACCGGTGTGTGTTTCAGAAACGAGTTTTACAGTTACTGTAAAAGGTAATCCGATACTTGCAGCAATTCCTCCTGTAATTTCCTGCGGAAGCTATACACTGCCACCGCTTCAGGTTACCAACGGTAATGCGGCCTATTATACTGGTCCACAGGGTACAGGCACCATACTTCCGGAAGGTACTCCTATTACAAGTACGCAAACAGTATATATGTTTGCCCAATCGGGCGGTACACCAAACTGTACTCGCCAAAGGACATTGAGTGTTACAATTGTGCCAAGCAACTCTATAGCGCCTGCCAACGTTGTCGCTTGTGGAAGCTATACCCTGCCAGCTTTACCGATAGGTAATTATTTTACGGCTCCAAATGGAGGAGGCACACAACTTTCAGCCGGTACCCCGATCAATACGTCACGAACACTCTATACTTACGTAAATGTAAACAATGGCCCTAACTGTACGGGCGATGATAGCTTTACGATTACAATAAACCCTGTGATTACCGCTGACGATCCTGCTGATGTTATAACTTGTTTGCCATACCAGCTTCCCACATTGAATAATGGTAATTATTTTACGGCTCCGAATGGTGGAGGTACACAATTGGCTGTAGGTACTACTATTACCGATACCCAGACATTATATGTATTTAACTCTGTTCCGGACACGGCAAACTGTACGGCAGAAAATAGCTTTACCATAACGATCGAAACTGTGGATGTACAGGATCTTCCGGACGTTACGGTATGTAATGGCTATGTGCTTCCGGAATTGCTAAATGGCGGTGGTTATTTTACCGCAACCAATGGTGGTGGGACAGAACTTTTCCCTGGTGACCTTATCAGTACCAGCCAAACCGTATTTATATTCGACCAAACTACTACGACACCTCCTTGTTCTGACGAGGAAAGCTTTGATGTAACGGTGCTTCCTTCGCCGGTTATCGATCTTGTGCCAAACGTTGGCTCTTGTGGCCCGTATACCCTTCCCGCTCTTAACAACGGTAACTATTTTACCGGCTCGGGTGGTTCGGGAACACAGCTTTTGCCGGGTACGGTTATAACAGAGACAACAACACTATATGTATACGGAGAGTCGGGCGGAACGCCAAACTGTATCGCTGAACATCCGTTCAATGTGGTGATCAATCCGGGCGCGCCTGCAGATGTAACGGTGTGTGGCCAATATGTGCTGCCTATACCGGATGTAGGTGACTATTTCACCGGTCCGGGCGGTACAGGGACACAGCTGCCTGTAGGCCACGTGATCACTTCAACCCAGGATGTTTATGTATATGTAGACCTTGGGCCGGGCGCCAACTGTACCGATAATAATAAATTTACAGTAACCATTACCCCTTATCCGGTACTTGATCCTGTTGCCGATGTGGCAATTTGCGATAATTATGAGCTTCCGGCCATAAGTACAGGTAATTATTATACAGGCCCTAACGCTACCGGAACCCAGCTTTCTCCAGGCGACTTTATTACTGAAACAAGGACTGTATACGTTTTTGCAGATACACAGGGCAGCCCTTCTTACTGTTCTGTAGAGGACAGCTTCCTGGTAACTATATATAACACGCCGCTTATCGATGCACGTTCTGACGTTTTGGCTTGCGAAAGCTATGAGTTGGACACGCTTATTGCAGGGCAGTATTTTGCAAGCCCTGGTGGTGTAGATCCGCTTCCGGAAGGATATGTGGTCGAAAATACCATGACAGTATACATCTATGCCGAATCGGCTACCAACCCGAACTGCGCGGCAGAGAACAGCTTCCTGGTAGAGATATTTACAACAAACCCGGATGATCCTGCGGATGTGACAGGCTGCGACAGCTATATGCTGCCTGCGCTTACAGAAGGAAAATACTATGCAAACACGGGTGGCCCTAACATTGCCGATCCTGCGGCTAACCCTGAAATACCTGCAGGTACAGTACTTACGGCGCCATTTAATGCCGATATATATGTGTATTCACAAACCGGCGGCGACAGGATAAACTGTAATTCGGAAAATGCATTCCATGTTACTCTATACGAAACTCCTGTGGTAGACGATACCCAGGCAGATGTGGCACAGTGTACGCCTTTTGTACTTCCTGCACTTACTTCGGGTACCTATTATACAGGTGCCGGAGGTACCGGTACAGTACTTCCTGCCGGATTCGAGATTACATCTCCGATAAGGGTATATGTATATCAGGCTTCCGATCCTGCCCGTACTTGTTTTGATGAACATACATTCTTTGTAGATGTAAATATTGTAACCGTTCCTGAACGTAACGATGTGGTTGCGTGTGGCCAGTACGTGCTGCCTGCACTGCCTGCTTCTCAAGGAAACTATTTTACAGGTCCTAACGGTACCGGTACACAGCTCAATCCGGGAGATATCATCTCGGCTATCGGCCCCAATACGATCTATATCTACAAACAGGCGGGAACTACGGTTATTTGTAGCGCGCAGTCGGATTTTGTCGTGACGATTATACAGGCGCCAATACCAAACACACCGGATCCGGTAGTGGTTTGTGCTATAAACGATCAGGGACAGGGCGTATTTAACCTTGAAAATGCGTTGGTTCAGGCCCTTGGCGGACAGCCTAACGCGATAGCTTCCATCCACGAGACGCTTCTTGACGCGCAATTTGATAACGATCCGCTTTCAGCTGATGTTGCAGACTTGCGTAACTATATAGAGTACCGCAATACAAACCAGTGGACGCAAACCCTGTATATCAGGCTGGAGTCTACACTAACGGAATGTTACAGCATTGCGGAAGTACAGCTGATTGTGAATCCACGTCCGGTAGCCACCCAACCGGCCCCATACGCCCTTTGCGACAACGGCGCGGATGACACCGACGGCATGGCGATCTTCGACCTGACCACATTGGAAGCCACTATTTTGGGCACGCAGGACCCTGCGCTGTACAGCGTAACCTTCTATAATGATTTAGGGCTTATTGTAACCCCTGCCAGCTACAGCAGCGCCACCGCTACGATCATCGGCAGGGTAACCAACAACGCCACGGGCTGCTACAAGGAAGTAGAAGTAGAACTTATCGTGAACCCGCTTCCGGTGG
>Ga0302347_1000304_pt1 | contig 86834 bp, 71 predicted proteins | sample PhyWR1_FD_202178 | JGI IMG/M metagenome (GOLD analysis project Ga0302347, IMG submission 202178) | Leaf surface microbial communities from wheat plants in UC Gill Tract Community Farm, Albany, California, United States - DLSL W.R1 (v2)... | ecosystem: Host-associated > Plants > Phyllosphere >... | reverse complement strand
TGCTCAAGGATTGCGCTGGCGAGCCTGAGCTGATCCTGATCGCCACCGGCTCCGAAGTGGGCCTGGCCGTTCAGGCCTACGACAAGCTGACCGAGCAAGGCCGCAATGTACGCGTGGTGTCCATGCCATCGACCAGCGTGTTCGATGCCCAGGATGCTGCCTACAAGCAGTCGGTGCTGCCACTGGAAGTCAGTGCCCGTATCGCCATCGAAGCGGCACATGCCGACTTCTGGTACAAGTACGTCGGCCTCGAAGGCCGCGTCATCGGCATGACCACCTACGGTGAGTCGGCGCCGGCCTCGGCACTGTTCGAAGAATTCGGCTTCACCCTGGAGAACATCCTCGGTACCGCCGAAGAGCTGCTGGAAGACTGATGTATCAGGGAGGGCAGGATGCCCTCCTGGTCGTGCGAGGGGAGGGCGTCGCCCTCCATCGCGCCATGAGGCCGCTTCCACAGGTACTGTCGCCAGCCACGGCGTAGTACCTGTGGAAGCGGCCTTGTGCCGCGATAGGCCGCCATGCGGCCTCGAAGCCATCACGCTTAGCGAGTCAACGAATGTCCCACTTGCGTCCCTATAAAGTTGCACTCAACGGTTATGGCCGTATCGGCCGCTGTGTTCTGCGCGCGCTGTTCGAGCGGGGCAGCAGGGCCGATTTCGAGATCGTCGCACTCAACGACTTGGCCGACCAGGCCAGCCTGGAATACCTCACCCGCTTCGACTCCACCCATGGGCGCTTTCCCGGCGAGGTCAAGGTCGATGGCGATTGCCTGCACATCAATGGCGATTGCGTGAAGGTGATGCGCAGCGCCACGCCCGAAGGCATCGACTGGGCGGCCCTGGACGTGGACCTGGTCCTGGAGTGTTCCGGCGCCTACAACACCCGTGCCGATGGCCAGCGCTTTCTCGAGGCCGGTGCGCCAAGGGTGCTGTTCTCCCAGCCCATGGCCAGCGAGGCTGACGTCGATGCCACGGTGGTGTACGGCATCAACCAGCACTGCCTGACCGGCACTGAGCGGCTGGTCTCCAATGCTTCGTGCACCACCAACTGCGGTGTACCGCTGCTGAGGGTGCTGGATCAGGCATTTGGCATCGACTATGTACAGATCACCACCATTCACTCGGCCATGAACGACCAGCCAGTGATCGACGCCTATCACCATGAAGACCTGCGCCGTACCCGTTCGGCGTTCCAGTCGGTGATTCCGGTGTCCACCGGCCTTGCGCGCGGCATCGAGCGTCTGCTCCCGGAACTTGCCGGGCGAATCCAGGCCAAAGCGGTACGCGTGCCGACGGTCAACGTCTCGTGCCTGGACATCACCTTGCAGACCGCTCGCGACACCACCGCAGCCGAGGTCAACAGGGTACTGCGCGAGGCGGCGCTGACCGGGCCGCTCAAGGGGCTGCTGGCCTACACCGAGCTGCCCCACGCCAGTTGTGATTTCAACCACGACCCGCATTCGGCCATCGTCGATGCCAGCCAGACCCGTGTATCAGGCCCGCGCCTGGTCAACCTGCTGGCCTGGTTCGACAACGAATGGGGGTTTGCAAACCGTATGCTCGACGTTGCCGGACATTTTCTGCACGTCGTCCACCCAACCCGCAACAAACAGCCCTGAAGGACCGCATTCATGACCGTGTTGAAGATGACCGACCTGGACCTGCAAGGTAAGCGCGTACTGATTCGCGAAGACCTGAACGTGCCTGTCAAGGACGGTGTGGTGACCAGCGATGCGCGCATCCAGGCAGCGCTGCCGACCATCAAGCTGGCCCTGGAGAAGGGTGCGGCGGTGATGGTCTGCTCGCACCTGGGCCGCCCCACCGAAGGTGAATTCTCTGCCGAGAACAGCCTTGAACCGGTTGCCAAGTACCTGAGCAAGGCGCTGGGCCGCGACGTGCCGCTGGTGGGTGACTACCTGGGTGGCGTCGAGGTCAAGGCAGGCGAGCTGGTGCTGTTCGAGAACGTGCGCTTCAACAAGGGCGAGAAGAAGAACGCCGATGAGCTGGCCCAGCAGTACGCGGCGCTGTGCGATGTGTTCGTGATGGACGCCTTCGGCACGGCTCACCGCGCCGAGGGTTCCACCCACGGCGTTGCCAAGTTCGCCAAGGTCGCGGCGGCTGGCCCGTTGCTGGCAGCTGAGCTGGATGCCCTGGGCAAGGCGCTGAAGGCTCCGGCCAAGCCAATGGCCGCCATCGTCGCCGGCTCCAAGGTGTCCACCAAGCTGGACGTGCTCAACAGCCTGAGCTCGGTATGCGATCAGCTGATCGTCGGTGGCGGCATCGCCAACACCTTCCTAGCGGCTGCCGGGCACCCGGTCGGTAAGTCGCTGTACGAGCCCGATCTGGTCGAAACGGCCAAGGCCATTGCCGCCAAGGTCAGCGTGCCGCTGCCTGTCGATGTGGTGGTTGCCAAGGCCTTCGCCGAAGACGCCGAAGCGACCGTCAAGGCCATTGCCGATGTTGCGGCCGACGACATGATCCTGGACATCGGTCCGCAGACCGCCGCCCAGTTCGCCGACTTGCTCAAGTCCTCCAAGACCATCCTGTGGAATGGCCCGGTTGGTGTATTCGAGTTCGATCAGTTCGGCAATGGCACCCAGGTGCTGGCCAAGGCAATCGCCGACAGCGCCGCGTTCTCCATCGCCGGTGGCGGTGATACCCTGGCAGCCATCGACAAATATGGCGTCAGCCAGGATATCTCCTACATTTCTACCGGTGGCGGCGCCTTCCTCGAGTTCGTCGAAGGCAAGGTTCTGCCAGCGGTGGCCATGCTCGAAGAGCGGGCCAAAGCCTGATGAACACGGCGCCTGGCAAAAGGAGTGGCCTGATGGCCAAGCAGTTGCCTGTGTTGCTGCTGGTCGGGCTGCTGAGCGCCTGCGCCGGCAGCCCGGATGCCCAGGACGACCCGGCGCAACCGCCCAAGGGCGGTTGCTATCAGTCCGAATGGCAAGCCGAAACCGTGCCAGTGATCAGCAAGCGCGTAGGCCCGGAAGGGCTGGAAAAGTACGACGAAGAGCACCAGCGCAAGGCGCCCGGCTGCCCTTGATCGGGCCGCTGGCAACCTGCAGGCCGGTTTGTGGTCTTGGAGAAGGGCCGTGTGCTGCCCATCGAGGTAACTGAATGAAAGCGCTCTTGGCCGTAATGGCCCTGGCGACACTGGCAGGATGTTCACTGCTGCAACCGGCGCAGACCGCGCCGGCGGACAACTGGACCCGGTGGGTCTGCGACACCCAGGCCGAAGTGCTGTGGCGGTTTGCCGACCCCCAGCGTGACCAGGTTGACGTACGCCTTGGCGGCGGCGACCAGGTGTACCGGCTCAAGGCCGAGCCCGGCGCCTCCGGCGCGCTGTACAGCGACGGCATGCTGGCGTTTCACACCAAGGGCGAAGAGGGCCTGGTGTACTGGGTGGCGACCAACGATCTGATAGGGCGGGGCTGCAAGGCACCGTGACTGGCCGGGCCGCTAGGTGGCCCACACTACTTGAACAGCAACTGCCCCTGCGGCAGGCTTGCACGAAACAACGACGCTTGTCGGGAGAGAGATACACAATGGCACTCATTAGCATGCGCCAGATGCTGGACCACGCCGCCGAGTTCGGTTATGGCGTACCGGCTTTCAACGTCAACAACCTTGAGCAGATGCGCGCCATCATGGAAGCGGCTGACAAGACCGACTCCCCTGTGATCGTCCAGGCCTCGGCCGGTGCGCGCAAGTACGCAGGTGCGCCGTTCCTGCGTCACCTGATCCTGGCGGCCATCGAAGAATTCCCGCACATCCCGGTTTGCATGCACCAGGACCACGGCACCAGCCCGGATGTCTGCCAGCGCTCCATCCAGCTGGGCTTCAGCTCGGTCATGATGGACGGCTCGCTCGGCGAAGACGGCAAGACCCCGACCGATTACGAATACAACGTGCGCGTCACCCAGCAGACCGTTGCCATGGCCCATGCCTGTGGTGTGTCGGTAGAAGGCGAACTGGGCTGCCTGGGCTCGCTGGAAACCGGCATGGCCGGTGAGGAAGACGGTATCGGTGCCGAAGGCGTGCTCGACCACAGCCAGATGCTGACCGACCCTGAAGAAGCTGCCGACTTCGTCAAGAAGACCCAGGTCGATGCCCTGGCCATCGCCATCGGCACCAGCCACGGTGCTTACAAGTTCACCAAGCCGCCTACCGGTGACGTGCTGGCCATCGACCGCATCAAGGAAATCCACAAGCGCATTCCCGACACCCACCTGGTGATGCACGGCTCCTCCTCTGTACCGCAGGAGTGGCTGGCGATCATCAACCAGTACGGCGGCGACATCAAGGAAACCTACGGTGTGCCGGTCGAGGAAATCGTCGAAGGCATCAAGTACGGCGTGCGCAAGGTCAACATCGACACCGACCTGCGTCTGGCGTCTACCGGTGCCATCCGTCGTCACATGGCCATGAACCCGAGCGAGTTCGACCCGCGCAAGTTCTTCGCTGAAACCGTAAAAGCCATGCGCGACGTGTGCATCGCCCGTTACGAAGCATTCGGCACTGCCGGCCATGCCTCGAAGATCAAGCCGATCTCCCTGGAAGGCATGTTCCAGCGCTACGCCAAAGGCGAGCTGGCCGCAAAAGTCAACTAAGCAAACCGGCCCCCGGAAAACCCGCAGCGATGCGGGTTTTTCGTTTCTGGCGGTGGCTGCGAAAGCGTTCTGCCATTGCATGTCACAGAATGTCAGCGAAACCGCGATCGGTCGGCTACCTTCAGTCAGTGGCTGATGGTTTTTGGCTTGTGATGCGTGCTATCAGCTCATGCCTGGGGTAAAACTGGATCCAACGGCCAGTTTGTAGTCGGTCATATAACAGAGATGCAGCATGGATGGCGCTCACCTTCAACTCATGCCACAGGATGGCAGCTCGGTGCTTCTGGTAGTCGACGATTACCCAGAGAACCTCATCAGTATGCAAGCCTTGTTGTCGCGCCAGGATTGGCTGGTGCTGACGGCAAGTTCGGGCCGAGAAGCCCTGAGCGCATTGCTGGAAAACGATGTCGACCTGGTTTTACTGGATGTGCACATGCCTGAGATGGACGGCTTCGAAGTCGCTCGCCTGATGCGCGGCAGCCAGCGAACCCAACTCACGCCCATCATCTTCCTGACAGCCAACGAGCAGTCCCAGGCCGCCGTGTTGAAAGGCTACGCCAACGGCGCCGTGGACTACATGTTCAAGCCGTTCGACCCGCGGATTCTCAAGCCCAAGGTGCAGGCCCTGCTCGACCAGCAGCGCAATCGGCGGCGCCTGCAGGCGCTGACCCGTGAACTCGACGAGGCCCGCGCCTTCAATGCATCGATTCTGGACAATGCGGCCGAGGGTATTCTGGTGGTGGATGCCGGGGGCATCATCCGCTTCGCCAACCCGGCTATCTGCTCCCTGCTGGCAACGCCTATCGAACAGTTGCAGAACGTCGATCTGCTGGGGCTGTTGCAGCTGAGCACGCCGAGTACGTGGCAGGATTCGACGTTCCACCAAAGCTATCTGGCCAGGCGCATCCACCGCATGCATGACGCCCAGTTGCGTCGCCCGAGCGGCGAGCTGCTGCCGGTGGCCCTGTCATGTGCGCCCCTGCCTGCCGAGCAACAGGCGATGGTGGTAACCGTGCTGGACATGTCGGCGGTGCACAACCTGCACCAACAGCTCGAATACCAAGCCATTACCGACCCGCTCACCGGTCTGCTCAATCGCCGTGGGTTCTACCAGGCGGCCGAAGGGGCGTTGCTGCGCAATGAGCGTTCGGACCGGGCGCAGGCCTTGATGTACATGGACCTCGATGGCTTCAAGCGTATCAACGACTCCCTTGGTCATGATGCCGGTGACCGGGTCCTGCGCTGGGTGGCCGAGCAACTCAAGGATTGCCTGGGCAGTGAAGCGCTGTTGGCACGCATGGGCGGGGACGAATTCACCGCGCTGTTCGACGGCTTGCCCTATGCCGAGCAAGCCGGGCGCTACGCCGAGCGGCTGCTCGAGCGCATTGCCATCAGCCATCAGATCGATGGGCTGGACGTGTGCCTGGGCGTGAGCATCGGTATCGCCACGTACCCTGACTGCGGTGGCAACGTAGAAGGCTTGCTGCGCGCAGCCGATGCGGCCATGTACGCTGCCAAGCAGGCAGGGCGTCAGCAGTATCGCTTCTACGACCAGGAGCTCAATGGCCGCGCCCGCTCCCGCCTGATGCTCGAAGACGGCGTGCGTACAGCCATCGAGCAGCAGGATTTCACCCTGGTGTACCAGCCGCAAGTGGCCTTCGCCGATGGTCGCCTGCGCGGCTTCGAAGCCCTGCTGCGTTGGCAGCACCCCAGCGTTGGCGATGTGCCGCCAGGCCTGTTCATCCCCCTGCTTGAGGAGGCGCGGCTGATCAACCGCCTGGCCGGCTGGATCTACGGTCAGAGTGCTGCCCAGCGCCAGGCCTGGTATCAACGCTTTGCGACCGACATCGTGTTGGGCATCAGCCTGAGCCGGGCCCAGTTCGTCTCGCCAAGCCTGGTCGAGGAGCTGCAACGGGTCATCCAGCGCTATGGCCTGCAGCCGGCGCACCTGGAAGTGGAAGTGGCCGAAACCTCGCTCATGTACAACATCGATGCGGCGGTCAAGCAGGTCGACCGGTTGCGTGCGCTGGGTGTGCGGGTGGCGTTGGACGATTTCGGCGCCGGTGACTGTTCGCTGCGCATGCTGCGCGATTTGCCCATCGACACCCTGAAACTCGATCGCCACCTGGTGGCGCGCTTGCCGGACGCGTCGACCGATGCGGCGCTGGCACGCAGCGTCATCGGGCTGTGTGCCGATTACGGGATCACCGTGATTGCCGAGGGCGTTGAAACCCAGGCTCAGGCTCAATGGCTTAAAGCCGCAGGCTGCGAATACGTTCAGGGCTTTCTGGTAGCGCACCCCATGACAGCTGCCGATGCCGGCAACTTCCCGGCAATTTTCCCCTGGCCTGATCCGCTGGCGGGTTAGAATTGGCGCTCGTTACGCCGACCGTACTGCCATGACCGTCCTACGCTACCTGCAAGCCTACCCACCGCACCTGCAACAGCAAGTGCGGCAGATGATCGACAGCGACCGCCTTGGCGAGTACCTGCACAAGCGCTATCCAGAGCGCCACGAGGTACAAAGCGACAAGGCCCTGTACGGCTACGCCCAGGAACTGCGCCAGCGTTTTCTGCGCAGTGCACCGCCGCTGGACAAGGTGCTGTTCGACAACCGCCTGGACCTGACCCACCGGGCGCTGGGCCTGAACACTGCTGTCTCTCGCGTGCAGGGCGGCAAACTCAAGGCCAAGAAGGAGATCCGCATCGCCTCGCTGTTCAAGGAGGCCGCGCCGCAATTTCTACGCATGATCGTGGTGCACGAGTTGGCGCATTTGCGCGAGCGTGACCACAACAAGGCGTTTTACCAGCTCTGTCAGCACATGGAGCCGGACTACCATCAACTGGAATTCGACCTGCGCGTCTACCTGACCTATCGGGAATTGCCGGGCAACGCTTGAGGACCCCGCAGCATGGAAGTGAGCAAGACAAAAAGCAGTTTCTACCGCCGTCTTTACGTCGCCTGGCTGATCGACAGCCAGACCGCTACCAGCGTGCCTGCGCTGATGCAGGCTACGGGCATGCCCCGGCGCACGGCCCAGGACACCCTTGCGGCGCTGGCCGACCTAGACATCGTCTGCACCTTCGAGCAGCAGGAAGGCGCGCGCAATCACGCAGGTCACTACCGTATACAGGACTGGGGGGCCATCGACCGGCAGTGGATCGAGCTTCACCTGAATCAGGTACGCCAGGTACTGGGTTATCCCTGACCTGTACCCGCTAAGGCCGCTGCAATAAAAATCGCAGGTTCGGCCAGAATAGAGGCTAGATGACACTATTGGCCGCTGCCCCGGCCAGAGCCTTTGTGTAAGCTCATTCGCAGTGTACGTTTCTTCACCGCACAAGGGCTTGGGCATGCGGCTGATGCTTTGTGTTCTCGGGTTACTGGCCACTGTCATGGTGCCCCCGGCCGCAGCCGCCGCCAAGCTGCGGCTGGTATCGGACCATTGGCCGCCCTTCACTGACGCCAGCATGCCTGGCGGCGGTTTGGCCATCAGCATCGTGACCACGGCGCTGACGCGGGCGGGCTACAGCAGCAGCTTCGAGGAGGCACCCTGGGCGCGGGCCCTGGCAGGCGTCGGTGACGGCCGTTACGACATACTGATCAACGCCTGGCACAACGACGCGCGCGCACGCATCGGGCAGTTTTCCAGCGCCTACCTGAGCAACCGCATCCGCCTGCTGCAGCGCAAGGACGCGGGCCTGCATTACGAGCACCTCTCGGACCTGTACCCCTACAGCATCGCCGTGGTGCGTGATTACGCCTACTCGAGCGCGTTCGACGGCAATACCCGCTTGCACAAGGTTGCGGTCAGTACCTTTTCGTCCGCCGTGCGCATGCTGGCGGCGGGGCGTGTAAGCTTGGCCGTGGAGGACGAGTACGTGGCCCGCTATCACCTGCAGCGCGAGCCGGACAATGTGCGTGACAAGGTAGAGCTGATGGAGCCTGTACTGGGCGAGAACCCGCTGCACATCCTGGTCAGCCTGAAGCATCCGGACCACGAGTCGATCGTCGCGCGCTTCGATGCGGCCATCGCCGCCATGAAGGCCGATGGCAGTTATGACCGGTTACTGCATCAGTATGGGTTCTAGGCGAGCGGGTGGCGTTCCCAGGCGCCGGCTTGGCAGTGGCTTCGGATTTGAGCTTCGCAGCTGATCATGGCCGGTCCGCAGCGCCTGGAGATTTGCCCGTCTTCGTAGGCAAAGCAGGCTATTTACCCTCGCGCCAGACCTAACGCGAGGCGTCACCTGCCGAAGCATCCTTCTTGATCAAATGCGCCGCCAACGTGCGCAAAGGGGCCAACTGGCGGCAGATCAATGCCAGTTGCGTCTGTACCAGGCGCTGATGTTCATCCACCTCCTCGGGCATCTGTTCAAGAGCGGTGGCGAGCGCTTCTTCGGCATCACTGTGAATCGCTACCGGTGAACGCGCCGCCAGGCCATTGGCTATCTCCTCAAGGCTGTTCGCCAGGCGGCTGCCCGCATCCTCGATCAAGTGCTCCCGTGCCTCGGCCGGAAGGGCCGTGTCGCGGTGGGCGCCCAGTCCCGACAGGTAGCTGAGCAGGGTGTGCGACAGCACCAGGAAGCGGAAGCCCACATCGGCCTCCTTGCGAAAGTGGCCAGGCTCCATGAGCATGTTGGCCAGGGTCGTCGACAGCGCTGCATCGGCATTGTGGGCATTGCGCCGCGCCAGGCGATAGGCCAGGTCGTCGCGCTTGCCGTAGGCATATTGCTGCATGATCTGGCGCAGGTATTCGCTGGCGCAGATCAGTGTGTTGGCCAGCGCCTTGTTCAAGCGGCGGCCTTGCCAGTCGGGCAGGAACAGGAACACGGCAAGGATGGCGATCAGGCTCCCGATCAGGGTATCGAACAGCCTTGGCAGGAACAGCCCGTAGCCATCGCCGATCTGGTTGAAACAGAACAGCACCATCAGTGTGATCGCGGCCGTGGCCAGGGTGTAGCGCGTGGTCCGGTTGACGAAGAACACCACCCCCGCCACGACCGCGAACAGCGACTGGATGACCGGGTTGGGGAACAGGTCGAACAGCGCCCAGCCAACGGTCAGGCCTACGGCGGTGCCGATGATGCGCTGCACCAGTTTACGCCGGGTCGCCCCGTAGTTGGGTTGGCACACGAACAGGGTGGTGAGGATGATCCAGTAGCCCTGGGTTGGGTGGATCAGGTGCACCATGCCGTAACCGATGGACAGGGCCAGCGGCAGGCGCAGAGCATGGCGGAACAGCAGCGAGGTGGGCGTCAATTGCGTGCGCAGGCGCTTGCCCATGTCCCTGAGCGAGCGCGGCGAGCGGTCCAGCAGGCTGCTGTCGCTGGCATCGGCCAGGCTGTCGGGATTGCTTGCAGCACCGAGCAGGCGATCGAGCGTGGCCAGGTTGGCCGCCAGTGCACGCAATGAGCGCAGCAGCCCGCGCCAGGCCGGGTTGTTCTGGCCGCGCAGGTGTTCGAGCGAAGCGTTGAGGTCTTCGAGTGCCTCGGTAAAGCCGCTGGCCAGCACGAAAGGTTGTCGCAGCCGAATCGAGCGTGCCAGCTCCTGGCACGAGGCGCCTTGCTTGCGCAGCAGGCGCTGGCACCGGAACATCACATCGCTGTGGAAGAAGGCTTCGGCCAGTGCATTGTAGGGGTAGTGGGAGGCGCTGACCCGCTCATGGATATCCTGGGCCAGGAAGTAGAGTTTCAGGTAGCGGCTGACCTTGGAGTTGGGTTGGCTGTTGCCCACCCGGTGCAGGATGATTTCCTTCGCCGCATTGAGGGCCGCCACCACCTTGCCATTTTGCTGGGCCAGTTCAAGCCGACGTGCCTCGACGTCCAGGGTGCGGACAGGCTCGAACAGGCTGGCCTTGAGCTTGAGGTAGCTGCCCAGTTCGAAGAACAGTTTCGCCAGGCTTTGCTGCACCGGCTGGTTGGAAAACAATGCCTGCCACAGCACCGAGAGCAGCCCATACCAGGCCGCACCCGCCACCAGCAGCATGGGTTCGTGCCAGAAGTCCGTCACCTGCCCGCCGCGCTGGTCCACACCGATCATCGTGTACACCGCTGTGATCAGCGTTGCCGATGCGATGGCGCCGTAGCGCTCGCCCAAAGCGCCCAGCATGGTCAAGGCAAACGCTGCCAGGGCCAAGGCGCAGACGAAGATCAGGGGGTAGGGGAACAGCAGTTCGACCGCGAGCGCCGCGATGGCAAAACACACCAGGGTGACCGCCAGGGCGCTGAGGCGGCCTTGCCAGCTGTCATCGGTTTCAGCCAGGGCACTGGCGATGATGCCCAGAAACAGCGGGATCAACAGGGCCATTTCGTTCTGGTGCCAGCACAGGGCAAGGCTGCCGGTAAGGGCAATGGTCACCCGGATGCTGTAGCTGAACTTGTCCTGGCCCCACAGGCGACGCAATGAATGACGTAACGAGCTCGATGACATGATGGCCTGCCGGGCAGTGATCGTAGAAATACCGTAGCGATGAGCGGGCAGCCAGATGCCCCGCCACCCGCTATTGAGCACGTGCCAGCAAGAAGCGTTCCGTGCTGCGCGTTGGATTCTACCCTAGACGAACTGCGCCGCGGCGTTGGCCGATGCCCAGGCCCACTGGAAGTTGAAGCCACCAAGGTGCCCCGTCACGTCCAGCACTTCACCGATGAAGTAAAGCCCAGGGCTCTTGAGCGACTCCATCGTCTTGGACGAGACCTCACGGGTGTCCACGCCGCCCAGGGTCACTTCGGCGGTGCGGTAGCCTTCGGTGCCGGCAGGCACCAGTTGCCAGCGTGCCAGCTTGTCGGCGATCAGGGCCAGTTCGGCCGGTGTGTACTGCTTCATCGGCTTGGATTCGAACCACTGCTCGGCCAGCAAAGTGGCCAGCTTGCGCGTGAACACCTCGCCCAGTACGGTCTTGAGTTCAGCATTGCCGCGCTCGGTTTGCTGGGTGTGCAACCAGTCCAGCGCATCGCGGTCAGGCAACAGGTTGATCTCAAGCGTATCGCCAGCTTCCCAGAATGAAGAAACCTGCAAGATCGCCGGGCCGCTCAGGCCCCGGTGGGTGAACAGCAGATTTTCACGGAAGCTGGTGCCGTTGCAACTGGCGGTGCAGTCCAGCGAGGTGCCGGACAGTTCGGTGCACATGGCCTTGAGCTGGGGCTCGGTGATGGTGAACGGCACCAGGCCCGCGCGGGTTGGCAGCAAGGTATGGCCAAACTGTCGGGCCACCTGGTAGCCGAAACCGGTCGCACCCAACGTCGGGATGGACAGGCCGCCCGTCGCGATCACCAACGACTGGCAAGCGAATGGGCCAGCGTTGGTGCGCAGCAGGTAGCCGCTGTCGGTCTTGTCGATCTGCTCGATGCTGGTGTGCATGCGGATTTCGGCGCCGGCTTCGTCGCACTCGGCCAGGAGCATGTCAAGGATGTCACTGGCCTTGTTGTCGCAGAACAGCTGGCCCAGCTTTTTCTCGTGGTAGGGCACGCCATGCTTGCACACCAGCTCGATGAAGTCCCACTGGGTGTAACGCGCCAGGGCCGACTTGCAGAAGTGCGCGTTGTGCGAGAGGAAATTGCTCGGCTCGGTGTACAGGTTGGTGAAATTGCAGCGCCCGCCGCCGGACATCAGGATCTTCTTGCCTGGCTTGTTGGCGTGGTCGAGCAGCAGGACCCGGCGGCCCCGGCGGGCGCTGAGCTGGGCACACATCAGGCCGGCAGCGCCTGCGCCCAGGATGATCACGTCGGTGGAGTGCACGGTGTTACCTCATCAATAGCCGCGGCCGTGTTGCAGCCCATCGCAGGCAAGCCAGCCCCCACAGGGACGGCACCGGCTTGAGGCCTGTGATGACCCTGTGGGGGCTGGCTTGTTTGCGACAGGCTGCAACGCGGCCCGAAATAAATGTCAGACGATGCGGACTTTCAGGGAGCGGCCCTTGATCTTGCCGCTATTCAAGCGCTGCATGGCCTGCTTGGCCAGTGCCCGCTCAACTGCCACAAATGCCTGGAAATCAAAGATCGCGATCTTGCCCACCTGCTTGCCGGGGATGCCGGCATCACCGGTCAGCGCACCGAGGATATCGCCCGGGCGCAGCTTGTCCTTGCGCCCGGCTGCGATGCACAGTGTGCTCATGACCGGCAGCAGTGGCTCGCCGCCTTTGTTCTTGAGGCTGTCCAACAGGTCCCAGCGCAGCGGGCTCTTCTGCAAGGCTTCGATGGCCTGGGCGCGATGGCCTTCGGCAGGCGCGACCAGGCTGACTGCGATACCCTTCTCGCCAGCGCGGCCCGTGCGGCCCACCCGGTGCACGTGGATTTCGGCATCACGCGCCAGTTCCACGTTGATGACCATGTCCAGGCCGTCGATGTCCAGGCCACGGGCGGCCACATCGGTGGCCACCAGCACCGAGCTGCTGCGGTTGGCGAACATGGTCAGCACCTGGTCGCGGTCACGCTGCTCCAGGTCACCGTGCAGCGCCTGGGCCACGATGCCCTTGGCCGTGAGGTGGGCCACCACGTCCTCGCACTGCTGCTTGGTGAAGCAGAACGCCACGCAGGACTGGGGACGATAATGGGCCAGCACACGGGTCACCGCCTCAAGGCGCTGCTCGGGGGCGATTTCGATGAAGCGCTGCTCGATCTGGTTGTCGGTATGCAGGCTCTCGACCCTGACCTGCTGCGGGTCGCGCATGAAATCGGCCGCCAGCTGCTTGATGCTGGAGGGGTAGGTGGCGGAGAACAGCAAGGTCTGGCGGCGCGCTGGGGTCTTGGCGATGATGCTGGCGATGGCATCGAAGAAACCCATGTCGAGCATGCGGTCGGCTTCGTCGAGGATCAGCGTGTTCAGGCCGCCCAAAACCAGCGTGCCCTTGTCCAGGTGCTGCTGGATGCGGCCCGGGGTGCCGACGATGATGTGCGCACCGTGCTCCAGGGAGGCGATCTGAGGGCCCAGCGACACGCCGCCACACAGCGTCAGGATCTTGATGTTGTCTTCGGCACGGGCCAGGCGACGCAGTTCCTTGGCCACCTGGTCGGCGAGCTCGCGCGTGGGGCACAGCACCAGCGCCTGGCAGCCGAAGTACCGAGGGTTGATCGGGTTGAGCAAGCCGATACCAAAGGCGGCGGTCTTGCCGCTCCCGGTCTTGGCCTGGGCGATCAGGTCCTGGCCCTTGAGAATGACCGGCAGGCTCTGGGCCTGGATCGGCGTCATCGAGGTGTAGCCGAGGGCGTCCAGGTTGGCCAGCATGGCGGCGGACAACGGCAAGGTGGCAAAGGCGGTGGAATCGGTGGTCACGAGGCGGGCCTACGGTGCGAAGCGAAAAATGCTGCACAGTCTACCAGCCCCGACGCCATTCGCCCTAAGACTCCACGTGCTCTTCCGGACGACGGGCACGCCTTCCGTCCGTCGGCGCCAGTTGCAGGAAGATGGCCGCCGCCAGCATGGCCATGATGCCAATGGTGAAGAACGTCAGCTGGAACGCACCCAGGGTGGTTTCCACGCCTTCGGCGCTGCCTGCTGCCGTGAAACCGCCCAGCAGCGCACCGGCACAGGCCACCCCCAGGCTCAGCGACAGCTGGGCGACCACCGACAACAAGCTGTTGCCGCTACTGGCGCTGGCATCGTCCAGGTCGATCAGCGTCACCGTGTTCATGGCAGTGAACTGCAGGGAATTCACGGCGCCCAGCAGGCCAAGTTGCACCAGCAGCAGCCAGTACGGGGTCTGCTCGTCCACCAGGCCCAGGCCGGCCAGCAGTACGCCCAGCAGCACCGTATTGCCGGTCAGGATGATGCGATAACCAAGGCGTTCGATCAGCGGCCTGGCCACGGACTTGGCGACCATGGCCGCCGCCGCCAAGGGGATCATGCTCATGCCCGCCTGTGCCGGTGAATAGCCAAGCGCTACCTGCAGCAGCAGCGGTACCAGGAACGGCAGTGCCCCGCTGCCCAGGCGGGCGAACAGGTTGCCCAAGATACCGATGGCGAAGGTACGTACCCGGAACAGGCTGGGAGAGAACAACGGCTCCGGGTCGCGCCCGGCCCGCAGCCAGTAGGCCGCCAGGCAGGCCATGCCGGCGAACAGCAGCAACATGACGCGCAAGTGCGGCAGGTGCAGCTCGCCCAGGCCTTCCATGGCGATAGTGATCAGCACCATCGCGGCGCCGAACAGCAAAAAGCCCGGCCCGTCGAACGTAGTGCGCTCGGCGCCGCGCAGGTCGGGTATGAACTTCCAGACGGCGTAGCAGCCCAGCAGGCCGACCGGCAAGTTGAGCAGGAAGATCCAGTGCCAGCTCAGGATCTCCACCAGCCAGCCACCTACCGTCGGGCCCAGCAATGGCCCGAGCAGACCGGGGATGGTGATGAAACTCATGATGCGCACCAGTTCGGTGCGAGGGTAGGCACGCAGCACCACCAGCCGGCCGACCGGCAGCATCAGCGCCCCGCCGAGCCCCTGCACGATCCGCGCGAAGATCAAAAAGCCCAGGCTGTTGGCCACCGCGCACAGCAACGAACCGAAGCTGAACAGCAAGATGGCACTGAAAAAGATGCGCTTGGTGCCGAACCGGTCGGCGATCCAGCCCGAGGCGGGGATCAGCAAGGCCACGGTGAGCATGTACGAAATGATCACACCCTGCATGCGCAGAGGGTCTTCGGCCAGGGAGCGGGCCATGGCGGGCAGGGCGGTGTTGAGAATGGTGCCGTCCAGCGACTGCATGAAGAAGGCGATCGCCACCACCCATGGCAGCCAGCGGGCGGTGATGGGGTCGAGCGGGGTGCGTTCGGGCATGACGTCCTCGTCTGTCTGTACTGGCCTCTTCACGGCGAACGCCGCGCCTACGGGGCAAGGCAGGCGTGGCGACCGCCATGAAGGGGCCGGCAAATTCCAATCACAATGTCAGCGTCAGCGCTTTGACCAGCGCGCCCGGCAAATGACTCGATCCGGTACTGCGTTGCCCATAGGTACTGGTGGAGAGGATCAGCTCCCGCTCGCACGTCAGCGCCTCCAGTTGGTCGCCCAGCAGGTTGTACAGGCTGTCATCGAAGCGCATCGTGTTGACCGGCCCCTGGATCTGCCCGTCCTGCACCCAGAACGTGGCGAAGCGGGTCAGGCCGGTCATGCGCGCTGCGGGCAGGTCGGAGTAGTTCAAGTACCAGAGGTTACTGATGTAAAGACCGGTGCCGAGCCGCGCCAGGACCTGTTCCCGGGGTAATTGGCCGGGTGCGAGGCTGAGTGCGCAGGGCGACTCGTAGCTGTCGGCACCATTGGCCAACACCCCGAATTCGGCTGCGCTGCGCGCGCAGGCCAGGCGTTGTGCTGGTTTGCCCTGCTCGATCAGCGCCACGTCCAGGCGCGGTGAACCTTCGTCGGAGAACGCCGGGCTCAATGAGCCGCTGACCTGCTCGGTGAAGCTGATCAGTGGGCTGAGTGTGGCATCACCGCTGTACAAACGCTGCAAGGCACTGCTGCCGGTCGCCAGGGCCTGCGCCGAGAAACCGCCCCAGCACAGCATGCCGGCGATTTCGTCCATGGCCGCAGGCGCCAGATAGGCGCGGTAGCTGCCGGGTTGGAGTACCACCGGCGCACGCCCCAAGTGGCCCAACTGCGCCCGAGCCTGGCGCAGGCGAGCGGTAAAGTCGTCGGCGCGCCATACCTGCCCGGCATAGTTGGCCTTGACCGCCTGGCCGCTCTCGTGGAACAGGCTCCAGTCGATGTTGAAGCTATTGGCCTGGTGCCAGCCAAAGGCGCCGAATGAGCTGGCGAAACCGCGCCAGATCGGGCCTGCGGCATAAATGCCGACCAGGTCTAGGTCACCGGCTTCCTGTTCCAGCAGGGCCAGCACCTCATTCAGGTCGGGCTGGGCCTGCGTCTGTTGGCTGTCACTGCGCCAGGCACTGTCATCCAGGCTCAGGTACGGGTCTGCTGCCAGCAGTGGCAGCATCTGGCGCAGTTGCGACAGGGCGTCGAGCAAGCGCTGACGGTCCAGGTGCCTATCACCGCTAAGGGTCAGCTGTTGCTCGGCCTGACGACCGGCGTGGATCAGACGCAGGTGAGCACTGGCCTGGCTTACCTCGCCCGCCTGACGGACCCTGGCGTGGTTCAAGCGCACGAACTGCGACTGCTCGGCGCTCAACCCCAGGGTGTAGTTTTCGCCTGCCTGAAGGGCAGAGCCCAGGGTGTCGATGAGGGATTGGAAGGCCTGTTTCATCATGCATCTCCTCCAAACACGTCGATGGCGCTGAACACGCAAGCCGGCGAGGCGTGGCCGACCCGGATCACCTGGTTGGGCTCGCCCTTGCCGCAATTTGGGGTACCCAGGACCTGGAAGGTGCTGCGGTCGCCGACGGCGGCCAGGTTGCGCCAGAACCGTGCGGAGATGCCGCGGTAGTTGGGGTTCTTCACGATGCCCTTGAGTTCGCCATGTTCGATCAGTTGGCCCCATTCGCAGCCGAACTGGAATTTGTTGCGCGCATCGTCGATGGACCAGGACCGGTTGGTGCGCATCAGGATGCCATGCTCGATTCCTGCGATCAGTTGATCCAGGGACTGATCACCCGGCTCGATGTTCAGGTTGGCCATGCGGTCGATCGGCGCCCGGTTCCAGCCGCAGGCGCGGCTGTTGGCCACGCCGCCCAGACCAGAGCGGAACTGGGAAAGGGCACCGCCCAGCGGGCGCAGCAGCACGCCGTTCTGAATGAGAAATTGCTTGCTGGCCGGCGTGCCATCGTCGTCGTGGCTGTAGCTGGCCAGCTCTTCGCTCAAGGTCGGGTCGAAGGTTACGTTCAGCAGGGAGGAACCATATTGCAACCGGCCAAAGTCGGCGGCTTTGACGAAGCTGGTCCCGGCGTAGTTGCGCTCGTCGCCCAGGATGCGATCCATCTCCAAGGGGTGGCCGATGGACTCGTGGATCTGCAGCATCATCTGGTCAGGCATCAACAACAGGTCGCGCACGCCGCTGGGCGTGTTCGGCGCCTGCAGCAATTGCAGGGCCTGGTCGGCAACCTGCCGGGCAGCGCCCCTCAGGCCGCAGCGCTCGATGATTTCGAAGCCACCCTGCTGACCGAAGTTCTCCCTGCCCAGGCTGCGGCTCTGGCTGTCCTGGCCATCGCTGGCCGTCACCGCCAGGCCAGGGAACAGAAAGCGCTGGGCCTGGCGCAGTTCGGCACCGGCCGAGTTCAGGTACGTCTGCTCCACCAGGCTCATGCCAAGGCTCGCCTGCCAGTCCACCAGGCGTGAGTCCGACGGCACGCTGGCCGATTCTTCGGCGAGCAGGCCAAGGCAGTCGGCAAGGCCCGGCATGGGCTGGTCGAAATGAGGCGAGAGGTAATCGTGACGCCCGGTGGGCACAGGCTGATCGCGCAGGTCCAGCAGGCTGTAGCGGGCAATCTGTCGAGCGAGGTTTTCAGCCTGCTCCAATGCGCGCTGAAGGCCGCTTTGGGACAGATCGGCCGTGGCAGCGTAGGCCTCCACCCCGTTGATGCGCACGGTCAGCATGGCGCCCTCGTCCTGGCTCAAGGCAGGCGGTTCGGCAACGTTACGGCGCACGGACAAGGCCTGGTGCGACTGTCTGACATGGCGCAAGGAAAACAGATCGGCCGTGCTGCGCAGGGCGGCGAAGCGCTGGCGCAGCAGGGTGCTGGAATCGAACATGGACAAGCCTCCGGATACACGGTGGCCCCCTGGAACCACGCGCTGGGCAATGCCAAGGCGGGCCGCGCTACGGGCTCGGGCAATGCCGGGTCATTATGGCAGCCTGCTGATGTGCTGGTCAGGCATTAACGGTCGTTTGCGTTGCTGCGAACCCTTAGTCGGCTTCTTTTTGTATGGCAGCCTTGAGCAGTGCGTGCAAGTGCACTGCCACAGGGTGCGCGGTGTCCGTCAACAGGTAGATGCCGTGCGGGGGAAGCGCCGGCAGATCCTGGTCTTGCAAAAAGACGAGCGCGTCGTCGGCTTCGAGCGCCTCGATGATGCCAACTGCCAGGCCACTTTTGACGCAGGCCAGTACCGCATGCCAGTTGGCACTTTCCAGCAGGATACGGTACGCGATGCCTTTGGCTTTCAATGCCTGGAGCGCTGCCTCCCGGTATGGACAGCCCTTTAATTGCAATGCCAGGGGTAGCGGGCGGCTGTCATCGCGGATGAAGCCCTTCGCGGCAGCCCAACGGGGCTCTGTGGAGCGCAGCCAGTCACCCTGCTGGATCTGCTCGCTGCTGACCGCCACGGCCAGGTCCAGCTGCTGCCTGGCAAACAAGTCCAGCAACTGCGCGCTGGAGCACGCCACAGCTTCCAGCTCCATCTTCGGATTACTGGCAACGAACACCGGCAGACACTCACTCATGAGCGTGGCGGCATAGCCGTCCGGTACTCCTAGACGGACTTTGCCGGTCAGCTGCCGGGGAGACAGCGTCGCCAGCAGCTTGTCGTGGGCGATCAGAAAGCGTGTCGCCTCGCCCAGCAGATGCCGGCCTGCGGGCGTGAGCGCCACCGCCTGGTTGCTACGCGCAAACAGCTGTTGGCCAACCTGCTCTTCGAGCTTTTGTATCTGCGTGGTCACCGCTGAAGGGCTGCGATGGACATAGTCTGCCGCTGCGTTGAAACGACCGAGTCGAGCCACGGCCTGGAAAGTTCTCAACACATTGATATCTAGACCTTTGCCCATGAAACCACCTGATTTGGCTGGATCGAATCAGCACTTCGATTTAATCAACTGTACAGGCTTTATAGCCCCTCTTAACGTGAGGTCAAAGCGTGCGCCACTGCCGAAATGCAAAGGAATGATACGGATGAGCCTGAACGACTTTGTTGTAGACGCTCTTGTGCATACCCCTTCCTATCAACGGGCACGGTTATGGTCCGTCGAAAACCACGAGAAATACTCAACCCTCGCGCCGCCTGAACAGGGCACTCAAGACACCTACCGCTTCAACCACGAGATATTTTTGCTCATGCGCGCCCTCAACGAGCAGGGCTTGAATGAACCTGGCTTGTGCGCCGATGCGCAAGGCAGGGGACCACTGCGCAGCGTTATTGGTGATGTAGCACAACGACTGGCTGCTCTAGGCCGCGACCGCAGTGCTCACTACGTTGAACTAGGGCCGGAACCGGTCAAGAGTGCTTGTTTGCTCAAGCATATGGCTGACACCTGTACGGCCGTTCGCTACACCGCCATCGACATCAATCAGACTTCCGAACCGGCCATGAGGGATGCCCTGTGTCCGATCCTGAGCGCCCAGGGCAGCTTCAACTATATCGCTGCCGACTATCGCACCGTGACCCGCGAAGCGTTGCATCCTGATGAGGACATCACACTGATTACCTTGCTGGGCTTCCAGGAAGGCAATGAATGGCCGGTCAGTACGGGCAGACTGATTCGTACATTGGCCGGCAAAGGGACCTACGTTCTTTCTGAAATGCAGGTATACGAGCCTGGCCTGGAGCAAACCATTCTCGGTTTCTACGCCAATGCCAATATGGTTCAGTTCTCCCGTTTGGTTGCCCTGCAACAAGGTTTCTGCCCCATGGCTGAGCATGAAGCCTTGCTGGTGCCCCTGCGCATACTCGACGAAACCGTTTATGTGGCAGTCACCTTGCAGCCTGTCCTACACGGGCAAACAGAGGGGTTTCTGTTGACCAACATCTGTCTGAAATTCACCCCGGAGCAGTTTCGCCGCACCCGGGCTCGGCATTGCAACTGCAGGGTGGTCGATGAATTTGCCAGCGGTGATGGTTCGGTGCGCTATCAGATCGCTGAATACCTCCAATAGCGTGATCAAACGGAGATAGACGTCATGAGCCATTCGAATACCTTGCCCTTGTTCGAACGCGGCCTGGGCCGAATCAAGCTGGCGCTCAAGTCGACCTTCAAGGGCGCGCCTCGGCCATCAACGGCCTGTTCTGACGGTCACGCTTGCTGGCGGGACGATCTGCTGCAGCCAGTGGGGCCTGCTATTGCAGACATCCGTACGCTGGGCGAACTGGGATACAGCCAGAGCCCACATGCGAGCTTGGCCGTTGATACGATCACAGGGGTTGCGGCGGTTCATCGGCTGTTCACACCTGAGTGCGTCACCATTTTGCAAGACATCTGCGCACGCCTTGAGCACGTGGCAGGTGACAGTGACTGGATCATTTCCCGGCGCACGCGGGGGGTGACGGCACGCTCGCCGTTTATCAACGACATGATGAGCAGCCGTGCATTTCTGTTGGCTGTCTCGCGCATCGCGGGCGTGCCACTGGTGCCTTATCCGATGCTCAATGCCCGCTCGCAGGTCAACTATTACTACCCGAAACCGCCCGAGCAACAGCAGCAAAGGGGCATGTGGCACACCGACGGCACGAACTATGTGTTGAACATCGTGTTAACGGGACCGGCCAGTTATACCGGCGGCGAATTCCTGTATCACAATGGCACAGTCGATACGTTCGACGCCTTGGACTACCGGACCTTCGAAACGGCGCATCTGAACGCATCGGGCGATGCGTTGTTCATCTTCGGCAGTCGGTTGTTCCACGGTGTGCGACCGGTACTCAGTGGGCGACGAATGTCGCTCGTGTTGTCCTTTCATTGCCCTTACTTCAACGACGATTCCAACCGCTTCTGGCACTTGGCGTCGGATGACGGCATCCCTCGAACACTCCCCAATTGGTTAGCCTTGCGATGGGCGCTCCATCGATCGGCAGCCCGTCACTACGCCAGGCTGGGTATCGAACCCATCACCTTCGAAGAATTACGTCAGACAGGGGCGTGACCATGCCTTCGAGTGCGCTCTACATGCTGGTCTTGCAAGTTGTCTTTGTCCTGTCCTGGAGTTCCGGTTTCATTGGCGCACGGCTCGGCACGCAGGATGCAGGCGCGGTGAACTTGCTGTTCTGGCGCTTCCTGTTGGTCAGTTGCTGTCTGTTGCCGTTTGTATGGCATCGATTACGCAACCTGTCCTGGGCGCAAGTTCGCTACAACGCGGTCATCGGATTTCTGGCCCAGTTCGCGTACTTGATAAGTGTCTACATTGCCATACGCGGTGGCTTGCCGGCGGGGATAGCCGCAATCATTTGCGCGCTGCAGCCCCTGATCACGGCGGCGATGGGCAGCGCGGATCAGCAGGAGCGAAGCGGCAGGCAGGAGTGGCTTGGGCTGGTACTTGGGTTTGCCGGTGTCAGTGTGGTGATTCTTGGTGAATACCGCCTGTCTTCCACCCGGCTCGAACCCTGGCTGTATGCGCTACCGCTGATTGCCGCGATCACGTTATCAATTGCCACCGTCTACCAACGGCGACAGTCGGTCATGGGCACGGATCACAGTAAAGAAGGCTTGTTGATGCCGCTCTTCCTGCAATCGAGCGCGACGCTGGTACTGCTCAGCGTCACGGGAGTGCCGTTGCGCCTGATTGAGCTGCCCGGCAGCGCTCAGGTCTGGGTGGCGGTGGCGTGGTTGACGTTGTTTTCGACCTTCATCGCCTACCTGAGCCTGTGGATACTTTTGACCAAACTGTCTGCCACACGGGTGTCCGCGTTGGTTTACCTGGAACCCCCTGTAACGCTCATTTGGGCGGCGTTGATGTTCGGCGATGCCATTCACTGGACGACCTATCTGGGTATCGCGATAGTCGCCACAGGCATTGCCATCACCCGCACCGCTCGACGTGTGCGGTCGTCAGGGGAGTGTCCGCAACGATGAGCGGGTTTGGGCCACCTTCTAGAACCACCCTGGTTGCATGTTCAAGCTGGTGTCATCGCGCGCCTCGAGCAAAGCCAGGTCTGCATGGCAGCCCGGTATTTCGCAGGTAAGGAAATACCGGGCTGCCTGCAGCTTGCCGAGGTAGAAGTCGCGGTCAGTGGCGCCGCACTGAAGCAGACCGAGTTCGGCATGAATCGCCTGTTGCAGCCAGCGCCAGCCAATCACGCAATGGCCGAAGACCTTGAGGTACAGGGTCGAGTTGGCCAGGGCGCCGGCAACCTTGCCTTGGGCCAGGTCGCCGAGCAGGGCCAGGGTGACACCTTGCAAGCGGTTGACCAGCTGCTCCAGGGGATGGCGCAGCGGGTCGAGGTTGGGATGATGGCTGGCGCGCTCGCCAGTGACAGCGATCAGGCGCATCAAGTGTTTGAGCCCGGCCCCCCCGTTCTGGGCCAACTTGCGGCCCAGCAGATCGAGCGATTGGATGCCCTCGGTCCCTTCGTGGATGGGGTTCAGGCGGTTGTCACGGTAATACTGCTCGACCGGGTACTCCCGGGTATAGCCGTGCCCACCGAGAATCTGGATGGCCAGTTCGTTCGCTTTCAGGCAATACGCCGAGGGCCAGGATTTGACGATGGGCGTCAACAGGTCGAGCAACGCCTGGGCCTGCTGGCGAGTGTTTTCATCGGGTGCGGTGTGGGTGTCGTCGAACAGCCGCGCCGCATACAAGCCCAGGTCGAAAGCGCCTTCCACATAGGCCTTTTGCGCAAGCAGCATCCTTTTGACATCGGTGTGCTCGATGATCGGGATGGCCGGGCTTTGCGGGTCCTTGTTGTCGGCTGATCGGCCCTGTGGGCGCTGACGCGCATAGTCCAGCGAGTACAGGTAACCGGCGTAACCGAGCATCACCGCGCCCATGCCGACGCCGATGCGTGCTTCGTTCATCATTTGGAACATGCAGGCCAGGCCCTGGTGTGGCTGGCCGATCAGATAGCCCACGCACTGGCCGTTGTCGCCGAAGTTCAGCGCAGTGGACGTGGTGCCGCGCCAGCCCATTTTGTGAAACAGCCCCGCAAGCGCTACGTCGTTGCGCGAGCCCCGGCTACCGTCGGGCCCGACCAGGTACTTGGGCACGATGAACAGCGAGATGCCTTTGACCCCCGGTGGGGCGTCCGGCAGTTTGGCCAGGACCATGTGCACGATGTTTTCCGACAGCTCATGGTCACCGCCGGAAATAAAAATCTTGTTGCCCCTGAGCCGGTAGCTGCCGTCACCGGCAGGTTCTGCGCGGGTGCGGATATCGGCCAGCGAAGACCCTGCGTGGGGTTCGGTCAGCGCCATGGTGCCGAAGTAGCGGCCCTCGATCATCGGCTGCAGGTACAGGCGCTTTTGTTCTTCGCTTCCGAAGCTCTCGATCAGGTTGGCCGCGCCCATGGTCAGGAACGGGTAGGCGGTGGTGCCGGCGTTCGCAGCCTGGAAATGCGCAAAGCAGGCTTGTGACACAAGGCTGGGCAACTGCATGCCCCCGACCTCGAAGTCGCGGTTGGCGTTTAGGAACCCGGCTTCAAGAAAGGCATCGACGGCAAGCTTGACCTCTGGGATCAGCTCAGCGCGGCCGTCTACATAGCGCGGCTCGTTTTCGTCAGCTTTGCGGTTGTGGGGCGCGAAGTATTTTTCGGCGATGGTGCGCGCAGTGGTCAGCGCGGCGTCGAAGGTTTCACGGCTGTGCTCGGCAAAGCGAGGGCGCTGTATGAGGCTTTCGGCGTCGAGGACTTCATAGAGTTCGAATGCCAGGTTTCGGGTGCTAAGCAAGGTCTCGGGCATGACGGCGGTCCTGGGGCACAATGCTGCGAGTGTAGAAGCGGGTTGGATGGCGAGGACAGGTTAATAGGTCTGGGTGATATGGCGTGAGAAAAGTAAAGCCCGTGGTGCCGCAAGCCACTTGCGATACCACGGGTCACACCACCGCTATTGGACGGGCGCCGCTGCTTAGCCAGGTTGTCACTGCGGCAAGATGGCGACCATAAAAAAGGGAGAGCCCGAGCTCTCCCTTTTCTTCGACCTTCAGCGTTAGCCGATGGTCATCAAGCTGGCGTTACCCCCAGCCGCCGCAGTGTTCACACTCACCGCACGCTCGATGACCAAGCGCTCCAGTGCAATCTGATGATCGCCGCTGGACAAGCCGTGTACCCCGACGATGGCACCGGCACGCTTGGCCACCTGCTGGCAGACGCTGCGCAGCTGGTCCGAATCGCCGTGATGGATCACGGCATCGAACGCCACTTCGTCCTTGTTCCAGTCGGGTACCAGCTTCACCTTGGCCTGCAAGTCACGGGGCAGTCGGGCGCGCAGGGCCTTGCCCGGTTCGCCGTCGGCCCACACCGCCGAGCTGCCTACCGCGAGCACCGCAGCGAACTGCGCCAGCAGGTCGGCTTCGTTGTCAGCCAGGCACAGCACGTGCTCGCGCGGCAGGATGGTGTAGGTGTTGCGCTCGCCGGTCGGGCCTGGCAGCAGACGGGCGATACCGCTCTGCGACTGGCTGGCGAACTGGCTGCACAGCACGGCAAGGTCGGACAGCTGATTGCTCTCGGCCCACGCCTTCAGCGCGTGGAGCGGCTTGACCAACTGCTCGTGCAGTGCGCGATCTGGCTTGGCTTCGCCGTCCTGGTGCTGGAAGTGGCTGCCGATGGCGTCCGCCGGGCGGGTCGACAGCAGGCGGTACAGGTACAGCGGACCGCCGGCTTTCGGGCCAGTGCCCGACAGGCCTTCGCCACCGAACGGCTGTACACCTACGACGGCGCCGACGATGTTGCGGTTGACGTACATGTTGCCGGCATGGGCCGACTCGACCACCTTGGCGATGGTTTCGTCGATACGCGTGTGCACGCCCAGGGTCAGACCGTACCCCGAATTGTTGATCTGCTCGATCAACTGGTCCAGGTTGCGGCGGTTGTAGCGCACCACGTGCAGGACGGGACCGAAGATCTCGCGCTTGAGCTCGTCGAGGCTGTCCAGTTCGATCAGGGTTGGCATCACGAAGGTGCCACGCTTGATCTCGGCACTGTCGGCAATCGCCACCTGATAGACCGAGCGGCCTTTCTCGCGCATGCCCTGGATGTGCTTCTCGATGCCAGCCTTGGCTTCAGCGTCGATCACCGGGCCGATGTCCACGGCCAGCCGGTCCGGGCAACCGAGCCGGCTTTCGGCCATGGCGCCCTTGAGCATCTCGATCACGCGGTCGGCGGAGTCTTCCTGCAGGCACAGTACGCGCAGGGCGGAGCAACGCTGGCCGGCACTGTCGAAGGCCGAGGACACGACATCGATCACCACCTGCTCGGTCAGGGCCGAGGAGTCGACGATCATCGCGTTCTGGCCGCCGGTTTCGGCGATCAGTGGCACTGGGCGACCCTGGTTATCCAGGCGACCCGCCACGTTGCGTTGCAACAGGCGCGCCACTTCGGTGGAGCCTGTGAACATCACGCCTTTGACGCGCTCGTCACCCACCAGCCCAGCACCGACGGTTTCGCCGCGGCCCGGCAGCAGTTGCAGGACACCTTCCGGAATGCCGGCTTCGAGCAGCAGGCGCACCGCCTGGGCGGCGATCAGCGGGGTTTGCTCGGCAGGCTTGGCCAGTACCGGGTTGCCGGCGGCCAAGGCTGCGGCTACCTGGCCGGTGAAGATCGCCAGCGGGAAGTTCCAAGGGCTGATGCACACCACAGGGCCCAATGGGCGGTGGGCATCGTTGCTCAGGTCGTTGCGCGCCTGGACGGCGTAGTAGCGCAGGAAGTCGACGGCTTCGCGCACTTCGGCGATGGCGTTGGCGAAGGTCTTGCCGGCTTCGCGGATCAACAGACCCATCAGGGGCTGGATCTCGGCTTCCATCAGGTCGGCCGTGCGTTCCAGGATGGCGGCGCGCTCGGCTGGCGGGGTGGCCTGCCAGATGGGCGCTGCGTTGAGTGCGCACTGGATGGCATTGTCGACGTCTGCAACGGTCGCTTCCTGAACGTGGCCGACCACATCGCGGTGATCGGCAGGGTTCAGAACCGGCGTTGCCGCACTGTCACTGGCGGTGCAGGCCAGCAGCGGGCCGGCTTTCCAGTCGTTGTTGGCGGTGGCCAGCATGGCGCAGGACAGCGAAGCCAGACGGTGCTCGTTGGCCATGTCGATGCCGGCGGAGTTGGCCCGCTCGGTGCCGTACAGGTCACGCGGCAGTGGAATGCGGGGGTGTGGCAAGCCGATGCGGCCTTCCTGGGTACCCATGCGCTCGATGCTGGTGACCGGGTCGGCGACCAGTTCCTGGATGGAAATGGATTGGTCGGCGATGCGGTTGACGAACGAGGTGTTCGCGCCGTTTTCCAGCAGGCGACGAACCAGGTAGGCCAGCAGGGTTTCATGGGTGCCGACCGGTGCATACACGCGGCAAGGGCGGTTCAGCTTGCCATCGGCGATCTTGCCGACCACCTGTTCGTACAGCGGCTCACCCATGCCGTGCAGGCACTGGAACTCGTACTGGCCGGGGTAGTAGTTCTGCCCGGCGATCTGGTAGATGGCCGACAGGGTATGGGCGTTGTGCGTGGCGAACTGCGGGTAGATGGCCTCGGGTACGGCCAGCAGCTTGCGGGCGCAGGCGACGTAGGACACGTCGGTGTAGACCTTGCGCGTGTAGACCGGGTAGCCCTCCAGGCCTTCGACTTGGGCACGCTTGATTTCGCTGTCCCAGTAGGCGCCTTTTACCAGGCGGATCATCAGGCGGTGGCGGCTGCGCTTGGCCAGGTCGATCACGTAGTCGATCACATACGGGCAGCGCTTCTGGTACGCCTGGATGACGAAACCGATACCGTTCCAGCCGGCCAGTGCGGGCTCGAAGCACAGGCGCTCGAGCAGGTCGAGGGACAGCTCAAGGCGGTCGGCTTCCTCGGCATCGATGTTCAGGCCGATGTCGTATTGCTTGGCCAGCAGGGTCAGGGACAGCAGGCGCGGGTACAGCTCTTCCATCACCCGCTCGTACTGGGCACGGCTGTAGCGTGGGTGCAGGGCCGAGAGCTTGATCGAGATGCCCGGGCCTTCATAGATGCCGCGGCCGTTGGATGCCTTGCCGATCGAGTGGATGGCTTGCTCATAGGATGCCAGGTACTTCTGGGCATCGTGTTCGGTGAGTGCCGCTTCACCGAGCATGTCATAGGAATAACGGAAGCCCTTGGACTCGAAACGCGTGGCGTTGGCCAGTGCTTCGGCAATGGTTTCGCCCGTGACGAACTGCTCGCCCATCAGGCGCATGGCCATGTCCACGCCCTTGCGGATCATCGGCTCGCCGCTCTTGCCGATGATGCGGGTCAGCGAGGAGGTCAGGCCCGATTCGTTGTGGGTGCTTACCAGCCTGCCCGTCAGCAACAGGCCCCAGGTGGCGGCATTGACGAACAGCGACGGGCTGTTGCCCAGGTGCGGCTGCCAGTTGCCGGTGCTGATCTTGTCGCGGATCAGGGCGTCGCGGGTGCCTTTGTCGGGAATGCGCAGCAGCGCTTCGGCCAGGCACATCAGCGCCACGCCTTCCTGCGACGACAACGAGAATTCCTGCAGCAGGCCTTGAACGATGCCGGCCCGGCCCCCGGTGCTCTTCTGGTTGCGCAGCTTCTCGGCGATGCCGGCAGCCATCTTGTTGGCCGCGTCGGCAAGCGGAGCGCTCAGGCGCGCCTGCTCCAGCAGCATCGGCACCATCTCCTGCTCGGGCCGACGGTAGGCGGCGGTAATGGCCGAGCGCAGCACCGACTGCGGCAGGATGCTTTCGGCGAACTCCATGAAGCTCTGGTGACCCTGCTCGGGCTGCACGTCGCCGGCTTCATCGTTCAGGCCGAGGGTCTGGCCATTGATTTCGGTCAGGGTCGCGCCACCCTCGAGCTTCTCCAGGTAGCTGAAGATCGCTTGCTTGATCAACCAGTGCGGCGTGCGGTCCACGGACAGCGCAGCGGCCTTGAGTCGTTCACGGGTAGGGTCGTCGAGTTTGACCCCAAGGGTGGTCGTCGCCATTTCTTATCCTCATTATTGCCACGAGTGTGGCTTAAGCTGGCGACAAGATTATCTTCAGGAAAACGCGGGTGCAACCAGGTGCAACCCTAAAATGTCGTGAATAAGGTGCAACTCGTCAGGCTGTCGTTTTCAGTGAGCGTCAAAGCGTCAGGCGAGGAAGGATTTGTTCTAAAAAAGAGCCTCATCTGCCCCATTAGGGAGCAAAAACGAGGCTTTGTCTGAAAATGCATACTTGGGTGCAACTTCACAGTGAAAAATGGTTGCACCGGATTTACGTTGTTGAATAGCATCTGCCGCCTGGGTGCAACCACCAACGATGTGGGTGCGCATGAGATAACAACAAACGCCAGGGCCAACACATGGGTAATCCCTTAACGATCACATTCGTGGTCTACATCGCAGCAATGGTGCTGATCGGCTTCGCTGCCTACCGCGCCACCAAGAACCTTTCCGACTATATTCTCGGCGGCCGCAGCCTCGGCAGCGTGGTCACCGCATTGTCGGCCGGTGCATCCGACATGAGTGGCTGGCTGCTGATGGGCCTGCCCGGCGCCATCTACTTCGCGGGTCTGTCAGAAGTCTGGATTGCCATCGGCCTTACCGTCGGCGCCTACCTGAACTGGCTGTTCGTCGCCGGGCGCCTGCGCGTGCAGACCGAGCACAACGGCGATGCGCTCACCCTGCCGGACTACTTCTCCAGCCGTTTCGAGGACAAGAGCGGCCTGCTGCGGATCATCTCGGCCATCGTCATCCTGGTGTTCTTCACCATTTATTGCGCCTCTGGCATCGTGGCCGGTGCTCGCCTGTTCGAGAGCACCTTCGGCATGTCTTATGAGACAGCGCTGTGGGCAGGGGCAGCCGCCACCATCATCTACACCTTCGTCGGAGGCTTCCTGGCCGTGAGCTGGACCGACACGGTCCAGGCGTCGCTGATGATCTTCGCGCTGATCCTGACCCCGGTGATCGTGCTGATCTCCACCGGCGGCTTAGACCAGACCTTCGCCGCGATCGAGGCCGTCAACCCGGCCCACTTCGACATGCTCAAGGGCGCCAGCTTCATCGGCATCATTTCGCTGATGGGCTGGGGGCTGGGCTACTTCGGTCAGCCACATATCCTGGCGCGCTTCATGGCGGCCGATTCGGTGAAGTCCATCGCCAAGGCGCGCCGTATTTCCATGACCTGGATGATCCTGTGCCTGGCCGGTACCTGCGCCGTTGGGTTCTTCGGCATCGCCTATTTCTCGGCCCACCCTGAGGTGGCCGGGCCGGTGAACGAAAACCACGAGCGCGTGTTCATCGAGCTGGCGAAGATCCTGTTCAACCCTTGGGTCGCCGGTGTCCTGCTGTCGGCCATCCTGGCGGCGGTGATGAGTACCCTGAGCTGCCAGCTGCTGGTGTGCTCGAGTGCGCTGACCGAAGACTTCTACAAGGCCTTCCTGCGCAAGAATGCCTCCCAGCGAGAATTGGTGTGGGTCGGTCGTCTGATGGTACTGGCCGTGGCCCTGATCGCCATCGCCATGGCTGCCAACCCTGAAAACCGCGTGCTGGGCCTGGTGGCCTACGCCTGGGCGGGCTTCGGTGCTGCGTTCGGCCCTGTCGTGCTGATCTCGGTGCTGTGGAAGGGCATGACGCGCAATGGCGCGCTGGCCGGTATCGTGGTGGGTGCACTGACCGTGATCCTGTGGAAAAGCTTCGATACCATGGGGCTGTACGAAATCATCCCTGGCTTCCTGTTCGCCAGCATCGCCATCGTCCTGGTGAGCAAGCTGGGCCGTCCTTCGCAGGCGATGGTGAGCCGCTTCGAGACGGCTGATGCGGCGTATCACGCTGACAAGTGACAGCGCCAAGGCGCGCTGCTAGCTGAAAGACGGGCCCGCTCCTGCAGTGTCCGCACGGCCTTCAAGGGTTCGTGCTGCACTGCGGTAGCGGGTTCGTTGTTTTCTGACGACCGTCAGGCCTGACGTCGTTTGCCAGGCAGGGTAAACTTGCGCTCTGCGCAGGAGTTGCCATGAACTATCGTCACGCCTTCCATGCCGGCAACCATGCCGACGTTCTCAAACATATCGTGCTGACCCGCCTCATCGCCCTGATGTCGCGCAAGGAGCAACCGTTCGCCTACCTCGACACCCATGCCGGGCTGGGGCTGTACGACCTCAAGGGTGACCAGGCGAGCCGGACCGGTGAGTACCTCGAGGGGGTCGCGCGGCTGTGGAACCGTGACGACCTGCCGGCCATGACCGCCGATTACCTGCGCGTCATCAAGCGTCTGAACGCAGACGGCGAGCTGCGCTACTACCCAGGTTCACCTGAATTGGCGCGTCGCCTGATGCGTCAGCAGGACCGCGCCTTGCTCAACGAGAAGCACCCGGAGGACGGGCCGCTGCTCAAGGAAAACATGAAGAAGGATCCGCGCGTGTTCGTGCACCTGGGCGAGGGCTGGCACGTGCCGCGCGCCTTGTTGCCCGTGCAGGAAAAACGCGCGGTCATGCTCATCGATCCGCCGTTCGAGCAGGCCGATGAACTCAAGCGTTGCACAGCCGCGATGAAGGAAGCCATTGGTCGGATGCGCCAGACGGTGGCGGCCATCTGGTACCCCATCAAGGACCAGCGCTCGCTGACCCGTTTCTACCAGGACCTTACCAGCACTGGGGCGCCCAAGCTGCTGCGCGTCGAGCTGTATGTGCATCACCAGGACAGCCCGCAAGGCCTCAATGGATCTGGGCTTGCCATCGTCAACCCGCCTTGGGGGCTGGAAGATGAACTCAAGGAGCTGCTGCCCTGGCTCGCCCGGGAGTTGGCGCAGACCGAAGGCAGCTATCGCATGGACTGGCTGATCGCCGAATAAGGCCGCCCCGGCGAGGCTGCTCCACACAGGCCGCGTGACGCCTGAGTGAGTAGCCCCACAGAGCGTGGAGCGGCCTAGTCAGCGATGGGCCGCAAAGTGGCCCCAGGGTTTCAGCTTCGCAGCGCGTAGTGCAGGGGCCGCTTTGCGGCCCATCGCGGCGCTAGGCCGCTCCCACAGTGACCGCGTGATGGACAAGTTGCGCGGTTGCCGTGCTTGTGGAGTTTGTGCCGTGGCCGAAGGCGTAGCCTTTGCAGAGGCATGCGTACGCTGCGCTTTGCGTTATAATCCCGCCTTTTAGCCGCCACCCGCCCACCGGGCCGCTGGCGCATCTCTACCGAATGAAGAGGCCTATCCCTTGGCATTGACGATTCTTGGCCTGTCCGGCGCCCTCAGCCATGACCCTTCCGCGGCCCTGTACATCGACGGCAAGCTGATTGCCGCCGCCGAAGAAGAGCGTTTCGTGCGCGACAAGCATGCGAAAAACCGCATGCCCTACGAATCGGCGAAGTTCTGCCTGGAACAAGCCGGCATCAAGCCCGCCGACGTCGATGTCATTGCCATCCCGTTCGCGCCCATCAGCCTGTTCGGCAAGGCGCGCTGGCACTACGCCAAGCGCTACTGGTACGCACCGGACCGCGCCCTCGACGCGATCCTGATGGGCAACCGCCGCTACAAGCGCTACCGCAAGAAGATCGTCTGGTGTCTGGAGCAGCTGGGCTTCGACCCGAAAAAGGTCAAGATCGAGCCCGTGGAACATCACTTGGCTCATGCCTCCAGCGCCTACCACTGCTCGGGCTTCAAGGAAAAGACCGCGATCCTGGGCATCGACGGCAAAGGCGAGTACGCCACCACCTTCTTCGGCTACGGCGAGAACGGCAAGATCCACAAGATCAAGGAGTTCTTCGATCCGGATTCCCTGGGTGGCCTGTACGGCGCTATTACCGAATTCCTCGGTTTCGAAATGCTCGACGGTGAGTTCAAGGTCATGGGCATGGCGCCGTACGGCGATGCCAGCAAATATGACTTCTCGCGCCTGGCCAGTTTCGAAAACGGCGAGTTGGTGATCAACACCGATTACGCCAACGTCATCGGCTTGCGTCGCTACAAGGAAAAAGGCAAGGGCTTCTACTTCTCGCCCAAGCTGATCGAGTGGCTGGGGCCCAAGCGCGAAGGCGACATCGCCGACGAGCCGTACATCCATTACGCAGCCAGCATGCAGGCGCTGTTCGAGAAGATCGCCCTGCAGATGATCGACCACTACCTGGGCGATACCCTGCGCGAAACCGGCAAGCTGGCGTTCGCCGGCGGTTGTGCGCTGAACGTGAAACTCAACCAGAAGATCATTGCCCGTTCCGATGTGAAGGAGCTGTTCGTGCAGCCGGCCTCCGGTGACGCCGGTACGGCAGTGGGCGCGGCAGCCTACGTGTCCCACGCCCGCGGCGTGCCGGTCGAGAAGATGGAGCACGTCTACCTTGGCCCGTCCTACTCCAACGAAGATGTGATCGCGGCCTGTGCTCGTCATCCCAACGCCCCGAAATGGCGCAAGCTCGACGACATGCCGCAGCGCATCGCCAAGATCATGGTCGATGGCAACCCGGTGGCCTGGTTCCAGGGCCGCATGGAGTTCGGCCCGCGTGCCCTGGGTGGTCGCTCGATCATTGGCTGCCCGAGCGTGCCGGGCGTTGCCAACCGCATCAACGAGCAGATCAAGTTCCGTGAGCGCTGGAGACCCTTCTGCCCGTCCATGCTCGATACGGTCGCCCCGCAAATGATCAAGGTCGACCATCCGGCGCCATTCATGACCTTCACCTTCGAAGTGGCTGAAGAATGGAAAGCCCGCGTGCCAGAAGTGGTCCATGAGGACGGCACCTCCCGTGCCCAAGTGCTCAAGCGCGAATACAACCCGCGCTACTACGACATGATGAAGGCGCTCGAAGACCTGACCGGCAATGGCGTCTCGCTGAATACCTCGCTCAATCGCCGGGGCGAACCGATGATCTGCTCGCCGACCGATGCCCTGAACATGTTCTTCGGCTCGGATCTGCAGTACCTGATCATGGAAGACATCCTTGTCGTCAAGGACGGCGCAGCCGCCTATGAACAGCCGCTCTGAACCGCGCATCCTGCAGTTCTGCCATGGCTATGATGGGCCTTTCCTGGATTGTGCCCGTCAATACGCCAGCCTGTTCGAGGGCAGCGGCTACAAGGTTACGACCGTGTTCCTGACCGGCGCAGCCGACCCGCAGGTGGCGGCCGGCTGTGCGTCGGATGAAGTGCTGTTTCTGGAGTTCAGCTCCAAGGCGGTCCGTGGCCTGAAGCTTGGCGCGATTCGGGCGTTGCGCAAGGTCGCGGCCCAGCGCAACTTCGCATTCTGCATAGCTCACCGCTTCAAGCCGATCTACGTCGCCTTGCTCGGCACCCGGTTACCGGTGATAGGCGTGCACCATGCCTTTGGCGACTATGAGCGCAAAGGCCGGCGCCTGTTCGCCAACCTGTTCAGCAAGCGCTTGAGCCTGCTGGGTGTATCCGACGCAGTGCGCGACGACATGCGCCGCTGCCTGGCGCAGTGGCCCGCCGAGCGCATCCAGACGCTGTACAACCGCATCGACATCGCGGCCCTGCAAGCTGCCCTGGTACCGCGTGCCGAGGCACGCGAAGCCTTGGGGCTGGATGCGCAGGCCTGGGTGGTGGGCAACGTCGGTCGGTTGCACCCGGACAAGGACCAGGCCACCTTGCTACGCGGCTTTGCCCAGGCATTGCCGGCATTGCCGGGTGGTGCGCGCCTGGCCATCCTGGGCAAGGGCCGCCTGGAACCCAAACTGAAGGCCCTGGCCCGCGAGCTGGGCGTTGCCGATCAGGTCGACTTCCTGGGGCAGGTGCCCGATGCGCGTCGCTATTTCCAGGCCTTCGACGTGTTCGCCTTGAGTTCCGACCATGAGCCTTTCGGCATGGTCCTGCTCGAAGCCATGGTCGCTGGCGTCCCGGTGCTGGCCACGGCCTGTGGCGGCGCGCGGGAAGTGGTCGAGGGTGTCGGCATGCTGTTCCCACTGGGCGAGGCCAGCCAGCTGGCGCAAGGCCTCGAACGCATGGCTGCGCTGGACGACTCGCAACGCCAGGCGTGCGCCGAGCATATGCTCGAACGCCTGCGCGAGCGTTTCTCGGACCAGGCGGTGCGCGATACCTTCTGGCAACTGCCCCAGGTTCGCGCGTTGGTGGGGGCCTGATGTTCAATCATGTAAAAGCCCTGCGCGAGCGTGGCTGGCAAGTCATTGACGCGCAAACCTATGCCCAGGCCTGGGCGCGTTTCGGCGGCAGTGTCGCCACTCATCCCCTGGTGGTCTCGCAGTTGGCGGACCTGGCGCAGATCCCCGTGCGTTACCTGGCCTGGCATCAGGGCGGGGAGCTCAAGGCAGCCATTCCCACCTGGGGGCGCCACCTGGCGCTGTCCAAGGACGTGCTCAAGCGCAGCGGCAAGAAGGCGTTGTTTGACCTGGGCAATGCCGAAATCATCCTGCCGGCGGCGGCCGACGCCGCTGCGCCGCTGCGCCATGGCGCACGCTACCTGTCCGAGCTGAACCAGGGCCGCTTTGTTGGTCTCAAGGCGCAGAAAGAACAGCTGGCGATGGCCCGTGCGCCCGAAGACCTGTCGAAGAAATTCCGTTACAACCAGCGCCGTGAGCTGCGGTTACTGGAAGAAGCCGGTGGCGTGGTGCGGCCGATCAGCGACTTCGATGCCGCTACCATCGCCGCCATGTATTGCGACCTTTTCCAGCGTCGCTGGGGGTTCGCAGCCACCGGCGCCGAGCGCATGGGCGACGTGATCGCGCGGCTGCGGGACCTGCTGATCGGCTCGGTCCTGCTGCTCGAAAACAAGCCTATCGCCATCCAGCTGGTGTACCGCGTCGAGGCGCCTGAGTGGATCAGCGTCGAATACGTCAATGGCGGCGTCGACCCCGAGACCAAGGCGTTCAGCCCCGGCAGCGTGTTGAGTTTCCTCAACACCCAGGCCGCCTGGGAAGACGCCCGCGCGCGCAACAAGCCATTGCGGTTCTCGTTCGGCCGTGCCGACCGCGAGTACAAGGACCGCTGGTGCCACCCCGTGCCGGTGTACCAGGCGTGAGCCGCAAGCAGCAGTTGCTAAAGCGCCACCGGCGCAACAAGCGCCTCGCGCTCCTGGTGGCCCTGGCGGCGTTGATTGCGCTGGGTTTGGTCACCTGGTGGCTGCCGTTGTTGCTGCTGCCGCTGCTGTGGGTGGCCCACGAGGCATGGCTGGCCGATCACCTGTTTTACACCCCGGCCGACGACTACACCTACGCCTTCGATGAGGCCGATGAAGTGGCGGGCGTGAGCTTGAAGGACGGCCGCTTGCAGCTACCTGCATTGCCCGTCGCAGAAGGCGCCACGTGGGTGCTGCAGGTTGAGCTGCGTTGCGCCCTGCTGGGCAGGTTTCTTGACCCCGGCGTGTCCATCGAAGGCGCAGATGGCGAAGACCTGCAGGTGTTCGAGCGCGGTGTTCGCGGCAAGCGCTACCTCAACCTGACTGGGCTCGACACGGCGCTGCGTCAGGGCCAGATCACCTTGCGCGGGCGCTTCTGCCGGCTGGTGGGCCAGCCGCGCCTGTGGATGTTCCAGCAGCCAGACCTGCGTCGTAAGCGGGTGATGGTCATCGCGCCCCATGCCGATGATGCCGAACTTGCCGCCTACGGCCTGTACAGCCAGGCAGACGAAGCCTGGATCGTGACCCTGACCGCTGGCGAAATCGAGGCCGAGCACTACCAGGCCATGGGCCTGTCATCTGTCGAGGCTGCGCGCCTCAAAGGGCGCTTGCGGGCCTGGGACAGTATCGCGGTGCCTCGCTGGGCAGGCGTTGCGCAAGAGCGCTGCGTGCAGTTGGGCTATTTCTGCCTGCAATTGCCGGCCATGCGGCAGGCACCGACGACCCCCTTCGGCTCGCGTGAAGCGGACATGGCCGACACGCGCCCCTTCCGTACCCTCAACGCGTTGCCTCTGCCCGGCGACGACGGCGTCCCGACTTGGCACAACCTGCTGGCCGACGTGCGCGCGTTGATACAACAGGCGCGTCCGGAAGTGATCGTGATGCCGCACCCGGTGCTCGATCCGCATCCTGACCACGTGGCTGCCCAGCAAGCCCTGCAGGAAGCGTTGCAGGGCCTGCCGTGGCAACCCGAGATCCTGCTGGGCTATGCCAATCACCTGCACGACAACGACCGCTGGCCCATGGGCGACAGCGGTGCAGGCGTGGCCTTGCCGCCGGTCACCCACGCGTTGTCGGTCGGGCAGCCGTGCACCTTGGTGCTGGACCGTCCTCTGCAACTGGACAAGGCCATGGCTCTGGGCATGATGCACGACCTTCAGCCCCGCCCGCCCTTCAAGCGCCGAGTGCGACGGGTGATCCAGCGCTGGCTGGCAGGCCGGCGCAGTTCGCCTTACGGCGAGAACGAATTTTTCCGCAAGGCCGTGCGTCGCCACGAGCTGTTCTGGGTTCTGACGGACCGCCACCAGGGTGTACATCGGGAAAACGTATGAAGCGTTTCAAAGTCCTGCAACTGCAACCGGACTACAACATCAAGCAGCACGATTTCGCCGACCTGGCCGAGCAGATCTTCAAGGCGCTGCCAGCGGATCGGTTCGAAACGACCATGGCCTTTCTCAAGGGCCGGCCTGCGCCTGGCCAACCGGTCAGCCGCGCCGACCATTCGGTGTACTTCGACTTCAGCGACAGTGCGCTCAAGGGCATGCGTCTCAAGGCCTTGTGGCAGCTCTACCGGTACTGCCGGCGCGAACGCTTCGACGTGGTGATCTGCAACCGCTTCAAGCCTGTGAACATGCTGTTGCAGCTCAACCGCTGGTTGAAGATCCCGTTGTGCATCGGCATTTCCCATGGCTTCGGCGAGTACGACCGCGCCTACCGCCGTCGTCAGACCCAGCGCCTGATCGACGGGCATTGGCAGTTCGTAGGCGTGTCGCCGGCAGTCAAGCAGTACCTGCTGGATTGCACCTGCGGTTTCACCGATGCCAACACCCACGCCATCACCAACGCCATCGACACGGATCAGGCCCAGGCGTTGCAGCTGGACAAGGCCGAGGCCCGTACGCAACTTGGCCTGGCCCAGAACGTTCGCATGGTCGGGGCGCTGGGCCGCCTGGTGCCGGTCAAAGGCCATACCTACCTGATCCAGGCGTTTGCCGCCCTGAAGGACAAGTACCCCACCGCGCAGCTGGCGATCATCGGTGCTGGTCGTGAGCAGGCGCGCCTGCAGGCTGAGATCGATCGCCTGGGGCTGACGGGCAGGGCGCACCTGCTGGGCTTTCGTGACAACGCCCTGCGCTACGTCCGTGCCTTCGACATCTGGGCCATGCCATCGCTGGCCGAAGGCCTTGGCCTTGCCCTGCTCGAAGGCATGAGCGGGCGCTTGCCGGTCATCGCCAGCGACGTGCCGGCCATGTTGCCGCTGATTACCGGCGCGGGCGGCGAGGTGGTCAAGCCCGCGGACGTTGACAGCCTGACCACGGCCCTGGACCGCTACCTGGCGCTGGATGACGCGGCGTTGCATGCCAAGGGCGAGCAGGCCTACCACTACCTCAATCAACACCACGACATCGACGTGTTCCGTGAGCAATACCTGGCGCTGATCGAGTCGGGCTTGGCTGCCAAGGAGCCGAAATGAGTGCGGACCCAACCCTGGTCACGGTGATCATCGCATCGTACAACCATGGCCCTTACATCGAGCAGAGCATTCTCAGCGTACTGAACCAGACCTACCCGCACATCGAGCTGCTGGTGGTGGACGACGGCTCGACCGATGACAGCGTCGAACGTATCGAGCGCCTGCAGGCGCAACATGGCTTCGATTTTCGCGTGCAGCGCAACAAAGGCCTGACCCACACGCTCAACGAGGCCATTGCGCGGGCCAAGGGCACGCTGATCGCGCCGTTCGGGTCCGACGACATCATGATGCCGGATCGCATCGCGATCCAGGTCCAGTACATGGCCGACAAGCCCGAAGTGGGTATCTGCGCTGGCAACATCGAGCTCATCGATTCCCAGGGTGAGCTGTTCCCCGAAGCGCGGCAGCGCCGCGAGGTTCCGTTCAGGCGCCTGGACTTCGAGGACATGTTCCTGGAACGCAAACCCTACCCACCTGCGCCCACGCTGCTGATCCGCCGCGAGGCGCTGGAGAAGGTGGGCGGTTTCGACCCGGATATTCGCCTGGAAGACCTGCTGATCGAACTGAAGGTGACCCATGCCGGGTACTTCATCGATGGCCTGAGCGTGGTCATGGCGCGCTACCGCAAACATGCCAGCAACTCGTACAAGAACCACCGATTCATGATCGACAACATCCTGCGTACCTATGCCAAGTTCAAGGATCACCCGGCCTACGAGCAGGTCAAGTTCAAGGCGCTGAACTCGATGTTCCTCAAGGTGGCCAACCGTGACCGCAAGCTGGCCCGCGAACTGCTGGCGCAGATTCCACTGCGCGCCTATACGCGCAAGACCTGGCGCGGGCTGGGGCGGTTGTTCTTCTCGCCCTTGGAAAAGGGCTGAAGGGCCATGGGCTGGCTATCGCGCTACCGGGAAAAACGGGCCAAGCGGGCGATTCGCAAGCTGCCGGCCATCGAGCGCGGGCAGGCGCGATTTGCCGCGCGTTACCCCCAGTACGCTTTCGGCGTGGGCAGCTATGGCGTGCCCGAGGTGCATGACTGGCAAGAGGGCACGACGCTGCGCATCGGCGCCTATTGCTCGATTGCCGAAGGCGTGCAGATTTTCCTTGGCGGGCATCATCGGGCCGACTGGGTCACCACTTACCCATTCCCGGCCATGCTGCCCGAGGCATCGGTCATAGAGGGCTATGCCTTCAGCCGCGGGGATGTGACCATCGGCAACGACGTGTGGCTGTGCTCCAACTGCACGATCCTGTCGGGGGTGAACATTGGCAGTGGCGCCATCGTGGCCGCTGGGGCCGTGGTGACGCGGGATGTACCCGCTTACGCGGTGGTCGGCGGCAACCCGGCCAGCGTCGTGCGCTGGCGATTCCCGGAAGCGGTACGCGTGCAACTGCTGGCCAGCGCCTGGTGGGACTGGCCACCTGCCGAGATTGCCCACGTGGTGGGCAAGCTGTGCAGCGATGATATCCAGGCGTTTCTCGCCTATGCCGAGCAGCGCGCCTCAGGCCTGGCGGGTCGAACCTGACTTCAGGTTGTCAGGCTTGGTCTGCCGGCGCTGGGCCAGGCGCTTGCCCAGGGCGATCCCCGGCTTTTCCAGTATGAGGAACGTGGCGCTGCTCAAGACCACCAGGACGGTGCAGGCGATGGCGATCACGGCCATGAATGCCCCGTGGTCGTCGTAGGTGAACCCGTAAGAGGGGTAGAGGCGATAGGCGAGCCACCACAGCACCAGCCCATGGAGCAGGTAGAGGCTGTAACTGATTTCACCCAGCCAGCGGGCACTGCGCAGGGCCAGGGCGCCCAGCAGGTCGTTGCCCGAGACGATGATGCAGAACACGAGGCTCAGCAGCAGCAGCGGGAATACCGCGAAGGTCTTGTGCAGCACTGTCATCACCAGCACCAGCAAACCGATGGCCATCCAGGTGCCGTACCTGCCCTTGGCCCATTGCACCAGCCTCGGGCTGCGTACCCAGTACACCGCCGCAATGCCGCCTGCAAAGCTCATCAGGTATTTCTTCTTCAGCGCATGTTCCCAGCCCACGAGCTTTGCCAGCAGGTACAGGGCGACCACGCAGGCAATGGCCCTCAAGAGCGTACCGCGGTAGACGAACATCAGGCCCAGCAACGGCAAGGCCAGGTAGAAGTAGATTTCGTAGTTCAGGGTCCAGGTCACGTTCGAGATCAGGTTGCCGGTGCCGGCCAACTGGTTGATGTCGGGACGGTGGAACAGCAGCCAGGCTGAAAGCTGTTGTGCCAGCGCGGTCGGCGTATCCAGCAGCTCCCAGCCTTGCAGATAGAACACCGTCACAAGCACCGCAGCCAGCAGGCCGAAATACAGGGGGTACAGGCGCATGACCCGGGAAATGGCAAAGGCCCGCCAATCGAAGGCGCGGCCCTGGCGAACCAGCCTGCTCCAGAACAGAAACCCGGTGATCATGAAGAACAGGGCGACGCTCGCTTGCCCGATCTGGGCAAAGAAGCGCTCCGGTGGCATGTTGATCTGGCCAGTGTGCTGGTAATGCCAGGCAATGGCGGCATGGTGGATGAAGACCCCCAGTGCCAGGTAGCCCCTCAAGCCATCGAGGGTGGCCCAGCGCCCCGCCACCGGCTCCAGATGGCGCGCCACCCAAGGGCTGCGCAGCAGCAGCCCTGCCAGCAACAGGGCCAGGCCGAACACCAGGAAACTGAGCAGCGGCGCGAGGTAGCCCATGTCAGCGATCCGCTCCAGGGGCCAGTTCGAGCTTCTGGCGTAGGGCGTGGCTCATGGTCTGGCTGGCCGCTGCACTGTAGCCCTCCAGCAGGGCCTGGACGTTTTCCTCGAACAGCCACTGCTTGTCTTCGGCGTAGCGCTGCATGTGGCGCAGGTTGCGCTGGCGCAGGTCTGCCGACAGTGGCGAAGGCAGCAGGCGCATGTCGGCAAGGTCGATCAGGCCAAATTCGCCGTTGTCCATCAGCAGTACGTTGCCCAGGTGCAAGGACCGGAAGTAGACGCCTTCCTGGTGCAACTGACCCATGAACCGCCCCAGCCGCTGCACCAGGGCCTTGCGGGCTGCCAGCGAGGGGCAGGCCTGCAGCGCCTGGCGCACGGTCTGGCCTGCCAGGGGGATGTAGCGCACCCCCTGGGTGCCATCGGCGTAGTTCAGCAGTTCCACGACGGGGGGCGTGGGAATGCCTTCGAGTGCCAGTTGCTGGCTGTTTCTGGCAAAGCGGCGCGCGTAGGGGTAGAACGCGCCAGCGGTGTACCAGGCGCGCGGGCGGAACAACTTCAGGAAGCTGCCATCTTGCAGGAGCAGGACCTTGGGCCCAAGCCCGTCCTCTTCGATGATGCGGGCACCCTCATGCAGCTGCCTGGCCTGCGCCTCGCTCAAGCGAGCGCGGTTGGCCGCCACCAGCCTGCCGCCCCGGCGGGCGATGTTCAGCCCGGCGACCAGTGCCAGCGGAATCCACAGCAGGAACCAGTGCTCCTTGGGCCGCGACAGGATACCGCCGCCTTCGGTCAGGCCCGCACCAATGCCGAACACCAGCAGTGCCGAGGCCATCTGCAGGGCAGGGTGGGTGCGGTACTTCCAGCCGCTGTAAAGCGCGTAGAGGATCATGCCCAGCCACGGCAGCAAGCCCAGGATGCCCACGTAATACAGCACGCCCATGACGAAACTGTGGGGCTCGCTCAGCAGGTAGCCCACGCCGACATCGATGGACAAGGGCGCGTCGTAGCCGTGGCCAATCAGCGGGTGCTGGAGGAACAGGTCCCAGGTAATGCGCCAGATATCGAAACGGTACGAGTCGCCGCGCGCCATGATCAACTGCGGGTCCACCACCAGTACTGCGGCGATGAACAGCGGAGCGGCCAGGAACAGGGGGATCGAACGACGGTCCAGGCACAGCAGGGCGATCCAGTTCACCGCCAGGGTCATGGCCACCAGGGGCGTGCGGGAACCGGTGGCCACCACCGCGGCGAACATGACCGCAAAGGCCGCCATGCACAGCGACACGGTCAGCGCCCGCTTGCCGTTGACCGCCATCCACAGCCAGTAGGTCCCGAAGAAACCGTACAAGTGCGAGCTGAGCAGCGGGTTATCCAGAGCGCCTGCGCCGATCAGCCGGCTGCCTGGCGTGTAGGTGAGCATGAACGTGGTCAGGTCCCGCAGCGTGGCCAGCAGCGCCAGTAGCGCAGCCCCCAGGAACAGGCCCTTGAGCGCCTCGGGCCGGTAACGCAGCATCAGCCCGGTGCCCAGGAACAGCATCAGGGTGTGCAGGGGCCGCTTGATCAGGTTGTCCGCCTGCGCCGCCGAGGGTGACCAGCTCAGGCTGAGGATGGCGTAGCCGGCGAAGGCCACGAACAGCCACAGCAACGGTTCACGAAACAGGGTTTTCAGTTCACGAGGCCGGACACATAGCGCCAGCAGGGTCGGGATGCTGAACAGGCCGTAGTACAGCTTGTGGTGCAGGCTGCGTTCGGGCAGGAAGAACAGGGCACCGAGCAGCGCCAGCATGCCGGCCGGCAGCAGCCACAGGCACACGAAATCGAAAAAGCGGTTGCCGGCGTTGTGTAGGCTGCTTGGGAACATGGAGAAAGAGGGCCCAGGTCGAAAGAACGGGCAATGTTACCCCAGCTTTGCGCGCATTGCTGCTGGTAAGCGGCGGGGGCCGAGTGGTCCGACGTCGCTGCCAACGTGTGGTAAAGTCAGCACCCCATTTTCAGCATGTTCCGTGATATGACAGACGCCAACGGCTCCCAGAGCCCATCGAGCATGAAGATCTATTTCCGTCTACTTGGCTATGTCCGACCCTACATCGGCGTGTTCCTGCTGAGTATCCTGGGCTTTCTGATCTTTGCTTCGACCCAGCCAATGCTGGGTTACATCCTCAAGTATTTCGTCGACGGCCTGTCCAACCCGGATGCCTCGCTGTTTCCCAACGTCCCGCACCTGCGCGACCTGAACCTGCTGCACACGGTGCCGGCGCTGATCATCATCATCGCCGCCTGGCAAGGCCTGGGTTCGTTCCTGGGCAACTACTTCCTGGCCAAGGTCTCGCTGGGCCTGGTCCATGACCTGCGGGTGCAGCTGTTCAACAACCTGCTGAGCCTGCCCAACCGCTACTTCGACCAGAACAACTCCGGGCACCTGATTTCGCGCATCACCTTCAACGTGACCATGGTCACTGGGGCGGCTACCGACGCCATCAAGGTGGTCATTCGCGAAGGCATGACGGTGGTGTTCCTGTTCGGCTCGCTGCTGTTGATGAACTGGCGCCTGACGCTGGTGATGCTGGCCATCCTGCCGCTGATCGCCTTCATGGTGGGCCGTGCCAGCAAGAAATTCCGCAAACAGAGCAAGAAGATCCAGGTTGCCATGGGCGACGTCACCCACGTGGCGTCCGAAACCATTCAGGGCTACCGCGTGGTGCGCAGCTTCGGCGGCGAGGCCTACGAGCGCCAGCGCTTCCTCAAGGCCAGCCAGAGCAACACCGACAAGCAGCTGCGCATGACCCGTACCAGCGCCATCTACACGCCCCTGCTGCAACTGGTGATCTACGTTGCCATGGCCGTGCTGATGTTCCTGGTGCTGTACCTTCGTGGCGATGCCTCGGCAGGCGACATGGTGGCCTACATCACCCTGGCCGGCCTGCTGCCCAAGCCGATTCGCCAGCTTTCGGAAGTGAGCTCGACCATCCAGAAGGGCGTGGCCGGTGCCGAGAGCATCTTCGAGCAGCTCGACGAGCAGCGAGAAGTGGACACCGGTACCGTCGAGCGTGATGCGGTCAGCGGGCGCCTGGAAGTGCGCAACCTCAGCTTCACCTACCCCGGTACCGATCGCCAGGTGCTGAGCGACATCAACTTCACCGTCGAGCCTGGGCAGATGGTCGCGCTGGTGGGCCGCTCCGGCAGCGGCAAGTCCACCCTGGCCGGCCTGATTCCACGCTTCTACCACCACAGCAGCGGCGAGATACTGCTCGATGGCGTGGAAATCGAAGACTTCAAGTTGCTCAACCTGCGTCGACACATCGCCCAGGTCAACCAGCATGTGACCTTGTTCAGCGACACCATCGCCAACAACATTGCCTACGGTGACCTGGCCGGGGCGCCGCGTGCCGACATCGAAGCGGCGGCTGAGGCAGCCTTCGCCAAGGATTTCGTCGATCAGCTGCCCAAAGGTTTCGATACCCAGATCGGCGAAAACGGGGTGTTGCTCTCCGGTGGCCAGCGCCAACGCCTGGCCATCGCCCGCGCGCTGTTGAAGAACTCGCCACTGCTGATCCTGGACGAAGCGACCTCGGCCCTGGATACCGAGTCCGAGCGGCACATCCAGGCTGCGCTGGACCGCGTGATGCAGGGGCGCACCACGCTGGTGATCGCGCATCGCCTGTCGACCATCGAGAAGGCCGACCAGATCCTGGTCATGGATCAGGGCCGTCTGGTGGAGCGGGGCACCCATGCCGAGCTGCTGGCCGCCAACGGTTACTATGCGCGCCTGCATGCCATGGGCCTGGATGAGCCGGCCAAGGCCGACATCACCTGATTCTACCTGCCAAGGGGCCTCGGTGCCCCTTCTGTTTCGGGGTATTCCTCAGCGCGAACTGGCCCTAAAGCCGCCAGCCGCGCTGTGCTAATATCCCGTCCCTGTTCACTATTGTCATATGGGTTGCCCATGAAGTTGTCCATGCCGCGTTTCGATCAAGCCCCGGTACTGGTGGTCGGCGATGTCATGCTCGACCGCTACTGGCATGGCGGTACGTCGCGTATTTCGCCGGAAGCGCCAGTGCCGGTGGTCAAGGTCGATCAGATCGAGGATCGCCCAGGCGGTGCGGCCAACGTGGCCTTGAACATCGCCGCACTGGGCGCGCCGGCGTCCCTGGTGGGCGTCACCGGGCAGGACGAAGCTGCCGACAGCCTTTCCAACAGCCTGCAGGCGGCAGGCGTGCGTTCGGTCTTCCAGCGCATTGCGCATCAGCCGACCATCGTCAAGCTGCGGGTCATGAGTCGGCACCAGCAGTTGCTGCGCATCGATTTCGAAGAATCCTTCGCCACCGACCCGGTGTCGCTCAGCGCAGAAGTCGACGGTTTGCTCGAAGGCGTCAAGGTCCTGGTGCTGTCGGACTACGGCAAGGGCGCGCTGAAAAACCACCAGGCGCTGATCCAGGCCGCACGGGCCAAGGGCATCCCGGTGCTGGCCGACCCCAAGGGCAAGGATTTCTCCGTCTATCGCGGGGCCAGCCTGATTACCCCCAACCTCAGCGAGTTCGAGAACATCGTTGGGCGTTGTACCGACGAGGCGGAGCTGGTTGCCAAAGGTTTGCAGCTGCTCCAGGAGCTGGACATGGGCGCCTTGCTGGTGACCCGTGGCGAGCACGGCATGACCTTGCTGCGCAATGGTCATCCGCCCCTGCACCTGCCAGCCCGTGCACGTGAAGTGTTCGATGTGACCGGCGCAGGCGATACGGTGATCTCCACCCTTGCCGCCGCCATTGCCGCCGGTGAAGAGCTGCCCCAGGCAGTGGCCCTGGCCAACCTGGCGGCGGGTATTGTCGTCGGCAAGCTTGGTACTGCGGCGATCAGCGCGCCGGAACTGCGCCGCGCCATCCAGCGCGAAGAAGGGTCCGAGCGCGGGGTGCTGGGCCTTGAGCAATTGCTGGTAGCGATCGACGATGCCAGGGCGCACAACGAGCGTATCGTGTTCACCAATGGCTGCTTCGACATTCTGCATGCGGGCCACGTGACCTACCTGGAGCAGGCGCGCGCTCAAGGCGATCGCCTGATCGTGGCGGTCAACGACGATGCATCGGTCAGCCGGCTGAAGGGCCCGGGCCGGCCGATCAACAGCGTCGATCGCCGCATGGCCGTGTTGGCAGGCTTGGGCGCAGTGGACTGGGTGATCAGTTTCTCCGAAGGCACCCCAGAAAACCTGCTGAGCCAGGTCAAGCCGGATGTGCTGGTCAAAGGCGGCGACTACGGCATCGATCAAGTGGTTGGCGCCGACATCGTCAACGCCTATGGCGGCACCGTGAAAGTGCTGGGGCTGGTCGAAAACAGCTCCACCACTGCCATCGTCGAGAAGATCCGCAAGCACTGACAGGGCAGGGCTGCGTGGCAGCCCTTGTTGCGGCGGCGCCAGCGGCGGCGCGCTGCATGCCCGCTTCGCTCAGGGCTTGTGCAGCGAGGTACGCGCCCGCTTGAGCAGCGCTCGGGCCTTGGCACCGAACCGTTGCAGGTGGGAGGCTCGGGCAGGCTTGGGTTCAACCAGGCCTTGTTGACGCACCCAATCCTTCCAGCGTATCCGTTCCTCGTTGACCACCCAGCCCTCCTGCCGGGCGAAGCTTTCGGCCAGGTACAACCCCCGTGTGCTGGCCGGCACCAGTTCGTCTTTCTTCAGGGTATACAGCTCGGCCAGGGGTTGGCCGTCCTGTAGCGGCATCAGGTACAGGTCCGGGCGCTTGCGGTTCAGCCGCGCCACCAACTGGTCGCCCTCAAGACGTTCATCCACATGGAACAGGCTGAGCTTCTTGGCCTCCCTGGGCACTTGTAGGCGCATGTCGTAGATCAGTTGCAGCGAAGCGGTCGGCAGGTGCACGTAGGCACGGGGCCGCTCCAGCAGGACCAGGTTGCCGCAGTGGACCGGGCGGGCGGCACCGGACTGCGGGGTCAGTTGAAAATGCGGCGTTTCTCGGTAGTGCAAGGCTGCCGCATAGGGCACAGGTAGCCAGGTGTCGTTGAAGCGGCCGCCCAGCCAGCCCTCTGTGGTTTCCAGCAGGCATTCCTCGGCTACTTCCTGCACGGCGGTGTGCAATGGCAGGTTCAGTTCCTGAGCGGGCACGTAACCTGAGATCAGCTTTAGCACCACGTCGCCGCGGTCTTGGCGCCGTTGACGCACCAGCACCCAGTAGTCGCGGTTCTGCCAGCTCAGCGTCAGGCGCACCGACACACCCAAGTTGGCAAGCTCGACCACGAACCGCTGGGGATCTGCCACCGCCACCGGTTTGCGACGTTGTTGGGTCTGGGCGAAATTGAGGGGCATGCCAGTGCCCTGGTAGAGAAGGCTTTCGGCCGTGGCCTCGACATGCAGCGGCAGCGTCTTGAAGTTGCTCGGGTTCTTGCGTATCAGCGTTCGCGCCACGTTGCTCCTCCTTGCGACGGCTCGCCCGGCGCGTGGCCAGGCAGACTCAATGCTGGCCCAGGATTCGGGCGACGGTGGCCACGTTATGGGCCAGGTGCAACGGGTTGATGGTGCCCACGATAGCACTGCTGACGCCAGGGTGGGCGAAGAGCAGCTCGAAGCTGGCACGGACCGGGTCGACGCCGGGTGCCAGGCAGGCATGGCCGCTGGCCAGGGCCTTTTTGACCAGGATGGCCTTGCCGTGCTGCGCAGCGTAGTCGAGTACCGGGCGCTCTGCCTGTTCGTTCAGGTTGAAGGTGACCATGGCGCAGTCGCCTTGCTCCAAGGCCTTCAAGCCTCCGGCTACAGTCTTGCCTGAAAACCCGAAGCCCAGGATCTTGCCTTCACGCTTGAGCGTGGCCAAGGTCTCATACACCGCCTGCTGCTCGAGGATGGCCAGGTCATTACCGTCGGAGTGCACCAGCACCAGGTCGATGCGGTCGGTTTCCAGCCGGCGCAGGCTGCGCTCCACCGATCGGCGCGTGTGGGCCGCGCTGAAATCGAAACGCGATTGACCGGCGTCGTATTCCTCGCCCACCTTGCTCACCAGCACCCAGGCATCGCGCTGACCCCGCAGCAGCGGGCCAAGGCGCTCTTCACTGCGGCCATAGGCCGGAGCGGTATCTAGCAGGTTGATGCCCAGGTCGCGGGCCTGGCCAAGCAGCAGCCTGGCTTCATCGTCGCCGGGGATGGTGAAGCCTGAAGGGTATTTCACGCCCTGGTCCCGGCCAAGCTTGACCGTGCCCAGCCCCAGGGGCGAAACCTGCAAGCCCGTGCTGCCCAGGGGGCGGTGCAAACCGTGGAGAGTTGGCAAGCTCATGGCAGGAGGGTCTCCCATGCAGGCTGGCCCAGCGGCGGGCGCGGCAAGTCGGTCAGGTCGGCCTGGGCCTGAGGTTGCACGGCGTCGCGTTGCAACTGGCGGATAACCCGGTCGCTGAAGTCAGGTGCCAGGGCCAGCTTGGTAGGCCAGCCCACCAGCAGCCGTTGCTGTTCGGCAAGAAACGCATTGTCCGGGCGCACCAAGCCGGACTGGGCAGGCTCGGCACGGTCCACTCGCAACGTGGCCCAGTGCAACTGGCTTTGATCCACCCAGGGCAGCAGGCTGGCCACTTCTTTCTGCGCGGCGGCGATCTGCGCGGCCGGCTCGCGGGCCACGCCATCGGCTTCGGCCAGTTCGCCGCCCAGGTACCACACCCACTGTCCGTCGGCGGCCGGGTGGGTGGTGACCGTCATCCGCGGCTTGGGGCCTGCGCCCAGGCAATGGGCATAAAGTGGCTTGAGGTTGGCTCCCTTGACCATCACCATGTGCAGGGGGCGGGTTTGCATGGCGGGCTGCTCGAGCCCCAGTGCCTGCAACAGGTCCGCGATGCCGGCGCCCGCGCTGAGCACGATGCGCTGGGCGCGGATGTCACGCCCGTCCACACGCAGGCCCACCAGCTCGCCCTCGTCGCGCAGCGGCTCGATGCGTTCGCCCGCCAGGAGGCTGTCACCGGCCAGTTCGGCCAGGTTGGTCAGCAGGCTGGGCACGTCGATCACCAGTTCGGCCAACCGATAGACCTTGCCCTTGAAGGCACGGTCCTGCAACGCCGCAGGCAATTGGTCGCCTTTGACCTGATCCACCCGGCCGCGCACCGCCTTGCTGGCGAAGAAGCTGGTGAGATTGCCGGCCAGGGTGCCTGGAGACCACAGGTAGTGCGCATCGGACAGCAGGCGCGTATGGCGCAGGTCCAGTTCGCCGTTGCCCGCCAAGGCTTCGCGCCAGCGGCGCGGCATGTCGGCAATCGCCTCCGAGGCGCCGGTCAGCGCCCCATGCAGCGCGTACTTGGTGCCGCCATGGATGATGCCCTGGGACTTGAGCGTCTGTGCGCCGCCTACCGTGGCGCGCTCCACCAGCACTGTCGAATAACCCAGGCGGCGCAAGCGGGCATTGAGCCAGAGGCCTGCGACCCCGGCGCCGACGATCAGCACGTCAGTGGATATGGCAGATGGCATGGCGATACCTCGAAAACTGGGACAGCTGGCAAGTATACAGGCTCAGGGTCGGATGCACGGGCTGGCGTGCGCCACGCCTCCTGACGCTGCTGCCACGGCCCGGCTCAGTGCCCCGTGGTCTTGGAGAACAGCTGAATCACCACCACGCCGCCAACGATCATCGCCATGCCGAGCATCGCCGGGATGTCCAGTTTCTGCCCATAGAGCACCAGTGCCGCCACGCTGATCAGCACGATACCCAGCCCCGACCAGATCGCGTAGGCGATGCCCACCGGGATGCTGCGCACCACCAGCGTCAGCATCCAGAACGCGATGGCGTAGCCCGCCACCATCAGCAGCAGAGGCAATGGGGTGCTAAGGCCTTTGACAGCCTTCATGGAGGCGGTGGCGACGACTTCGGCGCAGATGGCAATCGCGAGGTAGGTGTAGGCATTCATGACGGTTCTCCATTGGATGGGCGCATTCTAGGCCGTACTCGAATGCGGTAAAGTCATTACCTATCTGGTAAGGAGATAGGTGAATGGCCGAGCAATGGAGTCTGGATCAGTTGCGCACGTTCATGCGCGTGGCTGAGCTGCGTTCGTTTTCTGCCGTTGCGCGCGAACAGCACAAGGCTCAATCAGCGGTCAGCAACGCCATCGCCCTGCTCGAAACGGACCTTGGGGTTACCCTGTTCGAACGCAGCAGTGGGCGCCAGCCGAAGCTCACCGCAAACGGCGAAGCGCTGCTTGCCGATGCCCGCGAGCTGCTGCGCCAGTGCGAGCGTCTGGATGGGCGGGCCTTGGCGTTGATGCGTGGCCAGGAAGCACTGCTGCGGGTGGCGCAGGATGAGGCGATGCCGTATCAGCCTGTCATCGACAGCCTGGATGAGTTGGCAACCCGTTACCCCTTTCTGGAAGTTCAACTGGCCAGCGGCGCGCAGGGCGACGTTGCACGCAAGCTGGTGGAGCGGCGTGCCGACCTGGGGTTGTTCTTTCACCATGAGCGCGTACCGGCGTCGCTGGAACGGCGGGCCTTGGGTAGCGTGGAAATGGTCACGGTCTGCGCCGTCGGCCACCCCTTGGCGCAGGCCGGCCGGGCGGACCGACAGCAACTGGCACGCCATCGCCAGCTGCTGATCACCCCCCAGCAGAGCGGTTACCCGGGGGGTGAGGCGATCAGCCCACAGGTGTGGCGGGCCGACAGCTTCTATGCCATGGCCGAACTGCTGATGCGCGGGCTGGGCTGGGCCTGGCTGCCGCGGCATGTGGTGCAGTACCCCACCTATCAGGCGCACATGGTGGAGCTGGCCAGCGACTGGCGGCCACCGGCGCTGGTGGTGGAGCTGGCCTGGCGTCGGGACGAGCCATTGGGCCCGGCCGCGCAGTGGCTGGCCGAGCGTTTTGCAGTGCATTTGCGTGCGATCGGGTAAACTGCGTCGCCATGAACAGAACTCTCTACACCTTGCTGTTTCACCTTGCCCTGCCACTGCTTGCACTTCGCCTGTACCTACGCGCGCGCAAGGCGCCGGCCTACGGGCGCCGTATCGGCGAGCGCTTTGCCATCAAGCTGCCGACGATGCGCAAAGGCGGCATATGGGTCCATGCGGTTTCCGTAGGCGAAAGCATCGCAGCTGCCCCCATGGTGCGCGCACTGCTCAAGGCCTACCCTGAGCTGCCGATCACACTGACGTGCATGACGCCCACCGGTTCGGAGCGCATTGGCGCCCTGTTCGCCGATGAGCCGCGGGTCCAGCATTGCTACTTGCCATACGACCTGCCGTGGGCGGCGGGGCGCTTTCTCGACCATGTGCAGCCAAGGCTGGGCGTGATCATGGAAACCGAACTCTGGCCCAATCACATCCATCAATGCGCCAGGCGCGGTATTCCCGTGGCGCTGGCCAATGCGCGCCTGTCCGAACGCTCGGCCCGTGGCTACGGGCGGTTTGCCAGGCTGACCCGGCCCATGCTGGCCGAAATGAGCCTGATTGCCGCGCAGACCGAGGTGGAGGCCCAGCGCTTTCTGGCACTCGGCGCGCGTGCTGCCTGCGTGCAGGTCACCGGCTCCATCAAGTTCGACCTGAAGATCGATGAGCAGCTGGTGCCGCGCGCCCAGGCTTTGCGCCAGCAATGGGCCGCCACTTCGCGCCCGGTGTGGATTGCCGCCAGCACACACGACGGCGAAGATGCCCTGATCCTCCAGGCACACCAGCAGTTGCTGCAGGTGCATGGGGATGCGTTGCTGATCCTGGTGCCCCGGCATCCGGAGCGCTTTGACGCGGTTCATGCCATCTGCAGTCAGCAGTTTGCCACGGTGCGTCGCTCTACCGGGCTACCGGTGCTTGCCCAGACCCAGGTGCTGCTGGGCGACACCATGGGTGAATTGCTGTTCTTGTATGCCCTGGCCGACATGGCGTTCGTCGGTGGCAGCCTGGTGCCGACCGGCGGGCACAACCCGTTGGAACCGGCAGCCCTGGCGCTACCGGTGCTCATGGGGCCGCACGTGTTCAACTTCCTCGAAATCAGCGCCATGCTGCGCGAGGCGGGTGCGTTGCAGCAGGTCGATGACGCTCAGGGGTTGGCCGGTGCCGTGCAACGGCTGGTCGAATTACCGCAAGATGCCCGGCGCATGGGTGAGGCAGGTAGGGCGGTGATGAGGGCCAACCAAGGGGCGCTGCAGCGCTTGCTGGAGGGGTTGGAAAGGCTGATGCCCTGAGCGCTCACTGTCGGGGCGATGGTTGCGGTTGGCGTGATCAGGGCCGCTTTGCGGCCCATCGCCGGCAAGCCGGCTCCCCCAGATGAGGCTGCCCGTCCTCAGGGCTTACGCTCGAAATTCTTCGCCGCCGCTGCCGCCAGGTCCGGTGGCAGGAAATCCTTGTCCGGGTTGTAGTCGGGTTTCAGGTAGCGCTTGAGGTCCTGCAAGTCTTGCGGGCTCAGCGTGCCGGCCGCCTGTTTCAGGCTCAGGTTGTCGAGGATGTAGGCGTACCGGCTGTTGTTGTAGTCGCGCACCGAGGTGTACAGCTGGCGCTGGGCGTCGAGCACATCGACGATGTTGCGGGTGCCCACCTGGTAGCCGATTTCGGTAGCCTCGAGCGCGCTCTGGTTGGAGATGATCGACTGCTTGCGCGCCTGTACCTGTTCGACGTCGGTGTTCACCGCACGGTGCAGGTTGCGGGTGTTCTCCACCACCTGACGGCGCAGGCTTTCGCGCTGCTGTTCGCTCTGGCTGAGGCGCTGGTAGGCTTCGCGTACCTGTGAACTGGTCAGCCCGCCGCTGTAGATGGGAATGTTCAACTGCAGGCCAACGGTGGTCTGCTCCACGTCGCCACCATAGCGAACACCCAGCGGCGATGGATTGCTGAAGCCCAGGTTGTCGTTGTCACCCTTCTGGTATTTGGCCACGGCATCGACGGTCGGGGCGTGACCGGCCTTGCGCTGACGCAACGTTTCTTCCGCCGCGGACACCGCGTAGTTGGTCGCCAACAGGTTGAGGTTCTGCCGGCCGGCGGTTTCGACCCAGGCCTTGGCGTCGTTGGGCACGGGCACCTGCACCGGCAGGCTGTGGACCACACCCTGGATAGCGGTGTACTCCCGATTGGTCAGGGTGACCAACGCCTGGAAAGCATCCTGCACCTGACGGTCGGCGATGATGCGGTTGGCGCGGGCCGTGTCATAGCTGGCCTGGGACTGCAGCACGTCGGTCTTGTCCGAAAGCCCCACGTCGAAACGTTCGTTGGACTGGTCGAGCTGACGCTTGAGGGCCGCTTCCTCGGCCTTGCTGGCCGCCAGGTTGTCCTGCGCACGCAGCACCGCAAAGTAGCTTTGCGCAGTCTGCAGGATCAGGTTCTGCTCGGTGGCAGACAGCTCCAGCGCGGCCTGTTCGTTGACGGCCTCGGCCGCTTGCAACTGGAACCAGCGGTCAGCGCGGAAGATGGGCTGGGCCAGGGTCGCGCTCCAGGCATTGCCGCTGCGGTTGGATGTGATCGACGGCTCGTCGAGCTTGGTGCGGGTGCTTTGCATCTCGGCACCGGCCGACAGGTTGGGCAGCAAGCCGGCACGGGCCTGGGGCACGATTTCGCGACGCGCGCCGTAGTCGGCGCGGGCGGCTGCCAGGTCGGCGTTGTTCTCTACCGCTTCCTGGTAAACGCTCACCAGATCGGTCTTCACCGTTGCCGGTACGTCCGCCGCCCAGGCCATCGTATGGGACGCACAAGACACGGCCAGGGCCAGTGAGAGTTTGCGCAGCATAGGGGCAATCCTTGTACGAAATGTAATTACTGAACTGTTGAGTTTTGCTTGATGACGCAGTGTAGTGCCACGCGCTCCGGGCAACAATCACCCTGATGCCGTTGATCATTCCCGGGATTGCTCGCTTGGCTTTGCCGGCAACTCCAGTCTAGACTGCGCATGTTCTTGTCGGGGTGCCTTGAAGCAAAGGCTGAGATCGCATAGGTGCGGATCCCGTTGAACCTGATCAGGTTAGCGCCTGCGTAGGGAACAAGATTGCTCGCCTTCCCGGGGAGCCTCTTGTGCCAGGTCCGGGAAAGCATCGGCTGTTTGCAGCCCATGACACCCCGTCTTTGGCACCGCACCCGTCTAGGAGTGCGTCCGCGTCCTTCAGGTTCACCCCGACATTCCACTGCTAGGAAGCCGTCTGGAGAGCCTGTGATGACCCAACAAGAAAAAGCGATGAACCTCAGCGAATCGGCGCAAGTCGATCAGCAGTCCGTGCAGCCGTTTCCGCGCTCGCGCAAGGTCTATGTCCAGGGCTCGCGCCCGGATATTCGCGTACCGATGCGCGCGATCAGCCTGGCCGACACGCCCACCGATTTCGGGGGCGAGCGTAATGCGCCCGTGCTGGTCTACGACACTTCCGGCCCCTACACCGACCCAGAGGTGTTGATCGACGTGCGCAAGGGCCTGGCCGACGTGCGTTCGGCCTGGATCGATGCACGCGGTGACACCGAGCGCCTGAATGGCCTGAGCTCCCACTTCGGCCAGCAGCGCCTGAACGACTCCGAGCTGGCCAAGCTGCGCTTCGCCCATGTCCGCAACCCTCGTCGTGCCAAGCCAGGCGCCAATGTGTCGCAGATGCACTACGCCCGCCAGGGCATCATCACCGCCGAAATGGAATACGTGGCCATTCGCGAGAACATGAAGTTGCAGGAGGCCCGGGCGGCAGGCCTGCTCGATACGCAGCATGCCGGTCACAGCTTCGGCGCCAGCATTCCCAAGGAAATCACCCCCGAGTTCGTGCGCGAGGAAGTGGCCCGTGGCCGCGCCATCATTCCGGCCAACATCAACCACACCGAGCTGGAGCCGATGATCATCGGCCGCAACTTCCTGGTGAAGATCAACGGCAACATTGGCAACAGTGCGCTGGGTTCGTCCATCGAAGAAGAGGTGGCCAAGCTCACTTGGGGCATTCGCTGGGGCTCGGACACCGTCATGGACTTGTCCACCGGCAAGCACATCCATGAAACCCGCGAATGGATCATTCGCAACTCCCCCGTACCCATCGGCACCGTGCCCATCTACCAGGCACTGGAAAAGGTCGGTGGCGTGGCCGAGGACCTGACCTGGGAGCTGTTTCGCGACACGCTGATCGAACAAGCCGAGCAGGGCGTGGATTATTTCACCATCCATGCCGGGGTGCTGCTGCGCTATGTACCGCTGACCGCCAAGCGCGTCACCGGGATCGTCAGCCGGGGTGGTTCGATCATGGCCAAGTGGTGCCTGGCGCATCACCAGGAGAACTTCCTGTACACCCACTTCGATGAAATCTGCGAAATCATGAAGGCCTACGACGTCAGCTTCTCGCTGGGCGATGGCCTGCGCCCGGGCTCGATCGCCGATGCCAACGACGCGGCGCAGTTTGGCGAGCTGGAAACCCTGGGCGAGCTGACCAAGATTGCCTGGAAGCACGATGTGCAGTGCATGATCGAAGGCCCCGGCCATGTGCCGATGCAGTTGATCAAGGAGAACATGGACAAGCAGCTCGAATGCTGTGACGAAGCGCCGTTCTACACCTTGGGCCCGCTGACCACCGACATCGCCCCTGGCTACGACCACATCACTTCCGGCATCGGAGCGGCCATGATCGGCTGGTTCGGCTGCGCCATGCTCTGCTATGTCACGCCCAAGGAACACCTGGGGCTGCCCGACAAGGACGACGTCAAGACCGGCATCATCACCTACAAGATTGCGGCCCATGCAGCCGACCTGGCCAAAGGTCACCCAGGGGCCCAGATTCGCGACAACGCGCTGTCGAAGGCGCGCTTCGAGTTTCGCTGGGAAGACCAGTTCAACCTGGGGCTGGACCCCGACACGGCGCGTGCCTTCCATGATGAGACCTTGCCCAAGGAGTCGGCCAAGGTGGCGCATTTCTGCTCCATGTGCGGGCCGAAGTTCTGCTCCATGAAGATCACCCAGGAGGTGCGTGAATACGCTGCCCGGATCGAAACCGTGGACGTCTCGGTGGAGCAGGGCATGCGCGAGCAGGCCGAGCGCTTCCGCCAGGCCGGCAGCCAGCTGTACCACAAGGTCTGAGGCCTAGCCTTTGGGCCAAGGTGGGCGCCATTCAGGCCGCGAAGCAGGGACCTGGTTAGCGGCCTGCCTTGCGCCCACCCCAACAATCACATTGCCGAGTGCGAGCAAGCATGACCACGTCCAGTCAATTTTCCCCTGATCATCCCATTCCCAACGGCCAGCGCGTATTCGGTGGCCGCGACCTGTTTTCACTGTGGTTTTCCCTAGGCATCGGCCTGATGGTGCTGCAAGTCGGTGCCATGCTGGCGCCGGGCCTTGGCCTGTCCGGGGCCATCCTGGCCATCGTCCTGGGCACCGGGGTCGGTGTGCTGTTGCTGGGTGCTGCCGGTGTGATCGGCAGCGACACCGGTTTGTCCGCCATGGGTACGCTCAAGCTCAGCCTGGGGGCGCAGGGTGCGCGCTTGCCAGCGCTGCTCAACGTATTGCAGCTGATAGGCTGGGGCGCCTTCGAGATCATCGTGATGCGCGATGCCGCCAGCCTGTTGGGTGCGCGAGCCTTCGGTGAGGGCAGCATCTGGCACAGTCCGGTGCTATGGACGCTGTGTTTTGGCGCGCTGGCCACCGTGCTGGCGGTCAGTGGACCGTTGGCTTTCGTGCGCAAGATCCTGCGGGCCTGGGGCATCTGGCTGCTGCTGGGCGCCTGTGTCTGGCTGACCTGGAACCTGTTCGCCAAGGCCGACCTGGCGATGTTGTGGCAGCGCGGCGGGGATGGGTCGATGTCGCTGGCCGTGGGCTTTGACATCGTCATCGCCATGCCCCTGTCCTGGCTGCCGCTGATTGCCGACTATTCGCGTTTTGCCCGCGACGGCAGGCAGGTGTTCGGCAGCACGGTGGTGGGGTATTTCATCGGCAACACCTGGTTGATGAGCCTGGGGGTGGCCTATACCCTGGCCTTCGCGGCGCAAGGCGAAGTCAATGCCCTGCTGCTGGCGCTCGCCGGGGCGGGCATGGGTATTCCGTTGCTACTGATTCTGCTCGACGAATCGGAAAAAGCCTTCGCCGACATTCATTCGGCGGCGGTCTCCGCCGGCGTGCTGGCACGCGTGAAGGTTGAACACCTGGCCCTGGCCATCGGCGTGCTGTGCACCCTGATCGCCCTGTTGGCACCGCTTGCCCAGTACGAAAACTTCCTGCTACTGATCGGCTCGGTGTTCGCCCCACTGTTCGGTGTGGTGCTGACGGACCATTACTGGGTTCGCCGTCGCAGCATTCCAGCCCATGTGGGGGCGCTGCACTGGCCGGCATTGCTGGCATGGGCGGCAGGCGTGGCGGCGTATCACATCATCGCCGCCCAGGCGCCGGACCTGGGCGCGACCCTGTCGGCGCTGGTGCTGGCAGGGGTGTTGTATGGCGTATTGAACTTCAGCCGCGGCCGGGGAACAGTTCGGGCTTGATCACGCCATTGAGGCGTGGGTAGGGAATTTTCAGCTCCACATGGCCCATGGAATACGGCGCGATGGCGTACACCTCGTACTTCACCACCACCGCGCCGTAGGTCAGGGCGATATGCGGCGAGCGCTTGAATGGCCAGGTTTTGATGAACTCGGCATCCTTGTCCATGCCGACACTCATCAGCCAGGCCCGGTGTGATTCCTCCACCGTCTTCCAGAACGTTTCTTCCTGGCCGGGGACCAGCATGTCCTGCAGGGTCAGGACCTTGTCCAGCTTGCGTGAATAGTTGATGAACGCACGACCTGGCATGCCATGGGCACCACCGGTATCCAGGTAGCTGGACAGCTCGATGATCACCAGCCCGTCATGCTGTTCGCGTACTTTGGCCTGCAGGTAGCTGCTGTTGCGCTTCTCGGCGCTGGCCAGGTAGTGCTGTTCGTAGGCTTGCAGCGTTGTCGGTGCCGCCCCGTGCTGGTTGTCCTCGGTCAGTTGCAGCAGACGCTTTTCGACAATGCCGTCGAGCTTGGGCAACGCCGGGAAATGCACGGTGTCAATATTCACCAACGGGCAATCACGCTCGCTGCAGCCTGGCTTGACGTGTTCCCAGGCTTCGCGCTTGACCTCGAGCGGCGCTCGGTAGTTGGGGGCGAACAGGCTCTGGCATGCGCCCAGCGCCAAGGCCAGCACAGCGATGGATGTCAGTTTGACAAGTGTCATGATGATCCTTGCAAGAACAGGGAAAAGTCGGCCTTTGACCGTCGGCATGGCCTTCAGTTCGCCACTAAGCTAACAGAGACCGGGCCTGCTGTGCCATGTACGCCAACGGTTGTCGCCGGGGGGTGAAACGTGCCAGCGTGCAGAGTAGGATGGCGCGATGCAGCAGCGATGCAACGAGGATTTTCATGTCGGATACGTTGAATTCAGTGCCCCAGGCGGTCGAGATCGTCAAGCGGGACAAGTGCTTCCAGGGCTTTTACAGGCTCGACAAGCTCCACCTTCGCCATGAGCTGTTCGCCGGTGGAATGGGTCGGGAAATCAGCCGTGAGCTGTTCGTGCGCCATGACGCGGTGTGCGTTCTGCCGTACGACCCGCAGCGCGATGAAGTGGTCCTGATCGAGCAGTTTCGTGTGGGTGCCCTGGACAAGGTCGCCAACCCCTGGTTGATCGAGATGGTCGCCGGGCTGATCGACAAGGACGAGCAACCTGAAGAGGTGGCGCACCGCGAGGCCGAGGAAGAGGCCGGCCTGACCTTCAGCGCGCTGTGGCCGATGACGCGCTATTTTCCTTCGCCAGGCGGCAGTGACGAATACGTCCACCTGTTCCTGGGCCGCTGCAGCGCCGAGGGTGCCGGCGGCCTGCACGGGCTGGAGTCCGAAGGCGAGGACATCCGGGTGCGCGTGTGGTCGTTCGAGGATGCCTTGCAGGCGGTACGCGACGGGCGCATCTGTAATGCCGCGACCATCATCGGCTTGCAATGGCTTGCCCTGAACCGCGACGAAGTTCGAGGTATGTGGAAGTGAACCTGTTGCGCGAGCGCTACCGGGTCGACCTGGCCGGGTTGCAGGCCGCCTGTGAGGCCAACTATGCCCGGCTGATGCGCCTGCTCCCGGACATGCGCACCACCCAGAGTTCGCGCAGCATCGGCATGACCCAGGGCGACCAGATGCTGGGCGTGCTGGTGCTCGACGTGGTCCTGGCCTGCCCCTATACCACCACGCTGCGCATACGCCAGGAGCACAGTCTGCCCTGGCTGCCGGTCCCGGTCATGGAGGTGCAGGTGTACCACGATGCCCGCATGGCCGAAGTGGTGAGTGCTGAGCACGCCCGGCGCTTGCGTAGCATCTATCCTTACCCCAACGCCGCCATGCATCAGCCGGACGAGAAAGCCCAGCTGAACCTGTTCCTGGGTGAATGGCTTTCCCACTGCCTGGCCTGCGGCCACGAACTGGTAAGCGCTCGCTGAAAGGAGACGGCCTTGCCGCACTCGAACCCTGCCGGCACCGTTAACGTGGTGCACCTGACCGACGCCCATCTGTTCGCCAGCCCCGAGGGCAGCATGCTGGGCCTCAATACCCGCGACAGCCTGCGCCATGTGGTGCAGCAGGCGTTGCGCGAGCAGCACGACACGCACCTGCTGGTGTGCACGGGGGACCTGTCCCAGGACGCCAGCGTTGCGTCCTACGCAGCCTTTGAGCAATTGACCGCAGGCTTTGCCGCGCCGGCGCGCTGGCTACCGGGCAACCATGACGAAGCGCAGGTGATGGCGCAGGTGGCGCCCGAGTTGGTGCAGCCGGTTACCGACATCGGGGTCTGGCGCATCGTCATGCTCGACACGGCAGTGCCAGGGGCGGCCCATGGTTGGCTGCAGGACGCCCAGCTCAGTGTGCTGGAGGCGGCCTTACGCACGGCAGGGGAGCGCCATTGCCTGGTGTGCCTGCACCATCAACCGGTCGACATCGGCTGCGCATGGATCGCCCCCATCGGCCTGCGCAACGCCGATGCGCTGTTCGCCGTGCTCGATCGTCATCCCCAGGTGCGCGCGCTGTTGTGGGGGCACGTGCATCAGGAATGGGATCAATGGCGCGGCGACCTGCGGCTGCTGGCCACGCCTTCGACCTGCATTCAGTTCGCGCCAGGCAGTGAGGATTTCGAGGTGAGTCAGCAGCATCCTGGCTACCGCTGGATCCGCCTGCATGCTGATGGGACGGTGGACACGGGGGTGGAGCGAGCGCTGGATTTCGAGGTCAGGCTCGATTTCGATAGCCCCGGGTATTGAACCGCGAGGCCGCTCCATAGACCGTGTGGTGCCTGAGCTGACGGGCTCATGGGCTTGTGGGCCCAACTGTCTGGTGCCGTATCAGCAAGCCAGCGCATTGCCGTGTAGATGCCGGTCAGACGCCCATCCCGCCGCTTACACCAAAGCTGCGACTCCTCTCAGTGACTCTTCACCCTGCCCGTCGGGGAATGTGTTTCAGAAAAACCGGCGCGGCGCCAAAACCTTGCGAACGCGATACACTGCGCGTCCCTGCGCCTGCCTACAGGCGCAACGCTACAGCTTTCGGGGAGCAGCATGTCGGGTTCCATCCTTTATATACACGGCTTCAACAGTTCGCCGTTGTCAGCCAAGGCCAGGCAGCTTCAGGCCGTCATGCAGCACCTCGGGCTGATCGACCGGCTGCGCCTGCCAGCGCTGCATCACCACCCCCGCCAGGCCATCGAGCAGCTTGAAGGCTGCATCGCCGAACTGGACGCGCCGTTGCTGGTGGGCAGCTCACTGGGCGGCTACTATGCCACCTACCTGGCCGAACGCCATGGCCTCAAGGCCTTGCTGATCAATCCCGCCGTAGGGCCGCACCGCTCGTTCGACGGCTATCTGGGTACCCAGCACAACCATCACACAGGCCAGGCGTGGGAGTTGACCCTCGACCACGTCCAGGCGCTGGCCGAGCTGGAGGTCCCGCCTCCTGCGGACCCAAGCCGCTACCAGGTATGGTTGCAGACCGGTGACGAAACCCTGGACTATCGCCATGCCGAGCGGTACTACCGCCACTGCGCGCTGCGTATCCAGGCCGGTGGGGACCACAGTTTTCAAGGCTTCGCCGAGCGCCTGCCGGCCCTGCTGGCCTTCGCCGGTGTTGCCCCGACGCAGTACGCTGCACTCGATTTTTCTGTATTTTGATTTTTTTGCATTCACCAGACTGACGACGAGACCCCATGGCCAATCCCAGCGCTAGCGCCTATAACGCAGACGCCATCGAAGTCCTCTCGGGCCTTGACCCGGTTCGCAAGCGGCCGGGCATGTACACCGACACCAGCCGCCCCAACCACCTGGCCCAGGAAGTCATCGACAACAGCGTCGACGAAGCCCTCGCCGGCCACGCCCGTTCGGTGCAGGTCATCCTGCATGCCGACCATTCGCTGGAAGTCAGCGACGACGGACGCGGCATGCCGGTGGACATCCACCCAGAAGAGGGCGTGTCGGGCGTCGAACTGATCCTCACCAAGCTGCATGCCGGCGGCAAGTTCTCCAACAAGAACTACCAGTTCTCCGGCGGCCTTCACGGCGTCGGCATTTCGGTGGTCAACGCCTTGTCCACGCAGGTGCGCGTGCGCGTAAAGCGTGATGGCAACGAGTACCAGATGACCTTTGCCGATGGCTTCAAGGCAAGCGAGCTGGAAGTGGTCGGCACGGTCGGTAAGCGCAACACCGGCACCAGCGTCTATTTCAGCCCCGACCCCAAGTACTTCGACTCCCCGCGGTTTTCCATCAGCCGGCTCAAGCACGTGCTCAAGGCCAAGGCCGTGCTCTGCCCAGGCCTGCTCGTCAGTTTCGAGGACAAGGCCAGCGGCGAGAAGGTGGAGTGGCATTACGAAGACGGCCTGCGCTCCTACCTCGTGGATTCGGTCAGTGACTTCCAGCGCCTGCCCGACGAGCCGTTCTGCGGCAACCTGGCCGGCAACAAGGAAGCGGTCGATTGGGCCCTGCTGTGGCTGCCCGAAGGGGGCGACAGCATCCAGGAAAGCTACGTCAACCTGATCCCCACGGCCCAGGGCGGCACCCATGTCAACGGCCTTCGCCAGGGCCTGCTGGATGCGATGCGTGAGTTCTGCGAATTCCGCAACCTGCTGCCGCGTGGTGTGAAGCTGGCCCCCGAAGACGTCTGGGAACGCATCACCTTCGTGCTGTCGATGAAGATGCAGGACCCACAGTTTTCCGGGCAGACCAAGGAGCGCCTTTCCTCGCGTGAAGCCGCCGCCTTCGTTTCAGGCGTGGTCAAGGATGCCTTCAGCCTGTGGCTCAACGCCCACCCGGAGCTGGGCATGCAGTTGGCCGAGTTGGCCATCAGTAACGCCGGGCGCCGCCTGAAAGCCAGCAAGAAGGTCGAGCGCAAGCGCATCACCCAGGGCCCGGCACTGCCGGGCAAGCTGGCCGACTGCGCAGGCCAGGACCCAATGCGCGCCGAGCTGTTCCTGGTCGAGGGCGACTCGGCCGGCGGTTCGGCCAAGCAGGCGCGTGACAAGGAGTTCCAGGCGATCCTGCCGCTGCGCGGCAAGATCCTCAACACCTGGGAAGTGGACGGCGGTGAAGTACTCGCCAGCCAGGAAGTGCACAACATCGCCGTCGCCATCGGCGTAGACCCAGGTGCCACCGACCTGGCCCAGCTTCGCTACGGCAAGGTGTGCATCCTGGCCGACGCCGACTCCGACGGCCTGCACATCGCCACCTTGCTGTGCGCGCTGTTCGTGCAGCATTTCCGGGCACTGGTCGAAGCCGGTCACGTGTATGTGGCCATGCCGCCGCTGTACCGCATCGACCTGGGCAAGGAAATCTACTATGCCCTGGATGAAGCCGAACGAGACGGCATTCTCGACCGCCTGGTGGCAGAGAAAAAACGCGGCAAGCCGCAGGTCACCCGCTTCAAGGGCCTGGGCGAGATGAACCCGCCCCAGTTGCGCGAAACCACCATGGACCCCAACACCCGGCGCCTGGTCCAGCTCACCCTGGACGACGTGCAGACCACGTGCGAGCTGATGGACAAGCTGCTGGCCAAGAAGCGTGCAGGTGATCGCAAGGCCTGGCTGGAAACCAAGGGCAACCTGGCCGAGGTCATGGTTTGATTCGTTGGCTCCTGGCGGCTTGCCTGCCGCTGGTGGCCTTGCCGACCTTGGCAGACACCTGGCCTGAACTCAAACTGATCGGCGAGCACCCCGTCGATGGCATGCGTGCCGGTAACCTGTCGGGCCTTGCGCAATGCCGCGGCAGCTTGTGGGGTGTCTCGGACCGCGACGACGACCGTATTTACCGTTTCGAGCTCAAGGACGGTGCATGGCAGGCGCAGGCAGTGGCCTTTGACCCCCCACCGGTGCCGGAAAGCGGCTTGCCATGGGGGCTGAAGATGCGGACCTGGCTGGCGTCGTGGCTGCGCGGTGGCGACCTTGACTTCGAGGGCATCACCTGTGACCAGGCCGGCAACCTGTACCTGGTCAGCGAGGCGCATGCCGCCGTGCTGCAACTGCCTGTTTCGGGCACGCCAGACTGGCTGAAGATCGATTCGGCCATGGTGCGCCAGGCGCGCGCCAGCGGCATGCTGCTGAACTTCAATGCGCTGTTCGAGGGTGTGGCCGTCAACCCTGCCGGCGATCGCCTGTGGCTGGCCGGCGAGCGTGAGCGCCGCGGGCTGGTGGCGATCGAGCGCCAACAGTCGGTGTGGGCCTGCGGGCCCCGCTGCGTCCTGTTCAGCGAAGCCGGTGTAGAGATGCAACCGCCGCAGATACCCGATGCGCGGCCGGTTTCACGGGACTTCGCCGACCTGGCCTGGTTCGACGGCAAACTGTTCACGCTCGAGCGCAATGCCTATCGCATCTGTCGCCGCGATGCCGACAGCGGCCAGGTCGAGCGCTGCTGGTCATTTGCGGCCGACGCGTTGACCGAGCCGCGCCGCTATGACCAGCTGTTCGGTGTGGCCGAGGCGCTGGTGGTCGACGCCGAGGGGGCGTGGATCGGCCTGGACAACAATGAAGGCGCGCGTGCCGATGGCGAGCGCCGACCGATCGTCTGGCGCTTTGCGGCCCCTGCCGGCGGCTGGAGCGCCAAGCCGTGAGTCAGGCACCGGGCAGACGGGCGGGCAGGGTGCTGATGATCCTGGCCTGGGCGGCGGCGCTGTTTCTGGCTACGCGCTTCTTCGGGCAGTGGGAAGACCGCCAGCGCAATCCCAATGCGCAGGTCCAATCCTCCCACGGGCAAGGGTTCGTCGAGGTGCGCCTGCTGGGCAATGGCCAGGGCCACTTCGTGGCCGATGGCGCCATCAATGGCCAGGTGGTGCATTTCATGCTCGACACCGGTGCCACCGATGTCGCCATACCCGAATCCCTGGCCGACGGACTTGCGCTCAGACATGGCAGCCCGGTAACCGTCAGCACGGCCAACGGTCGCACGCAAGGCTATCGCACCCGGCTGGACAGCCTGCAATTGGGCGATATCCACCTGCGCGACATCCGCGCGATCGTGGTGCCGGGCCTGGATGGCACCACCGTGCTGTTGGGCATGAGCGCCTTGAAACAACTTGAATTTACCCAGCGCGGCGGCACCATGCTGCTGCGCCAGAACCTGAAATGACGAGGCTCGCATGAGCGAACTACAAGACAGTCTGGACGGCGTCGAACGCCGCTCGTTGGCTGACTTCACCGAACACGCCTACCTCAACTACTCCATGTACGTGATCATGGACCGGGCCCTGCCGCATATCGGCGATGGCCTCAAGCCAGTGCAGCGGCGCATTGTCTACGCCATGAGCGAGTTGGGCCTGGACGCCGATGCCAAGCACAAGAAGTCGGCGCGTACCGTGGGCGATGTGCTCGGCAAGTTCCACCCTCACGGGGACTCGGCCTGCTACGAAGCCATGGTGCTGATGGCGCAGCCCTTCAGCTACCGCTACACATTGGTGGACGGCCAGGGCAACTGGGGCGCGCCGGACGATCCCAAGTCGTTTGCCGCCATGCGCTATACCGAAGCACGGCTGTCGCGTTATGCCGAGGTGCTGCTTGACGAAGTCGGCCAAGGTACCGTGGATTGGGTGCCCAACTTCGACGGCACCTTGCAGGAACCGGCGGTGTTGCCTGCGCGCCTGCCCAACATTCTGCTCAACGGCACCACCGGTATCGCCGTGGGCATGGCCACCGATGTGCCACCGCACAACCTGCGTGAGGTGGCCAGTGCCTGCGTGCGTTTGCTCGACGAGCCAAAGGCCACCATCGAGCAGTTGTGCGAGCACATTCAAGGGCCCGATTACCCGACCGAGGCAGAGATCGTCACGCCTCGGGCCGATATCCTCAAGATGTATGAAAGCGGGCGCGGTTCGATTCGCATGCGTGCAGTGTACCGGGTCGAGGATGGCGATATCGTCGTCACGGCGTTGCCGCACCAGGTGTCCGGCGCCAAGGTACTGGAGCAGATTGCCGCACAGATGCAGGCCAAGAAGCTGCCGATGGTCGCTGACCTGCGCGATGAGTCCGATCACGAAAACCCGTGCCGCATCGTCATCATCCCGCGCTCCAATCGCGTGGATGCCGACGAGCTGATGCAGCACCTGTTCGCCACCACCGACCTTGAAAGCAGCTACCGGGTCAACGTCAACATCATCGGCCTGGACGGTCGTCCGCAGCTGAAGAACCTGCGGGCGCTGCTGCTGGAATGGCTGGAGTTCCGTACCGGCACCGTCCGGCGCCGCTTGCAGCATCGTCTGGACAAGGTGGAAAAACGCCTGCACTTGCTGGATGGTTTGCTCACTGCCTTCCTCAATCTGGACGAAGTGATTCATATCATCCGCACCGAGGAGCACCCTAAGCAGGCGCTGATCGCCCGCTTCGACCTCACCGAGATCCAGGCCGATTACATCCTGGAAACCCGCCTGCGCCAGCTCGCCCGGCTGGAAGAAATGAAGATCCGTGGCGAGCAGGACGAGCTGCTCAAAGAGCAGGCCAAGCTGCAGGCGCTGCTGGGCAGCGAGGCGAAGCTGCGCAAGTTGGTGCGCAGCGAATTGCTCAAGGATGCTCAAACCTATGGCGACGACCGACGCTCGCCGATCGTCGCGCGGGCAGAAGCCAAGGCGCTCTCCGAAAACGAGCTGATGCCGACCGAGCCCGTCACGGTGGTGCTGTCGGAAAAAGGCTGGGTGCGGTGTGCCAAGGGCCATGACATCGATGCCACGGGCCTGTCGTACAAGGCCGGGGATGGGTTCAAGGCCGCAGCCGCGGGGCGCTCGAACCAATTTGCCGTGCTCATCGATTCCACCGGCCGAAGCTACTCGGTGGCTGCCCACAGCCTGCCGTCAGCCCGTGGCCAGGGCGAGCCCCTGACCGGGCGCCTGACGCCACCACCGGGCGCCACCTTCGAGTGCGTGCTGCTGCCCGAAGACGATGCGCTGTACGTGGTGGCCTCCGATGCCGGCTACGGGTTCGTGGTCAAAGGTGAAGACCTGCAGGCCAAGAACAAGGCTGGCAAAGGGCTGCTCAGCTTGCCCAACGGCGCCAAGGTGATGACGCCGCGACCGGTGCTCAACCGGGAGCAGGACTGGCTGGCAGCCGTGACCACCGAAGGCCGTCTGTTGGTGTTCAAGGTCAGTGATTTGCCGCAGTTGGGCAAGGGCAAGGGCAACAAGATCATCGGCGTGCCCGGTGACCGGGTCGCCAGCCGGGAAGAGTATGTCACCGACCTGGCCGTGGTAGCCGAACGGGCTACGCTGGTGCTGCAAGCCGGCAAGCGGACCCTGTCACTCAAGGGCGATGACCTGGAGCACTACAAGGGCGAACGCGGCAGGCGCGGCAGCAAGCTGCCACGTGGCTTCCAGCGGGTCGATGGGCTGCAGGTCGAATTGCCCGCCTGACCGTCAGACAGGCCCGCAATGGCGATTTCACCGCCGTTGCGGGCAGAAATGCTGGAGTCGAGCACTCATTTCGCGGATGATATGCCCCCTGCGGTGCCGGCGTAGCCGTGTGCCCGTTTGAATCCATACGTATCACTGCGGCATGCCTGAAGGCAGCCGCCTGGATGGGATGATGAAATTTCTGCGCCTTCCCTTTGCGCTGTTGCTGACGGGTCTATTGGGCCTTGGCGGGTGCACCATGCACCAGCCGGTTGCCTTGTACCAGCTCGACAGCGGTGATCCTGGCCAGCCGTCGCAACACGCGGGCATGGCCGTCGTGCTCGGCCCGGTTTCGGTGGCCGACTACCTGCAACGTGAGACGTTCCTGCAACGCCAGGCCGACGGCAGCCTCAGCGCCGCCTCCGACGGGCGCTGGGCGGGCAGCCTGTCCTCGGACATCGACCAATTGCTGGTGCGGCAGCTGGCCTGGCGTCTGGATAGCCAGCGCGTGGTGCTGGCGCCGGCGACGGCAGGTTTCAGCCCGGACGTGCAAGTGCTGCTGTCGATCACGCGGCTGGACTCTGGCAAGAACCAGCCCGCGGTTCTGGATGCACAATGGCGTGTGCTCGACCGCCGTGGCCAGGTGCGTGACAACCGCATCGTGCATTTGGAGCAGAAGCATGAAGGTAGCGAGGCCTCGCAGGTACAGGCGCAAGGTCAATTGCTGCAGAAGCTGGCCGAGCAACTGAGCACTGCGGTGAAGCCGTTGGCAAACCAGCCGGCCATTGCCGAAGCCGCACCCAAGAAGCCTGCAGCGCCTGTGCAGGTCAAGAAGCAGCCCGAGAAATCCAAAATCCCGATGGCCTCGCCGATTCGTACCGACATGGAAGTGTATCGGTTCTAACCGAAGGCCAGGCATGAAGAAGCCCGCATCAAGGCGTAATGCTGTTCATTTAGGGCCGCTCCGCGACCCATCGCGGCACAAGGCCGCTCCCACAGTGACTGCGTGACGCTTGAGTTAGCGGGCTCACTGGGCATCGTGGGAGCGGCCTTTGTGCCGCGATGGGCCGTGAAACGGCCCCAACACGCTTAAGTGAACAGCATTAGCATCAAGGCGGGCTTTTTCGTGGGCGCTGTACAGGGCCGCGCAGCGACCCTGTAATGGCTCAGGCGCGGCGTTCGTGCATGCGGGCCAGTTGGCGTTCCAGCATCGAGGGGTACGGCTCCATCAAGCGCTCCACGCAGCATGCCCCTTCCGGGCTTGCGATTGGGCGAATGCGAGCTCGCTGGCGGATCAAACCGTCGTCGTTGACCTTACGCTCGACCAGCAGCAGGTTGCGGCTGTGTTGAGACAGTGCCAGCGCGTCCTGCACCTTTTCAGCCATCAGCAGGTCGACCAGTTCCAGGCCATCGAGGTCATTGCTCATGGCAAGGCCCAGTTGCAGTTGCAAGGTGATGCCGCTGTCAGCGACGTCGATCTGCAAGGCATGGCCCAAGGCGCGTAGCAACTCGCCGCAACAGATGGCATTGGTGAGATAGTCCTCGCCGCACTGGCGGCTGTGGAACAGGACCAACGTACTGCCGTCGTTGAGGGTGTGGGTTTCGCCCTCGTACAGCGAGGCCGCATGCTCCAGGCACTCCTGATAGCGCTCGGTCAGTTCGGTCAGGCGGGTGCGCGGCAAGCGCCGCAGCTGCTCCTGGGAACCCAGTTGCACGGCAAGCACCGCGCTGAACTGAGGCTCATCGGACTCCACTTCGACCGCGTGTGCCGGTGCGTCGTCGTCCAGCAGGCCGGCGAACGCCTCGTCGTCATCGTCCGCGCTCGTGACGGTAGTGCGCTGAGCAGGCTTGGAAACGGGGGCGGGCGCGTCATCGAAATGCTCGTCGTCCTCGGGCTCCGGCTCCGGCTCTGGCGGAGGCGGTGGGGCCAAGCGGGCATGCAGTTGCCGGGCGATGTCGCCGATCTCGTCCTGGCGGTCGGTGGCGGGCGTGTAATACTGCGGATCGCGCAACCAGACCCGCAGTTGCAGCAGCGGCAAGGTGATGAATCGGCCTTGGCGCAGGCTCAGGGTCAGGGCAAGCACCAGCAGAATGGCCGCCAGGATGGCCATGCTCTGCATGCTGATCAACATGGGCTGCTGGAACTGGCTCATGTCCAGGCTCATGCGCAGTTGCCCGGCAGCCACGTCCTGGAAGGTGATTTTGGTCTGATAGACGCCCTCGGCCTCACCCAGCAGGCTGTTGCGCGGCCGCTGGCCTGCCTCGGCGAGGATGCGGTTGTCGACGCTGTAGATGGCGGCGTGTGCCACCAGCGGGTTCTTCACCAGGTTGCCCAGCAGCACGTTGAGGCTGAGGATATCGTTGGCCACCAGCAACTCGGTCGCCGACGTCGCCGTCTGGGTCGTCAGGCTCTGGCCCACGGCATCGGCCTGATCGTGCATGGCCTGCTTGAACTGCAACCCCATGACGCAGGCATAGATCACCAGCGCCAGGGCCACCAGGAAGATGTTGGTGCAGGCGATGCGCAATGCCAATGGCACGCGACGTTGACTCAGGGCGCGATAGATCATCAGGAAGAAATTGTCTGTTTTGACTGAGGTGGGCCGGTTCACTGAGCTCGGCTCTTAATGGCATGAAGTGGGGGGGAGTATAGCGACCCGGGTTTTGTCGGCAAAGTAGCGTTAGCGCCCGATGGTCACGGAAAATCGGTAGAATGCGCATTTTTCATCGAAGTCGGAGCCTGGTTGTGCGCGAAATCGTCCTGATCAACATCACCGGTGAGGACCGCCCCGGTCTTACTGCTGCCATCACTGGCGTCCTGCTGCAGGACGGTGTGAGCATTCTCGACATCGGCCTGGCGGTGATGCACGGCACATTGTCGTTCGGCATCCTGGTGGATATTCCGGATAACGAAGTGGCGACCAAGCTGCTGCAGAGCGTCCAGGCCAAGGCGCACGAGCTGAACCTGCAGGCGCGCTACACACCGATTTCCGAAGCGGACTACCAGCACTGGGCCGATGGCCATGGTGAAGCACGGCACGTGGTCACCCTGCTCAGCCGCAAGATCTCACCAGACCAGTTGCAGCGTGTCAGCGCCATCATCAGCCAGCACGGGCTGACCATCGAGCGCATCGAGCGCCTGTCGGCCCGGGTGGCCCTGGACGCGGACACCAGCAAGGGCAAGGCTGCGGTGGAGATTTCGGTTCGCGGCGAGCCTGACGATGGCCAGGCGTTGCGCGCCGAGTTCTTTGCCTTGTCCGAGGCCCTGAGCATCGACATCGCCTTCCAGCGGGACGACCTGTTCCGCCGCAACCGCCGCCTGGCCGTGTTCGACATGGATTCGACCCTCATCGAGGCTGAAGTAATCGACGAGCTGGCCAAGGCCGCTGGCGTGGGCGAGCAGGTCGCGGCGATCACCGAGCGGGCCATGCGTGGCGAGTTGGACTTCCGGGCCAGCTTCAAGGAGCGCATGGCGCTGCTCAAGGGCCTGGATGTCAGCGTGCTGGATGAAATCGGCGCATCGCTGCGTTTGACCGAAGGTGCGGAAAACCTCTTTGCCGAGCTCAAGCGCCTGGGTTACAAAACCGCCATTTTGTCGGGTGGCTTCACCTACTTCGCCCGCCAGGTACAGGCGCGCCTGGGCATCGACTACGTTTTTGCCAATGAGCTGGAAGTGGTCGATGGCAAGGTGACTGGCGTGGCGGTGGAGCCTATCGTCGATGCCCAGCGCAAGGCCGACCTGCTTCAGCAACTGGCCAGCGAAGAAGGCCTGCAGCTGGAACAGACCATCGCCGTGGGCGATGGCGCGAACGACTTGCCGATGCTGGCGTTGGCGGGGCTGGGCGTAGCCTTCCGCGCCAAGCCGCTGGTGCGGCAGTCGGCCAAGCAGGCAATTTCCACGCTGGGCCTTGATGGCGTGCTGTACCTGCTGGGCCTGCGCGATCGCGACACCCGCGGCTGATATAGCCTGCGCTTGCGCAAAGCGGCTCCAGGGCTCTGGCGCTAGCGCCCGAACCCTGGAGCCACGTCTCAGGCCATTACGCCTGCAACGGCGTGGCCAACAGCTGGCCCATGCGCACGGCCGAGGCGGCGCCCACGTGTTCGGCCCATTTGACCTGATCGGGGCCGAACAGCACGATCGCCGTCGAGCCCAACTTGAACCGACCCAGCTCGGCGCCTTTTTCCAGGTGAATCGGCGCACGGCTGGCGTCGTCGTAGCGGAAGGTCTTGAGCTCGCGCTTGGGCGGCGTGATCAGCCCTGCCCAGACGGTCTCGATGGATGCCACGATCATGGCACCGACCAACACGACCGCCATCGGGCCGCGTTCGGTGTCGAACAGGCAGACCACCCGCTCATTGCGAGCGAACAGTTCGGGCACGTTTTCTGCGGTGGTCTGGTTGACCGAGAACAGCCGCCCCGGCACGTAGACCATCTCGCGTAACGTGCCTGCCAGCGGCATGTGCACGCGGTGGTAGTCCTTTGGTGACAGGTAGACAGTGGCAAACTCGCCGCCCATGAAGGGGGCCGCCATGGCCGGGTCGCCGCCCAGCAGTTCCTGTGCGCTGTAGCTGTGGCCCTTGGCCTGGAAGATGCGGCCGTGCTCGATCGGTCCCGCCTGGCTCACTGCACCGTCGGCCGGGCACAGGATGGCGCCGGGGGTCTGGTCCAGGGGGCGTGCGCCGGGTTTCAGGGCACGGGTGAAGAACGCGTTGAAGTGCTCGTAGGCGGTCAAGTCTTCGACCAGCGCCTCACGCATGTCGACCTGGTAGCGCTTGGCAAACCAGGCGGTGAAGGCGTTCTTGAACCAGCGGGCGCGGCACTCGGCAACGCAGCCGGCCAGGCGCGACAGCAGGTGATGCGGCAGCAGGTACTGGCTGATGATGAACAGACGGGATTTCATTCAGGTTCCTTAAACTTCGACAGGCGTGTCCGGGTGATTGCCCCATTCGCTCCAGGAGCCAGCGTACGCTTTGACTCGCGGGTAGCCGAGGGCCTTTGCCACCAGATAAGTGAAGCCGGAGCGGCGATGCGTCTGGCAGTGGGTGATCACTTCCTTGTCAGGCGTGATACCAAGGGACTGCAGCACTTCGGCGATGTCCGGGCGGATGCGCAGATGGTCATTGAGGTCCATGCCGGCGGTCCATTCGAAATTGACCGCACCGGGTATGTGCCCGCCTTTGGCCGCGAGCATTTTTTCGCCGGTGAATTCCTGTGGGGCGCGAGCATCCCAGATTGCCAGGTCATCGGCGCCCAGGCGGCTTTGCAGGTATTCGCGGGTGGCGGTGGGTTCCGGATGCAGGTGCAAACTCACCGGCTGGGTACCCTTGGCAGGCACATCGGTACTGAGCCGGTCGGCAGGCCAGGTCTGGATGCCACCGTTGAGGTAGTGGTACCGGGTGTGACCGATCACATCGAGCAGCCAGATGAAGCGGCCAGCCCAGCCACCGCCATCATCGTCATACACCACATAGACGGCATCGCTGCGGTGGCCCAGTTCGCCGAACAGCTTTTCCAGGTCGCTCAACGGCGGTAGCAGCCCCGGTGCAGGCGGCTGACCGAGCTGAGTCCGCTTGCCCTCGACGAAATGCGCGCCCGGGATATGCCCGCTGACGTAACGATTGGCGCTGCTGAGGTCGACCAGGATCAAGTCGGGCGAGCCCAGGCGTGGCAACAGGTCGGCGGCTTCGATCACCAGCGGCAGGCCGGAAAAGTCGGTCATCCACGGTCTCCAGTGTGCAAAGAGGCGATTGTAGCGCAAGGCTCAGCCCTTGCGGTTGGCAAACACCGATAGCGCCCGTTCGATGCATTGCGAGGTTTTGCCAAAAGCCTGCACGCTGATGTCGGCCAGGGGGCGGCACCCTTGGTCGGCCACCAAGAGCATCAGCACCTGGTCATTGACCGCCAGCGAGCGCAGCAGCACATGCTCGCCTCGGAACAGGGCACGCAAGGGCGGCGGCAACAACGAGGCGAACTGGGTGTGGTTTTCGGGTGTAATGCGCAGTTGCCCGGCCTTGGACATCAGCTTTTGCAGCAGCTTATTCGCCGCCACCGGCAATATCAGGCTGCTCGCCTCTTTCGCTAGCCCGGCTGCCTGCTGCACGCGCAGGCAGTCATTGGCACGGTCCAGGCCCAGCAGCAGCAGGCGTTGCATGCCGCACGCCAGTACCGCTTCACGGGCCTGGGCCGCCAGGTGCACGGTATTGGTGAAAGGACTGGGCTGGGCCAGCAAGTCCTGGCAGAGCGACCGCCAGCGTGCCAGTTCTTCGGCGGTGGGGGGCGGGGGCGCCAGCATGTCCGGGTGGGGGCGGCGTTGATGCCAGGGCCAGATCAAGGCCTCGGCAGGGTGGAACAGTGCTAGGCGCGCATGACGCCTGGCACTGGCCGCAGCTTGTTGGTGAACCTGCTGTTGAACATCTTCGAGCGAGGTCTGCAGGTAGAGTGCGGTCAGCAGTTGCCAGCGCAGCAGGTGGGGATTGTCCCAGCCCACCTGCGCTGCCAGTGCCAGGTTGTTGGCCAGCAGCACGGTGTTGGCCGGTTGGTTGAACCAGCGCCGCAGGCCGGGCTCGGCATCGAGCCGGTGTTGTTGATTGAGCAGGTCTTCGTCCCGAGCGATGTTCAACACCTGGGCAAGCTGGTCGCGCTCCTCGAGCAGCAGGCGATAGCCCTGGGTCACCCATTGCGGCAGGCGCCACTGCTGGGCCACGGCCTGGCACAGCGCCATGATGCGAACACCGAACAGCTCCTGCTCGACAATGGCGGCGTCTTCACCTTTATGGATGACCCGCAGCTCCCAGGTGTCGAGCAGCTTCGGGTGGGCCAATGCCAGCGGCCATAACGGGGACAGGAACAGCAGGCTACCCCAGTGAATTTCCTGCCACAGCCGCGCCAGACGGCTGGCGAACAGGCCGCTGGCCTGCTGCGAGGCATGCTGGCTGATCAACTGGAACTGGCGCAGCACCGGCGGGATGTCTTCGATCGGCAGGGCTGGCAGGCGCCTGAGTAGGAGAGCGCTACGCTCAAGCCCCAGGCGATTGAGGGCGATCTCCAGGCTTTCGGCCGGTTCGGCCTGGCTGGCGTTGGTCGGGTGGTTGGCTTCGCGCATCACCGAAAGCACCAGGGCCGGGCTGTCCTGCATCAGCTCGGCGATGTCGCGCAATGAACGCCGGTTATCGTTGATGGCCGCCATGACCCGGTCGTAGCTGTGCTTGGGCACAGGAATGCGCACACTCTCCAGCAACTTCACCCAAGCCTCTAGCGTACGCGGGGCCTGGCCGGATACCTCGGTTTCGATTGGCATTTTGACATCAGTCCAAACTGGCTTTTCGCTTTTAGTGGCTATAGTCTGGCGCAGTTCTGCCGATAAGGAGAAGAAGAGTTTTGACGCTCCCGCCTCTTTCCCTGACCACGACAGCAAGTGCTTTGAATCTATGGCTAAAATTATCGGCATCATCGTCGTATTCGCGAGCGTGCTCGGCGGCTACGTCCTCTCCCACGGCAAGATTGCGGCGCTGATCCAGCCGTTCGAAGTGCTGATCATCGGCGGCGCGGCCTTTGGTGCGTTCCTGCAAGCCAACCCTGGCTACATGACGATGCACGTTCTGAAGAAGTCGATGAAGATGTTCGGCTCGCGCTTCACCCATGGCTATTACCTGGAAGTGCTGGGGCTGGTCTATGAGATTCTCAACAAGAGCCGCCGCGAAGGCATGATGGCCATCGAGGCCGACATCGAAGACGCCTCGGCCAGCCCGATCTTTGCCAAGTACCCGACCGTACTGGCCGATGAGCGCATGACTGCGTTCGTCTGCGACTACCTGCGCATCATGTCCACCGGCAACATGGCCCCCCACGAACTCGAAGGCCTGTTCGACATGGAGCTGCTGAGCATGAAGGAGGAGCTGGAGCATCCATCCCACGCGGTCACTGGGGTCGCAGATGGCATGCCAGGCTTTGGTATCGTTGCAGCCGTATTGGGCATCGTCGTCACCATGGCGTCGCTGGGCGATGGTGACCAGGCAGCCATCGGTATGCACGTGGGCGCCGCCCTGGTGGGTACCTTCTTCGGTATTCTCGCCGCCTATGGCTTCTTCGGCCCGCTGGCCAAGTGCCTTGAGCACGATGCCAAGGAAGAACTCAACCTGTACGAGTCGATCAAGGCCTCGCTGGTCGCTTCGGCCTCGGGCATGCCGCCGTCGCTGGCCGTGGAGTTCGGGCGCAAGGTGCTGTACCCCAAGCATCGCCCCAGCTTCTCCGAGCTCGAGCAAGCGGTACGCGGTCGCTGAGTCATGGAGAACAATCAGCCCATCATCGTCAAGCGCGTAAAGCGCTTTGGCGGCGGCCACCACGGTGGCGCCTGGAAGATCGCCTTTGCCGACTTCGCCACGGCCATGATGGCGTTCTTTCTGGTGCTGTGGTTGCTGTCGACGGCAACACCTGAGCAGAAGATCGCCATCGCCGGGTACTTCAAGGACCCGATCGGCTTCTCCGAAAGCGGTACACCTTACGTCATCGACCTGGGCGGCTCGCCCGAGCTGGCGCCGGAAAAGACCATCAACCCCGAGGTGAAATCGGAGCCGACCCCCGACACCAGCATCGAACTGAACAAGGACCAGGTGGAAACCATGGCCGAGCAGGTCGAGCGCGAGCGCCTCGAGCTGCTGCTGCAGGAGTTGCAGAACAAGGTGGAAGAGAACCCGCAGCTGCAGAAGTTCAAGGACCAGATCCTGTTCGAGATCACTCAGGACGGCCTGCGCATCCAGATCATGGACGCCGAGAACCGGCCCATGTTCGACATCGGCAGCGCACGCTTGCAGCCGTATTTCGAGGACATCCTGCTGGCCATGGCCGATACCATCAAGACCGTGCCCAACAAGATCAGCGTCAGTGGCCATACCGATGCCAAGCCGTACGCAGGTGCTGGCGAGTTCGGCAACTGGGAACTGTCGGCCAACCGCGCCAATGCTGCACGGCGGGCACTGGTAGCAGGGGGCTATCCAGAGGGTCAGGTGGCACGGGTGGTGGGGTATGCGTCTTCGTCGCTGTTCGATCGCAAGAACCCGCTCAACCCGGTAAACCGCCGGATCGACATCATCGTGCTGACCAAGAAGGCCCAGCGTGATATCGAAGGCGAGCAGGGCGCCGCGCCCCCGCCGGCTGAAGCGCCTGCCGGGGCGCAGGCACCGTCACCATCCGCACCGGCACCTTCGGCGGTCGATGGCCAGACGCCCATGCAGCCACGTGAGTTGCGCCAGAAGCTCAACATCTTCGAGGACGGCACGTTGAAGATGGATGAGACCAAGGAGCAGTGAGGGCTTGGCAGCCCCGCGGGGCTGCCGGTCACTGCCGGATCGGACCAGGCGCCATGCCTGCATCGTGCTCGCAGGGGTTGATCAGTAGGTTTCTTCCGGCAGGCTGGCGATGATCGAGCGGTAGCTGTTCATTCGCTGAGGCTTGATTCGCCCGTCTTCCAGAGCCTTGAGCAGAGCGCACCCGGGCTCGCGATCATGCTTGCAGTCGCGGAAACGACAGGTGCCGAACAGGTCGCGGAACTCGATGAAGCCTTCTTCTACATCGGTGCGGCTGACGTGCCCCAGGCCGAACTCACGGATGCCCGGCGAGTCGATCAGGTCGCCCCCGTTGGGGAAGTGATAGAGGCGGGCGGTGGTGGTGGTATGGGTGCCCTGGCCCGACCATTCCGACAGGTCACCGACCCGGGTGCCGGCCTGTGGCAGCAGGCTGTTGACCAGTGACGACTTGCCCACCCCCGACTGACCGACGAAGACGCTGATGTGTCCATCCAGCGCCTGCTGCAGGCGCTGCATGCCATCCCCTTGGTGCGCCGACACTTCCAGCAGCGGGTAGCCCAGTTCACGGTAGACGTCCAGCAGCGCCTGCAGGCCTGGCCCGTTCTCGTCATTGACCAGGTCGGCCTTGTTCAGCAGCAACAGGGGCCGCAGGCCGGCATGTTCGGCGGCCACCAGGTAGCGGTCGATGAGGTTGGGGTGCGGTTCCGGCGCCGGTGCGAAAACGATGACGATGAGGTCGACGTTGGCGGCCACTGGCTTGAGCTGGCCATGGTTGTTGGGGCGGCACAGTTCGGTTGCACGGGGCATCTGCGCAACGATGACGCCGATCCCCTGGTTGCCGGCACGCCAGACCACGCGGTCGCCGGTGACCAATGCCGGGAGGTTGGCGCGCAGGTGGCAGCGAAATACCTGGCCTGCGGTGTCGCCATCTTGGGCTTCGACTTCGACTTGCACGCCGAAGTGTGCGATCACCAGCCCCAGCTGTTCGGGCCCAAGGTCGCCGCCTTCCAGTTCCTGCAAGGCATGCTGCTCGCGCTTTGCTGCACGTGCAGCGCGCTCGTTCTGGATTTTTTCGATACGCCAGTTCTGGCGACGGTTGAGCTGGCGTTTGGCCATGAACGCTCCGTAGAAGGCCCCGAGCGGGGCGTAGAAAACGACTGGCAGTCTAGCATGCCGGGCCTGAACGCTGTCCGCTTCACTTTGGTTCATGGGGGTGCACTGCGCTAATATAAGCCTCCATCGGAGGAGTGCCTGCATGCAAAACCCACAGAACCTGATCTGGATCGACCTGGAGATGACCGGGCTGGATCCGGACAGCGATGTCATCATCGAGATGGCCACCATCGTCACCGACAGCGACCTCAATACGCTGGCCGAGGGACCGGTCATCGCCATCCACCACAGTGATGAAGTGCTGGCGCGCATGGACGACTGGAACACCCGCACCCACGGCGCCTCCGGCCTGACCCAGCGGGTGCGTGAGAGCCAGGTGAGCATGGCCCAGGCCGAGGCCCAGACCATCGCCTTCCTCGAGCAGTGGGTACCCAAGGGCAAGTCGCCGATCTGCGGGAACAGCATCTGCCAGGACCGTCGGTTCCTGTACCGGCACATGCGTCAGCTGGAAAATTACTTCCATTACCGCAACCTCGACGTCTCCACCCTCAAGGAGCTGGCAGCGCGCTGGGCCCCCGAGGTGCGAGACAGCTTCAGCAAGGGCAACACGCACCTGGCGCTGGACGATATCCGCGAATCCATCGCCGAGCTGCGCCACTACCGCGAACACTTCATCAAATTCTAAAAAACGTAGCTCACACGCTGCATGCGGCCAGCCAATGACGGGCCGGGCACTGATGCCCGGTTCCATGCGCTGACGGCCGCTCGCGTGTGTGATCGGTGTGGGTCTTGCTCATGTTGCTGATGCTTTATCTGATCGCCATCACCGCCGAAGCGATGACCGGTGCGCTGTCTGCCGGCCGTCGCGGCATGGACTGGTTCGGCGTGGTGCTGATCGCGTGCGTGACCGCATTGGGCGGTGGTTCGGTGCGCGACATGCTGTTGGGGCACTACCCGCTGACGTGGGTCAAGCACCCGGAATACTTGGTGCTGACCAGCTGCGCGGCGCTGTTGACCATTTTCATCGCGCCGATGATGCGCCGCCTGCGCTCCCTGTTTCTGGTGCTCGACGCCTTGGGGCTGGTGGCCTTTACCCTCATTGGTTGCATGACCGCGCTGGAGATGGGGCAGGGGATGCTGGTGGCGTCCATCAGCGGTGTGATCACGGGGGTCTTCGGCGGAATTCTGCGGGATATCTTCTGCAATGACATTCCGCTTGTGTTCCGCCGGGAGTTATACGCAAGCGTGTCGTTCGCCGCGGCCTGGTTCTACCTGGGCTGCGACTACTTCAAGGTGCCCGCGGAGCAAGCCATGCTGCTGACGTTGTTCGGTGGGTTTCTGGTGCGGTTGCTGGCTATTCGCTTTCACTGGGAGATGCCCAAGTTTCATTACAATGACCAACAGTGAAGGTGGGCGCCCGCACCCGGCTAGCAGGCTCAGGCTTTGTGCTTCACCGCAAGGCTGCAGAGGCGGCGTAGCCTCCCAGCAGGCTCATGCCACCCCGTGCCGGGCAAGCGCCCACTCCACGTGCTCCCTCACCAGCGGCGAGGCATCGTCGCGCCTCGCCTTGAGGGCTTCGATGACCGGGATCGTGGAAGGGGCGTTGCCCAGGCCGACGGCCAGGTTGCGCAGCCAGCGCTCGTAACCGGCACGTCGCAGAGGCCCGCCTTCGGTCTTGCGCAGGAAAGTAGGCTCATCCCACAGAAACATCTGCGCCAGCTCTGCGTTCTCCAGGCCGTGGCGGGGCTGGAAGTCCTGCTCGCGGCTGGGCTTGGCGAAGCGGTTCCAGGGGCAGACGATCTGACAGTCGTCGCAGCCGAATACCCGGTTGCCCATCATCGAGCGCAACTCCACGGGAATCGGCCCTTTGAGTTCGATGGTCAGGTAGGAGATGCAGCGGCGGGCATCCAGCACGTACGGGCCGACGAAGGCCTGGGTGGGGCAGATGTCCAGGCAAGCCGTGCAGCGGCCGCAGTGTTCGCTGGTGGTGGCCTGGTCCACTGGCAGAGGCAGGTCGACGAACAGTTCGGCCAGAAAGAAATAGCTGCCGGCCTTGCGGTTGAGCAACAGGGTGTTCTTGCCGATCCAGCCAAGCCCGGCTTGTTCGGCCAGGGCCTTTTCCAGAACTGGCGCGCTGTCGACGAAGGCTCGGTAGCCAAAGGGGCCAATGGCCTGCTGGATGCGGTCGGCCAGCGACTGCACACGCTTGCGCACCAGCTTGTGGTAGTCCCTGCCCAAGGCATAGCGGGACACGTAGGCCTTCTCCGGCTGGGCCAGGCGCTGCGCCATCTGCGTGTCGCCGGGCAGATAGTCCATGCGCAGCGAGACGACGCGCACGGTGCCTGGGATCAGTTGCTCGGGGTGGGCGCGCTTGCTGCCGTGCGCCCCCAGGTATTCCATCTCCCCCTGATAACCGGCGTCCAGCCAGCGCTGCAGGTGGTGCTCGTGTTCGCCCAGGTCGATACCGGCGATGCCGACGTGGGCAAAGCCCAGTTCCTGGCCCCACAGCTTGATGTTGTGGGCCAATGCGTCGAGGTCAGGTGTGGAGGCGGACATGGATGGGCAAGCAATACGGGCAGAGGTGCGTATAATTCTGCCAGACATTGGAGCTTTTGACCCCATGCAACAGACCAGTAACCCCCTACACACACCCACAGTGCTGAGCAGCCTGACCGTTGCCCACCTGCCGCCACGCCCTGCTCAGGCCCATAAAGGTGACTTCGGCCATGTGCTGGTGGTCGGCGGCGACCTTGGCACCGGCGGCTCCGTCCTGCTCAGTGCCGAGGCCGCCTTGCGCTGCGGCGCTGGGTTGGTGAGCGTGGCCACGCGGCCGGAGCACGTGGGCGCCGGGCTGACCCGCATGCCCGAAACCATGTGCCTGGGCGTGCAGTCGGCCAACCAGTTGATGACCGTGCTGGGCCGCGCTTCGGTGGCGGTCGTGGGGCCTGGCCTGGGGCAGGCGGCATGGGGTCGCAGCCTGCTGTCCGCCGTGGCCAACGCCGATGGCGCGCAGGTCTGGGATGCCGATGCCCTGAACCTGCTGGCAGCCACGCCCCTTGCGCTGCCCAGTGGCAGTATCCTGACCCCGCATCCAGGCGAAGCTGCACGGCTGCTGGGTATTTCCACCGAAGCGGTGCAGGCCGACCGCCCGGGTGCAGCGCGCAAGCTGGCACGCCGCCACAACAGCGTGTGCGTGCTCAAGGGCGCAGGCACCCTGGTCGCCGACCCCGAAGGGCGGCTGGCGCGCTGCGACCGTGGCCATCCGGCCATGGCGGGCGCAGGCCTTGGGGATGTGCTCAGTGGCGTGTGCGGCGCGCTGCTGGCCCAGGGGCTTGGCGCCTGGGACGCCGCAGGCCTGGGCGTCTGGCTGCATGCCTGTGCTGGCGAGCGCCTGGGTAGCGGCGGCCGTGGGTTGGCCGCCAGTGACCTGATACCTGTGATTCGTGAGTTGTTGGAGGAGCATTCAGCGTGTCTGGCTTAAACCTGTTTCTGGCCGACGAAGCGGCCATGGTCGCCTTCGGCGGCCAACTCGCCCGGGTGACCGGTGGGCGCGGGATCATCTTCCTGGAAGGCGACCTTGGCGCTGGCAAGACAACCCTGTCTCGCGGCCTTATTCGTGGGTTGGGCCATACGGGTGCGGTGAAAAGCCCTACATTTACCGTGGTAGAACCCTACGAGATTGGTGATGTCCGAGCTTTTCACTTCGACCTCTATCGGCTGGTCGATCCGGAGGAGCTTGAGTTCATGGGCATTCGTGACTATTTCGAGGATGATTCACTGTGCCTGTTCGAGTGGCCACAAAAGGGTGCGGGCGTTTTGCCAAAGCCTGACCTGACCATTACCATAAGCCCCCAGGCGAGCGGACGCTCGCTTGTACTTTCGCCGCAGGGGGCTCGCGGCGACGCCTGGTGCGTGGCACTGGCCGAATACTATAAACAGCAAGCGGGGTAGGTATGCGCATACGCGCACTGGTCGCCATCGTTGGGCTTTTGCTGACAACGGTGACCGTTGAGGCTCTGGCCGTCACTCAAGTCAAGAGCGTGCGCCTGTGGCGTGCGCCGGACAACACCCGGTTGGTCTTCGACCTGTCCGGGCCTGTGCAGCACAGTGTCTTCACATTGAGCGCACCCGATCGGCTGGTCATCGACATCAACGGCGCAACCCTGGGCGCACCCTTGAAGGTGGCAACGTCCAATACGCCGATCAGCAGCGTGCGCTCGGCCCAGCGCACACCGACCGACCTGCGGGTGGTCGTGGACCTGAAGAAGTCGGTCACGCCCAAGAGCTTTACCTTGGCGCCCAACGCGCAATACGGCAATCGTCTGGTGGTCGACCTGTACGACCAGGAGGCGGACGCCATTGCCGCCAGTGCCCCAACGCCTGCGCCGCCACCGGTGCAGGCGCCGGCCACCACGCCAGCGGTGCCCGTCACGCCGACCCAGCCAGCCATCAAGCTGCCACCGGTGCCCAGTGGCAAGCGCGACATCGTGGTGGCCATCGATGCTGGCCACGGTGGCGAGGATCCTGGCGCTTCGGGCTCCAGCGGGCAGCATGAAAAAGACATCGTCCTGCAGATCGCCCGCGAACTGCAGCGCCAGATCAACAGCGAGAAGGGCTTTCGCGCCGAGCTGACGCGCACGGGCGACTACTTCATTCCATTGCGCAAGCGCACCGAGATCGCTCGCAAGAAAGGCGCCGACCTCTTCATCTCCATCCACGCCGATGCTGCCCCGTCGCGCGCTGCCTTCGGCGCCTCGGTGTTCGCCTTGTCCGACCGCGGTGCGACCTCCGAGACCGCACGCTGGCTGGCCGATACGGAAAACCGCTCCGACCTGATCGGCGGTGCCGGCAATGTCAGCCTCGACGACAAGGACCGCATGCTGGCCGGGGTGCTGCTCGACCTGTCGATGACGGCCACGCTCAGTTCCAGCCTCAACGTCGGTCAGAAGGTGCTGGGCAATATGGGGCGTATCACCTCGCTGCACAAGCAGCGCGTGGAGCAGGCCGGCTTCATGGTGCTCAAGTCCCCGGACATTCCGTCGATCCTGGTCGAGACCGGTTTCATCTCGAACAATGCAGAAGCCGCCAAGCTGGCTACGCGCAGCCACCAGCAGGCATTGGCCCGCTCCATTCACACCGGGGTTCGCCAGTACTTCCAGCAGAACCCACCGCCAGGCACCTACGTGGCGTGGCTACGCGACAGCGGCAAGATCGCCCAGGGCCCGCGTGAACATACGGTGCGGCCTGGTGAGACCCTGGCCATGCTCGCGGTTCGCTATCAAGTCAGCGTCACCAGCCTGCGCAGTACCAACAGCCTCAAGACCGATGAACTGAAGGTCGGCCAGCGCCTGGACATTCCTGCCACCACGTTGGCCTCGCAATGAGCGGCGGCTCACGCATCCAGCTGCTCAGCCCGCGGCTGGCCAACCAGATTGCGGCTGGCGAGGTGGTGGAACGGCCCGCATCGGTTGCCAAGGAGCTGTTGGAAAACAGTCTCGACTCCGGTGCTCGCCGGATCGATGTGGACGTCGAGCAAGGGGGCATCAAGCTGCTGAAGGTGCGCGACGATGGCAGCGGCATCTCTGCCGACGACCTGCCGCTGGCGCTGGAGCGCCATGCCACCAGCAAGATCCGCGAGCTGGAAGACCTCGAAGGCGTCCTGAGCCTGGGGTTTCGCGGTGAAGCCCTGGCGTCGATCAGCTCGGTCGCACGGCTGACCCTGACCTCGCGCACGGCCAACGCCAGCGAAGCCTGGCAGGTGGAAACCGAAGGGCGCGAGATGACCGCGCGGGTGCAGCCTGCTGCGCACCCTGTCGGCACGTCCGTGGAAGTGCGGGACCTGTTTTTCAACACGCCGGCGCGGCGCAAGTTTCTCAAGGCCGAGAAAACCGAATTCGACCACCTGCAGGAAGTGATCAGACGCCTGGCACTGGCCCGGTTCGACGTGGCCTTCCATCTGCGGCACAACGGCAAGAGCATTCTGAGCTTGCACGAGGCCCGCGAAGAAGCCGACCGGGCCCGGCGGGTGGGCGCCATCTGTGGTCCCGGTTTCATGGAGCAGGCCCTGCCCATCGACGTGGAGCGCAACGGTCTGCGCCTGTGGGGGTGGGTCGGGTTGCCGACATACTCGCGCAGCCAGGCAGACTTGCAGTACTTCTTCGTGAACGGGCGCGCGGTGCGTGACAAGCTGGTGGCCCATGCCGTACGCCAGGCTTACCGGGACGTGCTGTTCAACGGTCGTCACCCGACCTTCGTACTGTTCCTTGAGCTTGAGCCCAACGGCGTGGACGTCAACGTTCACCCAACCAAGCACGAAGTGCGCTTCCGTGAAGGCCGCAGCGTCCACGATTTCCTGTACGGCACCTTGCACCGTGCCCTGGCCGATGTGCGTCCCGAAGACCAGTTGGCTGCCCCGGCTGCCCTGCCTGAGGCGACCCGGCCGACGGGGCAGCAAGCAGGCGAGTTCGGGCCCCAGGGCGAAATGCGCCTGGCTGCGGCCGTGCTCGAGCCACCACGTGCTGCGCCGTCTCCCGTTGCCGGCAGTGGCAGTGGCGCGGGTTACCAGTACTCATACACGCCCAGGCCGTCGCAGCCATTGCCGGCTGCCGAGGCCCAGGCGGTCTATCGCGAGTTCTACAAGCCCTTGAGCGAAGGCGCTGCCGCGCTGCCGGAAAGCCAGGGCGACATCCCCCCGCTTGGCTTCGCATTGGCCCAGCTCAAGGGCATCTACATTTTGGCCGAGAACGCCGCGGGCCTGGTCCTCGTCGACATGCATGCCGCCCATGAACGGATCATGTACGAGCGGCTGAAGGTGGCCATGGCCAGCGAGGGTCTTAGCGGTCAGCCGCTGCTGGTGCCCGAAACGCTCGCCCTGAGCCAGCGCGAGGCCGATTGCGCCGAAGAACACGCGGCCTGGTTCCAGCGCCTGGGCTTCGAACTGCAGCGCCTGGGCCCGGAAACGCTGGCGATTCGCCAGATTCCAGCATTGCTCAAGCAGGCCGAAGCCAACCGCCTGGTGCAGGATGTGCTGGCGGACCTCATGGAGTACGGCACCAGCGACCGTATTCAGGCACACCTGAACGAACTGCTCGGCACCATGGCCTGCCACGGTGCCGTGCGTGCCAATCGGCGCCTGGCGATTCCTGAAATGAACGCCTTGCTGCGCGACATGGAAAATACCGAGCGCAGCGGCCAGTGCAACCATGGCCGTCCCACATGGACCCAGATGGGCCTGGATGATCTGGACAAACTATTCCTGCGCGGTCGATGACATGAGTGGCAAGCCCCCTGCAATATTCCTGATGGGCCCGACCGCGTCGGGCAAGACCGACCTGGCCATCGAGCTGAGCAAGGCCTTGCCCTGCGAACTGGTGAGCGTTGATTCTGCCCTGGTCTATCGGGGCATGGACATTGGTTCGGCAAAGCCCTCGAAGGCCGTCCTGGCTGCCCACCCGCACCACCTGATCGACATCCGCGACCCGGCCGAAGCCTACTCGGCAGCGCAGTTTCGTGCCGACGCCTTGCGCGTGATGGCCGAGATCACCGCACGCGGCAACATCCCCTTGCTGGTGGGCGGGACCATGCTCTATTACAAGGCGTTGACCGAGGGGCTGGCCGACATGCCGGCGGCCGATGCCCAGGTCAGGGCCGAGCTCGAGGCCCTGGCCGAGGCCGAGGGCCTGGCAGCGCTGCATCGGCAGTTGGCTGAGGTCGATCCGGAGTCGGCCGCGCGCATTCATCCCAACGATCCGCAGCGGTTGATCCGGGCGCTGGAGGTGTACCGGGTCAGCGGGCAAAGCATGACGGCCCATCGCCAGCGTCAATTGGCTGAAAGTAGCGGTGTAGACGCAAGCGCCTGCGGTCATTTGCCCTATACTGTCGCCAGTCTTGCGATTGCGCCTACAGATCGTCACATTCTGCATCAGCGAATTGCGTTACGATTTTCACAGATGTTGGAACAGGGCTTTGTCGACGAGGTCCGATTGCTGCGAGCCAGAAGTGACTTGCACGCCGGGCTGCCGTCTATACGGGCAGTGGGCTATCGGCAGGTCTGGGATTACCTGGACGGCCAGCTGACTGAGAATGAGATGCGTGAACGCGGTATCATCGCGACCAGGCAGCTGGCCAAGCGGCAATTCACCTGGCTGCGTGGCTGGCCAGGCGTGCATTGGCTCGACAGCCTGGCCTGCGACAATCTGTCCCGCACCTTGAAATACCTTGGGGCCGTCTCCATATTGAGCTGAGTCCCTGCTGATTGCCGTCTATCCTTGTGAAAGCCGGCCTTACTTATCGTTTTTTCAGATTTTCCAATTATTTATCCTTACAGGAGTGCGGCATATGTCAAAAGGGCATTCGCTACAAGACCCTTACCTGAATACCTTGAGAAAAGAAAAGGTTCCGGTTTCGATCTACCTGGTCAACGGCATCAAGCTGCAAGGCTCGATCGAGTCGTTCGACCAGTTCGTGGTACTGCTGAAGAACACCGTCAGCCAGATGGTCTACAAGCACGCCATTTCCACTGTTGTACCTGCCCGCCCGGTTCGTCTGCCAAGCCCGTCCGATTCCGATCACGGCGACAGCGAGCCAGGCAACGCCTGATAGGAGCCTGCATTGTTCTTTGAGCGCCACGGTGGTGGTGAACGCGCGCTGCTCGTTCACTTGGAAGGTCAGAACCCTGAGGCGCGCGAAGACCCGCAGGAGTTTCAGGAACTCGCGTTGTCGGCCGGTGCCGACATCGTCTCGCTGGTAACGGTCACGAGGCATCAGCCCTCGGCCAAGTACCTGATTGGCAGTGGCAAGGTCGAGGAGTTGCACGACCGTGTCCATGCCGAGCAGGTAGACCTGGTGATTTTCAATCACACCCTCACGCCCAGCCAGGAGCGCAACCTCGAACGCGTGTTCGAGTGCCGTGTGCTCGACAGGACCGGGCTGATTCTGGATATCTTCGCTCAGCGCGCACGTACCCACGAAGGCAAGCTGCAGGTCGAACTGGCCCAGCTTGAGCACATGAGTACGCGGCTGGTACGCGGCTGGACCCACCTTGAGCGACAAAAAGGGGGTATTGGCCTGCGGGGGCCGGGTGAAACTCAGCTCGAAACCGACCGTCGCCTGCTGCGCGTGCGCATCCGGCAGATCAAGTCCCGCCTCGAGAAAGTGCGCAGCCAGCGTGAACAGGCGCGTCGCGGGCGTAAGCGTGCGGACATCCCGTCGGTCTCGCTGGTGGGCTACACCAACGCCGGCAAGTCCACGTTGTTCAACGCCCTGACCCAGTCGCAGGTATACGCGGCCGACCAGTTGTTCGCCACCCTCGACCCGACGCTGCGTCGGCTTGAGCTCAACGACCTGGGGCCTATCGTGCTGGCCGATACCGTGGGCTTCATCCGGCACCTGCCGCACAAGCTGGTCGAGGCGTTTCGAGCTACGCTCGAGGAGTCGAGCAACTCCGACCTGCTGCTGCACGTGATCGATGCCCATGAGCCCGAGCGCATGGAGCAGATCGAGCAGGTGCTGGCAGTATTGGGCGAGATTGGCGCTGAAGGCTTGCCGATCCTCGAGGTGTATAACAAACTCGACCTGCTCGAAGAGGTCGAGCCGCAGATCCAGCGCAACGCCGACGGCAAGCCGGAGCGGGTCTGGGTTTCGGCACGTGACGGGCGTGGCCTGGAGCTGGTTGGCCAGGCGATTGCCGAGTTGCTGGGTGATGATCTGTTTGTCGGCACCTTGTGCCTGGAACAACGTTTTGCTCGCCTGCGCGCGCAATTCTTTGACTTGGGCGCGGTGCAGAGTGAAGCGCATGATGAAGAAGGGCGCAGCCTGCTGAGCGTGCGTCTGCCCAGGGTCGAACTCAATCGCCTGGTCAGCCGTGAAGGCATGGAGCCGCAAGTGTTTGTCGAGCAACACACTTTGCAATAAATGCCCCACGAGGTCGTCGGGCAGCAGTGACAGGCATTCTGTAGCATTGGACGGCGCGCCGTGGGCGCGTCTTTGCTTTATCAGATGGAGAGCGCTATGGCTTGGAACGAGCCGGGTGGCAACTCGAACAATCAGGATCCCTGGGGCGGCCGCCGCGGTGGCGGTGGTGGCGGCGACAAAAAAGGTCCGCCGGATCTGGACGAGGCCTTCCGCAAACTGCAGGACAGCCTCAACGGCATGTTCGGTGGTGGCAAGAAACGGGGTGGC